>Ga0228698_1000256_pt1 | contig 45720 bp, 47 predicted proteins | sample McNCre117_Aug_MG_FD_178015 | JGI IMG/M metagenome (GOLD analysis project Ga0228698, IMG submission 178015) | Freshwater microbial communities from McNutts Creek, Athens, Georgia, United States - 1-17_Aug_MG | ecosystem: Environmental > Aquatic > Freshwater > Creek | place: USA: Georgia... | reverse complement strand
GGGGGAGTGATCGGTTTTACCGAGACCGATCTAACTCGAACTTGTGGGATCCTGGAGCGCTGCTGCATTAGGCAAGCTGCTCCATCTCTTTCAAAAGAATCCGGAAAGTCACCTGGTTGTTCCACTTCGAGAAGTGATTGAAGGGCAGTGGGGGGTGATGTGTGAGCCGTCATCTTCCATCACGGGGATGGTAGCGATCCAAATGGTCATGTCAGTTCTCCAAAAGAAAGGTTGTTGGAGAGTGATTATGTATGATCACTCATGTCAGTAATATGCGACTGTAGAAAAATGCATTACGTCAAGATGACCTTGGAGAGGCTGTTGACAGCTGGCAGAGAAACACTCTCTACCTCAGATGTGTCTGAGATGGATAGATCTACGATGGAGTGGATCAGTGATTTACAAGCATCGGCTACCTGAGCCTCGTGGTATAGCTTCAGGCTCTTAAGCGTCTGAGTGACAATCAATAGATCTCGATCGAAAAAGCGCGTACGGATGGTCTCACGCATGTAATCGTGATCACCTCGTGCGTACTGGATAGACATCTCCAGATACATAGCTCGACTGACTCGCATCGGAGCCAGATTCGACTGAGTGCGATCACTAGCAAAATGAGTGTAGTGCGTATAAAGCACTCGGTAATACTCATCGAGTCGCGCTCGTCCGTCCTCATCTCGGTTGAACAGCTCGAGTAGGTGCGCAGCCCCCTTATGGCCCATCGCAGAGATGATATCGATGTAGGTTAAATGATCTTTGTCGAGTTTTGCATCGGCGATATGCATATGCAACATACCAAACCAAAGTGGAGTGCGTTGCGATGAAAGATAGTCTTGGATCTCTCGGATGGTGAATGTGTACATGTAAGGTTCTCCTGTGAGTAAAAGTAAAATGGACATACATCTGTGTCAATTGACACAGATGTATGTGGATGGTTTTGACGACCTTATCGCCAGAAAAACAAACGCTCTACCGGTGATCAAAATCGCGGTGGGGGATTTTCAGCGAATGTGACTGGTCACTTAGGTGGCAATGAGAGACTCCTGATGAATGCCTGTTTATTAAGTATTGTGAGGCTGATGCTTCGAGAGATTGCGCTTGTTGCGGCGTAGTCTCTTTTCTTCAGCCAGCTGCAGTCGCAGCCGATCACTCTCAGTCAGAACATCTTTCTTGACATCACCTTGTTCGGCCATGTGGGGGCTGCGGGCGTTGATTGACTCACCTTCTAACGCAGTCAAGTTCATCATCTCTGCCAATGTAGCTAAGTTCATCATTTTCTTCATTCTGCGGTTGATCAATCTGCCTGAAGCTGTATCATGGTGCGGGGTCAGCGGTACTTCTTTCATGACTTCATTTTCCTTTCTTCATCCAATCCAAGATGATCTTGATGTACGAAAACACAAATGCCAGTGCCATACCGGCAGCAGTGACATAGCTGAATCGATCATCCCACACAGAGGCTATGTTAGCCAGCAGTGCAGTGATCAAACACCCCAATCCCAACTTAGTTAGGATGGGTATACGCACTTGTTCAGTATTTACTCTCATCACCGTTGCCCTCTTAGAACAATTTTACACGGGAGACCAACTTATCGAAAATACCCTTTTCCTTAGCAGCAGGGGGTGTTGGCACAATCGGGGCTTGACAAGGCCCCTGAGTTAACATATCTTTCATTTTATCGATGCATTCGAGTATCTGCGATACTGCCAGTGGTGAAGGGCTCTTTTGCATCGAATAGACGGTGATTTTTTGCCGAGTATCCCAGATGGTTAATTTTCCCACATCCTTGCTCTGGGCTACACGCATCCAGGAATTATCCACTACACAAAAACCATAGTGATCGATTTGGATGGCGTAGCCATACACCACGCGGTAGCCGTATTTGAGATGCACCAGACTCGAGACCAACCAGATGATCTGAGCTTCTTGATTCTTTGTCAGTGTACTGATCATGATCCATCTGCCCCTAGATGAAGTTAATGACTCTAGTTGATGATATACCATCATAGTTTTTTGCATGTGAGAGTAAAAAAAGAGGTATGTACCTATACATCGGCGTAATACCGATGTATAGGTACGTGTGGTGTTCAGTGTTGCATAGCTCGCAGACTCAGGTGTAACCTGTCGCCAGGGTACAGCAGGAAGAGGTGACTGGTGCCACTCGTAGTAGTCATCCTCAGGCCGAGCGGACTGGTGGCACCAGTCAGTCTGAATCGTGTCGCAATGCACCCACCCCGTAGGATGGAGACGCTACCATCGCCTTCGACTGATATGACAGTGGGCTTATCCAGCATCACATCAAAAGACTCCCCTTCACCGACACAGGCGTAGCCGTCTGCGTTTTCTTTGCTGTACTGCACTGCGCAAAGGTGAAACTGCACTGTGGGGTGCTGCTCACCTTCGGACGCGCAGATGGTCATTTTCACTTTCGTGTAGATCTCCGGCGTCATGATGTACTCCTGTGGGGATGGGGTGGAGGTGATGAGGTCTGTCAGACCCACTGACGAGGTGCTCGCTTGGCCACATCCTCGGGACGTTGGGGATCGTCGTAGAGGTCGTGCGTGACGGTTTGCCGATCGGTGGTGAACAACCCACCAATAAAGCTGATCAGCGCTTGCGAGATGGCGGTGGCGATGGATTGACGATGATACATGATGAACTCCTGTAGAGGTTGATGTGGTGAAGGTAGATTCAACTTCCTTCTCAAATTAGTAATATATGACTATAAATTTTTGGAATATAGCAAAAAGAAAAAGGGTCATACACCCCCACCATACGACGTTAATCTCGTCGTATGGTGGGGGTGTACCACGCACCTTATCCAGGTGCTTACTCCGGCAGGCCTTTATTTTTGAAAGACGCTTGCAATGCGGGCAACATCTTCTTGGCAAAATCGGAGCGATTGGTCCACATCGTACCGTTGCGAATATCCCACCAGAAATTGACTTTCGGTTTATAGAACGTATCGGAATCCTTTTCAAAACGGGTACGTTCTTTTGGCCGGAGTTTACCCTCGTGCAACAAGATCAGCTGCTGCACATAGCTCTTCAGTGCAGTATCATTGAAGGTGTGCAGCAAATGAATGTGCAACTCCTTGATGTACTTAACCTTCAAGTCCGCCCGATGCTCGTGCATGAAACGAACAGACTTGCCGAGTGCACCGAATTCAAACTCGGAAGAGCCCATGTATTCCAAATCGTAGGTGTCATCGATACCTACCGGATGATCGGGCAAGTTCTCTTCTTTGAACTTTCCGATCTGGATGTAGTAGACTCTTTCGTGGGATGTGTTCATGTCAAAGTTCTCCTGAGAATGATGCGTAGCACCGATTGAAAATTGGTCACTATTACAGTGATTTTGTAAAAAACTCTTGTTTGGTGGCCGAGACGGGAGTCGAACCCGTACGCTCTAAGAGCAGCGCGGTTTAAGCACGCCGTGACTTCCAATTCCACCACCCGGCCAGCACACTTCAATACCGCAAATTGATCACTTCTGGCGCCGATCTCATCAGCACGTACCGCGGATCAATGGATTTATCGGCGATACCTTTATAGATCGCCTCGCTGGAGAGTACCAGTATACTCAACATTAGCTGTTCATCATAAGGAACTTCAAATCGATGACCCTTAGGATGGATATCGCTGCGCGGTAGGCAGGAGTCTATGTAAACGTATAGGATCCCCGCATTGCCGGAGAAACGACCCGATTCATAGTGAATAGCACTGAAAGACTTATGGAGTACCCCATTACCATGGATTCGAATATCAGCGATTTTCTCATCATCTACCCTAAACCAATATTGGTCGGGATAGGTTACCTCATCGACGGGTTGGTCACTAATGAGCACCCGAACACCTTTCCACCCTACGATGTTGGCATTGGACTTGGTGACATCCATGACCAAGGACTCATGCGTCACTCGTACAAAATGATCGGTCGCAACTAATTGCCCCTCATCCAACGGAGTCTGGTAGGAAGTCTGGTAGGAAAAGAGTGACTTGATCCAATTTACAAAGCTGGTAAACATGTTGAAGCTCTCCTGTGTGGTGTCGATTAAATTACACGCGATACTAGCCGATGGGTACCTTCACCATACTTCAAGTTATAGTGAATCACCCACGCTAGCAGATTTTGGTGCTCTGATTCAGTATCATCACGCCACGACCCAGACCCACTGTTTGAGCCTATGGTCCATTCGATGCGAATTTGCTTCATGACAGACCTCCTAGTAATGAAGAGGTAGTGGGAGTTTATACACCCACTACCTCACTCTTACCTTACATTGAATAAATCAATATTTTCAAATGTATTTATTAGTGCAGGTATTGTCCGCATAGAGCAGTCGTAGTGACTTGTCCACATGACTCCATTCTTGAGATCCCACCAGAAGTTAACCTCAGTCTGCCCTGAATCATCACGATCCTTTCCAAAATGGATGGGTTGAACTGTATCAATCATCCCAAATCGCACTTGATTGAGTCTCCAGTAAAAGCACCAATAAGTCACATCATCAAACGGGTGCACTATGTGCACCCTCAAATACTTGTCGTATCTATACTGCAGATTCTTGCGTCGCTTTTTCATATCTAACAGCGACTCTTTCATAGCCTTAACATTGAGCTCAGTACAATCCCGATATTTTAAATCAATCAGATCGGTAATGGTTGCCAATGGATCGGATTTCGATCTTTTAAATCTACCGATTTGGATGTGAGTAGGGGCTGATACAGTAGGTAGGTGGCTCTTCATGAATGAAATTCCTTTTTCATCTAAAGCGTCACCACCTCTACAGGTGATGCTCGGTTTACGTACTTTTTAACTACAACCTCATCACCGCAAATGGGTGTGGTTTAAGCATCGTAGTTCAAGAAGATAATGTAAGATCATAACTTTCTGCATCACACAATCATAGCCTTACTAAAAGAGTTTATGTGTATTTTTATACATGTTTGCTATATAGAAAAGCTAGTACATTTTACCTTGTAAGTTTCGTGTAAGTTATGTAACAAAAGTTGTAAGTTATGTAACAATCCTCCGTTTATTAAATTTGTAACAACTCACTCCCTCTATATATGGGCTACACACGCATAGCCCGTGCGTCCGATTATAATGAGTATTGATAGGTATATACTACGTATATACCTTATAATGAAATAGAAATAGAGAGAGTATTACATACTCTCTCTCAATATCTTAAAAATATAAAATCCTTCGGAAAAGGCGGAGCCTCTTCAAAACTTTCAAAAAAACCAGCTCTAACGCCAGGGGGTTGGTTGACCCCCTGGCTAGGTTGTTTAGAACTTTTTGAGGAGAAGAAAAAAATTCCTTCGGGGTTCTAACGCCTGGGGTTTTTGAGACCCCAGGCTAGTCCTTTAAAATTTTTAAAAGGGAAGAGCTCCGTCAGGAGTCTATCGCCAGGGGTTTTGTAGACCCCTGGCTAGGCTTTTGGAGACTTTTGAAGAAAAACCTCAAAAACGCTGTAAGAGCTCTTTGCAGGGGCTATGTTGGCCCCTGCAGTACTCCGCTGGTAAAAAACCGAAAACCAAAAGAATTTTTCACCGAAGCAAAGCCCTTTGCATAGCTTAGACTCACCTCGGGGTAGAAACCCCTCGACGGCCCGGCAGGGCGGCTTGGCTGTTGACAACGCTTATCATTGCCGCGGCGGCGCTTGTTACAATTTTAATATTCGGGATGGGGGATTTCGACATCCTCAGTTGCAGATGCTCAGGGCAGGATCGGGATTGGATGTCGATGGGCTTGGGAAGGCTTAGGAGGCCTCTAGAGGCGTTTATTTGATCGAGGGTATACACTGGCCTAGGTCGAGGTATTTTAAGAGCTCTGAGAGCGTTTAAATCGATCTCGACCATTTGGCAGTGAAGTCGTCAAGGTCTGAGGGGTAGGTGTCGTTGAGGTGGGATTGGGTTGATCGATCCCCTGGGTGAGGAGGATGCTTTTTCTTTGCTGCAGGTGACTCAGGGGGATCGGATGCCAAGTGTGGATAGCTCTAGGAGGGCTTTAAAGGGGTCTTAGAGACGTTTTCTTTTGAAAGCTATACGCTGGCATAGGTAGGGTATTTTTAAGAGCTTGTAGAGCGTTTAAATCATTCTCGATGTTTTTTGAGCCAGAGGCGATGACTTCGAAGACCAATGTGACTTTGCTGAGGGGATTGCCGGAGAGTTTCACCTCGGAGGGGGAAAACTCATCAAAGGGGATCAGAGAAAACTTGCTTTGAGGCATCAGCTCTCGTTTGATGATTTTCATCTATGGAATCATCTTCGTAGCATATCTACTCATCTGACGATACTGTTTAAAAGCCTTTAGAGGTACCTAGGAGACGATTTCTTTTAGAGTTGATACCAGCACTAGGGTTGAGTATGAAAACGCCTTATACGTCGATTTTTATTTTACGAAGCGAAAAATAAAGAGAGCAAAAAGCACAGTCCTACAACGAGGTTTTACCCCCGTTGTAGGACTGGTTCTGAGTGGATTTACTCAGGGAATTTCAGAGATGCTCCATCAAGGCTTCCTCCAGGAAACTCCTTCAGACATGAGTGCAGATCATCGATGCGCACCGCCAATACCCGGATAGGGTATATCGGACTGTGCTGATGCGAGGTGTGGGAGTTCATGATCCGTGTTCCATGGCAATTTCTTCCTTTCGATTACTTGGGGGTTTTTGCGTTCAATGAAACATGGGGTCGACGAATACATGAGGGATGGTCTGCATATGTTCGTCGTCGCTTAAATTGTAACTGGGTTTGGACTCCACGATGAAGGTGTCCAGGTCGATGCGATGGAAGCTACCTCCGATGAGTACGGCATAGTACGTACTGCCGGGCGCGTCATTGGGATGGGTTCCAGCGTAGATTACCGTACTGGCCACGACCATACGGTCCGTATCGTCGAAGAGGTAGCCGTCATCCCCTATCGGGATGGATTGGATCTTCAAAGCGATCTGACGCTCAGTCATCGAGCTGAGTTCAGCTCGACTCGATTCATTGGGTTTATCGACCTTCATAGCTCTTCCTTAGATGCGCGATGGTGAATTCGATGGTGACGTGGTTTTTGATCACATCGTGCGTGATCGAGCCGACTCCCATGTGAGAGTCATTGGCCATTCGATCGATCACTTCTCTGGTCTGAGTGCTGTTGACTCTGGAGAAAAACGACAATGTGAATAAATCGTCATTATCTCTTCTGTTTTGTTTGACGTTGAACAACGTGAGCCAAAAGCTCTCAGATGCATGTACGTATCCTCGATGAGCATCGAAGGTGTGGATGAGCGTCTCACAAAACCGGGAGATCAGCTGGCGGTTCACACCGGAGCGATTTCCATAGATATCGATGGTGGGGATGTTGGGGGTTTGTTGCACTGTAGCCATGATTGACCTCACTTGGGGTTAGATTGTACATTGATGATATATGACCATATATCCGTGCGGCTCACTGGATGTTTTTAATTATGGAATCGCTCTATACTGTAGTGAGGATCAAACCGGACGACTCTTTGTTTTTAAACGAGATATACACTACAGAGGGATATATGGATCGAGTAGCTAAGCCGATGTTTGTGAGCATCGAAGGGGCCGAGGGCTCGGGTAAATCTACGATGACGGATTATTTCTGTCAGGCGCTGTCTGGGCGTATGGGGCCGTGTGTGACCACTCATGCCCCAGGGGGCTCGCCAGTGGGAGCTGATATCCGAGGGATATTGAAGAAGACTTATCCTAAGGGAAAACTCACCTCAGCCTCTCAGTTGCTGCTGTTTATCGCAGATCGCTTGCAGCACATCAACACCACCATCTTACCAGAACTACAAGCTGGCAACAGTGTGGTCAGCGATCGCTATCTGGACTCCACTGAAGTCTTGCAGTGTGCAGTGGGAGGTCAGTCTCAGCTCTACGCTCACCTGACTCAAGAGCCATCCATCCAGCACGTGTGTGTACGCCCCGACTACACGTTGTTTTTCTCAGTGCATCCTGATACCGCAGCGAGGCGACTCAAGCGCCGAGGGGCTGCTGCTGAGGAGATGGATAGTGCTTACTCACGCTACAGCACGGTGATGCAGTGGCAAAAACACTTCCAAGCACTCAAGCAGCCGTACTGGTCCGATCGCATCTATGTGGTCAATGCCGACCCTCCAGGGATGAGTACGCCTGAGGAGTCGATGGCTTGTGTGAGAGATCAGCTCGACAACATCGCACTGTCTATCAGTGGCCACTGGCTCAGTGAGCGAGGCTATGCCCACTACTGTTATCTCGACCGTCTCAACAACATGGATATCGATGAGCGCAGCTGGCTAGAGCAGGCCATCACATCTGGATCCTGAGGTAGAAAAAGCATACACCCCCTACACCTGTACAGCCATAGATGCTGTACAGGTGTAGGGGGCTTTGTATGTCATTGATCTTGGAGTCTCAAGTTGGTAAACAGCACCAGCTGTGAATTGCTCACATGTTTCTTACTGTTGATATCACCGGCTTTGAAAGCGATATGAGATACCTTGGTCAGTGTCCCGTAGGCTTCTTGCAACTCACCCTTATCGAAGTACACGATGCGCACATTCATCCCAGGTGTTAGCAAAGACGGTAGAGAGTTTTCCCAGGTGACTTTGAGTATACCACCTTTGCGTCTGGCGAGCTCACTGAACTGAGCATAGGGGTTTGCACTGAAGATCTTATCGGTGACAAACGCCTGAGTCAGACCATCTCCTCTTGGGTTGGCGATGTACTCGTTGGTGTTGAGCGCACGCTCCACAGTGACCTTATTGTCCTCGACTCGAGAGTAGTCTGCCAAGACCCTATTCTCATCGACATATCTCGCACCATTTCCATCGATGATATAATTAATATCATTATCTCCACGAAAATCTACTTTACTCGTAGCGATAATAACTATACTATCTTGATATTCCCGATAAGTGGATTCACTCTCGGGATATTTATTAGGAGGGATAATATATATCGTTAATGTACGTTTGCTATTTTGGAATTTAGTAGTATCATAAATAGGGAATATATACCAATTATTATTTTGTATATATGTCCCTAAATCTGCATTATATACTCCATATTTCTTTTGCAGATAACCAGGTAGATCTACGAGCCTGGTGTTGGTGGGGATGAGGGTCTGTACACGAGTGGCTTGGTTATCAGACTGCTCGATGTCAAAGCTTTCGATGTCGACTTCACTGGCGTACTGACACACCGCGCTGCGCACGATCTGCTCACAGGTCATATCCCGATAGATGCCAGCGATCTGGATGGTGCGCAGCTTCATCATCCCCAGATCGAACAGTTGGAACTTTACACTGAGGATGTCGACCAGATCCAGAGCCTCGATGGACTTGGCTTCCTGTCCTTGGAACTGAGTGATGGCTGCTCGATCTTCTACTAACACCGCTAAGTAAGTCTGAGCTGTGGGGGCTACTTCTTGATCCACACTCCCGTCGCTCTTTAATTGATACCGAGTCAACACTGCTCTGAGCTGTACTCGATTTGGGTATATATTAAATGCATATTGCCCCAGAGGTATTTTACATGTGGCAGATATTTCATCACTGAAATTATTAATATAATCTCTTCGAATAGTAATACTATCTAAACTCAAAGGAGTATAGGTATTATTACCAGTATTATCTAAGAGGAAAGTAATATCGTCATAATACTGAGATTGTTTCGGACAATTAGATAATACATCCAAAACCTCTTGATATAAGGGAGTATATATTAACTCCATGGTAATTTACCTTTAGTCTGCAATGTAGGAGTTTTCATGTTCATGATGCGAGATAGTTGGGGGATCACACTCTCATACGCACCACTATTGACCGATGGATCTGCAGTGAATAGCTCACCCGGATCAAAGCCCGGCAAAGTGGGTCGAGTCATATTCACTGGTCGCTCTTGCGAGTAGGGATGCAAGATGTTAGCCAGTGCATCCAGGCTCATCAAGTCATCTACAGGGACATCTCCGATGTTGATGGCCCGACTGAGATGACTCAACCAGCCCTGCAAGTAAGCGTGGATTAACCCATAGGCTCTAGCCGCATCGGCTCTGGAGCAGATCCTAAAGGAGATAGAGTCTCTCCAATACTGCACCATATCGCTGATCTTGATGTAGCGAGTGACCTCATCTTCATACATCAGAGCATCGAGTTTCTTATCGCCTGTGGTGACCATGCCAAAGCGTTTGAGATCGGTCACACTCATAGAGTCTTTGTAGGCGACTACCACACAAAATAGTTCTGTGAATAGGGGCTGTGCCAGCTCTTGCAGCCTATGGTAAGGGGTCATGCTCTACTCCTATAGTTTATGCGCTTGTAGGGGCTATACAGGCCTTTTAACTGGCACCATAGATCACTTGCTTGGTCATGACCAGCAGCAAGGGGATGTAATAGTACTGCTCCAGCTCACCCCAGCTGGTGCAGATGTTGAGCATCTCCGAGAGCTGGATGACATCAGTGGGCTGTCTGCGGATGAAGGCGATCGCCATAGTCTCGAGCACACTCATCTGCGTATCATCGGCATAGAAGTGCTCACTAAAGACATAGTAGTCATCTTGAGTGACCGGATAGATCACAGGAGCAGTCAACACCCCAAAGCTGCTCAGATTCACACCCCGCAAGCCACCGATATCACCTGCTGTGGTCGGATCGTACGGCAGGGGGATCGCAGCCATACTGCTGACCAAACGATCTCCATAGGGGACCTTAGGGATGTAGGCGACTTGCTCATCGACCTTCATCAGTGGGTCGTATGGATAGACTACACGGCTCACACCACTGTAGTGCAGTGATCTGAGCATGGGGTCGTTGGAGAACATATAGGCATCCATCAGTGCATAGCGCTTGAAGATGGTGTTGAGTTGTAATTCATCTTGGTTGGCTACGGCGTCCCAGATGCTTTTCTGGTAGAGCATGGGGTCGTCTTGTGCACTGAGCATCTTGACCTTGGCCAGATCCAAGCAGTCTTGTTGAGAAAACACGTTGAGCATGAAACGTGTGTGCAAGTGATCATAGGTGTACGATCCTGCTTGCCCACCCACTAGAAAAGCACTGGTCTTTTTGCTGGTGTACTTGCTCACATACTCATTCATCACTCGGCGAAACTTCAACTGCAGCTGTGAAGCTGTGGCATACACCTGAGAAGAAATCAGTGGGTTCTTACCGAAGCTCAAGTAGTTCTTGAGATAGTAGTAAGTCTGTACCACTCGAGCCAGTAGTGCATCTCGCTTGGTGGAGCCATCCCCATCGAGCACGTAGCCGATCTCGTAGCAGCTTTCTTTGAAGATGCTCTTCTTGATCGAGGAGATGATGCGAAAGACCCCACTGCGACCTTCTCCGATCGGTGCGATGAACATATCGCCCACATTAGCAATCAGTACTGGTAAGACGATGGCAGAGCCCCCTACCATCATGGCTTTGGTCTGATCGTCTTGAGACGTGCTTAATGCAGAGCTGACCTTTAGCTCCAACTGTCGAATCAGTGTATAGCTTTGCAGTGTGGGGCTGCCTGTAGCCTCCACACCTGAGAGTGCGCTGTCTTTGGTGATGACTTGACTGAAATACTCCACCACCCAACTAGCCCCTTCGATGTGAGTGAGCAAATTGGTACGGGGCTGCCACTTCAAGTCAACGATGGTGGTCTCATGATCGATATCCACCACAGCTCGCATGGTCGGTGTGATGGCGGGCTCAGTCAATGGTTGAGCCACCAGTAGGGATTGTTTACCCAGATCTTCTTCTTTGATCAACGGCATGGTTTATGCACTCCTGGAGGGTGTATGCTTTACGTACGTGGCTTAGGGCCACTGCTGGGCGGCTCCTCGCGAGAGCCTCTGACAAATAGATCTTGCACAGTAAACGCTCGATAGCCACGTAGGGTGGAGATGTCGAATGTCTTGTCGAGCACACTGCGAGCGTCTGTGTCATCGATAGAGGTGTCTCGTATATCGGGCCTGAAGGGCTTTACAGCCCTCATGCTGCTGTTCATAGCAGCAAGCAATAGGGGGATAGCCGCATGCCCTTGTATGCGCTGTATGCCCTTGGTGTTGATGAAGTTAAAGTTCGTCACCAACCCCAGACGCACATGGTAGACCCTCCTGGGATCGAGATCGACAGCAGCACTTACGTTTAAGTTGGCATCCACCCTCAGGCTACAATTGGGCATCATCTTGCGACCTTGATAAAGATCCAAGCTAAATATACTCCTAAAGGCATTACCCAGGTAGGGATACTCCGTCTGACGCATGAGATCGAGTACCTCGGGTCTGAGCTGCACCTCACCCAAATCTGCGAGGTTAAATAGTGATCTATGGTCAGTATCATCGAGCACAGTCAGTACAGTCAGGACCTTGACTGTACTGGTTAATACATTTGATCTCTCAGGGTAGAAGTCATCGAAGCTGGGTAGAGTCACGCCTAGACTGCCGGGCTCAAACCTGATGCGTTCGTTGCTCTCAAAGGGCTTTAAAGCGCTCATAGATGCTGTCCTAGCAGCCACTGGATGATCTAGCAAGTAACTCGCATCCACCAGGGGCCGATAGTCTGCACTGATGAGTTGCTGATGCACCACGTACGGATACGCAAGCATACAGGCAATGGGCTTCATATACGTCAGTGAGTATGTAAACGAGCCGATCCAGTTATCCGCATCGCCTTCCCTAGTGGGTTTATCGGGCAGCGGCTCGAAGTCAAAATACCCCACCAGACGACTCTGCAGTATACTCACCACCCAAGCGGCTTGACTCATATCGTAATTGGTGATCAAGCCCGCATTCCTGTACAGCCTCTTAGTCAGGAAGGTATTCCAATCATCTCCATAGCCGTACTTCTTCTCCGACATGGCGTGTATCTCCCTCAGAGTCAACAGCACCTCATCGGGTATCGTAAAGCTCATCGTGGTCTCATGCATCCCACCCACGCACAACTGAGCCGCGTGCAGTTGGATATCATCGTACCAGCGCATGGCCTGGTTTCTATCTAAAGACCGAAACTTAAAGCTGATGTCAAGCTTCATGGTTTTATATACCGGAGCAGCATAGACCCCTAGATCAGGATCGCTGAGAAAAGGTGGGTTCTCCGGCCTATAGACGGCCGTAGAGCCTACATCTTCAGGCACCGACTGCTCCGATACCTCTACGAATACCCTCTCGTCATAGGGCCATCTATTCGATCCCTCTAGAGGAGAAGGACTGATGGTGCTACCTGCTTGATAACTCACCCCAGAGACATTCTCATCGGCAAACATGATGGGAGTCTTGTCACTGATTTGGGTGATATCCATCAAATCCCGGATGATTCGATACGCCACAGGTCGTGTGACCGTGCGTTGTAAGTTACTGGTGGTCCATGATACGTTAGGCATATCCTACGTCCTTTATATGGGTCAAGGTTAGTCAGAAGATGCTTTGGCTGGGTAAGAAACAAAAAGAAAGAGTGACTACACCACTGGAGGAACTCCTCCAGTGGTGTAGTCACTCGATACTTGATATAGTATACCGGGTAGTGTCACCCGGTATACTTGTTATTAGTGTGCGTTCACCGGTCAGATTTTCACCCCAGTTAAGAAGTCTGTAACTTTTGCGCCACGTTTGATGACATTGGCGGTATCGATGCTGTGGATAACCTCCTCTTCATCGATATGGTCAGGACTAATATCATCAAACGGCTTACGTGATTTTGTTGAGTCACCCTGAGATCTGACATCATTTTCAATGGGTTGCTCAATCCACTCACCATGAATGGGTGGAGTCTCTTCATTGCTAGACTCTCTGGCTTTTTCGGTCGGAGTTGCAAGTTGATCTATCTTGGCTGAATTCAGTAAACTGACAGTGAATTGTATCAATTTCTCGTGCGTTCTGTGAGAGTGATTCATAGTAATCCTAGGTTGCTTAGGTTGTTGATAAATAGAACCCTTTTCTATTTATCAACAACATGATATGTTACTATATTTTTTTGGATAAAGGTATACACCCCCACCGACTCGGTATACCGAGTCGGTGGGGGTGTACTTATAAGTTGGAGTTTACCCCACTAAGATTAGGAGGCTTTAGCCTTATTCAGCGATTCCGCACCATAGGTGATGGCTGCGTTAGCCGTGCGCAGATAGTGGTTATCTCGCATGATACTGCCTTTGACCATAATTGCGTTGGTGACTTTGGCTGCCTTCGCAATAAGGCTCACTCGATCTTTGGCATCGCCTTCATAGTTGCCCTTAGCGCGCTTCAGCGCGCTAATGATGGAGTCAATATTCTTGCCGAAGTCAGCGACGAGATTCTTATTCTCGGTGAGTTGATCAGATACCTCACTGCACGCATCAGCAATGTCAACTACTTCTGCCGGATTGGCCGCCACCATAGCGGTATTGATGCTAACCCCGTTACTTTCATCACGAGCAGCGATGACCTTGATACCTTGCAGTCGATCGATGGTTTCGCCAGTCTTCGGGATTTGCAGATACATCCACCAATCCCCGAGAGAGTCCACCACCTTACCGTTACCGAGATGATGATACGTGACATTTGCATCAAGCTTCTTACCGCGAGGCTTGATGACCGGGAGTGCCTCATAGCTGTTCAAGAGATCCTTCACGAGATTCTTGAATTCATCGGGCTTGTCGATGACCCCTAGCATTTCCTCTACCGAATCGCACGAAAATTGGATAGCCTCTTCTGCTTTCTTCGATTGATTGTCACTCTTATATACCATCAGGATGGCCGCGATCATCCTCGCCGATGCGACCTTACCACCAGTGGTCAAAGTAGTGCCATATGCCGGATTGACGATCTTGGCATCCTTGGCGTCGACCTTGGCACCGGCGGTGACCTTGGCTTCGGCAGCCTTCTTCAGCTTCTCAGCGCGATTCTTCAGCTTGGTCGCACCGTCGAAGAAGTTTTTGAACCATTTGATCACGAACTCCTTGACCTTCTCATAGGCCTTGACCAGCATATCCCAGATCTTCTTGGCCCATTCACCCACGCTCTCACGAGCCAGTCGGGTGGTGCGAGCGCGATTGCTCTTGCTGGCGAAACCTTCAGCAGCCAGGGAGGCCGGTGCGGGGATACCCAGGCGAGCACCCATATGCTCCAGGCAGATGCGGATGGCTTCAGCAGCCGGGGCCGTCAGGCCGCCGTCCTTTTCAGCCTCTTCGAGCTTGTCACCGACTTGGTCCAGGACTTCAGTGGTGGCATCAGCCTCATCGATGACAGCGCCAGCGGCTTCGATGTCGCCAGCGGCGTCATCCATAGCAGCCAGGTCGGCGTCAGGACCTTCAGCGACTTCAGTCACAGCGGCGGTAGCAGCCTCGTCAGAGACTTCGGTGTCCACCACTTCATCGCTCAGCAGAGCCAGATTCATTTTCGACATGTCAATTCCTTTACGTAAAGGGGAAAAACGTTTTCACAAAAGACCAAAGTTTTGATGGAGCATTTTACCTGATGCTGATGTGATACCTTTAACGAGACGCTCGATAGCCACCCATCTCCTATTGGCATTTCGAGTTTCTCTGGATATCACACCTATATCCCACACTGATCGACTGCAGTCTCATGGCACGTATGGAGCATCTGGCTGGTAAACCACGTGCGATCAGAGTGGGTGTTTGGCATAGGATGGAAATCCATCCCACTTCATAGATATTACTGAGTATCCCCAGCCACCATCGCCTCCAGCCCCTCGCAGACGATCAGTACAGCGCGCTCTTGACCGGCTGCAGCTGCGGCCACTGCAGTGACTTGATTGATGATTTTACTGATGTAGACTTGAGTCGAGGCGATGTACGACACGAAAGCGTTGTTAAACACGTTCACTGCAGTCACACCAAAATGACTGACATGATTGAGTTCTTCATCGCCTTGATGCTCACGCTCGAGTTTCTTAGCCTCAGCCAATAAGTCCTCTTGAGCTTTAGCCAGAGCCTTCAAGTTAGTGCCCACGATGTGAGAGCGCAGACTCTTCAGGCCCTCAATCATCTTCTTACCATCGTCGAGTTCGATGCGAGGCAGTCCCTCCTTAGGGACTTGCATGACTGATTCATTGACTTTCTTCACAGTCAGCCTGCTCGCACCCAAGTGACGCTCGACGATATGACCACCACTGTTGGTGTCTGGAGCTGTAGCCTCTATGGCATAATCACCCATCGTCACAGTGCCAGTAGCGCTCTTGACACCATTGACCACTTTAGCTCCCATGAGCTCGTGCTCCATGGGCTTGAAGATCGCATTGACCAGATCCATTGCCGCATCTGTGCGCTGTACAGAGCTCTCAGTCTCATGGATGATCTTGGTGATCAGATCCGTGACTTGTTGGATGTTGGTGTGATTGGTAGCACGTAGGTATTTTTCGATGTGCTCTTTTTGTAGATCGGTGATCCACTCCACCAACTCCTTAAAGGTGCTGTAGTATTTCCCGCCGATGTGTAGATCAGGCACTGCTGCAGGATCGGTAGTGGGTTTATAGATCTTAGCCGAGTGAGTGCGCATGAACGATTGCACTTGTTCGGGCTCCACCTTTTTAGTGGGATCGGTGGCCACTTGAGTCAGATCTTTGGCGATGGCCTCAGCGACTTCTTTCTCAGCTTGGGGGTTAGCCGGGATGGCACTTTGTGGGATGTTGTGCTTCTTGGCCACATCGTCGATATTCTTTTTGACGATATCTTTAGTGCGGGGATCGAGCTTCTCAGACTTTTGTTCAGTCTCCTTGAAACTCTTCTCCACACTATCGAGTCGAGTACCAGTTTGCTGGTCGCGTGAGAATAAGCGAGAGATGAATTCCCCGATCCATCTACCCATAGCCACGATGGCATCGATGATGGAGCGAATCACGTCCATGATGAAAGAGCCGATACCTTCCTTGGCCAGCTGCAGAGCTTGCTGATCGGTCATCTGGCTCTTTAGAGACTCTAGTCCATAACTAAGCCTCTTGGCGCGCCGACCCGTGATACTGGTCTTCAAGCCCTCCAAGGCCACAGCGACGACCCGAGCCTCACTGGGCTTCATGCCCACTCGTGGATTGATTTGATGCAGTGCAGCTCGCATGGAGCGTGCCACATGGATGCACTCCGATGCATGAGCGATCTTCTGTGAGAATGCATCATACTCGGCTGCCAGCTGAGCAGCTGCTCGCTCATCACTCATATCGCCAGACAGATCGATCAGAGTCGTGTCCATCATAGCGTAGGTGCCGATATCCTCATCGACCAGACTGTGATCGGTGCTGAGTTCATTCAAGTTCATTTACTTGTCCTCTTTGGCTTGTTCCAACTCTTCATCTTTACGAATTTGTTCAGACTGCTCGACGACTTTATCTGTGGACAATCCGATCTCCTCAGGACGAGGCCTATCCTCAGGAGGTACATTCGGATCGGTCAATGGGTTGTCTTGCGGATTGTCCACACCCTCACTGGGGGAGTCTTGTGGATTATTCTCAATGTCGTCATCTGGATCATCAGAGCTGTCAGCTTCGATGGTTTGATCGGTGTTCAATGCCTCGTCTTGATCACCGCTGTCTTCTCCCAATAGAGCCAAGCTCCAGCGTCGCTTATTCATGGATTACATCCTCACTCATATTGCTTCAGGGATTTCTCAGCGAACTGCAAAGCGCTGTTAAATACATCGATGCTGTGATGCTCTACACCTGCTGCAGTCGAGCTCGCTAACTGCAGCACGCAGTTGCAATATGCTTTGAAGTTAGACACCGTATCGGGTCGGCTCATGATCTCGTCGACTAGTTCATCGAGCTTATTGCTTTTCCAAGGGCCTTCTAAGACCGCAGCAGACCAGGAGTATAGGGTATTGACACCTGCATTGACTTCACTGACCACATGTTTAATCTCATCAATCGTCAAGGCTTGAAACAGCATCTGCTTGTCGATATGAACCTTCTGTGCCATGTGAGAGTGACCCATCTTTTCAATCAAAGCCCCTAGGCCATATGCGGCTACTGGGCCTAAAATAGGAGCAGTCAGACCCATCCACGCTGCTACGGGCAATGCCGCGATCGTGGCGATCTTCATCGCAGTCGTATGGTAGCTGTTGGGGTTATACAGAGCCAGCTTATAGCGAGTATGCTCCAGACACTCCAGTGCATCAATGCCATGCTTCACAGTGGGGCTGGTCTGTACATACAGAGCTTTACCGCCAGGCAACTCAGCCGTGCGAAAGAATTGGTTATCCCCATAGGTCGACTCATAGTCCACACTGCGATTGAATGGTTGCATATGACCGACCATAAACATCTTGGGATCGCTCGACAGTGACTCAAAGACATCATCACTGTCGGCCTGATCTTGATGGTCTTTCATCCACCCCACCAGCTCATCGAGCAAAGTCTTGTTCGCGTGTGCGTGATTCTTAAGTAGGTTAATCGTGTCACTCAGGACGTTTTTCAAACCCACATCAAAGCCGCTTTGTGTGTAGCACAAATTGATGCACCAGTTCTCAGCCTTGATGGCTGGAAACTTAGCACTTTTGAAGTCCTTGCTGTGCACAGCTGCGTTCAAGTCAGCTGCTCGATACTTCAGATCTTTGACCTTGCTGTGAAAGCGGGAAAACAAGTCTGAGAGCATGTGAGTGATCTTGATGACCTTGTTGCTCACAGACTGCCTCACACTCTCATTGCTCAGAGCGATGCGCTTTAGCTCTCGATCGAGTCCAGCTGTATCGATGCTCTCCATGCTGATGCGCATGACCGCGGGCTTAACACTGCTCTTGACTCTGAGCTCCTCGAAAGCAAAGTTAGCCAGCGTGATCGCCTCTTTGGTCAATCCACCTCGCTTGGCCTTACCTGTGAGATAGGTGCACAGCGACTCCACCGCCACAGAAGTATCCACATCTTGTTGGATCTGAGCAAACTCTCGCTCTATGGAGTCAGTGATGTCCTTGATTTGTCGATCCTCGCTCATACCCCCGAGATTGATCGGGAATTGCAGCTGTTCTTGAAGCTGCAGCATCTGATCGGCATCGATGGGCTTGGCAGCGCTGAGTTGCTCATTGTTGAGCGCAGATACCACAACAGCTACCGCTGCAGCGTCTTGCTCCTGATCGATTTGCATGGATAGAGTGTCTAGGCGCATCATGTTCGTCCTCTTCTATATGACCCCTGTTATAGGGAAAAGGAGATTACATCACCCCCTTGCTCAGACTATTATGCCTGAGCAAGGGGGTGATGCAGTGTGGTTTTTTCACCGACTTCCGTACAGTACAGCCATCGACTCGAGTAGATCTTGCACGCCACCAGGGCGGTGGACCCACTTGCTCAGGCAGATCGTCGCGCGATAAAACGGGGTAGTGCCTTCGTGCTTATAGATGACCCCCAGGTCCGCGATCAGATCTTGACTGAGCGTGAGGTTAGAGTGACTACCCCCACCAGCAGTCAAGATACTGACCCAAGACAGATTCTGAATCGTGCGAGTAGTGCCGAACTCCACAAAGCGAATGGTCTCCTCCAACCAGCGGCGATGTAGATCGGAGTAGTCCGCATACGCTCGCTGATTAGAAGCCAAATCGATGAAGTCCCCAGGGATCGCTCCTGGAAATAGCAGCCTCCAAGCCAGCTTGAGTACACGCTCACGAAACTCGAATGAGCCTGGCTTTTCTCGCAGATTACCGATAGAGCCCATGAGATCATCGACCTCCTGAGCGCTGGTGTACTGAGTCAAATTGGGATTGACTTGTCGACTCATGAGTGAGCGCATGATCGACGCTGCACTCACTGGGGTGGTCTGTTGGACATCAGCCGGCCCCACGAACCCACTCGGGTAGATCTTCAGTGAGGCTCCCATCTCAGACATGATAATCCTTTTCCATCTTGTCGATCTTGGCGTACACGCCAGTCAGTCGATCTTGCAGATACTCGATTTCTTTATCGAGCTTGGCATCTTGTTTGCCTTCGCGCAAGCGCTCGAGTTGCAGTCGTCGATACTCCAGCAGCTTGGCCTCTTCTTGAGCGTTGCTGTAGCGCTGGGCCTGCCAATCGGCAATCAGCATACCGATCAGATAGAAGGGATTCCAGCGCACACTCAGATTGTTCATCCCAAAGGGGTCGACGTTACCGATACCGAGCGTGGAGATGAAGCTCATCTCGGAGGTATCAGTCACCGTAGCCTCAGGTAGGTTCTTCAGCGTATGCTCTAGAGCAGTCTTATCCTTTTGCAGGGCCTTCATGGCCAGAGCAAAAGCGTCGTAGTTGTCATCGAGCCAGCGGATCTCACCTTGTGTGGGGCCTTGCGTCGTGCCTTTTTGCTGCTCACATTCGAGCCACAGGACATAGTTGAGCAGACGACGGCAATAGGTGCTGCTGAGCTCACTGGCTTGCACCAGTCGCAGCACAGTGGCCTTTGCATAGCTCAGTCCGATGTTGGCTTCGTTTTCCTGGAAGACTCGCTCGACATACTTGTCGATATAGCCCAGCAGCTCTAGAGCGTTTTCCATACTCGAGCGCATGATCTCGAACATGGGCTTGCTCTTGATCTCACGCTTCATGTCAGACTCGATGCGCTTAGCAGCAGCACTTTTGAGCGACTGACCTCGCCAGAGCTGCTCCGCGCTCTTTAGAGCAGGCAGCGTGTACTTGTTGATGATCTGAGTGGTCTCTTGGATGCTGGTGATGACCTCCTCTTTGCTCATGACGGGCTTGAGGCCAGCAATAAACTTGTACAGACTCATATATTTTACCTCGGTGACTGTGCTGAAATTGTGCGGTGTGTATGTTTGGGAGCGTGTGATGTAACACAAGCAAAAAAGCAAACTTCGATCATATCGGATGGGTCAGGCACATACACACCTATAGAAAGGTGTGTATGTGCACATTACCTCGATATGTATCAAAGCGTGGGCGAGCGTCCACTCAGGAAAGCCTTCATGACATCCATGACTTCGCTGCCATTGCCTTTACCAGAGCTATTTTTGAGCTTGGACAGGGGCATAGCAGTAGAGCCGTTGATGCCGTGCATGTAGAAGGTCACTCGATCGTAGTCGGGATCCATCACCGCCAAGATCATCATGTTGGTGGTGTCAAACAAGGTGTTCTTGATCTTAGAGCTGGTGATGGGTGCTCCCATCTTAGCTTCGATGGCCTCGAGTGTAGACTGAGTGATCACAGCCAGATTGCTCATCACCGCCAGGGAGGGATTGCGCTCGAGCAGACCTGCGGCTACAGAGGAGTTTTTGCGACCGATGACTTCTTGGTAGACACCAGACTTGTCTCGGATGGCGGCATTGCGATGGGCTTCGATCAGATCTTGGCACAGCAGCAAGTCGCGCACAAACGACAGACGCCCAGACCTCCAGCCATGGAAGCGCTCCAGTAGATCATGATCAAAATAGCCCTTGTGGGTGAACATCTCAATCAGAGGAGCACTGGGCATATAGCGAGCCATCACTCGGATAGCGATGGCCACTGTTGCGGTCTCATTACCTTCTTTGATGGTGATCTCGTACATCTTACCCACACTCAGAGAACTAGCCTCCTGGGTGTTCTTCAGGACGTCTTTGCCAGGTAAAGATGCATGTTGATCCTCTCGAAACTCTTCAGCTTCTTGAGCCAGTCTCACCAGCCGATCTTTGTTACTCTTTTTAGGCAGAGCAAAACGATACGATTCGATACTCAGTCGATCACTGAGCAAATCCAAATCGACTTTCCGATTGGGGTTTAGAGGCGCCAGACGCTCACGCAGCTTCACGCCATTCACATTGGTGATCATGGTCAGAGCTTGCAAGTAATACCCCGCAAACAGAGTCTGCATCGTCTGAGCGACGTCGTCTACGTATTGCAGCATCTGTGCGGACTCGTCGACGACCATCAGAGGCTCGACGCGTGCGTGTCGACCCGCCTCGATCAGTGAGCGACCCCCCAGATACTCTTCACCAGTGCGCAGTACATCGGCTGCACTCTTTACAAATTCAATCACGCCATCTGCCGCATCTGCACCATTGGTCAGGACAGTCATCTTCGTCACCTGCTAGAAAGAGAGTTTATGAAAACAATAGATGTCACCGTGAGCGATGTGTTGAGAACCACACCCATGGGTGCTCTCGATACCGCTATAGGAGATACGCTCTATGGCATCAACCACAGAGCGACGCCTAACGCAGTTCCACAAAACAGGGACTCCTATGGCCTGGTACTGTTCACGCGACCTCAGCTAAACATGAGTGCTGAGAATCTGCGCTCAGTCAGGCAGCTCATTCCATTACTCACTCAAGAAGCCGCCACTTTGCAAAGGGTCATCCGTTCGTACTTAGATCCTCGATTGGCTCTGGCTGGAGTGACTTGTCCATTCGTCGATCCGGAGAATCCATTCATCCCCTTGATGACCAATCATTGCCTATCGGTGAGTGGCTGGCCTGATATTGAGTTTCAAAGCTATATCTCCAAGCCAGGTATTGCTAAGGAAGTATTTGGCTTTGTAGACAGTGTAGATGATACTCGAGCGGCATACACGATCAGTGCCTCGTTTCGTAATATGCCAGGCTCACCTCTGTTGCTGCTGTCTCAAGTCTGGTCCAGTTATTGCAGTTGGGTATTCCAGGGAAAACTCTCCCCCTACCCAGACTACATCATGAAAAATATCGTGGACTATAACACCCGCATCTGGAGACTGTCTTTGGATGTAAGTAAGACCTACGTGCAAAACATCGCAGCCATAGGTGCAGGCTACCCAGTGGCCTCTCCCATGGGAAAAGTCTTTGACTACCAGATAGAGTCCCCCATCAGTGAGGTCAACAACGACATTCAGATGCAGTTTCAGTGCTATGGAGTCACCTATAACGACCCCATTTTGATCCTGGAGTTCAATAAACTCGTGGGCATCTTCAACCCAGGTATGCGAGATGGCTATCGCACTTCGATGATGCAAAAGATCGAAGCTGCGGCTCTGCCTCTGTTTAACAACAGAGGCTATCCCTACATCGACCCCGATAGCTACGAGCTGCAGTGGTATGTACGAAAGGACTATTACGACGAATATGTCGCTCAGTACAAACGGGTCATCTCTAAGCTGGGTGGTTGATACTCACCCTCATGACTAACTACCACCATGTACAGTGATAAAGGAATGTGATCTATGAGCAACGTAAGCTTTTCTAGCCTGATCGGGGATATCCAAAAGTATGCCTACTCCCCGATGGATATGCGAGATGTGATCTTCTCGGCTTTAGAAAACGCCACCGATGGCACACTGGACGTCGTCGATGCCAGTAACCCTTTCGTATATGCGATCTCTGCGACTGTGGCGACCACTGCAGCGTTCATGAAAGAAGACGAGCTGCGCACTCGTAGACTCTACCCAGTAGCGGCTATGTCTGAGGATGACTTGTATCTGCACATGTCCGATAAGGACTACACCGCTCGATTTGCTGTGCCCTCTACAGCCACCATCACAGTGCTGATGCAAAAGACCCCTCTGATCGAGGCGATGGTCACCGATGTCTTGACCAATAATAAAGTCACCATCATCCCACGAAACACCGTCTTCAAAGTCGCTGGTGTATCGTTCAGTATGCAGTACCCCATCGAGATCCGACAGCTCGCTCACGGGGGTCTGCAAATCACCTACCTCAATGACCTACCCTCACCTTTGCGCACACTGAGCTCTAACCTGGTGCAGTGGACTGAGTACACCGATGCACAGCGCACGCAGTGGGTGGAGCTCAAGATCGACGTGGATCAGTTTTTCGTGACCACTCAGTACAACGATGTATCCACCTCAGCGGGTATGCTCACTGAGATCGCCTACTCCGATCAGTACTGCTACACTCGCTGCTGGATGCAGAACTCTCAAGGTGCATGGGTGGAGATCCAGACCACCTACACAGACAGCGTATATGACCCCAATACCGTCACTGCACTGATCCAGGTCCTAGAAGGAAAAGTCAGAGTGACTGTGCCTGTGGTCTATGCTAAGACCGGGAAGATATCTGGTAAGCTGCGCATGGATGTATACCAGAGCCGCGGCGCATTGCGTATGCAGCTGGCTTCATACACTTCGGGCGAGTATTCTGCTAAGTGGTACAACATCGATACTGCTGAGGATACTGATCGCCAGCTCGGTGTGCGCAAGATCAACAACGTCATCATCTACTCCACGTCCTCCATCGATGCGGGTCGAGATGCACTGACCTTCGATCAGCTCAAAGCCCGAGTCATCGCCAACTCCGTGGGCACTCAGATCCTGCCGATCACTCAAGCGCAGCTCAAAAACGATGTCATCGACCTCGGCTACACCATCTCCAAGCATGTGGATACACTGACAGATCGCATCTTCATCGCCTCCAGAGACCTACCCAGTACTGAGGATGAGTCTGTGCTCACCCCCATCACCGCCAGTCAACTCACCACGACTGTGCACATGAACACCGCCGCGCAGCTCTATGGCGTATATGACAATGGAGATGCCATCACCATCGCAGACACTGCAGTCTATCGCAGTGTCAATGGTCTCACCTCAGTGATCACCACCGCTCAGATGGGATCTCTGCAAGCACTGACGCCCTCTCAGCGCTGCAAAGCCCTATCCTCGGGTGAGTATTTCTTCAGCCCATTCACATACGTGCTCGATGCCACAAACGCTGTGTTTGAAGTGCGAGCCTATGCGCTCGATGACCCCAAGATCGAGGCTCGCACATTCATAGAAGAAAATGAGACTCTGTCCCAACAAGTCTCTAGCTCTCAGGATATCACACTGACTCGTGAAGGCTCGACGTACATCTTGCGTGTGCGAGTGTCATCCTCAGACTCGTATAAAGCGCTGGCTAACAATCAAGTCTATGCTCAACTGTCGATCTCCAGCATCAACCAAGCATCTCGCGTGAGTGTACAAGGATCACTCGAAGCCATCGATGCCACCAGTCATGAGCGCATCTGGAGATTCGATCTGGGCACTAACTTCAATGTGAATGCCTCCAGTGAGATGGAGTTTCCATCGATTGCCAGCACCACCAACGGACTGACTGTGCGCCTGGGGCTGATCCAAAAGATCGATCTGCTCTATATCACCACAGCCATCCCATCCACCTACAGAGCCAGTGCCAGTGATTTGCTGATTGACTCCCATCGCTATACGGACGATCTGTTTCCTGCAGTGATCTGTAGAGAGCAGTTGACTTTAAAATTCGGCACAGCTCTGAAGTCCCTGTGGGCACAGTCTCGCTCAGCCGTCACAGATATCCCAGTCAGAGTCTACGACCAAGATATCCCCGCTTATTATGAGCGCGATGTCTACCGGGTCAATGCCTCTGGAGCGTACTTCTCCGTAGATGCTCAAGGTCGTCTGGTCTACGACATCCTCCACCACAAGGGAGACCCAGTGCTAGATAGTGTAGGCGCTCAGGTCTATAAGCACCTAAAAGGAGAGCCTATCATCGACCTCAATGGCAATGCTTCATATGTGGACGGCTATAAGCGCCAGATGGCCAGGTATATTGACATCACCATGCTGCCTGGAGCATATTACTTTTGCACCGATGCAGTAATCAAGTCCTATTTGAAACAAGTGCGAGAGAGATTGTCGACTTGGATCACTCAAGATCTTCAATCGTATCAGGACTATCTGTTGGAGAACACTCGGATCTATTTCCGCCCAGCGGTCAGCTCAGGCATGATCTCCGTACTCGATGGATCGAATGTGCAAAGCTACATCCATGCCGATCAGAGTTTGACCGTCAAACTCTATGTGACTAAATCCGTCTATGAAAACGATGTCTTGCGCAAGAAGCTCTATGTCAAGACAGTGAAATCTATCCACACTGCACTGCAAGCCACTCAGGTCTCTAAGTCATACATCACCTCGGCTTTGCGCCAGGAGTATGGTGATGATGTCTTAGATGTACAGCTGTCCGGTCTGGCAGGATCTGATAAGGATGATAATGTCCTGACTGTGATCGATGATGGTGTACATCTATCCATCGCTCGTCGCTTAGTGGTGCGTGAAGATGGCGTACTGACCGTCCAAGAGGACGTGGATGTACAGTTCATCGTACACAGCAATATCTAAAAAATAAAAGCATAGACCCCCCTACACTGGTAGAGCATGAAAGCTCTACCAGTGTAGGGGGTTTTACTATGATGTCACAGGTGTTATTACACCATCGACTCACCTTGGGCGGCTGTGAGCAGCTCATTGACCATAGTCATCATGCGGTTGATGATCACGATCATGACCTCGTTGTGCTTGTCCAAGAACTGATGCACCTTCGGATCCAGATGAGTCGTTGCCCCGAAGAACTTATCCACGAAGCCACCTTCACCCTTGGGGATGATGTAGTCGGTGGTATCGACGTTGACAGCAAACTGACGCATCGCCCAGATGGACTTGCTCACAGCGATGGCCAGATCGGTGTTGATGCCATTGATATTTTCATTGAAGCCGCTGATGGCGTTGATGGCCATGTGGTCATACGTGTTATCGAAGAACGACGCCACGCTTTGCGGGGGCGTGGGATTGACCTTGAGCAATTTGCCGATGCAAATGCCCAGAGCCAGTGAAGTGGCGTACATCGTCAGAGCAGGATCTTTGATTCGCTCAGAGATAAACTGTTTGAGATAAATGTAGTCGGTGCGCAGCATGATGGAGATTTCCTATCAGACGGTTTTAAGGGCAGCAGCTGAAGTAAAGAGGTCATTGGATGCGATGGCCTCCAGATCCTTTTGCAGCATCTCGTACTTATGAGCAGCTCTGTAATTGGGACTCAGATAATACACCACAGTCTCCAGGATCATCAGCTCATCGGTGAAGCGTCCGCTCTTGGTGACTTCTTCGATACCTCGAATGGTATTTAACGTCTGTTTACGAGTGGCATCATCGAGTTCGGGATCTTTGAGTCGCTCGATGTTATCACGCTTGATGCGCTCCATACGTGCCAGTGGGCGATCATAGATCTGGTTCTTCTTATCGGTGGAGTCTACCATTCCAACTAATGTAATTAGCAGAAGGAAAATATTCCAGGAAGCAAGAACAGTTTTCGATCCTGTAATAGCCCCCGTTATGATGGCGTAAGCGGTGATTCCGACCACTGATGCAATTATCACAAAACACAGTGCTACGACAGCTGAGATAAACCTAAACTTCCATTTAGTTTGCCAGTACATACTCAGGATCTTATCCAGTCCAGTGACCAGATATTTACCAGCTCCGCAGCGATTAGCATATTGATCGGCTAACCATTCACAGGAGTTGTAATCATAGACACTGGCACCTAACTCACTCTTACATTTTTGGATATCTGCATCCAGTAAGATCACAGACAAGTCTGTAGTGTTCTTACTGTGCTTGAGCACTTCAGTTTGCTCATCGCTCATCTCCAAGTACTTAGCGGCCTTGACAAAGACCATTTCCTTTTGAGCTTCACTGTAAGATTTATCCAAGATGCGGCTGAGGTTAGCCAATACGTGATTGGTGGTCGCGGTACGCCCGGCCATCTCAAACATCGTGAATGTATGGCCGATCTCATGCAGCGTCACTGCAGCGACTTCAGCTGGAGTGAGGGTGTTGTTGGTCATCAGGTCGATGGGCGTGTGGATCGACACAGGGATGTTCTTGTAGATGCCTTCGACCTTACCCTTCTTGATATCTACATAGCCACTGAGCTTTTTCTTTGCGAGCGCTTTAAATAGAGCATCGATGTCTTTCGTGGGGTTGAAAGTGGCATCAAACTCCTTGTACATATTGACCATATCCTGGTCGAGGAAGATGTGGTTGGCATTGACGAAGATGACCTCAGTGGCAAAGCCAGTAGCATCTCCGTTCTTAAAAGTCACTTCTAAGTTGGTGTAGTGTTTGATGATCTTCACCAGGCGATCGAATTTACCATCATCGAAGAATTTCTTTCGATTGATATTGGATAGATCCACCTTGCTGCGCAATTCTGAGATGGCTGCAGTGAGTTCATCAAAGAAATCGGTGCTCTGGAACGCCAGGGCTTCGAGTGAGAAGTTTTTAATCATGGTCAGTTCTCGTTAGATGGATTTCAATTGAGCGGCTTTATATACAGAGCTTTCCCCCAGTGGAAGATGCAGGAGTAAAACTTAACTAAGCTGGGGCATGTCATGACCCATTCAGAAGATTCAGTCGTGCGCACTGCAGCAAAAATAGGAGTACTTACATATGTCAGATGGTCAGAAGATCGAGTGTAAGTTTGCCACGTACACACAGAGCAAAGATGGAGATCATGACCTACATGTGGTCAAAGAGGCCATCCACCACCCCGATGGCACCATCACTCGCAATCTCAGACTCATCCGCGATTTCCCCCGTACGTTTTGGGTGACGAAACCGGGTTTTCGCAATCACAAGTCCAAAAAAGAAGGTGAGCTCCTAGAGCGAGTCGTCGCTTATAAGACACCTCAGTACAAACTCACTGAAGCTGTCAAAGCCGCTCTGGGTCAACAATGGTCTCACAAGACACTCAGAGACCTCTGCGAGAGTCCCTACGTCTATGGCACCGATGTAGACTCTACAGCGATCATCAAGCACAGCTACCAGAAGAAGTTTGGAAACCCCATCAGCCCCTACAGCGTAGCGGTGTATGACACAGAAACCGATGTGCTGCATGGCACCGGTGAGGTGGTGATCAACACACTGTCTATGAAGCACAAGGTGGTCACTCGCATCAAGCGCTCTTTTGTACAAGGTTATGCCGAGCCAGTCGAGCGCATCAAACAGCTCGCTCAAAAGTACCTGGGTGATGTGATCAAGGATCGTAACATCGAACTCGATATCCAAATTGTCGACGATGAGATCACCGCCATCAAACAAGTCGTCTCTAGAGCCCATGAGTGGCAGCCTGACTTCCTCACAGGCTGGAACATCTTGTTCGATATGCAAAAGATCGAAGTCGCTTGTAAGAAAGCTCAAGTTGATCCAACATCGATCATGAACGACCCAAAGATACCTGAGAAGTATCGGCTGTTTAAGATCAAAGAAGGTGTGGCCAAACGCATGTCTGCCTCTGGCGTACTACACTCCTATAAACCTGCACAACGCTGGCATACGTTCTTCAACCCCGCATCGTTTTACATCATCGATGCGATGAGTACGTACTACTACGCTCGTCAAGGTGAGCAAGAAGAGCCCAGTTACTCCCTGGACCATATCCTCAATAAGCACCTCAAGCGCGGTAAGTTATCTTTCACTGAGGCCGATGCCTACTCTAAACTCGCATGGCACCAGTTCATGCAGCGCCACTACCCGCTCGAATACGTCGTGTACAACATCTTCGACTGTATCGGTGTGGAGATGCTCGATGAGAAGACTCAAGACTTGGCTATCTGTGTAGCCCTGTACTCAGGAGTGAGTGACTTCCAGCGCTTTAAGTCTCAGCCTCGGCGCAAAGTCGATGAACTGCACTTCATCTACCCTGAGCATGGTTACGTGTTTGCCAGCACTGGGCCAGATATGCGAGAAGAAGGCGATGATGAAGTCGTCTCTGTCGTCGACCATGTGATCACACTCCCCTCAGAGCGCATCGTCGATAACGGACTGTGCTGTATCGAGGAGGATCCTAACCTCAGGACCAACATTCGAGTAGGGCAATCCGACTTGGATGTAGCCGGTGCGTATCCTACCAATCAAGTCGTACTCAATATGAGCAAGGATACCACGGTCAAAGAGATCATTCGCATCCAAGGCGTGGATGAACAGACCAAGCGCTATGCGGGCTATAACCTCTCAGCAGGTCATGTCAACGCCGTGAGTATCTGCACTGAGATCCTAGGGCTGCCAGAGCTCAGGCAACTGGGTGAAGCTTATATGCGACAGCGTGCTGCATAGAGGAAAAAAGAAAAAGTCACATCTACCCCCTACACCTACCCTCACATCGAGTGGTAGGTGTAGGGGGTAGATGTATCGTATAGGGACTATCAGGGGTGGTTGCATTTCCACATAGGTTTTTAGGCGGTGTACGCTTGGACCGGTGGATACGTGGCTGCTCTGTGGAGTCCAGATGTACGAACTGAGCTATTTTTTTGGCTTAGTTCGTACATCTGAAGTATTTGCTGCTTACTCAACTGCCACGAGATGAACTCCAGGTCAGGAAAATCTCGGGATGGGCCAGATACCTCACAAACCCAGTTGCCAATCCTCGCAACTGCTCTACTCCTTGCATGGTGGTGTACATCACTACCGTACTCCCCCGCAAGAGATCGAACTTGCAGCCAAACACCATCCTGCCTGCTCTGTAGCCGGCATTGGTGTTGTAACACACCACCAGCTCATCTGCTCTTACTGACAGGCTCGGATGGTTGCCCACATGAATGGGTTCATCCTCACTCTCAGCACTCGTGCATGTGTACTTATTGACGTACTTCCATACTCCCTTATAGCGAGGGGTGACAGTAGCGCTCAGCACAGCTTCCCGGGAAGTGCGACATAGGTAGTAGAGCATGTCGCTGTGACTGAGGCGATCGTCAAAGAAGATGGGGAAACTCTCCAGACTATCGCCTATCGACACTTGCAGGTAGTTCATCATCTCAGATTCTACTTTGAGTTGAGATATTGCAGCGGACATTACCGCCAGTAGGTGATGCCATCATCACATAGCCACCCAGTCTTATCGCTGGTGTAGGTCGTAACGATAGCGACGCCTACAGTGCCACTTCTGGTGATCCCGGGACCAACAGCGACCTGTGAGTCACCGCTGGTGCGACCAACGATCTTACAGGAGTGGGCTTTTGAAAACTCCTCCCATTCTTTTACATCCTGGTGCAGTACTGCAAGCGTCAGGGTTAAAATTAACAGGCTGACGATGAGTAACCAACGACCCAACCAAGTATCATTGGCCCATATTTCTTTGAGCAATTTCATGATTACAGTTCTCCTGTCTTGGGTTGAAGATGACGACATTGATCCAGATAGATGATATATGACCATATAAAAATGTAAATAGCATATGCCACTCCTAGTGTACGGACGCTATGTCCGTACACTAGGAGTGTGTGCCTCATCGATTTATATACATCAACCCAGTTGCAAATACTGGCGCACGCGAGCGATCACCTCGTCGTCGAACACGCCTTGCAGAGCCACTTCAGGTCGCACATTCTTGACATTGGCTTTGCGAGTAGCGGGGTCGGCCACTTCCTTGAGCAGCACCACCACCAGACGGAAAGCACGCAGCTGCACACTGTTCAGGGGCACATTCTCAAAGAAGCGGAAGACGTACTCATCGGCAAAGACCGTATCGCGGTATTCGTGGATCAGTGCCAGTGCCAAAGAGATATTGATGTTAAACAAAGCCCCTTCGCTGCGCAGCACGTTTTGCAGCACAGCCCAGAGCTTGCGTTGCGCCAGCACGCCTTGCTCAAGAGTCAGAGGCTTAGGCGGCATGAGCCGATCGATGACTTGAGCGAGCTCTTCGACATTCACACGGGCAGTATCACCATAGGTGATCGCAGCTTGACCGACCGCACGGCGCAGCTCATCGCTGATGCTCACACTGAGCTCACCCTTGGCCCAGATGTCGTCGTCGATGCTGGGGGTGGGCTCTTGAGGCTGTTCGACCACAGCGGCTTCTTCGACAGCTGCATCGGCTTGCACTTGGTTGTCTTCGGTCATGGTTTGCACTTTCTCGTTTCGGGGTTGCTTGGGTTTGGTAGCCATAGTTGACACCTCGGTCAGTGGTGGGGGTAGAACATATTCTCAGATGGTGTTCCTACATATGGATTTAAACTCGCCTGATATAAAATCACACCAGATCTTCGCTCAAATCCATCTGAGCAACTTCAATGGCCTTGGAGTGAGCCGCGCCCAGCGAACTCAAAAGAAAAGCCGATCCATACGCACTGATGGCCGATGAGAGTGCGTAAGGTGTAGAAGAAAGGCGCGGTCCCACGCAGATGCGGCAGTAGTCAGTGTGTCCCATGTTACAGTACATAGGTGAGCGAATCATCAAAGACTTGCCCAAGTAACTGCCTAAGTCCTCAGCTGCGGTGATTTTCTTAGGCTTGCCATTGATCAAATAGTGAAACCCCACTAAAGCTTTGGAGCTATCTGCAGTGATGGCTCTCATCGTACCAAGCGCAGAGCCGCAATCTTCGATGGTGACGTTGATGTTGCCAGACGCTCGCAGCAGCCACTTGACCTCCACACCACCCAGCGCTGTCTCAGCACCGCGTGAGAAGCTCTTGAGTCGAGCAGTCGTGCACATGGTCGTGAACGAAGCAGGGGTCCACCCCTCATACAGACTCTCTGCATGCAAGTGGACCTTACCTCCCTTATCGGAGCTAATCGTCTCAGCCCCATACATCATCACCTTTTGCATACGCGCTAGGTTCACTGACTTCTTGGTGATCAGAAATCTGTTTCCTGGATCACCCTTTCTCCACTGAGCATCGAACTCCACAAGTTTTTTCTGGATATCAGCAATGACCACAGGATCATCAAGCTTGTCTTTGTTCTCAGCCAGGAGTTGGGCCTTATACTCCTTCATCCCAGGAGCTGGTAGGATATTTTTCTCAGTAGCCGCCCAGGTAAACAACTGAGTCAAGCCCGTCAAGAAGAAACAACTCTGCGAAAACGCCAGATATTCACTGACGTAGAAAACATCATCCCTCGCAGGCTCTCCTGGTTTGGGATCGTTATCAAAAGACTTCTCAATGATCTCCACGATCTCCGGAGTAGAAGTCTGTCTATTGATGTATTTGATCTTTTTACCAAAAGGCTTGATCAAAACGATCTGGTTAAATAGTGCTCTACCGTACGTCGTAGTGATTGTCTCAGTGACGTTGAGCATATCACCACTTTGCAGTGTCAGTGCCTCATCGCACTTGTAAAGTGGCTCACCGAGCACCGCATCTTCGATTTGTACCGCGGCACTATCCTCACCGATGTATACACTGTGACCAGTCGATCCCTGGATCAGACAACCATCGTACTTCTGAGAGGGTTCTCCATCGGAGACACTGAATGCAGAGATGATCCAATCCAATTTACTAAATAGACTCCAATCATTCATGCACTTGAGGAAATAATCGCGTTTTAACATAGGTGATATCCTCGTCTATCAGATCGGTTTTTTCTGGAATTCCAGCGTAAGCCGGGTCACTGCATGATTGAGCATCGTAGCGTACTTGACATCTGAGTAGATGGTGGGGATGATGGGCTTGATGCTCAGTAAGATGTTCTTATAGCTGTCTTTGGCCACCATGGCCAAGCTGATCAGTTCACGAGCCAGTTCAGTGACTTGGGCTTCATTGGGATCAGCCTCGATCTTGTGCTCGGCTAAGAACACATCCAAATACATCTTAAAGTCAAACCCACAAGACACTGGCACATCGATATACCTCTGAGCAAAGGGGATACTCGTCGCAGCCGCCTCCTGCCGATGCATCCAGCCCTCATACTGAGCGTACATCTGAGGATAGATCTCATTGATCTGGATAGGGGTTTCATTGACCACCAGCAAATCCAAGATCTGATCGATGCTGTTATCACCCACTGCGGTGATCAGCTCCAAGCATCGCTCCACACTCAGTGAGCTGACCAATGCGATCATCTCTGAGATGCGCTCGAGAGCACTGCTGGGCTGTAGACAGATATCTCTCAAGGTGCCGTGATCCTCATAGTAGATGATATCACCTACTGCTCGAGCTAATGTGCACAAATCTCTCAGACTCACTCCATCACTGAGCGCAAAGCCCTGAGCAGTGAGCACCTCCCTCATCTGAGAGGTCACACAATCTAGCACAGATTGAGCGCGATCTTCATCACTGATCTCACTGTCAAACATATACGCCAGCTCGATGCCAGACATATAATCTTCGATGTTGTAGCTGTCCATCACATCGAAACAGTCTTGCACAATCTCACTGCAGTCGTCTGCACGTACAGTTTTCAAAAACACCACGATGGTATCGGAGCCGATCATATCACTATCCTCATGTAAAATAACTCAGACAAAAACCTCTAGTACATATTAGTAGACTCGCCAATGTATAAAAATATCCTCATAATCTATGATTTGTACACCTGGCATGTCGCTTCAGAACATGCTGATGATCCAACCACAACACAATCCACCTTTTTGAGGTAAACAAAAATGGCTCTGCCTAAGATTTCTAAGATGCACAAGGCTGTGCAAGAGCATGGTCTGCGTAAGGCCATCGATGCTGAGATGAATGGGGAGAAACTCCCCCGAGCAGTACGTCGACAAAAAGGTATGGAAAATAATCTCTGGGACCAACTCGAGCGCATCTACCAGGTGAGCATGCATGGCATCGGAGTGAGCGATCAGCTCCTCGTGGATCAACTGAGCACCACCCTCAACGATCCTGAGCTCCTGGCTCGTGTGGGAGACCCCAGTGCACTGGTGGCTCTGACCACCACGCTCAACACCGATCTGGCCAATCACATCGCTCGCCTCAACGCCATCCATGACAAGCACGCCGGTAAAAGCGGCAGCGCTACGTTTGATCGCATGGATGAAGTACTCGCCATCTTCGATGAGTACACCACAGCTCAGGAATTCTACGAGGGGACCATCTCTCCGAATCACCGACTCATCCTTAAGCAGTTGAATATAAACGTACATACCCCCAGCGATGATGGCGTCACTGATGTCGTCGCACGTGAGGTCACCCCCAATGCCCTCACTCACTGAGTAGACAAGATCACCATGACCACTGAGAGCTACGAAATCATCGTCGGGGATGACCCAGAACAATCCCCCAAGAGCGATCAACATGACAGCGCTCAGCCCACCATCACAGTGGGCCCCCCTCCTCCTACTCTGGAGTACGAGTACTCACTACCTGCTGATAAAGCACCACGATCCATCTCGGTGTCCCTGCCATCGGCCACAGCAGTGGAGGTCGTGCAGCGCCTAGAGGACAGCCCCAATGAGCTGCTCGATCTGACCAGTGAAACTCAAAAACGCTGGTCCACCGTAGTCAGCGAAGGGCAAAACGGATCGCTCTTCCAAAACGCTTATGTCAACCCACTGGCAGATACTGAGCGCGAGTGGGTCACCACCATCGATGGACCTACTGGGCCGCTGCGCTCATCTACCCCCCGAGTCAAGAAGAGTGCCAATGTCAAGTACACTGGCGCTCAAGCTCGTCGTATCGCACGCACTGAACTCGGTATGGGTGTGGCCTTCGGTGTGGCTCTGTGGCACTCGGGATTCTGGGTGCGGCTGCGACCCCCCACTGAAGGGGCTATGCTCGAGCTCTATCAGAATCTCACACAGGAAAAAGTTACGCTCGGGCGTGCCACCTACGGCCTGATCTTCAGCAACATGGGCGGCTACTACTCGCGCATGCTGCTTGACTTTGTACTGGAGTATGTGGTCGACACCTCCCTGATGCTCGATGAGGGAGACGATATCCGCAATTACATCCAGGTGCAAGATCTCCCAGTATTGTACTGGGGGCTGGCTTGTGCCCACTGGAGTCGGGGGTTTCTCTACAGTCGCCCCTGTGTGGCTAAGCCCGGTGAGTGCTCTCACGTCATCACTGAGACGCTCAATCTGCGCGAGGAGATGCACGTCGTCGACAAGAAGCGACTGACGCCCTATCAGAAGCAGCATATGGCTAAGCTGCAGCCTCGATCCATGACCAAGCAGTCTGTGCAGCAGTACTGTGATGAGTTCATCAGTCGTGGCCCGTGGGCTGTGAATGTAAAGACTCCCAGTGCTGATGTCAAGTTCATCTTGAAGTCTCCTACTGCACTGCAGCACATCCAAGCCTCCTACAACTGGGTCAATGGCATCGAGGAGACTTATCCTCAAAGCCTGGGCATCGACACCAAGGAGCGGCAGAAGTTTTTGCTCAATCAAGGTCGTGCTTCCTTGATGCGTCAATACGAACACTATGTGCAGTCTATCCAGATCAACGACATCCTCATCGATGATGCTGAAGGGATCTCCGGCACTCTAGAGGACATGTCCGGTGATGAGCAAATCCGCACAGAGTTTCTCAAAGCCGTAGCGAAATACATCGATGATACGGTGGTTTCCATGATCGCTATCCCGTCGTTTACTTGCCCGGCGTGCGGCAGTCAGCAAAACATCGGCCGCCCCGATACACCTCACCCTAATCGCATCCCACTGTCGGTGGAACGGCTTTTTTTTCTCCTACTGGCTCTGCAGGTGGGGGAGATCGAGAGTCGCTGAGCACCCACATAGCCGACTACGACTTCGCGTGCATGAGAGATGAAGAAGGCATGCTCGCCTCCCGAGTTTGGGTGGAGGGCTCCACCATGTCCCGTGTACTCACTCAAGTCGTAGAACGCGATCCTGTAGAGGCCAAGTACATCCTACTGGAAGCCTATCAGCAAGACGCTGGGATATTTGATCACTTATCTCAGGCATCGATCGACGCCAAGAGCAGACGTCCCTTGGCGCTCATTGCCATGCACGATGCTGAGAATATACATAAGTGCAGCAACTACTCGATGATCTTAGAGCGCTATGTCGTGGCTAAGGTGTGGGATTATTTCCACTTATCACTGACAGAGTTTTTGAATTTGCCCTCATCGATGATTGGACATATCTTGGAGTCTTGTCAGAAGTTAGTCAAGGAAGATGCCGCTAGGCTCAACACCTTGACCAAAGGTCTATCATGAGGCATACACACACTCACCCACCTCCTACGACAGAGGAGGTGGGTGAGTGTTTATGCTCTATTTGCTACAGTATCAGCCGATGATGACTCGATCTTCCACCCAGTCTACATTGGCTGCGTGGTTGGGACCATCGGTCATACGCAACCAACCCCGCACGATGTACTTCACCCCCTCCATGGCTGTGGTGGGTACACTGTGCCAAGTGAGGATGACTCGGTTGGTATTTTCCACGTAGTCGCTGGCAGAGTAAATGCCAGTAGTGGGCATAGACGTCGAGATATACTTACCCTCGATACTTTGCTCATACGTACTCAGCGCAGCTGAGATCGCCAGTTGAGTCGAGCGTGGTGTCATGAAGCGAGAGTTAGAAGTGCCCGTCGCTTCGTTGTCACTGGCGGTTTTGAAGTTATCGACATTACCCAAGCCGATGGTGCGTTTGGTCAGAGACTGAGCTGGTAAGTTGATCACCGGTGCTTGAGCAGCTCTAGATGCGATGGCTGTAGATACCCCACTGAGAGCTTGTACCAGCTCAGTTTGTCCCACCATATCCACCAGATCCCACGGGTGTGGAGATGGAGGAAAGACTGTAGGTAGGTCACTGACGACCTCCCAGGTGGTGGTGCGTGGATTTCTGAGCAAATCACTCAAGACCTTGGTGATGGTGGGGGTGTCGACCACCCACTGACCGCCCAGCGTTTGATAGCTCAGAGATCCTGTGCCACTCAGGGAGTTGTTCAGTAGCACGATACTGCCGTACACGGGGCGACCTGTGGCGCGAGATGCTCCAGCAAACATATGCCCCAAATAGTAATCCGTGCCTTCTGTGAGAGTGCGGATCACCCCTGAGAGGTTGGTGTACAGGATCTGCAGAGATGCACCGTAAAACGGCGCAGCATTAGGCACCAAGACGTGATAGACGTTGGTCGTGGGGGTGATCGTTTGGATCTCACCATTGACGCGATTGTTTATGGATTGCCCCGTGGGGTCGAAGGTGTAAGAGGTGGGCATGCGTGAAAATACTCCTATCGTTTCTGTGATATGGCAGCGGCTATCCTATAGATCCAGGCTTGGATGATGGTCAAATTATGTCCACTGGCATATATCGGCCATCGCGTGAAGAAGATCGAATCATTGTCAATTCAATAGAAGGATGGGTAGTATGTATACACCGGTCTCTATGCTGCGGGTGCGCAGGGGCATCAACAAACGCTGGGAGGATGTCGCTGTGGACTCCACTGCAGTGAAGACTCTGATGCGTGACTATCGCAGCGTCTATGTCAGAGTGAGCCTGCCGGCCACACCAGGCTTGCGCATGCTCGATCTAGAGCAATTTGCTGCACGTTACGCTGACTACCAAGGCTCACTGGTTCAGATGTTTGCTGACTTTGGCGATGGTGCTGCCACGGAGATCGCCACTGCGATGACCATCTCCACCAAGGTAGCTCGCTTTAAAGACGGTCGTCAGGCGGGATACACAAGTACACCAGTACATCCCACTCTGGGTCTGAATGCAGTGCCCGATGATCGAGTTGATTTACTCATCCAGCGAGACAGCCCCCGTGTAGACTATGCGAGTTTCATCAACCAGTGCATGGTCAGTGTGAATGGATTCTTCCACATGATCGAGACCGATGGCTCCACAGGTGTGTGGGTCAAGGGCGGTGGTAAGAGTCGGCTGATCTCCTCTCAGACACAGTTTGGCATCTACAGCTTTTCTAATATCGGTCGCATCACCCTTATACCGATCACTTTGAATATGTTGCACAAGCGACTCAGCCCCGAGATGATCTCAGGGACTGCACCCACTGACCCATTCTCCAAGATTGGGTTTATTAAACTACCCCAGTCTATGCTCAACAAGAGTGCTCTGGTGGTGCTGGGTGGGTACTTATTCACTCCTGACTCCACAGTGATCAGTCGAGTCAGTGACGATGAGATTCAAATTGACTTTCAGAAAATCCCGATGCTCGCTCGCTACTACGAGTCCAGGCACTATCTTGATTTGAGTTCCTTGGGGCTGGATACTTCTGCACAAAACCCCTCAGTGGTCTCAGTGCAGCAGCTGCTCTCAGATGAAGTGTTGATGAAATACATGACACTACCTCAGTCTTTCATTGTACTTGTGGATACCCCTGAGTTGTTTGTCAATCGATATTTCGTACGCAAGACCGGCACGCCTGGTGTACATGAGAGTTATCAGCAGCCTCACTATCCCCTACAGGTGGGATTGGGTCGCATGCCTGAGTACTGGAGTGTCAATGAAGACGGCGTCTGGTGCCTGTCGTGCTATGACGCTTGGAACAGAAATAAAATCTTCGACACCACCAAGCCCCTACTGGTGGGTAATGTCTCTGATGCCGCTCTGCCCTTTGACCCTGAACTCTACTATGGGGCTAGTTTGGTAGAGATCGGCTCCGATATCCGAGTTTAACTCCATTTAGATAAAAGACATCACACCTACCCCCCTACTGTACTGGAGATACTTCCAGTACAGTAGGGGGGTATATGCTCTATCCGTATTACTCAAAGATCTTAAATGATCCACTGCCAGTGACCACACAGCCGCACACTGCAGTAGCCCCAGTAGTCAAGATACCCTTACCATTCATCTTAGCGTGTCCGTAGTTGGAGTAGACAGGCTGAGGACCGTGAGGTCTGTCGTCTGGCCATCTGGCCTTACAATCGAAGATATCTCCATCGATGCATACCGATTTAGATCCGTTTTTCACACCCCCTGAGGCGGTGATCATGGATCCGGGATGGGATCCGCTGTCTCCTAGCAGTACGACGTTTTTCATGACGTTTAACTGATTGCAGTAGCAGGAGATGCGATCGTGATGGATGCACCTGAGGTGAACGAGGCAGACCCACCTGCTTGGATCTTCATAGCTCCTGAGGACTTGGTGCTCATTGCAGACGTACTCAAGTCGATGGAGCTATCACCCTGCACACTCACACCATCGCTAGCGGTGATGTTGATGGCCGTGGACTTCAGATTGATCTGCGTGGGCGTGGAGATCGTCAAGACTTTCTTATCCATATCAAAGAAGGACTCATCGGTGTTTTTCATATACAGTCGATGCTGAGCCGAATCCATAAAGATCACGTTACCTAAGTCGTCTTGGATGGTCACTGCTCCATCTTTGGTGTTGATCTGCACGTCATAAGTGCAAAATTCCCCATTGACCTTGCTGGTGTGAAAGCTCACCAGCCCCTTATGGGTACTCACCTCCAGGTAGTACATGTGATCGTGATCAACAGGGTCTCCCTCCACTGAGCTGCCTGACCAGCCATAAATCACCGTCTCCAGTCTCCTCAATTTGGAATCGTCTTGCAAAGTCATCCAGTAATACTTATCAGTATCACCGAACTGATAGAGCATGATCCACTCACCTCGTCTGACATCGGGCGCAGTCAGTCGGTTATCGTGACCGAATCTTAACCACTGAGCCTTCAGAGAAGCTGTGGTCTTGACTTTATCGGTGAAAGCCGTACCATCTGACTTTTTACCATCGACTTGAGATTCACTCAAGTTGTCTGTGATCTCTCCATCGGCAAAGGGAATGGTCTCTACGGGAAATACTTCTAGATTGCGCTCAGTGGCTGCTTTGTTCTGAGCGGCGATGCCCACACTGAAGAATCGAAATCTCGAGAGGTGAAGGTCTTGCGTCATAATGCCAGTGCTTCCTATTTAAGTGTTTAAACACATAACGATGTCATTGCATGAGTTCAAGAGGTGGAAAAATATGTACATCAATAACTTCAACATCTCGGGTTGTAACAGATTTGCTCTAGCTGGGATAGAATCCATCCAGATAGAGCCCATCAATCCCCTGCAAGTGGTCATCGGCACCAATGGTTGTGGAAAATCCACCTTGCTGGATTTCCTCAGCATGCCCTCCACCATAGAGGGCAGTGCATTCACCAAAGGTGGAGGTGTACACTATGAGATCGCACACAAAGGCCATCAATACGTCATCGCCGCTAAGGTATCGCCTACGCCAAAATACTACTTCGAAAGAGATGGGGTCATCCTCAACGATTGGTCCACAGGCGCAGTGCAGAAAGATTTACTCAAAGAGCACCTGGGGCTGGATACCAAGCACAAGAGCGTGTTCACCAGCAGTGTCACATTTCATCGCATGTCCACTGCCCAAAGGCGTGAATGGTTCATTCAAGCCAGCGATGTGGATTACACTTACGCACTGCGCATCTATACTCAGCTCAAAGATCGTCTGCGAGATGTGCAAGGTGCTCTCAAGCTCGCTCGCAAGCGCTATGCCATCGAAGTCGAGAAGCTCTTCAAGCCAGATGAAGTCAAGCAAGCCTGCGATGACGTCAGCATGCTGCAGCAACTGCTGAGTCACCTCATCGAGTATCGACAGCCCCAGACCCAAGACGACAGCTCCTGGGTCGATAAGCTCAATCAACTGCACTCCAGTGCTCTGAGCACTCACAGTAAAATCTTCACCATCACCTCTCAACTGAGTGGGTACACCCAATCGCATCGAGGTCATATCCTCAACGCCATCGAAGCGGCTAAAGCAAAGATATCCATCTCTCAGGCTCAGATGGTGGAGTTGTCTAAGAAGATCCGAGTCCTCGACGAGCAGCTCAGTGCAGTCAAAGATACTGAGCAAAAGAGCATCAAACAACTCCAGCAAGAAATCGATGCCCATCAAGAGCAGATCATCGCTTTATCGGCGCGTCAGCTCGTAGAGCTCGATGGGGTAGATCCTACCCCCATACAGCAGACCTATGACAGCATCTGCACAGACCTCTTGACTCTGTTTGGGGAACTCCCCTCTAATGAGGATGGGGTATACAGTAAAGTCAAGCTGGAGGAGTCTGAGGCTAAGCTCTCTCAGGTCAATCAAGCCCTACAGGCGATCACCGATTCACTGCGCAACTTAAAACTGCACATCGATCATCTACAGGCTCACAAAGACAAACCCGATGTGACGTGTCCGAGCTGCGCACACACGTTCTCTACCAAGTACGACCAGAGGACTCATCATGAGCTCACTCAGAAGTACACCTCCACACTAACTAAGCAGCAAGTGCTCACTGCTGAGCAAAATCGGCTCAAAGAGTACATCGATCAGGCTGTCAAAGTCCAGCAAAACTATCGCATGATCCAGAGCTTACAGAAGGCCTCACAAGCCCTCAATCCCTACTGGGCATGGGTAGGTATCACCCACTGTCTGAAAAACCCTCAGACAGGCTGTAATCGCATCTCAGCCATCCCACACGATCTAGAGATCCAGAAAAAGATCTATATCCATAAGCAAGAGCACAAAAAGAAGCTCACTCAGCTGCAAGTGCTCAATAACCTGGGCGTGGAGAACATCAAGTCTGTCCAAGAGACTCAAGCCGCTCAGCTCGAAGCTTATGATAGATACACCAACAAGTACACTCAAGCCACTAAGATGCTCAACCACTACAAGAGCATCTTAGATTCTCTAGATCAACTCACATCCTTACACGCCAGACTCACTCAGATCAAGTCATCTCATCGACAGCATACTCGCGATCGCATAGAGGACATCCGAAGGGCTCATTACAACGCCCTGGTCAAGCAAGTGCAAAGTCTACTGGGCGCTAAAGAGTACTTACTCACCCAGGCCAATCATCAAGCTTCTATCGTCAAGAATTTAGAGACTCAGATCGCTGAGTTAGTCTGTGAGGAGAAATACTGCTCTGCTGCAGTGACGATCCTCTCGCCCACAGATGGCTTGATTGCCAAATCGATCACCAGCTTCATTGACTCGTTCGTGCAGCAAATGAATCTGATCTTAGAGCGCATCTTCACCTATAAAGTCCAGATCGTTGCTTGCTGCGTAGATGAACAAGACGATGCAGTGGAGCTTGACTATCGATTCCCTGTCATGGTGCAAAACGAGACTGTGCCCGATGTGAGTCAGCTCTCTAAAGGGCAAGCAGAGGCAGTCGATTTGGCATTCTTAGTCGTGAGCATGTGCTCGATGAAGATGAACGACTATCCTCTCATCCTCGATGAAATTGGCAATGCGCTAGACAGTGTGCACAAGGACAATTTCATTGGCTTTTTAAAGGACTTGTTGGATAACAATGTCTTCCAACAAATCTTTCTAGTCAGCCACGATCATGCGCAATACACCAGCATACGAGCTGACTATCTGGTGATTGATCCCACCAATGTGATCGTACCTGAGCGGCATAACCACCACGCTCTGGTCAAGAAGATCTAGCAAAAAAAAAAAGATATAGGGCACTCACTACCAGACAGCATCATCGCTGTCTGGTAGTGAGTCGTATGCTGCTTACTCTTCAAATCGGTGTGATGCGGTCTTTAGATAGATCGATCAGGTATTTGAACTCGATGGCATTTCCTTTCAGGGCATTCAAGTCGTTGATGACTCTGAGCTCCTCGATGATATCGATATCGGGTTGCATGTGAGGGACGATGCATGGTAGTGCATGAGTACTGATCGGGTAGGGGGATTTACCATTTCTCTCCAACACCAAGGGCTTACCTCGTCGTGTGGGGATGGTGCAGACTCTTTCCTTGCCATCGATGATGACCACAGCAAAGAGTCTGGAGTTCGATTTTGCTGAACTCAGTCCATTGATATAAGCCCCCAACACGGACAGTCTCCTGATCACCTTGAGGCTCTCCTCAGTGATCTGGACGGTCAAGGTGTAGACTCCTTTTTGTAGACGTTAGACGATGGTTTGTGCATAGATGACCTTGTGGGTCCTCACGCGGTCTTTGAATGTACGCATCTTCTCCAAGTGGTATTCATACGACTTGGGGATATTGGCTGCACTGATGTAGTGCAGTGTGACGGGATGATTATCAGATTTCAACTCTCTTAATCTGCCCAGTAATTGGATGTTACTTTGCACAGAGGTGATGTCTCTGGCCAGGACGACATTGGTCAGATCAGGTATATCTAAGTTGGTACCTGCTGAGCCCAGTGTAGACACTGTGATATCAGCAGTGAGGATATTATCCAGAGGATCCTTATCGATGTAGCTCTCTACCCGGTATTGTGGATAGAGCTGGCTCAGTACCTTGACGAGCTCTTTGACCATCTCTTTGAGATAGACATAAATCACCACTCGCTTCTTGGCTCTATTGACTTTGATGAAGCCATCTTCAAGTGCCTCTTGGATCAGCCCACACCAGGCTTTGAGTGTGGGCTTGTGTTTGAGCAGACTCGTCTCCATAGCCCCAGCTGAGTGAAACGTGCTGCCCCTGGCAGTCGTTTGGATCAGATCGGGTCTGTGGTAGTAGTACAGCATAGCCACCACATCGGTGTATCGAGTCAGTGGTAGAGAATCAAAGCGCTTTTGAGCTGGAAACATCAACTCATACATCTTCGCGATGAACGGATCTTTATTAAACAGTGTGGCACTCATGCTGATGGTCTTAGGTGCATGGGTGTACAGGTCCACAGTGAAGCACTGATGAAAGCACTGATGTACCTCATCAAATGCCCGTATGCCCACTTGGAGTACTTCACACAACTCATCGGGAGTGCATTGGTAGCCAGCGTCGATGAGAGCTTGGGGACTTCTCTCAAAGACGTTGATCCACATCTGTACGGTGGTCAGCCCCACCATGATGATCTTGGCTGTGACCTTACCTTCTCTAGCGCGAGCGATTAGGCTCTTGAGCTGCTCTGAGCCCTGTACCAACTCGATGTCGTCTTTGCGCAGTTTAAATACGCTGTGCATTTCGCGCTTCCACTTTTCTAAATAGGAGGAGCGCATGATCATGAGCAGTCTGGCTTTACACTCCTTGACTGCCAGCTGCAGAGTCAATCCCTTGCCCTTACCGGTTTGAAAATCCACCAGCTTGGAGTAGGGCTGCTCAGGCAGTAAGTAGTTGTCGATGATGTTTTGCTGATAGTCATATGCGCTCTTATCGGTCAAGAGCTGATACTCGACTTCGATGGGCTTATACAGAGGCTCGATGATCTCATCGATGCGCTCATACTTGACTCCAGCGTAGTCAAGTTGTTTCTTAAAGTCAGGCAGACTGTTGATGTGAAAGCGATACCAGCTGCGCTCTGGGTTGCTGCTGGCATAGACTCGATCAGCTTCTCTGACTAGAGAGCCTGCTTTGGGCACGAGCTTATACTGCACCAGTGACCAGCTCAGTGTGGTGCACGCCTGTTTGATCGCAGGCAGTGTGATGCGATCGACGATAAAGTGGTGCGTCCTTATGCGCACACGGGCAAATTTAATCTCACTCATGGTGGAGTATGTCCTTATAGATGCGTCATAAAACCCTATTCATTGGATAAACCTTTTGCAGTATAAACAAACACAGCACCACCTCCTACACCAGCTGCATAGCCGGGTAGGAGGTGGGCTATGCTCTATGCCTGTTTCACATCAGTGCTGAGGTTTATTCCTGCAGCAATACCAATCGCACTTGTAGCGACTGTAGGATCCTTGCTCACTGTTTTGCATGACCTCACGGGTCTTCAGTGCAGTATCGAGCGGATGATCAGGTCTGTCCTTGGCCTTGAGCAAGAATTGACTGGGATCGGTCAGCGTGGACATATGCCGCTCCCAGGCCATACTCGCGCCTAGCGAGTTATAGCGATAGAGTTGATTGATCGTGACTTTACGACCCGTTTGATTGCCCTTGATGATGCCGTAGTTTTGACCCTCAGGCACGAGGTGAGCCAACAGTATCACCTCCAGCGCACTCATCGGTACACTCAAGTGGGCACTGGTCAGGCTGTGCAGCTTGACGATCAACCCCTGCACAGAGGCATCCAAGTTGTCTGAGCCTTGGCTTTGTTTGTCCAGACTGCGATTGATCTCCTCAGTGCCGTCTTCTTCATTGTCAGACTCTGTCTTGATGAGCTGAGATCCTCCGAGGAAGGATTCCAGCTGCACTCGCAAGTCAGACAAGTTAAAGTGCCTGCGCGGCAGCACCAACAACTCATCTTCGAAGTTCCAATCTTTCAAATCGATGATGAAGTTACCATTGTTATCCACGGCTGGGTGGTGATTCTTGATGTACGCCAAAGCGCTGTATGACAGAGAAGGCAGTCGCCCACCGAGCTCCACATCCAGCTCCACCGTATCCATGATCCCATCCTCATCGGCGTAGAGAAACGACACCGTCGAGAAAATAGAGATGCGTTCGATATCCAACTGAGTCGG
>Ga0228698_1000255_pt1 | contig 45909 bp, 45 predicted proteins | sample McNCre117_Aug_MG_FD_178015 | JGI IMG/M metagenome (GOLD analysis project Ga0228698, IMG submission 178015) | Freshwater microbial communities from McNutts Creek, Athens, Georgia, United States - 1-17_Aug_MG | ecosystem: Environmental > Aquatic > Freshwater > Creek | place: USA: Georgia... | reverse complement strand
GCGCTTCCCCGTCAACCCGCCCCGGCGCTGCCGCGGCGGGTTTTCTGTTTGGCACGCGCCACTGGCTCATTCGTCGATCCCCCCGAAGAGGGATCGCAGGCACCCGCCCCCTTGCCTACAGTGGTCGCACAGGCCGTGACACCGGTCACGGACGCGGCCGAGGAGACAGGCAATGAGGCGGCAACTGCGGGCGGGCATCGTTGCGGCGGCGGCAATGCTCGCCGCATTGGGCACGACGGTGCGCGCCCAGTCGATCGAAGCGGCACCAGAGCCCCTCGTGCTCGGGCAGCCGTTGTCGCTGCGGCTGCTGGTGCGCGGCTTCGAGATCGACCCGGGCCGGGTCGGTGCTGACTGCGTCCAGATCCACATCTGGCAGGGCGACAGCGACCTCACCGCGCCGCACCTGGACATTCACGCCCGCCCTTTGGCACAAGACGGCCAGGTGCTGCTGCACGTCAGCAGCGCCCAGCCAGTGGTCGAACCGCTGCTGCGCGCGCGGGTCCAGTTGCGCTGCGGCGCCACCTTCTCGAAGGAGCTGGCACTGTTCGCAGAGCCCGCCAGCGCCGAAGTACAGGCGGCTTCGACCCGTCCGGCTGGATGGATTCGGCCGACGGCCGGACCGCTTCAACCAACACCCCGCTCCAACTCACCCAAGCTGGCCGCCGCATCGCCCGGGGCCGGCGCAGCGACTCAACCCGCGAGCCTTGCGGTGGCCGGGACCGGCAGCGGACGCCACGCTGCACAGCTTAGGCTTGAGGAAGCGACGCTGGAGCCGCTGGTCTCGGCGGTGCTCAACGCCCTGCTGCAACGCCAACCGGAGCTGCTGCGCCCAGCCCCAGCCGCACACGTCGATGCTGGCCTGCGCCCCATGGAGGCAGAGTGGCTGCGCGAGGTCCAGCGGTTGCAAGATGAACAGCGCCAGGCCCGCGCCCAGTTGGCCTCCCTGCAGCTGCGGCTGGAGCGCCAGGAGAGCGGCATGCTGCAGCGCTGGGGCGCCATCGCCGCGGTGGTGGCCGGGCTTCTCGCCGCCGCGCTGGGTTTGCGCCTGGCACGCGAGCACATCCTGCCCAGGCTGGTCCGCAACCCGCTCACGCGCCAGAATGTCGAGCCCCTCTCGGCGGCGGCCCCAACGGCCTGCGAAGGCCCCTGGCTTGACGACGCCGCGCCCGCCATCCACCCGTCAGACCTGCGCTGCGCACCGCTGTTCGAACCGTATGGGGCATCGGATGGGGTGACGAACGCCCCGGCGCCGCCGCCCAATCCGAGCGTTCCTTCGCAGCCCACGGCCAACGCAAGCAACCCAGAGCCTTCCCTGAACTGGCCAACGATGCCCGCCAACCTCACCGCGGGCTCAGGCCCTGGAGGGCGCAACTCCTGGCTGGGTGCGGATTTCGGTGAGCCGCACCTCGAAGGCAGCGGCTGCACACCCGCCCTGCAGCAGGTCGATCAAATGATCGCCAATGGCTTTCACGGCGCGGCGGCCACGATCCTGGAACACGCGCTGCAGACCCGCCCCGGCAAGAGCCCTTGGCTGCTGTTGCGCCTGCTCGAGCTCTATGCGCGGATGCAACAGCCACAGAACCGCGAGCGCGTCGCCGCGCAGCTCGAGGCGCTGTACAACCTGCGCGTGCCACCGGCACCGCAGGGCGAGTCCATCGGGACGGACGAAGGGCCACCGCTGGAGGAATGGCCCGAATTGCTGGATCGCCTGTGCGCCGCCTGGCCACAGCCCAGCGCGGCGCTGGACTGGCTTCGCGCGCACCTGCTGCGTGAGCGCGGGCTCCCGCCGGTGGGGCTGGCCGCCTTCCGCGACCTGCTCCTGCTCTACGATCTGGCGCGGCTGCGTGAGGCCGGCGATGCGCCGGACCTCACCGACATCCCACGTCTTGCCGCCTGAAGGGACTGGGTCGGCGCCTCAGGCACGCGCGCTGCGCAGCGTACGGGCGAACTCCTGCAAGCTCGCAATGCCGCTGTCCTCGGCGCGCCGGCACCAGGCCTGCAGGTCGCTGACCAGCTGCTCGGCAGAAACGTTCGTGCGCGTCCACAACCCTCGCAGCTCCTCACGCATGGCCACCAGCTTGACCAGCGCGGCACTCTGGCCGCAGGCGCTGTCGACCTGGCTGCGCAGCGCAGCGGGGATGCGCTCGCGGTCGCGGTGCAGCCAGCGCGAGGCCAGGCGCATGTTCGCCCAGCCCTCGGTGTTCTGCGCACCTTGCGCCTTCAGGCGACCCAACTCCTCGGCGCAGACCTGCTGCAGGTTGCGGGCATAGGCGGCCATCACCTCGTAGCGATGCGCAATCAACGCCTCGAGCGTCTGGGTGTCCGCCACCGGCTTGGCGCTGCCGAGCCTCAGGTGCGGCGGCGTCTTGCGCACCCGCGCCAGGCCCAGCAACTCCATCGCACGGATGTAGACCCAGCCGATGTCGAACTCGTAGGGCTTGACAGACAGCTTGGCCGAGGTCGGGTAGGTGTGGTGGTTGTTGTGCAGCTCCTCGCCACCGATGATCAGGCCCCAGGGCGAGAGGTTGGTCGAGGTGTCCGGCGCCTCGAAGTTGCGGTAGCCCCAGTAGTGGCCGATGCCGTTGATGATGCCCGCCGCGGTGATCGGGATCCACAGCATCTGCACCGACCAGATCGTCAGGCCAGCCGCACCGAAGAGCAGCACGTCGGCGATCAGCGTGAGCGCCACGCCCTGCCAGACGAAGCGGCTGTAGACGTTGCGCTCGACCCAGTCGTCGGGCGTGCCGTGGCCGTACTTGCTCAGCGTCTCCTGGTTCTTCGCCTCGGCGCGGTACAACTCGCTGCCGGTCAGCAGCACGGTCTTCAGGCCACGGGTGATCGGGCTGTGCGGGTCGTCCACCGTCTCGCACTTGGCGTGGTGCTTACGGTGAATCGCCACCCACTCCTTGGTCACCATGCCGGTGGTCAGCCACAGCCAGAGGCGGAAGAAGTGCGAGGGCAGCGGCCCGAGCTCCAGCGCGCGGTGCGCCTGGGCGCGGTGCAGGAAGATCGTCACCGCGGCGATGGTGATGTGCGTGGCCACCAGCGTGGCCACCACCATCTGCCAGACGCTCGCATGGAGCAGTCCGTGGGCCAACCCATCGAGCAGCGCGCCGCCCAGCGAGGAAAAATCGAACATCAGGGAACCTTCACGCAACACCGGGCGCACACACGCCGCGCCCTCCGGCCGACCTGAGGTCGGCGGGGGCGAATTCTACGGATCGCGTCTGGGGACGGCACCCTAATCCGGGTGGGGGAAACCACGGCGCCGCCCGACCCGGGCAGCGCCGGCCCGACTTCAGCGACGCTGCCAGACCGCGGCGAAGAAGCCGTCGCTGCCGTGACGCTGCGGCCACAGGCGCAGATACGAGGGCGTGGCCACGGCGTCAGGGGCCGTGGCGTCAGCGGTCTCAACCGGCGTCGACACCTCGTCCGCGTCCGAGGCCTGCTCGGCGATCACGGCGTCCACGACCACTTCGGCGGCCTCGATCGGCGCCGCCTCAGGGCCGGCCACCGGCACCGTCAGCGGGCGGGCGTCGGCCACGCCCTGGCGCTGCAGGATCTCGGCCGCGTCCAGCGGCTCGAAGTCCGGGTGTGCGGCGCTGAAGGCCTCGGCCACGGCCTCGTTCTCGGCGCGCAGCAGGCTGCAGGTGGCGTAGACCAGCCGGCCGCCCGGCTTGAGCAGGCGCGCCGCGCTGTTCAGGATGGCCGTCTGCTTGGCCACCAGCTCCTGCACCGCCTCGGGCGACTGGCGCCACTTCAGGTCGGGGTTGCGGCGCAGCGTGCCCAGGCCCGAGCAGGGCGCGTCGACCAGCACGCGGTCGACCTTGCCCGACAGGCGCTTGATGCGCTCGTCGCGCTCGTGCGAGATGCCGGCCGGGTAGACGTTGGACAGGCCGCTGCGGGCCAGGCGCGGCTTGAGCGCGGCCAGGCGGTGCGCCGACACATCGAAGGCATAGAGCCGGCCGGTGTTGCGCATCATCGCGCCCAGCGCCAGCGTCTTGCCGCCCGCGCCGGCGCAGAAGTCCACCACCATCTCGCCGCGCTTGGCTTCGGTCAGCAGCGCGAGCAGCTGGCTGCCCTCGTCCTGCACCTCGACCTCGCCGCGGTTGAAGACCTCGGTGCGGTTGAGCGTGGGCTTGCCCGCGGCGCGCAGGCCGATCGGCGACCAGCGGGTCGGCTCGGTGGCGATGCCCTCGGCCGCCAGCGCGGCCTGCACCGCCTCGCGCTTGGCCTTGAAGGTGTTGACGCGCAGGTCCAGCCCGGCGGGCTGCAGGATCGACTTGACCAGCGGCCAGAACTGGTCGCCCAGGTCGGCGCGCAGCGCCTCGGCCAGCCAGGCCGGCAGGTTGTGGCGCAGGCTGTCGCGCAGGGTGTCGGGCAGCTTGCTGAAGTCGGCCTTCTGCGCGTGGGCCAGCCACTCCTGCTCGGCCGGCGTGGTCGCCGCGCGCAGGTAGGCCTCGGTGCCCTGCCAGGCCAGGATGGTCAGGCGCCGCTCGATCGAGCCATTGCCACTCTTGGCCAGGTGCTGGTACTTCAGCCGCTCGCGCAGCACCGCGTAGACCGTCTCGGCCAGGGTGTGGCGCTCGCGCATGCCCAGCGCCCGGTGGGTGCGGAAAAAGGCGGAGACCACCGCGTCGGCGGGCTGGGCAAAGCGCAGCACCTCGTGCAGGAGTTCGTCACACAGCTCAAACAGGGCCTTGGGCGTCATGCGGCAGCTCCAGTCGGGGGGGTTGCGCCGTTCTCGAGGAACAGCCATTGCGGCTGAGCGCCGCGGTGAGTGACCCGGGCACCGTCAACGCTCAGCTCGTCGTGGACGAACCAGCGCACCGCGCGCGGGTAGATGACGTGCTCGGTGACGAGCACGCGCTGGGCCAGGCTGGCTTCGGTGTCGCCTGGCAGGACGGGCACGGCCGACTGCAGCACGATGGGGCCGTGGTCCAGCGCCGGGGTGACGAAGTGCACCGTCGCGCCTGCCACGGTGCAGCCGGTCTCGATCGCGCGGCGGTGGGTGTGCAGCCCGCCGAAGGACGGCAGCAGCGAGGGGTGGATGTTGAGCAGCCGCCCGGCGTAGTGGCCGACAAAGCCGGCGGTGAGGATGCGCATGAAGCCGGCCAGCACCACCAGGTCGGGCGCGTGGTGGTCGATGGCGTCGATCAGCGCGGCCTCGAAGCTGGGCCGGTCGGGGAAGGCGCGGTGGTCCACCGCGGCGGTGGCCAGGCCCCGCGCGGCGGCCCAGTCCAGCCCGGCAGCGCCGGGCACGTTGGCGATGACCGCGGCCACTTCGGCGTTCCAGCCTTCGGCCACACAGGCCTGCTGGATCGCCTGCATGTTCGAGCCACGGCCGGAAATCAGGATCACGATGCGTTTCATGGGTGGGCGAGTGTATCCAGCCCCCGGGCATCTCCCCGAATTGAAAAGGGCGCGCAACTCTGCGCGGGCTCTGCACCACAGGCGCAGGCGGCCCGCCCGACGGGCGCGCTGACATCGGGATGTGACATAGTGCACCGCATCTCGGCACTTTTAGTCAACTGGAGTACACGATGGGTTTGTTCGATTCGGTGATGGGTGCGGTCGGTGGCGCGTTGGCCAACCAGGTCGGCCAGGCGCTGGGCGGCGCGGGCGGCGGCGGCACAGCCGGCATGATTCAAGGTCTGGTGGCCGCACTGGCGGGCGGCGCCCAGCCAGGCGGCCTGGGCGGGCTCGCTGGCCTGGTGCAGCAGCTGCAGCAAGGCGGGCTGGCTGAGCAGGTCGGCTCGTGGATCTCCACCGGCCAGAATCTGCCGGTGTCGGCCGAGCAGTTGAAGTCCGCGCTGGGCTCGGACGCGCTGGGGCACCTGGCCGGCAGCATCGGCCTGGACGCCAGCCAGGCCGCCGGGCCGCTGGCGCAGCTGCTGCCGCAGGTGGTGGACGCGCTCACGCCGCACGGCCAGATGCCCGCTGCGGGCGCTGGCGCCGATCTGGCCAGCCTGCTGCCGCAGGTGCTGGGCAAGCTGATGGCCCCCTCGGCCTGAAACTTGACCTGAAGCTCGGCCTGAAGAAGTGCGGCGAATGCCCGCCGCCAGGCGGGTCGCTCCGTAACCGGGCTTCAGCCGGGGTCTTCCTCTCCGATACAGCGGTCACCGAACGGCCGCCACCGCGCGGGCTCACCAGCCTGCGCGGTGGCCCCGTTGCTCCGACCGCTCAGGAAGACCCGCCATGCCGCACCCGCACGAGGCCTCGCCCACGCTGGCCCGCCAGCTCCAGCAGCTGCGCCTTCAGCCCGACCAGCCGCCACCCGACGCTGAGCGCTGGCGGACCCTGCTGGGCTGGGTCGATCGCACCTACGCCGACTACGAACGCCAGCTCGCACTGGCCCCCCGCAGCGAAGAGCGCGCCTGGGCCGACACCGCCTCCGAGCCGCACGACCTCGACGCCAGCGACCCCGCTGCCGCGGTGTGGATCTGGCAGCCCGGTGAGGAGTCGCTGCGCATTTCCTCTGGCCTGGCGGAGTTGCTGCACCTGCCGGCGCAGGCCCAGGCCTGGCTGCCGCACACGCTGCCCTTGAGCGACTGGCTGGCCTGCCTCGAAGACAGCGACCGCGAACTGCAGTGCGAATACCTGATGCAGGCCGCCCAGCAGCCCATGCAGATCACCGGCCAGCTGCGCTACACGCCGCCGCAGGGGCGCGAGCTGCGCTGGCTGCGCTACGAGCTGCGCTCCGAAGTGCCCCCGGGCGCACCCGCCGATGCGCCGCGCGTGACCTGCCTGGTGCAGGACGTCACCCGCCGCATGGCCGCCGACGCCGCCCGCAGCGCCGCGGCGCTGGATGCACTGACGGGCCTGAGCAGCCGCAGCCACTTCTTCGACCTCGCGGCCACCACCCGCGCGCTGGCCGAACGCGAGGGCCGCCAGGTCGGCCTGCTGCACCTGGACGTCGATGGGCTGCAGCGTTTTAACGACCTCTACGGCCACGACATCGGCGACCGCCTGCTGCGCGGCGTGGCCCAGCGCCTGCGCGCCAGCGTGCGACTGGGCGACCCGATCGGCCGGCTCGCAGGCGACGAGTTCCTGCTGCTGGTGCACCCAATCGAGAGCGTGCAGCACCTCGAAGCGATCGCGTACAAGATCCAGGCCGCCGTCGCGGTGCCGATGGACATCGGCGGCGAGTCGGTCAGCCTCAGCGTGAGCGTGGGCATCGCGCTGCACCCGGGCGACGCCACCACCCTGCTGGACCTGGTGCGTGCGGCCAGCCGCGCCTGCGAGGCCGCCAAGGCCCGGGGCCCCGGCGGCTGCATGCTGCACAGCCACCTGCCACCGGCCCCGCCGTCGCCCGCGCCACCCCATCCGCGGTGGTTGGCCAGGGCGGCGGTCCGCCCTGCCCCCTGCGACTCACCCAGCCGCGCCGAGTCGGCTTGATCCAGCCGCACCGTCGTGTGCCGCACGCCATGTGCTGTGGCCCGCGGCGCTATGCTTGCGGCCTCTCGGCGCCACACCGGCCGCCGAAACGACCGACAAGGCACATGGCGGGCATCCACCTCAGCGACATCGAGGCGGCCATCAACTGGTGGCGCGCCGGCGGCGGCTCATCGCGCCCCGCCAGCAGTTCCCCCGGGGCTGAACTCGCCCCACCGCTGGCCGCGCTGGCCGAGGTCTACGCGCGCATGGTCTATTTCCGCACGACCGAGTGCGACGAGGCGCAGCTGAGCGACCCAGCCCGCGCAGCCTGGCTGGCCTGGTACGCCACCACGCCCGACGCCCCCTGCATCGCGATCTGCTCCACCACCCAGGGCGACGCGGTGTGCAAGGGCTGCGGCCGCAGCTTCGACGAGGTGCAGCATTGGCCGCAGCTCAGCCCGGTGCAAAAGCGCGCGGTGTGGCGGCGCATCACCGCCGAGGGCAGCGCCTGGCGCTTCAACCGCTACGCCGAGCGGGCACGGCTGATCGGCCCCGCGCCGTGATTGCCCCCTCGCCCACCAGCGCAACGCGCTGGGGCGCCAGCGTGCGCCGCATCGCACCGCTGGCCTGGCCGCTGCTGGTGGGGCAGCTGGCGGTGCTGGCCTTCAGCACCGTCGACACGCTCCTGGTGGCCCGCCATTCGGCGCTGGACCTGGCGGCGCTGGCGGTGGGCGCGGCCAGCTACATCACCGTCTTCATCGGCCTGATGGGCGTGGTGATGGCGCTGGCGCCGCTGGTTGGCCAGGCTTACGGAGCGGGCCGACCTCACGAGGCCGGCCATCAGCTGCACCAGGCGGTCTGGCTGGCGCTGGCGCTGTCGCTGCTGGGCAGCACGCTGCTGTGCTTTCCGGGGCCCTTCCTGGCGCTGTCACAGGCCAGCGAGGCACTGCAGCCCCGCATCCGCGCCTACCTGGGCGCGCTGGCCCTTGCGCTGCCGGCGGCGCTGCTGTTCGCCGCCTGGCGCGGCTTCAACACCGCGGTGTCGCGGCCCAAGGCCGTGATGCGGCTGCAACTCGCCGGCCTGGCGGTCAAGCTGCCGCTGTCGCTGCTGCTGGTCTACGGCGCCACGCTGGACACGCCGTTGGGTCGGCTGGATCTGCCCGCGCTCGGTGTGGCCGGCTGCGGCATCGCCACCGCGCTGGCGATGTGGGCGCAGCTCCTCGGTGCAGCCTGGCAGCTGAGGCGCGACCCCTTCTACCGCGCCTTCGCGATCACCGGCGCGGGCCTGCACCCGCCCGACCGCCGCGCGCTGGCCGCACAGCTGCGCCTGGGCCTCCCGAGCGGGCTGTCGGTGCTGATCGACGTGACCGGCTTCGCCTTCATGGCGATCTTCATCGCCCGGCTGGGCACCACTGCGGTGGCCGGACACCAGATCGTCGCCAACCTCGCAGCGCTGGTGTTCATGCTGCCGCTGGCCCTGGCTCAGGCCAGCAGCACGCTGGTCGCCCAGCGCGTGGGCGCCGGGGACACGCGCGACGCCGCCCGGCTGGGCTGGCATGGCCTGCAGCTGGCGGGCGCGCTGGCGCTGCTGCTGGGCAGCAGCGTGGCCCTGCTGCGCGAACCGATCGCGCGGCTGTACACGCCCGACCCGGCGGTGGCGGGCGTGGCCGCGGGGCTGCTGGTCTGGCTGGCGGCCTTCCACCTCGGCGACGCGCTGCAGGTGGTGGCCGCCGCCGTGCTGCGCGCCTGGCGCATCGCCCAGGTGCCGATGCTGATCCACGCCGTCGCGCTCTGGGGCGTCGGCCTGGCCGGCGGCTACGCGCTGGCCTTCGATCCGCTGGGCTGGGGGAGCCGTTGGCCGGCGCTGGCCGCGCTGCAGGGCCCACGCGGCTTCTGGATCGCCGCGGCCGCCGGACTCTGCCTGGCCGCGGCGGCACTGATCGGCTTCCTGGCCTGGACGATGCGGCGCATGGCCCGGCGCAGCGCAACGGCCTGACAGAGCCGACGGCGCCGCAGCAGATTCAGTCCCTCGATTCAGGCCGGCGACGTCGGCAGCGTCAGCACGAAGCAGCTGCCCCCGCCCTCACGCGCCTCGCAGCGCACCTGGCCGCCGTGCTGCTCGGCGATCTGCCGCACCAGCGACAGGCCGAGGCCAACGCCGCCCTCGCGCTCAGCGTGGCCGGGCAGGCGGAAGAAGGGCTCGAAGACGCGCTGACGGTAGGCCTCGGGCACTCCGGGCCCGCGATCGCAGACGCGCAGCTCGACGCCCTGGGGCAGCTGCATCAGCGTGGCGGTCACCTCGTCGCCGCCGTAGCGGCGCGCGTTTTCGAGCAGGTTGCGCAGGGCCCGGCGCAGCAGGCGCTCGTCGCCGGGCAACGTCAGCGCCTCGCCATCGGCCTCGGCGCCCACGCGTGCGGCCTCTTCGGCCAGCAGCCCGAGCAGGTCCACCGGGTCGCGGTGCAGCTGGTGGCTGGCGTCGAGCCGACTGGCCAGCAGCACCTCCTCGACCAGCGCATCGAGCTCGCGGATGTTGCGGTCAATCTCGGCGTGCAGCGCCTCGCGCCGGGCCGCGTCGCTGCGATCGAGCACCGCCACGGCCATCTTCAGCCGCGCCAGCGGCGAGCGCAGCTCATGGCTGGCGTTGGCCAGCAGCGAGCGGTTGGCCTGCACCAGCTTCTCGATGCGCTCGGCCGCGCGGTTGAAGCTGCGGGCCAGCACGGCCACCTCGTCACGCCCGTCCTCGGTCACGCGCTGACCGAGTTGGCCGCTGCCGAACACCTCGACACCGCGCTGCAGCGCCTCCAGGCGGCGCGTCAACCGCCGCGCCACCGGCCAGGCACTGGCCGCGACCGCGACAAACAGCAGCCCCAGCAACGCCAGCAGCACACCGGCATCGTCCATCCAATGCGGCAGCACGTGGGTGTGAGGCTCGCGAGGCGGTCGCCCGCCTCCCCCCATCCCGGGTCCACCCGGGCCAGCTTCGCCGCGATCGCCCGGCCCGTTCCCGCCAGGACTCCTTGCCGAAGGAGCATCGTCTAGAGCGTCACGCGGAACATCGCGCGGCCCGTCCGGACCACCGCGGGCCCAGGGCGGCCCCAGATCCAACCGGGGCAGGCCGCCCGGCTTGATTCGCACCGTGGCCACCCACAGCCCCCGCCCATCGCTCAGCGGCACCCGGTAGCCGACAGCATTGCGCAGCATCGTGTCGCCAACGGGCACCGGCTGTGCAGCATCTGCTGCATCGGAGGCGCTCGCCTGCGCGCCCTGCACGACCGGGCCGACGCCGGATTCCCGCTCGAGCCGGTCGAAGAGCTCCGAGGTGGCGATGCGCAGCCCGAGGTGGTTGTCCAGCGCCAGCGGCATGCGCAGGCGGTTGGACCAGTCGCGCAGCGCGTCGGCCTGCTGGGCCACAGGGGCATCGGCCGGCGGCAGGGCATTGCCCACCAGGGTCGCCCAGGCGGCCGTGCGCTCCCCCACCGCCGACTCGATGCGCCAGCGCTCGGACTCGGTGTGCCGACGCACCAGCACCGCGGCCACGCCTGCAAAAACAAGCAGCACGGCCAGCATCGTCAGGTAGATGCGCAGGTAGAGGTGGCGCAGCGCCATGGGTCGTCGGTCCTTCTCGATTCAGCGCCACCACCGGGTGGACTGGGCCTGCGGCAGCAGGTCCAGCCCGTCAACCAACGTCGGCGTCCTGCTTGCGGGCGAAGACATAACCGGCGCCACGCACCGTCAGGATGCGTCGCGGCGTCTTCGGGTCGTCTTCGATCGCCGCACGAATGCGCGAAACGTGCACGTCGATGCTGCGGTCGAAGGCCTCCATCGGATGGCCCTTGAGCGCGTCCATGATCTGGTCGCGCGACATCACCCGCCCAGCGCCCTGCGCCAGCACGAGCAGGATGTCGAACTGGTAGCTCGTCAGCTCGCAGATGTGCTGATCCACGCGAACCTGGCGGGCGTTGATGTCAAGCTCCAGGCGGCCGAAGCGCAGCACCGCCTCGTCGTCGTGCGGCGCGGCCCGACGCAGCAGCGCCTTCAGGCGCGCCAGCAGCTCGCGCGGCTCGAAGGGCTTGGGCAGGTAATCGTCAGCGCCGAGCTCCAGGCCGAGGATGCGGTCCATCGGCTCGCCGCGCGCAGTCAGCATCAGCAGCGGCAGGGAGCGCCAGCGTGAGTCGGCACGCAGTTCACGGGTCAAATCCAGTCCGTCGCCGTCGGGCAGCATCAGGTCGAGGATCAACGCATCGATGCCTTCGCGCTGCAACGCGGCTCGGCCCTGGGCCAGGTCGCCCGCGGTGCTGACGGTGAAGCCGCTGGGTTGCAGGTAATCACGCACCATCGCGGTCAGGCGCGCATCGTCATCGATCATCAGGACATGGGCATTCATGGCAGCGGTCACACTTCAGGGTCGTTGCGGCAATGATCGCCCGAACCCGTTGACCCACGATGCACGCCATGTAAAGTTGACCGCCAGCCCCTTGACTTTCTCGCCAAGACAAAAATTTAACGAAATCTTGCGCGCATTCGGGCGAAGGCCAAGTCAACCCGCGCCGGGCACCAAGGCGCTGGGGTGCACGCCCGCCTCCGGAACCGACGCGAGCGGCGACACCGGCTGGACCAGGAACCACAGCGTGATTCGGCTGCCCTGGCCGAAGGTGCTCTCCACCTCGATCTGTCCGTCCAGCAGCTCCACGATCTCCTTGACGATCGTCATGCCCAGCCCGGTGCCAGGGACGTTGCCGGAGGTGTCGGCGCGAAAGAAGCGCTCGAACAGCCGGGCCTGCTGGTCGGGCGTCATGCCAATGCCTTCGTCGGCCACGCACACCCCAACCCGAGCGCGACCGTCCACCTCGCGCTGCAGCAGGGTCAGGCGGATGGGCCGGTCCTTGGCCGAGTACTTGTAGGCATTCGAGATGACGTTGGTGAGCGCCAAACCCAGCTTGGCCTCATCGACCAGCACGTGGATCGGCTCAACGGGCAGGTTGGCCTCCACCTTGCGCGGATCGCCGTGCACCAGGATGCCGGCCAGGGTCGACTCGATGATGGGCCCCAGCGGCTGCACGCGCCGATGGAAGTCCTTGCCACGGCGCGCCTCGATGCGCGCCAGGTCCAGCAGCTCGTTGACCAGGTTGATCAACAGCCCGGCCTGGCGGTGGATCGTCGAGAGCATGTCCTGGCGGCGGTGCTCGTCGAAGGGGCGGCGCAGCAGCAGCTCGGTGAAACCGAAGATGCTCGCCATCGGCGTGCGCAGCTCGTGCGCGGCCATCGACAGGAACTCGCTCTTCATGCGATCGACCTCGAGCTCGCGGGTGATGTCGCGGAAGTACATCACCGTCTCGTGGCCGGCGCCGCGGCTGTGGCGCACACGCCGCAGCAGGGTCCTCGGCGTGGGCGCGGCCAGGTGAAGCAAGTCGCCACCGAAGGAACGCTCGGGGACCGCGCCGCCTTCGACCAGCGGCAGCGCATCGGGACCGGCGGCGCCATTGCCAACCGGCCCGCCGGGTTCACTGCCACGGCTGATGGCCACCAGCCGATCGGCCAGAAATCGCTCGGGGTGACCGACCAGCTCCAGCGCACGCAGGCCCGTCATGCGCTCGAAGGCTGGATTGACCACGGTGATGACCCCATGCTCGTCCAAAGCCACAAACCCGTCGGGGCTGAGGTCGAAGATGGTGTTGAGCCGCTCAGTGCGCTGGCGGCGCTCCTCATGGCTTCGGATGCGCTCGCTGATGTCGCTCTGCACGCCCACATAGTGCGTGACCCGACCGTCCTCGCGCACCACCGGCGACAAGCGCAGTTCGTTCCAGAACAGCTCGCCGTTTTTTCGATGATTGCGCAGGACCACGCGGGTGGAGCGCGATTGACGGATCGCAGCGCGGATTTCCACCAGCGCCGCAGGATCGGTTTCGTCGCCCTGCAGGAAGCGGCAGTTGCGGCCGATCACTTCGTCGGCGTCGTAGCCGGTGATGCGGCAAAAGGCCGGGTTGGCGTAGATCACCGGTTGGCCGGCGAGCTCCATGCTGGCGATCGTGATGCCATCGGCAGCCGATTCGAGCGCGCGTTCACGCAGCAGCAGCTCCTGCTCGGCCCACTTGCTGTCGGTGGTGTCGCGCACCAGAAAGATGTAGCGCCGCCCGCCTGGCACCTCGCAGGTGCTGGCTGAGACCGCGCAGGGAAAACCGGTGCCGTCCACACGCAGCCCGTCGGTGGCCAGGCCGACCACGCGCCCGGCGATGCCGTACTGATCCATCCACTCGCCGATGGGCTGGGCCAAGAACACCGGCAGCAGCGCCCCGATGTCGGTGCCGAGAAGCTCCTCGGGGGCACGGCCAAAAATGCTGGCGCTGGCGCGGTTGGCCCATTCGATGCAGCCGGTCTCCGTGGCGGCCAGCATCGCATCGGGCGCGGCCTCACTGATGGCCACGGCATACAGGTCCCCCACTCCCGGAGAGCTGGGTGCGGCGGGCGCTGACGACGGTGCGTTCACGGTCGATCCGCAGGTCAGGACGACGCGCCGGACGGAACCATCGCCTCGACCCGATCAATCAGCTCCAGCGGGCTGAAGGGCTTGACGAGGTAGGCATCGGCGCCGGCATCTTCGCCCGCGGCCACGTCGGTCGCCTGACCGCGCGCGGTCAGCATGATCACCTTGATCGACTTGAGCTGAGGGTCCTGCTTGATGTGCCGGCAGACCTGATAGCCGTCCAGGAGCCCCGGCATCATGACGTCCAGCAGCATCACCTGGGGCCGCACCGAACGCGCCAGATTCAGGCCGGACTCACCGTCCGCCGCCTCGTGCAGCTCGAAGTCGCCAAATTCCAGCGTCATGCGGATCAACTTGCGGATATCGGCCTGGTCTTCGACGATCAGGATGTGGTTCGTCATCGTGGACTCCTCGGAGGATTCGCAGCGTCAGTCACTCCGGCGCAACTCGGGGTGCCGTTGGTTGTGGGGTTGCGGAAGAGGCTCGCCGCTTGGTGCTTCGCGTCATCAATTGGGCCATGTCACGGGCGTAGCGTTGCGCCTGTTCGATGGACATCTGATCGTCCTGATTGGTTGGCGCCCCGGCGGGCACTTCAATCACGAAGTCCACCGCATCGAATTCGTCTTCGATGCGCACCGACCCGCCATGCTGCTCGAGCACGTAGCGAGCAAGCGCCAACCCGATGCGCGGGCGGGCGTCGCCTGCGCCGTCGCCCACGCCAAAGGGAACAAAGGCGTTGCGACGCTCGTGGTTCGACACGAACAACCCCTTGTTGCGCGTACGCAGCATGGCGCGGGTCCCGCTGCCCGTCAGTGAGAGCTCGACCACCGAGCCGCGGCGCGCCTGCTGCACCACATGCTCCATGTACTCCGCCAGCGCGCGCGCGAGCCACTCAGGGCTGCCGTACACGGTCACGTCGTCATCGATGGTGCCGAGTGTGACCGTGACGTTGCGCTCGTCGAGTTGCTCAGCGATCTGATTGAGCGCCTGACGCACCAACTTGGCCAGCACGATGCGGTCGTCGCGCCGAATGGCGCCGCTGCCGAACACCTTGACCAGGTCACGCAATTTGCCCAACCGAGACGACAGCGACTGGGCATTCACGCCCAGTCGGTCGGCAAGCGGGGCCGCCGACATGCCACCGCTCGCGCCAACCTCAGCCAGGTCGGCCACGAGCAGCTCGATGGGTTGCGCCATCTCGGCCTCGATGTATCGAATCAGATTCTCGAGCGCTTGGTTGTACCAGCGCTCTTCCGACACGTTGTTCAAGACCACCATGAGATCTTGCCCCACAGGCGCCGGGATGATCACCGCGCGCACGGTGTCGGGGCGCAACTCCTGGGTTCGGATCTCCAGCTGATGAGGCAGCTTCAGCAGACCGTCGCCGGCCGCTCGGATCGCGCGGTCGACCGCTGGGTCCATGAACGGCCGCCCAAGCATGCACGGAATCAACTGCACCGCCGCCTTGTTGGCGTAGCGCACGTTGCCATTGCGCAGCACCCAGACCACGCCACTCTTGACCTGGTCGAACAGGAGGCGGAACGCGTCGTTCATGTCACGACGCCCAACGTGACCGGCCGACCGGAGCGGGCCAGTTCGGCTTCGACCCAGCTGCGCACGGCCTGCGCCGGCGCCGGCTGGTGCAACACGCGCACCCGCTCTGGCAGGCCGCCGCGCTCGGCGATGTACTGCGGCGTCTGCGCGGTGAGCGCCAGCACCCTCATCGAACCATACTCGTGCAGGCTGGCCAGCGTCAGCAGCATGGCGTAGCCGTCGATGTCGGGCATCGACAGGTCCGTCACCAGCAGGTCCGGCACCTTGCGGCCCAGTTGCAGCATGCCGGTGTAGCCGTTGTTGGCGCCGCGCAGCTGAACGCCCGCACCGAGCGACTGCAGTGCGTCCTGCCACGTCTGCAACTGATCGACCGAGGCGCCCACCAGCAAAATGTCCAGCGGCGCGTTGGCACCACCGGCAGCCGCGTTCGGATCGGCCGCGGCACGCAGGCCGCTGCGCTGCGCCAGGGCCTCGACGGCCGACAACCGAATGCGCCGATGCCCCCCCGGCGTGCGGCCAGCGGGCAGCGTGCCGGCCTCGACCCACAGCTGGACGGTGCGCAGGGACACGCCCAGGCGCAGCGCGGCTTCCCGCGTGGTCAGCAAAGGATCGACGGGGTCTTGGGCGAAGTGGGGACGAGACATGTAGATGGCCCTCAGGGAGGTGATGGGCGAGCTCGAATGGGTCAAGATCGCTGCTTTCCGTGTGGTGGTGGTTGGGTCGACTTGCTGTGTGTTTCGGCAGTGCGACCCCTGGGCCTGAGGAGCTGGCGTTCCGCAAGTTGTGAAGAACTGCGCAAACCCGACTCGGATTGCGCACATCCGGTGCGGCGGCCTCGACAACGGTTGGACTTCGCTGTGCGCCCTGCGTGCTGCGGGGCTGGCGCGGCACAATGTCCGGCCGGCACTTCAGCCTCCTCCTGCTTCCACCGACTCACCGCGACCGATGAACAAGGCCTTCACGCGCGAAAGCGACAGCGCCGACGACGACGAGGACGGCGCGCCAGGCCTGCCGCCCCTGCCCGCCGGAGCTCGCAACTACATGACGCCCGCCGGCCACCAGCGCCTGCGCGCGGAACTGCTGCAGTTGCTCGATGTCGAGCGCCCAAAGGTGGTGGAAACGGTGTCCTGGGCGGCCAAGAATGGCGACCGCTCGGAAAATGGCGACTACCTTTACGGCAAGAAGCGCCTGCGTGAAATCGACCGGCGCATCCGCTTTCTGACCAAGCGGCTGGACCTCGCGGAAGTGGCCGATCCCTCGGCCCACCACGGGAAAGACCAGGTCTTTTTCGGCGCCACCGTCACCTACGCCAATGGGCGCGGCGACGAGCGCACGATCACGATCAAAGGCATCGACGAGGCGGATGCGCTGGCCGGCGAGGTCAGCTGGGTGGCCCCGATCGCCCGCGCGCTGCTGAAGTCCCGCGAGGGCGACGAGGTGCAGCTGATGACGCCCGGCGGGCTGGAAAAGCTCGAAGTGATCGAGGTTCGCTACCCCGCGCCCGACGACGCGCGCTGAGCAGAGCGCCGCCCCGGCATCAGCCGCAACGGGGGCGGGTCAAGGTTTGATGCGCGACACCTTGGCAACCATGGGCGCACGGCGCACCGCACGCAGCACGTCGGCCAGATGCTGGCGATCGCGCACCGCCAGCAGCAGCTTGAGCTCGCAGGTCTCGCCCTCGCCCGCTGGGTCCATGTCGATGTGGGCGATGTCGGCCTCGGCGGCACTGATGGCCTGCGCCACTTGGGCCAGCACGCCCTTGCCGTTTCGCACCAGCACCATCACCGAGGTCTGGAAGGCGTGCAGCGGGTGCTCGCTCCACTCGACGCCCAGCCAGCGGTCGGCGTCGCGCTCGAACAGGCGCTTGCCCACCGAGCACTCGGCGGTGTGCACCGTCAGGCCTTCGCCTCGGCCGAGGTAGCCGACGATCGCGTCGCCCGGGATGGGCCGGCAGCAGGTGGCCAGGCGCAGCGTGGCGTTCTCGCTGCCGTCGATGATGACCATGCCCTGCGAGGGCACGTCCGACTCGGGCGCGTAGCGGCCCATCGTCAGCGTCAGCGCGTCGGGGCGCTCGCCGCGCTCGATCAGCAGCCGCGCCAGCCGCTTGGCGACGATGCTGGCGATCTTGCGGCCCAGGCCGATGTCCACGAGCAGCTCGCGGCGGTTGCGGTTGCCGCCCCAGCGCGCCAGCGACTGCCACAGCGCGGCGTCGGCCTCGTTGTCGTGGTCGTCCAACGGCGGCAGCTTCAGGCCCTCGGCGCGCAACGCCTGGGTCAGCAGCTTCTTGCCGAGGTCGTAGGACTCCTCGGCCTCCATGTTCTTGAGGTGGTGGCGGATCTTCGAGCGCGCCTTGCCCGTGCGGGCGAAGTTCAGCCAGGCCGGGTTCGGCCGCGCCGCTGGCGCCGTGACGATCTCCACCACATCGCCCGAGCGCAGCTCGGTGCGCAGCGCCACCGGCTCGCCATTCACGCGCGCGGCCACGCAGTGGTCGCCCACGCGCGAGTGGATCGCGTAGGCGAAGTCCACCGGCGTGGCGCCCTTGGGCAGCGCCAGGATCTTGCTCTTGGGGGTGAAGACGTAGACCGATTCGGGAAAGAGGTCGATCTTGACGTGCTCAAGGAACTCGGCCGAGTCGCGCGTCTCGCGCTGGATGTCGATCAGCGACTGCAGCCAAAGGTTGCCCACGCGCTGCGGGTCGTCCGCCTCGGCGCCCTTGCCGACCTTGTACATCCAGTGTGCCGCGATGCCAGCCTCGGCCACCGCGTGCATCGCCTCGGTGCGGATCTGGAACTCCACCGCGGTGCCCAGCGGGCTGACCACCGTGGTGTGCAGCGACTGGTAGCCGTTGGCCTTGGGGATCGCGATGTAGTCCTTGAAGCGCCCCGGCACCGGCTTGTAGAGCTGGTGCAGCACGCCCAGCGCGAGGTAGCAGTCCGGCAATGAGGGCACCACCACCCGGAAGCCGAAGATGTCGCTGACTTGAGCAAAGCTCAGGTGCTTCTCGCGCATCTTCGAGTAGATCGAATGGATCGTCTTCTCGCGCCCGTAGATGTGCGCAGGCAACTCGGCCTGTCCAAAGGCCGCATCCACCTCATGCAGCAGGCGCTCGACCAGGTCGCGCCGGTTGCCGCGCGCGCGATGCACCGCTTTGGTCAGCGCCGCGTGGCGCCAGGGCTGCAGGTACTTGAACGACAGCTCCTGCAGCTCGCGGTAGCTCTGATTCAGGCCGAGCCGGTGGGCGATGGGCGCGTAGATGTCCAGCGTCTCGCGCGCGATGCGGGCGCGCTTGTGCGACGCCATCGCCTCCATCGTGCGCATGTTGTGCATGCGGTCGGCCAGCTTGATCAGGATGACGCGCACGTCGCGCGCCATCGCCAGCAGCATCTTTCGGAAGGATTCGGCCTGCGACTCCTCGCGGGTCGAGAACTGCAGCTTGTCGAGCTTGGTCAGGCCATCGACCAGCTCGGCGGTGGCGGCACCGAAGCGCTCGACCAGCTCGGGCTTGGTGACGCCACAGTCCTCCATCGCGTCGTGCATCAACGCGGCCATGATGGCCTGGGCGTCGAGCTTCCAGTCGGCACACAGGCCGGCCACCGCGATGGGGTGGGTGATGTAGGGCTCGCCGCTGGCGCGGAACTGGCCCAGGTGCGCCTGATCGGCAAAGCGGTAGGCCTCGCGCACGCGGCGCTGGTCGGCCTCGTCGAGGTAGCCGAGCTTGGCGCTCAGCTGCGCGAAGGAAACCGCGCTCTCGCCGTGCGCGGCCGGCACCGCTGCGGGCGCATCGCGCAGCGCCACGGCGCCGTCGCCTTCGCCGTCGGGGGAACGGCGAGCGGCCCGCCCGGCCCAAGGCGTGAGAAACATTCGTCGCAGGACATCGGCAGCTCGGGAAACCATGCCCTCACTCTACCGTGTCGGCTCGCCCCCTGCTGAGGGGGACCCCTGCAACGAAACGGGCGCCTGAGCTCCCGAAGACTCCGGAAGCCGCGGCGCCCGATTGAAATCGGTGCGGCAGGTGGTGCGGCCGTGACGGCAACACACGACCGGCCGGCAAGCCGATCAGGTCGGTACCTTGCGCAGCATCTCGATGCCAACCTCGCCGGCGGCGATCTCGCGCAGCGCGGTCACGCCCGGCTTGTTCTTCGTCTCGATGCGCGGCGCATGGCCCTGGCTGAGCATGCGGGCGCGGTAGGTCGCGGCCAGCACCAACTGGAAGCGGTTCGGGATCTTCTGCAGGCAGTCTTCGACGGTGATGCGGGCCATGGATTGCAATCTGGTGGCAGCGAGTGCCAAGTGGAGAGAACGATGCGATCGTCCGGGAACCGGTGCGTGGCGCCGCTGTGGGCCACGCCAACCCCGCAGGGGACCGGTCAGGTCAGGTCGAGGGCGTCGAACACCGTGGGTCGGCTGCGACGCTGAGCCGCGTATTTTAGCCGCTGCGCGTGCACGATGGTCTTGAGGTCGAACAGCGCGGTCTCGAACAGGGCGTTGACCACGATGTAATCGAACGCTCGCGCCTGAGCCACCTCGACGCGGGCGTTGGCCATGCGCTGCTCGATGACCTCGGGGGCGTCCTCGCCGCGGCGCTGCAGCCGCTGGCGAAGTTCCTGCCAGGACGGCGGCAGGATGAAGATCAGCACCGCCTGCGCGAACAGCCGTTTGATCTGCAAGGCGCCCTGGAAGTCGATCTCCAGCACCACGTCCTCGCCGGCCTGCAGCCGGGCCTCAATGGCCTGGCGCGAGGTGCCATAGCGGTTGCCGTGCACCTGGGCCCATTCGTAGAAGTCGCCGCGCTCGACCATCCCATCGAAGGTCGGGTTGTCGACGAACCAGTACTCGCGGCCGTGCTGCTCCTGCCCGCGCGGCGCACGCGTGGTGTGCGACACCGACACCGCCAACCGCGCATCAAGCTCCAACAAGGCCTTGACCAGGCTGGACTTACCGGCTCCGGAGGGAGCCGCGACAACAAACAGATTGCCGGCGTATTCGATGGCCTTGTCCCTATCCATGCCCGTGCTCACTCAATGTTCTGCACCTGCTCGCGCAGCTGCTCGATCGCCACCTTCATTTCGACCGAAATCTGGGTCAACTCAAGGGCGGCCGACTTCGAACCCAGCGTATTCGCCTCCCGGTGCAGCTCCTGGATCAGGAAGTCCAGCCGCTTGCCCAGCTCGCCGCCGGCCTTCAGCAAGCGGGTGATTTCGTCGAGGTGGGCGTTCAGGCGGGAGAGCTCCTCGGCCACGTCGATGCGCAGCGCAAAGGCCGCAGCCTCGGCCATGGCCCGCTCGGCCAGCGCCTGGGCCGGCAGCGACGAGCCGGCGCCCGCCGTGGACAGCGCCTCCTGCCAGCGCTCGAGGAAGCGCTGTTGTTGACGAGCGACGACCTGAGGCAACAGCGGCTGGGCCTGCACGGCCAGATCACGCAGGCGATCGACGCGCTCCATCAGCACGGCGACCAGGCGATCGCCCTCGCGCGCACGGGCCTCGCGCAGCTGCTCCAGGCAGCGCTTCGCGGCAGCAAGCACCAGTTCGTCGGGCCACGGCGTCGGCGCGGTGTTGCGGCACCACTGCAGCACCTCATGGACGGTCAGACCGCCGGCGCGTGGCAGCCAAGCCTGCACCTGACCCTCCAGACGCGCCAGGGCATTGAGCTGGGCCGGCTGTGGCGCCGTGGCGGCGGCGTCCTCCCCTCGCTCGACGTTCAACCGCAATTCGACCTTGCCACGCCGCAAGCCGACGGTGAGAAGATCGCGCAGGGCGGGCTCCAGGCCACGGAACTCGTCGGGAAGCCGCAACACCAGATCGAGAAAGCGGCTGTTGACCGAGCGCATTTCGATGCTCACGCCCCCCGAACGCCCCGGGGACGCCACAGCGGCATCTCCCTCGGCGTTGCGTGCCCCTGTGGAGGCACTGGCGTAGCCGGTCATGCTGTAAACTGCCATCGCGCAAATTGCCCAAGCAAAACTCGATTATGTCAAAGCCCAAACCTGCCCCGTTGCCCCCTGGCACCGTGGTAGGCGGCTATCAGGTCGTTCGCAAGCTGGCAGCAGGAGGTTTCGGCGTGGTCTACCTCGCCGAAGACGGCGAGCGGCGACTGGTAGCGCTCAAGGAATACCTGCCCTCGTCCCTGGCCGAACGCGCGCAGGGAGAGCTGATCCCGAAGGTCAAGCCCGAGAAGCAGCCGCTGTACCGGCTCGGCCTGAAGAGCTTCTTCGAGGAAGGGCGCTCGCTCGCGCAGATCAGCCATCCGAGCGTGGTCTCGGTGCTGAACTTCTTCCGCGAGAACGAGACCGTCTACATGGTGATGAACTACCTGCAGGGCGACACGCTGCAGGACTTCATCGTCACCGCCCGCGACCTCAAGCGCGACAAGGTCTTCCGCGAATCGACGATCCGCAGCCTGTTCGACGAGATCCTGCGCGGCCTGCGCATCGTGCACCAGCACAAGATGCTGCACCTGGACATCAAGCCGGCCAACGTCTTCATCACCAACGACAACAAGGCGGTGATGCTGGACTTCGGCGCCGCGCGCGAAGTGCTGTCCAAGGAAGGCAACTTCATCCGCCCGATGTACACGCCGGGCTTCGCGGCACCTGAGATGTATCGCCGCGACGGTGCGCTCGGTCCTTGGACGGACATCTACGCCATCGGCGCGTGCATCTACGCCTGCATGCAGGGCTACCCGCCCAACGACGCGCCGCAGCGCATCGAGAAGGACAGGCTCAGCCTGTCGCTGTCGCGCCTGCGCAATGTCTACTCGGACAACCTCATCGAGGTCACCGAGTGGTGCATGGCACTCGATCCGCTGTCGCGTCCGCAGAGCGTCTTCGCGCTGCAAAAGGAGCTGGCGCGCGAGACCGAGCGCCGCTACACCAAGCTCAGCTTCTCCGAGCGGCTCAAGCTGCAGCTCGAGAACATGAAGGCCGGCGCCAGCAAGACCTGACCGGCCTTCGCCCGCACCGCCCCGCTTTCCTCCCACCGTCCGTTCGCCAACCGACCCCTCGTCGCATGCGTTTTTCCGTCTACCAGATCAGCCGCCGGGGCGGACGCGAGAAGAACGAAGACCGCATGGGCTACTGCTACACGCGGGACTCGGGGCTGTTCGCGCTGGCCGATGGCATGGGCGGCCACCCGGAGGGCGAGGTCGCCTCGCAAATGTCGCTGCAGGTCATGGCCACGCTGTTCCAGCGCGACGCCAAGCCGGTGCTCAAGGACGTACGGCGCTACCTGAACGAGGCCATCCTCGCCGGCCACCACGCGCTGATCCGCTACGCCACCGAGCGGGCCCTGCTCGACACGCCGCGCACCACCCTGGTGGCCACGGTGCTGCAGGGCCGCGAGGCCTACTGGGCGCACTGCGGCGACTCGCGCCTGTACTTTGTGCGCGGCAACAAGCTGCTGGCACGCACCCGCGACCACTCCTACTCCGAGCTGCAGGAAAGCCTGGCCGGCGTCGTGCCGATCGGCGAACGGGTCAACCGCAACGTGCTCTTCACCTGCCTGGGCAGCCCGGGCAAGCCGGTGGTGGACATCGTCGGCCCGCTGATGCTGCAGCCCGGCGACAAGATCCTGCTGTGCTCGGACGGCCTGTGGGGCGCCGTCGAGGACGAGGACATCACCCGCCAGATGGCCGCGCTGCCGATCACCGAATCGGTGCCCGAGCTCGTCGAGCAGGCCCTGCGCACCGCCGGCGAAAAGAGCGACAACGTCACCGTCATCGCCGTCGAGTGGGAATCCGCCGAGGACGAGGACAGCGCGGTAGGCATCAGCACCGAGGAGCTGGGCGACGAGGTCTTCGCCTCGACGATCCAGTCCAGCGTCGGCCCCGGCAACCCGGACGACCTGCTCGACGACGACGAGATCGAGCGCTCGATCCGCGAGATCAACGAGGCCATCAAGCGCAGCGCCCAAAAGCGCAGCTGAGCCCTCAGCGACACGGCCCTGCTGGCCGTGTTCCAACCTGGAGGTGGGACACTCGCTCCCTGCCCCATTTCGACCCCCTCGACGCCGCCGCCGTGCGGCTTTCGTCCTTCCCGTCTTGACTCTCCCGATGACCACCACCCGCCCCCACGGCCGCACCCCCGCCTCGCTGCGCCCGATCCGCATCACCCGCGGCTACACCAAGCACGCCGAGGGCTCGGTGCTGGTCGAGTTCGGCGACACCAAGGTGCTGTGCACCGCCTCGGTCGAGGAGCGCGTGCCGCCGCACCAGAAGGGCAGCGGCGAGGGCTGGGTCACCGCCGAATACGGCATGCTGCCGCGCTCGACCCACACCCGCAGCGCCCGCGAGGCCGCCAAGGGCAAGCAGAGCGGGCGCACGCAGGAGATCCAGCGCCTGATCGGCCGCTCGCTGCGCTGCGTCTTCGACCTGAAGGTCCTGGGTGAGCGCACGATCACGCTGGACTGCGACGTGCTGCAGGCCGACGGCGGCACCCGCACCGCCTCGATCACCGGCGCCTTCGTCGCCGCCGCCGACGCCGTCAACGGCCTGATCGCCGCCGGCAAGCTCGCCGCCAGCCCGATCCGCGACCAGGTGGCCGCCGTGTCCGTGGGCATCCTGAACGGCACGCCGCTGCTGGACCTGGAGTACGTCGAGGACTCGGCCTGCGACACCGACATGAACGTGGTGATGACCGGCGCCGGCGGCTTCGTCGAGCTGCAGGGCACCGCCGAAGGCGTCGCCTTCAGCCACGCCGAGATGCTGCAGCTGGTCAGCCTGGCCGAAGCGGGCATCCGCCGCCTGGTCGAGCTGCAGAAGGCCGCGCTCGCCGGCACGCCCGGCCAGGCCGTCGAAGGCTGATCCGGATGAGCGCTGCCGCTGACCGCCGCCTCGTGCTGGCCTCCAACAACGCCAAGAAGCTCAAGGAGCTGCAGGCCCTGCTCGGCGAGAACGGCGCAACCGGCGTCACGCTGGTCGCGCAGGGCGAGCTGGGCATTTCGGAAGCCGACGAGCCGCACCACACCTTCGTCGAGAACGCGCTGGCCAAGGCCCGCCACGCCGCCGCGGCCTCGGGCCTGCCGGCGATCGCCGACGACTCGGGCCTGTGCGTCGATGCGCTGGGCGGCCACCCCGGCGTGCAGTCGGCCCACTTCGCGCCGATCGAGCGTAACCCGGCCGAGGACCGCGAGGCCCACCGCGCCCGCCAAGACGCCGCCAACAACACCAAGCTGTTGGCTGAACTCGCCGGCGCAAACAACCGCCGCGCCCGCTTCGTCTGCACGCTGGTGGCGGTGCGCTCGGCCGACGATCCTGAGCCGCTGATCGCCTTCGGCCGCTGGGAGGGCGAGATCCGCCAGCACGCCGCCGGCCAAGGTGGCTTCGGCTACGACCCGCTGCTGCAGATCCCGGCGCTGGGCGCGGCGGTGGCCGAGCTCGACGCCGAGGTCAAGAACCGCCACAGCCACCGCGCGCTGGCCGCCGCCCAGATGGTGACGCTCATGACCGAGGTGTGGGGCCTTGGCTGACGACCTGATCGCGCGCTACCTGCGCCCCGGCACGCTGCAACTCGGCGCGGTGCCGCCGCTGTCGCTGTACGTCCACCTGCCCTGGTGCCTGCGCAAGTGCCCGTACTGCGACTTCAACAGCCACGAGCGGACAACTGCGTCCGACGGCCGGCAGCTCGATGCGCAGCTGGAGGCCCGCTACCTCGACGCCCTGCGCGCTGATCTGGAGGCGTCGCTGCCGCTGGTCTGGGGCCGCCACGTGCAGACCATCTTCATCGGCGGCGGCACGCCCAGCCTGTTCTCGCCCGAGGCCATCGCCCGCCTGCTCGACGACGTGCGCGCCCGCCTGCCGCTGCTGCCCGGCGCCGAGGTAACGCTGGAGGCCAACCCCGGCACCTTCGAGCGCGAGCGCTTCCGCGCCTTCCGCGCCGCGGGCGTCACCCGGCTGTCGATCGGCGCGCAGAGCTTCGACAACGCCGCGCTGGCCGCACTCGGCCGGGTGCACGACCGCGCCCAGGCGATTGCCGCGGCCGAGGAGGCGCGCGAGGCCTTCGACACCTTCAACCTCGACCTGATGTACGCCCTGCCGGGGCAGGACCTGGCGAAGGCGGCCGAGGACCTGCGCACCGCGCTGGCGCTGCAGCCCACGCACCTGTCGGTCTACCACCTGACGATCGAGCCCAACACCCGCTTCGCCAACGCGCCGCCCAGCGGGCTGCCGGACGATGACCTGTCGGCCGAGATGCTCGACCAGATCACCGCGCTGACCGGCGAGGCCGGCCTGCAGCGCTACGAGGTGTCGGCCTACGCCAAGCCCGGCCACCGCTGCCGCCACAACCTGAACTACTGGCAGTTCGGCGACTACCTCGGCATCGGCGCCGGGGCGCACAGCAAGCTGAGCTTCCCGCACCGCGTCGTGCGCCAGGTGCGCTGGCGCGAACCGGCGGCCTACATGGAGAAGGCCCTGGCTGGCCAAGCGGTGTCGAACGACGAGGAAGTGGCCCGCAAGGCCTTGCCCTTCGAATTCATGCTCAACGCGTTGCGCCTGAAGGACGGCTTCGACCTCGCCCTCTTCCCCGAACGCACCGGCCTGCCGCTGTCGGCCGTGCGCGCCAAGCTCGACGACGCCGAGCGGCAAGGGCTGATCACGCAGGCCGACGGGCGGGTCGTGCCGACCGAGCGGGGCTTCGACTTCCTGAGCGACCTGCAGGGACAGTTTCTGGCCTGAGCGCATCGCACGGGCGTGGCCCGGGCGCGCCCGCGCCTCAGACCCGATGCAGCGTCGAGCCAGCGTTTTCGCGCAGGTGGCGCATCAGCTGTTCGGCGATGCGCTTGAGCGGCAGCACCTCGTGCACCGCACCGGCGGCAACGGCCTCGCGGGGCATGCCGAAGACGACGCAGCTGGCTTCGTCCTGGGCGAAGTTGTAGGCACCGGCGTCGCGCATGGCCTTCATGCCCAGCGCCCCATCGGCGCCCATGCCGGTGAGCATGATGCCGATCGCGTTGCGTCCGGCGACACGGGCGGCGGACTGGAACAGCACCTCGACGCTGGGCTTGTGGCGGTTGACGGGGTCACCGTCACTCACGCGGGCCACGTAGTTGGCGCCGGAGCGTTCCACCGACAGGTGCATGCCGCCGGGGGCGATGTAGGCGTGGCCGGGCAGGACGCGGTCACCGTCGCGCGCCTCCTGCACCGCGATGCGGCACAGGCCGTTCAACCGCGCCGCGTAGCTCTTGGTGAAGCCTGGCGGCATGTGCTGGGTGATGAGCACACCGGGTGCGTCGGCCGGCAGGCTGCTGAGCACCTCGCGCGTGGCCTCGGTGCCGCCGGTGGACGCGCCGATGAAGATGAGTTTTTCGGTGGACAGTCGGCCCAGCGGCACGGTGGCCGCAGCCGCCTCGGCCGCGGGAACGGACGCAGATGTGGGCGAGGGCGCGGGTGAGCCACCAGACGCAGCGGCAACGCTGCGCAGCGGCGCTGCGGCGCCAGGGCTGCCTGCAGGCCCAGCGGGGGCCGCCACCAGGCGGCTGACGTGGGCCCGCGCAGCAATGCGCACCTTGTCGGTGATTTCCTGCGCCAGCTGTTTCATGCCGTCGGCGATGCCGATGCGCGGCTTGGCGACGAAATCCACGGCGCCGAGTTCGAGCGCCTTGAGGGTCACTTCAGCGCCTCGCTCGGTCAGCGTGGAGACCATGACCACGGGCATGGGGCGCAGGCGCATCAGTTTGGAGAGGAAGTCGATACCGTCCATGCGGGGCATTTCGACGTCGAGGGTGATGACGTCGGGGTCGAGGTTGCGGATCATTTCGCGCGCGACGAGGGGGTCACTGGCGGTTCCGACACACTCCATGTCGGTCTGCCGGTTGATGATCTCGGCGAGCAGGCTGCGCACCAGGGCGGAATCGTCCACCACCACCACGCGAGTCTTTGCCATCGCTTGCTCCTGAAGGGTCAAAAGGAGGTCAGCCTGGGAGGCCGAATCAGAACAGGTCGACGGTGCCGCCAACGCTGGTGGTCTTGCGCGTCTTCTGGACGGCGTCGCGCTCGATGGCGGCCACGGCGTCCTGGTTGGTCGGCGCCAGACGCTTGACCATCGCCTTGCCGCTGTGCGGCAGGAAGCAGACCTTGCGGGGGTAGACCTCCAGGACGTCCTTGGACACGACCGGGATGCGCTCGGTCGCAAGGTAGTCGAGCACGAACTTCGTGTTGCGCTCCCCGACGTTGAGGCTGCTCATGCCACTGATGACCGCTGCGCCGCCGAAGACCTTCGCTTCGAGCGTCATGCGGTTCGCACCGCGCTTGAGCAACTCGTTGATGAGCAACTCCATCGCGAAGGAGCCATAACGACCGCCATCGGCCATGCCGGAGCCGACGTCGGGCAGCATGAAGTGATTCATGCCGCCGACGTGGGCGACGCGGTCCCAGAGGCACGCGGCGATGCACGACCCCAAGGTGGTCATGATGAGCATGTCCTCATCAAAGACGAAGTACTCGCCAGGCAGGACCTTGACCGCGTCGGAGCGGAAGAAGGCGTCGTAGTAGAAAAACGAGGCCTCGCCGGGCTTGCGCGACGCAGCACGCAGCCGCTCGAGCCGCTGCGTGCGCGGCGCGGTCACCGGGGTGGGGGGGACGACGGTCATGGGGCCTCGGCTGAGCGGATTCGGTTCATGGGCAACGGGTCCACGGCTCGGTGGTGACGTCGGCTCGGGGTTCACCCAACGCGCTGGTAGACGGTTTTTCCGCGCAGCTGAAAGAGGTCGCGCGAGTCGGTGAAGTTCTCGGAGTGGCCGACAAACAGCAGCCCGCCGGGGCGCATCACCGCGTGGGTGCATTCGAGTACGCGGCGCTGCGTGGGGGCATCGAAATAGATCATCACGTTGCGGCAAAAGACGATGTCGAAGGGCTCGCCCAGCGACCACTGCGGGCTCATCAGATTGAACTGGCGGAACTCGATGAGCCGCGCCAGCTCAGGTCGCACGCGGATGAAGCCGGCGTTGGCGCCGGTGCCGCGCAGGAAGTGGCGCTTGAGCCGTTCGGGGCTGAGGCCGCGCGCGTCGGTCGGATAGACGCCCCGCTGGGCGGTGGCCAGCACCTGGGTGTCGATGTCGCTGGCGAGGATGCGGGGGCCGCTGCCGCCCAGCGTCTCAGCCAGGCACATCGCCAGCGAGTAAGGCTCCTCTCCGGTGGACGCGGCGTTGCACCAGATGCGCGGCGCAGGACGCCCCGAGCCACCGAGGCCACGCAGCGCTTCGGCCAGCAGCGGAAAGTGGTGCTCCTCACGGAAGAACGAGGTCAGGTTGGTCGTCAGGCAGTTGACGAACTCCTGCCACTCACGCTCGGCCGCATCGCCCCGGGCCTGTTCGAGCCACTGCAAGTAGCTGGAAAAGGAGCGGTGGCCGGTATCGCGCAGGCGCCGCGCCAGGCGGCTGTAGACCATCGCGTGCTTGTGCTCGTGCAGGCTGATGCCCGCTCGCTGGTGGATCAACTGACGCACGCGGGCAAAGTCCCGGGCGTCGAAGGTGAACTCACGCACGGCGGCATCGCCGCCAAAAAGATCGGCACCGAAGTCGTCGAGAGGGCTGCTGCGGGGTGTGGCCATGCCGGAATCTGCACTGCGGTCGCTGCTGTCGAAACTGGCGTTCTGTACCCGGACACGGGGCGCGCCACGTCGAATGGGCGCGCCAGGCGCGGACGGGCCATCACCAGCGGTGCAACGAGTGTCAAACGCCGGCGCACCTCCCGATGCCCGGAGTTGGACCGGCCAAACGGCCTATTCCCCGGCACCTCCCCGCGGCGCTGAGCTAGACTGACCCGCGCCTCTTTCAGATTCAGAGCGCATGCCCTTCCGTCCGGGCCCAGCCGCCCGATCCGTCCGCCCGCTGCCGTGAACCCTGGCCTGACTCGTTCTGCTGTGGCCGATCCGCAAGCCGATGCGACCCACGCGGCGCACCCGCCACGTGATGCCCTGCGCATGGCGGTGCAGGCCGGTGAGTTGCGGCTGGACACCGCTTTGCAATTGCTGGAACGCTGCGGCCACCCGTGGCCCGAAGGCGCCGCGCCCGGCTCCCCCGCCTGGATGCAGGCGCTGATCGACGGGCTGTGCCGCCTGTCCAGCCGAGATCCGATGACCGGCCTGGCCAACCGCCGCCAGTTCGAGGCCGCCCTGGACCGCGAGGTGGATCGCGTGGCCCGCTCCGGCGAGCCGGCGCTGCTGCTGCTGATGGACATCGATCACTTCAAAGCGGTGAACGATCACCACGGCCACGCCGCGGGCGATCTGGTCATCCAGGCCGTTGCGCGCGCCCTGCAGGACTGCGTGCGGCCGATGGACACGGTGGCGCGCATCGGCGGCGAGGAGTTTGCCGCCGTGCTGCCCAACTGTGCCCCGGCCTTCGGCCAACGCGTGGCCGAGCGGGTGCGGCGCGCCATCGAGCGCCTGGCCATCCCGATCTCGCCGCAGCAGGCCCTGCAGGTGACGATCAGCATCGGCGGCGCCTTCGCCCCAGCCTGGGTGCGCTCCTCGCCGTCGATGTGGATCGAACGCAGCGACAAGCTGCTCTACCGCGCCAAGGCCGACGGGCGCAACTGCACGCGAATCGAAACGCCGCCGGTGAGCATCGTCACACCAGAAGAACGCGGCCTGCTGTTCGCCGCGCCCACGCCCGCAGAAGGCAGCGATGCGGCCTCCGACCCCGATCCGTTTGCGACCTCGACATGAACGCCCCGACCTCCTCCAGCGCCCCCCCCCGCGCGACGCCCGGTGCGCCGACGGCCGGTGCACGCATCCTGGCGGTCACCAGCGGCAAGGGCGGCGTCGGCAAGACGATGGTCGCCGCCAACCTGGCCGCAGCACTCACCCGCCAGGGCCGGCGCGTGCTGGTGATCGACGCCGACCTCGGCCTGGCCAACCTCGACGTGGTGCTCAACCTGCACCCGACGACCACACTGCACGACGTCTTCACCGGCCGCGCCACGCTCGACCAGGCGCTGCAGGACGCGCCCGGCGGCTTCCAGGTGCTGCTGGCCGGCTCCGGGCTGGTCGAGTACTCGCGCCTGACGCCTGAGGTGCGCGAGCAGTTCGACATCCTGCTCACGCGCGTGCGCCCCCGTTTCGACGACGTGCTGATCGACACCGGCGCGGGCATCTCCGACGTGGTGCTCTACGCCGTCTCACTGGCCGACGACGTGCTCATCGTGGCCACGCCCGAGCCGACCTCGATGACGGACGCCTACGCCACCATCAAGGTGCTGGCGGTGCAGCAAAGCCGCGTCGCACCGCTGCTGGTGGTCAACCAGGTGCACCGCAGCGGCGAAGGCCGCGGCGTGGCGCAGCAGCTGCAGACGGTGATAGACCGCTTCGTGAAGCTGCCCGACGGACGCCCCGTACAGCTGCACTTCCAGGGCGAGATCCCGAGCGACCCGTCGGTGCGCGACGCGGTGCAAAAGCGCCAGCTGCTGATGCTGGCCTACCCGGGCGCCAAGGCGGCGATCGCGTTCGGCCAGCTCGCCACCCGGCTGAGCACGCGCCCCGCGCGCTGACGCCGCGCCCTACACTCGGGCGCCCGCCGCCGTGGCGGCCCCATCGCTCCCCTGCCCGCCGTGACCGATCCCCAGACGCCCTCGCCTTCGTCCTCCTCTGCCTCTGCTCCTGCACCGGCCACGCCCTTCGACTGGGTTGGCGGCGAAGCCAAGGTGCGCGCCCTGGTCGATCGTTTTTACGACCTGATGGACCTGGAGCCCGGCTACCGCGAGCTGCGTGCGGCCCACGGCCCCTCGCTGGACGACGCGCGCGACAAGCTGTTCTGGTTCCTCTGCGGCTGGCTCGGCGGGCCGGGCTACTACGAGGAGCGCTTCGGGCACCCGCGCCTGCGCATGCGCCACATGCCCTTCGCCATCGGCGTGCGCGAGCGCGACCAGTGGCTGGCCTGCATGCATCAGGCGATGCAGGAAACCGAGCTGGACCCGGCGTTGGTGCAACGGCTCGACGAAAGCTTCTTCAAGACCGCCGACTGGATGCGGAACATATAGGTCCCCCCCGTTGCGGCTGACGCCGCTCCCCCTCAAGGGGGCGCAACCAGCGGACTGGCAGAGCCAGATCCGCGGTTGCCGGCGGTTGCCGCTTGGCAATTCCCATAGGCACTCGTCGCTCCTGCCAATGCTGAATCGGCGTCAGTCGTTCTCGCCCAGCCAGCGGCGCAGGTGGCGCTGGCGCGGGGAGCGGCCTTCGAGCAGCACGATCAGTGCGCCGGCGCCGCCGTCCGGCCCACGCGCCTGGGTGTAGGCCAGCACCTCGCGGCGCTGCGCCAGCCAGCTTTGCACCTTGCCCTTGAGCACCGGCTCGCACCCGGGCGAGCCTAGCCCCTTGCCGTGCACCACGCGCACGCAGCGCCAGCCCTGCTTGGCCGATTCGGCCAGGAACTCGCTCAGCGCCTCGCGCGCGGCGTCGCGGCGCAGGCCGTGCAGATCGACCTGGCCCTGCATCGTCCAGCGGCCCTGGCGCAGGTCGCGCAGCACGTCGGGCGACACACCCGCGCGGTGGTAGGTCAGCCGCTCGTCGGTCTCCATCAGCGTGACGGGGTCGAAATCGTCGGACAGCGAGGAGCGCAGCACCTGCTGCTCGTCGATTTCCCGCTGGCGCGGGATCGGCTCGGGCCGCGGGCGTTGCAGATCGGCCAGGCCGCTGGGGCGCAGCGGCGTGACGGGCCCCACGCTCAGCGCGAAGAGGTCTCGCTCGCGCTGGCGCGCGGCGGCCTCGGCGGCGCAGCGGGCCTCGGCTTCGGCCTCGGCGCGGCGGCGTTCGCGCAGCTCGCGGCCGATCGCCGCCAGCTCGGCCCAGGACGCCTTCACAGCAGCCCCCGCTCGGCGAAGGACACCAGCTCGCCGCGCCCGACGACGAAGTGGTCCAGCACCCGCACATCCACCAGCGCCAGCGCGGTCTTGAGCGTCTGCGTCAGGTACTCGTCGGCGCGCGAGGGCTCGGCCACGCCCGAGGGGTGGTTGTGCGCCAGCAGCACCGCCGCGGCGTTGTGGTCGAGCGCGCGCTTGAGCACCTCGCGCGGGTAGACGCTGGTCTGCGTCAACGTGCCGCGAAACATCGGCTCATAGGCGATCAGCCGGTGCTGCGCGTCCAGGAAGAGCACCGAGAAGACCTCGTGCGTCAGGTCCCCCAGCTGCAGCTTGAGGTAGTCGCGCACCGCCTGCGGGCTGTCGAACACCGGGCGCTGCGCCAGCTCGGCGGCCAGCGCACGGCGGGCCAGCTCCAGCACCGCCTGCAACTCGGCGCGCTTGGCGGGGCCCAGGCCCTTGATGCGCGCGAGCTGCTGCGGCTCGGCCCGCAGCAGCCCGCCGAGGCCACCGTTTTGCACGAGCAGCTGCTCAGCCATCTGCAGCACGCCCAGCCCCTTGAGGCCGGTGCGCAGCAACAGGGCGAGCAGCTCGGCATCGGCGAGCGCAGCCGGCCCGTGGGCGAGCAACTTTTCGCGCGGGCGCAGCGAGGCGGGCAGGTCTTTCATCGGCCGAGGACGCGGGCAGGTTCAGAAGGGAAATGCGGCGAATCCGGGTCGACCCCAGGGGGGCACCTAAAATCGCGGCCAGTCTACCCACAGCTCAGTAACCACAGGATCCACGCCGTGCCCCAGGTCCAACCGGGTTCCTTCCTGACCCTGCACTACCGCCTCGCCGGCCCGGACGGCGGCAACGTGATCAACACCTTCCACGACAAGCCCGCCACGCTGTCGCTGGGCAGCGGCGCGCTGTCGCCGGCCATCGAGGCCCAGCTGATCGGGCTGGAGGAAGGCAGCCGCCACGTCATCGAGCTGCCGGCGGGCGCCGCCTTCGGCGATCGCAACCCGGCCATGGTCCAACGCCTGGCCGGCAAGGTGCTGCGCGACATGGGCGACCCCTACGAAACCTACAGCGTCGGCGACGTGGTGCAGTTCCCCACCCCCGACGGCCAGGGCGCCTTCGCCGGGGTGGTGCGCGCGGTCGATGAGGCCAGCGGCGGCCGGGAGTGGGTGGAGTTCGACTTCAACCACCCGCTGGCTGGCCAGCCCGTGACCTTCGAGGTCCAGCTGATCGGGGTGCTGTGATGAGTGCGCCCGTCCAGGAAGTCGTGCTCGCCCAGCCGCGCGGCTTCTGCGCCGGCGTGGACCGCGCCATCGAGATCGTCGAGCGTGCGCTCAGGCTCTATGGCGCGCCGATCTACGTGCGCCACGAGATCGTCCACAACACCTACGTCGTCAACGACCTGAAGGCCAAGGGCGCGATCTTCATCGAGGACCTGGCCGAGGTGCCCGCGGGCGCGACGCTGATCTTCTCGGCCCACGGCGTCAGCAAGGCGGTGCAGGACGAGGCGCGCGAGCGGGGCTTTCGCATCTTCGACGCCACCTGCCCGCTGGTCACCAAGGTGCACGTCGAGGTGGCCAAGCTCGCCAAGGAAGGCTACGAGTTCCTGATGATCGGCCACAAGGGCCACCCCGAGGTCGAAGGCACGATGGGCCAGCTGCTCGACGGCATCTACCTCGTCGAAGACGCCGAGGACGTGGCCCGCGCCCCGGTGAAGAACCCCGCCAAGCTCGCGGTCGTCACCCAGACCACGCTGAGCGTGGACGACGCCGCCGCGATCCACGCCGCGGTGCGCGAACGCTTCCCCCTGGTGCGCGAGCCCAAGAAGCAGGACATCTGCTACGCCACCCAGAACCGGCAGGACGCGGTGAAGCTGCTCTCCAGCGAAGCCGACGTGGTCATCGTCGTGGGCAGCCCCACCAGCTCCAACAGCAACCGCCTGCGCGAAGTGGCAGAGCGCCTGGGCACGCCGGCCTACATGATCGACAGCGCCGCGGAGCTCCAACCCGAGTGGCTAGCCAACCGGCCCCGCGTCGGCCTCACCGCCGGCGCCTCCGCGCCCGAGCTGCTGGTGCAGCAGGTGATCGACCGCCTCAAGGCCCTGGGCGCGCTGAGCGTGCGCACGATGCCCGGCGTCGAGGAGCACACCGAATTCCCGCTGCCCATGGGGCTGGGCGACAAGTCCATGGCCGCCGCCGGCCGATCCTGACGCCCACCGCCTCAGACCCCGCTGAAAGAACAACCGGCGCCGGCCGCAACGCTCGGCGCGCGATACCTCCTCAGGACACACCCCATGCTCGACATCACCCAACTGCGCCGCGACCTGAACGCGGTGGTGGCCCGCCTCGAAGCCCGCAAGACCCCCCAGCCCTACCTCGACGTCGCACGTTTCACCGCCCTCGAAGGCGAGCGCAAGACCCTGCAGACCCGCACCGAGGAGCTGCAGGCCCAGCGCAACCAGCTCTCCAAGCAGATCGGCATGCTCAAGGGCCGTGCCGCCAAGGGCGAGGACACCGCCGCGCAGGTCGAGCAGGCCATGGCCCAGGTGAGCGCCATCGCCGACGAGATGACCGCCGGCGCCGCCCGCCTGGACGCCCTGCAGGGCGAACTCAACGGCCTGCTGATGTCGGTGCCCAACCTGCCGCAGGCCGACGTGCCCGTGGGCAGCGACGAAACCAGCAACCTCGAGGTGCGCCGCTGGGGCACCCCGAAGTCCTACGACTTCGCCGTCAAGGACCACGTCGACCTCGGCGCCCCGCTGGGCCTGGACTTCGAGACCGGCACCAAGCTCTCCGGCGCGCGCTTCTCCTTCCTGAAGGGCCCGGTGGCCCGCCTGCACCGCGCGCTCGCCCAGTTCATGCTGGACACGCAGACCACGAAGCACGGCTACACCGAGTGCTACACGCCCTACATCGTCAACCGCGAGGTGCTCGAAGGCACCGGCCAGCTGCCCAAGTTCAAGGAAGACATGTTCTGGGTCAGCCGCGGCGGTGACGAAACCCAGGCCGAGCAGTACCTGATCTCCACCTCCGAGATCTCGCTGACCAACAGCGTGCGCGAGCAGGTGCTCGCCGCCGACGCCCTGCCGATCAAGCTCACCGCGCACAGCCCCTGCTTCCGCTCCGAGGCCGGCTCGGGCGGGCGCGACACCCGCGGCATGATCCGCCAGCACCAGTTCGACAAGGTCGAGATGGTCCAGATCACCCGCCCGGACCAGAGCGACGCCGCGCTGCAGGACATGGTCGGCCACGCCGAGGCCATCCTGCAGGCCCTTGAGCTGCCCTACCGCGTCGTGCTGCTGTGCACCGGCGACATGGGCTTCGGCGCGACCAAGACCTACGACCTCGAAGTCTGGCTGCCCGCGCAGGCCACCTACCGCGAGATCAGCTCCTGCAGCAACTGCGAAGCCTTCCAGGCCCGCCGCATGCAGACGCGCTTCAAGAACGCCCAGGGCAAGAACGAGTTCGTCCACACCCTCAACGGCTCCGGCCTGGCGGTGGGCCGCGCCCTCGTGGCCGTGCTGGAGAACCACCAGAACGCCGACGGCAGCATCACCGTGCCGGCGGTGTTGCGTCCGTACCTCGGTGGCACGGAGCGACTGAGCGCCTGAGGCCGAGAACGCTGGCCGACTCTGGTCAACCCCGCAGAGTCGGTTATACTCTCGGTCTTCGCTGGAACGATCCCCAGCGCCGTGGCACGCCACGGAAGGTTACTGGAGAGGTGGCAGAGTGGTCGAATGCGCCGGACTCGAAATCCGGTATACGGTACTCCCGTATCGAGGGTTCGAATCCCTCCTTCTCCGCCAGAACAAAGCCCAAGTGATTGATTCACTTGGGCTTTTTTCTTTGCCATGTGATGCACCCATCATCACACCCATCATCCAGAAAATGAGCCCCTGTACCGGCTCAGTGGGTAGGGCTTGCAGGATGTGCCATGGCTGAGCAGCATCGAGGCATGAGCAACGACGCACCCACTTCCTTCCGCCTCTTCTTGGGTGGCCCCATCGTCCACGGCGAGCCTTTGCAACTGATGGCCCGAGCCGAAGGGGATGACGGCATCCTGGGCGACATGCGGGCGGACGTGCCACCCGGCCAGGATGCCTTCGGCGTCCCCTTTGCCGTTCTGCGGGCGCTCTTGCAGGTTCAGGGCTGGGTGGATGTGCCCCCGGCGGGTGATGCAGGCGCACAGGCCCGCCAAAGCCTTGTGGATCAGGCCTACATGCTCACCTTCGGTCATTCAGGACCGCAGCCCATGTGCATCAATCCCACATGGCGCGCTGAGGTCATGGCCGACGCCGTCGCGGCGGGCGAGCCAATTCCAGGTGACTTTGACTGGTACGCCCACCTGCCACCCGACGCCGTGGCCTGACACGAAGCAATCCTTCACCTGCCCCGCCCTGCAAGTCATCGACGCCGGAGAACTCGGCACCTACGACCCGCTGCGCTTCAGCTGGGATGACGAAACCGGGGAACTATCAGGCCCCGGGGCGGCGGAGCGACACCGCATCCGCCTGCGCGGGCACGTTTGGTCTGGCGGCTTCCCGCGGGGGCTGCGCCCTGCCCCACCGGACTTCAGCACGCCCGGGAACCTCGCCCTCGTCGTCGCCGACTCGTGGTGCCTGCCTGCCATATTGGCAGCCGCTCTGCCCCCCCGACCCGGAATCAGACATCACGGAGAAGTCCTACACCGACGCGGACTGCCTCTATGTCGTGGGCCTCAAAGAACTGCGGTTCTGACACACAGACGCGAAAAAGCCCGGTCAGCGCCGGGCCCATGTCGACAGACACTCCCTCGTCGGTGTCACAGCACCGACACGATACGCACAAACGCCTCGACGTACTCCACAGCAAAGTCCGGCACGCCCGCTGCAACAGAGGCGCGCTGTGCGGCTTGCACGGTCGCCTGCAACTCAGGATGCGTGGCACCAACGGTGCCGGCGCGCATGCTGCGAGCCAGACCCTCCGCGAACTTGACCACGGCGCCGTCGCCACCCTCGGCGCTCATGATGGCATTGCACAGCTCATTGAAGGCGGGGGCACGGCCGGCCACATCGTGCGGATCCTGAGCCTGGGCAGCCGCGCGGGCCTCCAGAACGTCCAGGCGAGCTTCCAGCGAGCGGCCGATGCGCCGCGTGCCGGTCATTTCGAGCCTTCCAACATGAGTTCCAGTCGTTCGATGCGCGCGGCCAGTTCGGCGTGCTGCTCAAGGCGGGCGGCGGCATCCAGCGCGGCCAGGACAGCGCCAGCGACGGCCGGCGACATCTCACCCGCGGCGACCGCCTGGGCGACGGCCGACGCCTGCGCCACTGGGTTACCTCCCGGCAGTTCGACGGGTTCGTGTGCCTCGACCGGGCGCAGTGCCGGGACGCAGCGATCCAGGACGATGCGTGCGGCCTGGGTGTCGCCGTTCAGGGCGGCATCGGTCATGACGCGGATGATGCGCTGTGCGTCCGGGCCGACCGCCTCGCGCAGTGCGGCGAGCTTGCCCGTGTTGCGGGGACGGCCGGAAGGGTTGCCCGACGTGCCCGGCGCGAAGGGCCGGCCACGGGGGCGGGTGTTCTGGGTGTGGGTCATGCTGATTCAGGGGAGTTGAGGCGCTGTTCTGCCGCTGCGGCATCAGCGGTGCGGGCCGGTGGGCGGCATGGGAGCAAGCGACGTCGGCGGGCCGGTGTGCATCGGCGCCGCGAACCGCGCAGCCATGCTCCGGAGCACCGGCCTACCGCCCCCGGGCAGCCATGAAGGGATGCGGAGCGCCAGTGAGGGCCGGCAGCTCCCACGGGGCCGGCGCGGAGACTGCATGCCGGGGCTGCACATGAGCGCCGACGTGGGCGAGGTCTGCGGCGGGTCAACGGCGAGCCCGCATGCCGGCGTTTCGAGGCGGTCGGCCTCGCTGGCGGATGCATGCCTGCACGGAACGTCGGGGCTGTCCGGATGTGCTGTGGCGGAGGCGAACCCTACAGAGCATAGGGTTCGTGTCTTCTGGTCGTTGGCGGGCGGGCTGTCAGAGCCCACGTCGAACGCCCCAAACCCTATAGGCTTGGACGCCGTCAATTTGCGGTCGCGGCGCCGCTCGGCTTCGAGCGTGCGGGCGCCCTTGCCGCGGCTGGTCATGATGTCGGCGAAGGTCCGGCCCGGCTTCTTCGGCGGCTTGCTGGCGCCGTCAGTATTAAGCCCCACCGCCTGGGCGAACTGGCGCGGGTCGCTCTCGATGGCATCGCGGATGGCCGGCCACATCGGCGACGTCAGCACCGGGTCGGCGCTCGCCTTCAGGTGCGCGAGCACAGCGCCAGCCAGCGCCTCCCTGCCCTTGACGGACAAGCGCGGAGCGCCACACTTCAGGCCGAAGCCGCACGCAACGTCGGCATGGAAAGCAGTCTGCAGCCTGCGCAACTGCGGCGGCCCGCCCACGAGGTCACTGCCGACCATGCGCCCGTCGCGCAAGGGCAGACACAGCACGTGGAGGTGAGGCGCCGCCTCGTCGTGATGGACGTCAGCCGACAGGACCGGGCCGAACTGTGCCCCCGCCCACTCAATGCAGCGGGCGAAGTAATCGGCCGGGTCAACACCCCCGCCCCCGGCCGGCAGGGAGAACACGCTTTCCAGGGCGCGCACGGCGTCCCGGCGCAGATTGCAGGCGCCCGCCTCGGCCATGAGGCACTGAGCGAGTTCGGCGACGGCTTCGGGCGTGCCCGGCCCCGCCATTCGGACATTGAGTCGGCAGCGGCTCGGATCAATGTGAGAAGCCGCGCCCAGCTCAGCAGCGATGGCGCGGCGGTTGTGGCGAGCGGCGGCGAGGATGATGCCGCTCCCCTTCAGTTTCTTGATGCACAGGACAGCGACGGCCGTCACGACAGCGCCCAGGCCAGGAGGGTGCAGATGAAGGCCAGGGCGCCGGGCATCGCGCAGGCGGTGCACATGAGCAGCGCCAGGAAGGCGTGAAAACGCTTCTTGCTCACACGCCCCCCGTCAGGTGAACGACGGCAGGTCGGCGAGGGTCATGCCCGTGCGGTCCAGCCAATCACGCACGCGGCGGCGGCCCTCGTCGGTCAGGACGTAGGTGCCCGGTTCGACCGTGCGGCCGTCGCGGTCCACATGGCGGCGCAGTTCGCACAGCAGGCAATCGGTGGCGCCGAGCCCTTTTTTGCGCAGGCGAAAGACCACGTCCGGCGAGTTCGACGAGCCGGCGGTGCGGTCGAGCGCCTCGCGCGTGACGGGGCCGCGCATCAGGGCGGCCAGGGCGCGCAGTTCGCGCGGGCTGGTGGTGCCGGTGAAAACCGGCGCAGCCAAAACAGCGGCGGCGTCCATTACGCCACCCCCGCGCGGCGCAGGTCACCCACCTTCCAGGCGGTGACCCCGGGGCCCAACTTCACCGGAGCCGGCAGGTGGCCGGACTTCACCCAGCGCCAGACCGTGGCGGCGCTGATGTCATGGAGCCCGGCCACCACGGGCAGGCGCACATGCGCCGAATCGGGCAGGCTGTCGAAGTTCGCCAGACCCGCTGGGAGGGACTGAGACGAGGCGTTGCTGTGAAAGCTCATGTCACGTGGAATCGCAGGCTTCGGCCTGCCTTCGGCCGACGCGGCATGCATCGGCGACATGAATTGGCTTCTCTACCAGCTCTACGGCCTCTACGGCGTCTCTACGACCGTTTCACGCCTCGCTGCTTCGCCCTGTAACGCGTCAGGGCCGCCGCTACGCTCTTGCTTCCGCAAGGCCTCCCGGCATCAATGCAAAAGAGGTCAGCTCCAGACTCTAGCCGCGCGAAGGGAGAGCCGTCCTCGCCCGCAGTGCGCCGCATGTGCCTGTACAGCTCGTCAGCAGTCCATCCCGGATGGGCGGACATCACGCGCGCAACGAAGGGAGCAATTGCGTCGGCCACAGACGGATTCCGAACGGAGTGTTCAATTGCTCCCACGCATCGAGCCTCTCTCCCGGTTGTCGGTGGGCTATCGACACGCCGCCCAGATGGTTGCTCGACAGCAGAGGTCCGCAGCCTCTCGGCGACAGAATCAATGAATCGCGCCAGTTCCAACGCCTCACGGGCCTTGGGATCCATAAGCGCATCCACGACCCGCTCGCTGAGCAGTCCAGAGCGCGCAGCCTGCAGGCGAACCCGCACCATCGAATCACAGATTTGCGCGCTGACTCGCGCGGCCACTTCCGGCTTGCCGGGGTGACGCAAGAGAGCCATTTCCACAGCTCGCGCTTTCAACTCATCATCAAACATCGCATCCCTTCATGCGCCTTCATGGAAAAACCTGCGGACGGGCAAAGGTGCCCCGCTTTTCGGCACACGGGTCTATCAGGTGGTGCGGCATCTCAAGCCCGCTTCGTGTGCAAGTCGATGACCTGGGCGGGTGAGCCATCACGAGCCAGGAAAGCGGCCCATTCGTCCATGAGGCGGCGGCGCTTGTCGAACAGCGAGCCCCGCTGATAGGCGGCTTCGGCCTTGTCCTTCAACTGGTGCGCCAAGGCGTGTTCGATGACTTCACGCGGGTGGGCGGTGCGCTCGCCGGCCCAGTCCCGGAATGTTGAGCGGAACCCGTGGGCCGTGGCGCCCACCTCCATTCGGCGCAGCACGGCCGTGAGCGTCATGTCACTGAGCGGCTGACCCTTTGTGCCCGGAAACACCACGTCGGTACCGGCCATCGTGGGCAGGGCCTTCAACAGTGCCAGCGCAGCATCTGACAGCGGCACCCGGTGTTCTTTGCCGGCCTTCATGCGTTCGGCCGGGATGGTCCAGGTCTTGGCGTCCGCATCGATTTCCGTCCACGTCGCGCCCCGAACCTCGCCGGAGCGGCAGGCAGTCAGGATGGCGAATTCCAGAGCGCGGGCGCCCATGCCGTCCAGCTGGCGCAGCCGGGCCAGAAACGCGCCCACCTCGTCAATGGGCAGGGCGGTGTGATGTTCGACCTTTGCCACCCTGGACGGCCTGGGAAGGAGCTTGTCCAGGTGCCCACGCCAGCGGGCCGGGTTCTCTCCTGAGCGGTACTTCCGGGCCGTCGCCCAATCCAGGACCGATTCAATCCGGCCACGCAGTCGAGAAGCCGTCTCGGTTTTGGTCTGCCACATTGGTTCCAGCACGGCCAGCACGTGCGACAGCGCCACGTCCCGCACCAACAGCTTGCCCATGACAGGAAAGGCATGCTGCGCCAGCGTGTTGCCCCACTGCTGGGTGTGCTTGTCGTTCTTCCATCCGGCCTTGTTCGCCTCGATGTATTTCGCCGCGCACTGCTCGAACGTCAGGGCGGCGGCTCGGGTTGCGGCCTGGGCACTGCGGGCAGCGCGGCCTTCCTCTATGGGGTCAATTCCGGCTTTCACCTTCTCGCGTGCAGCGCGAGCCAAGTCACGCGCCTGAGCGAGCGTCACGGACGGATAACCCCCCAAGCCCATGTCGCGGCGCTTGCCCGCCACCATGGCGCGAAGAACCCACGTCCTTGCGCCAGTGGGTAGGACTTGCAGGTACAGACCAGGAATCACCCCCACAGCATGCATCCCCGGCTTGGTCAGGCGCTGAACTTCCAACGGCTTCAGTTCGATTGCGGCTCTCGGCATGATTCACACCCATCAACCCACACCCATCATCCCACCCATCAACGATGGTGCGATTGGATGATACACGGTGCCTCATTGTGAGGCATTCATCCGCCATGTTACCCAGTGCATTGATGGGTGTGATGATGTTGAGTGACGCGGCCTGGAATATGGCGGATGGGGACTCCTTCTCCGCCAAAACGAAAACCCAGGTGATTCCGTCACCTGGGTTTTTTCGTTTCTTACCCGCTGCACCGAGAATGCGGGGCATGGACATCGTCACCGAGATCCAGCGCTTCAACGCGGGGCGTGACCCCGAGCGGCTGCGGCTGAAGTACCGGGCCATGCGCGGCAGCGCGCTGGCGTTTCTGCGTGGCAGCTGCCACCTCTTCTACGCCCGCGTCGCGGCGCAGGGCGGGCTGCCGGCCAGCCCGCTGGGGTGGATCTGCGGCGACCTGCACCTGGAGAACTTCGGCAGCTACAAGGGCGACAACCGGCTGGTCTATTTCGACGTCAACGACTTCGACGAGGCCGCGCTCGCCCCGGCCTGCTGGGACCTGCTGCGCTGGCTGGTGAGCCTGGACATCGCGGCCGAGGCGCTGGAGCTCGGTGCCGGCGCGCGGCGCGAGCTGATCGACCAGGCCTTGGCCAGTTATGCCGCGGCACTGGCCGCCGGGCGCATCGGCTGGGTGGACCGCGATCAGGCCGAGGGCGTCGTCGGTGCACTGCTGGACGGCCTGCGCGAGCGCCGGCGGCCGGAGTACATCGCCCAGCGCACCGAGCTGCGCGGCCATCAGCGGGTGCTGCGCTGTGACGGCAAACGGGCGCTGCCGGCGTCGGAGGCGGCGCGCGCCGCGGTCACGCGCTGCATCGACGACTTCGCGACCAGCCAGCCGCAGCCGGCGTTCTTCCGCGTGCTCGACGTGGCGCGGCGCATCGCCGGCACGGGCAGCCTGGGGCTGGAGCGCTACGCGGTGCTGGTCCGCGGCAAGAGCGACGAACGCGACGAGCGCGACGGCAGTGGCCACTACATCCTGGACTTGAAGGCGGCGCAGCCCTCGGCCCTGACGCCCTACCTGCCGGGCGCCCAGCCCGCCTGGGCCAGCCCCGCGCAGCGCATCGTGGCGCTGCAGCAGCGGCTGCAGGCGGTGCCGATGGCCTTCCTGCACGCGGTCACCGCCGAAGGGCTGGGCGGGCGCAGCTTCGTGCTGCGCGCACTGCAGCCCACCGAGGACCGGGTGTCGATCGCCCCCGGCCATGGCGCTGCGAAGGCGCTGGCGGAACTGGCGACCACACAGGCGGCGCTGATCGCCTGGTCACAGCTGCGCAGCGCCGGGCGCCAGGGTTCGGCCATTGCGGATGCGTGGATCGACTTCGGCGCCGATCCGGGTTGGCGCGCCGCGCTGGTCGAAGCGGTGCGCCTGTGCGGCACCCAACTGCGCCGCGATGCGAAGGCTTTTCAGGCCGCCTGCGACGCAGGGGCCTTCGACGCCTGACCCCTGGATCAGGCCGCAGCCACGCGCAAGGCGTCGATGGCCTGCCACGACTGCGGCGGCGGCGCTCGATGGGGATCGAAGGGCGTCCGCCCGTGGGAGATCAGGCGGGTGCCCAGGTAGCGCAGGGCGCTGCCCAGCGGCGCGAGGTCGCGCAGTTGGGTCAACTGATAGACACGCCCAGGCCCCAGGACATGGCGCAGGTATTCGGGCCAGCGCCACAGGCCTTCGCGCGCGTAGCGACGCCGAGCCAGCAGGTCGTCCACCTCGTTGATGTAGCGCACGCCGATGCGCCGGCTGGGGACGGGCAGCGGCGGCAGGCCACAGGCATCGCGCCAGGCGAGCCATGGAAAGTTGACGCCCGCACGGGTGGAGAGGATGTGCGCCTGGCTGATGCGCGGATTGATCTCCAGCAGGCGGAATTCGCCGGTCTGCGCATTGCGCTTGTAGTCCATGTTGGCGATGCCGCCGCGAAAACCCACGCGGCGCAGGGCCTCGAGCCCCTGCGTTTCCAGCGTGGGCTCGTGGATGCTTTCCATGCAGCAGCCGCCGCCCGCATGCGGCGGGTAGACGCGCCAGTTGCGCGTCACCGAGGTGCCCAGCACGTGGCCCTCATGATCGACGTAGGCATGAACGCCGAAGTGCTCATCGTCGCTGCCGGGCACGTATTCCTGCAGCAGGGTGCGAGCCCAGCTGGCCGACGGCAGGGAGGCGGCCAGCGCCTCCAGATCGGCGGTCCGTTGCAGGTGAATGGCTTTGGCCCCCCGCACCTCTGGGGGCACATCGTCGACCTGCCAGGCATGCGACCACACCGGTTTGGCCACCAGCGGGAATTGCAGCGTTGCGCAGTGCACGCGCCAATCTGCCGGCAGCTCTCCGCGCTCCGCATCGCCCACGGCCAAACTGCGCGGCACCGGCAGTTGCACCTGCTGCGCCAGCATTTCAAAGCCGTGCTTGTCGAGCAACTGAGAAGCCAGCGCCTTCGGGGGCACGGTGCGGCGCACCAAACCGTCCAGCCGATCGTCGATGGTCAACAGCGCGGCCAGATCAGGGTCCGCCGACGGAAACACGACAGGAGCCGTGCCCAGGTGCTCACGCAACCTGCGCAACGTCTGAAGCAGCGAATCGGGATTGCTCGCGAAATCGGGCACCTCCAAGAAGGCCCGGCAGTAGCGCGACCGCCGCGATGGCGAATGGGCGTATTCGCTGAGCACGATCACTGGCACGCCCTGCTCACCCAGCGAGCGCACGATGCTCAGATCGCCCTCAGGGGCACCGATGCACGAGAGCACCACCGCGGGGATGGCGGCCGAGCTCATGCCGTCTCCCCATGCTGCGCCCGAAGACGCTCTGACCACCACCTCATCTCGCGCTGCACTTTCTTGTGTGTAACGGGCTCGCCCCAGCGACGAGCCCGTGCACAATTTTCCGTGTCAGCGCAGGCCGAACCTGCACTTGGATCAAGCCAGTTGGCTGATCCTTTGGTTAAGCCGGTAATAATTTGTCGCTCGCGCGCACAATCTCGCGGGGCAAGCGACGTCGAGGCCGATCAGATCTGCGCGAAGGCACGCTCCAGCACGCCCACGCAGCGCGCCACGTCGTGCAGCTTGTCCAGGCCGAACAGGCCGACGCGGAAGCTGCGGAAATCCGCCCCCTCATCGCACTGCAACGGCACGCCCGCGGCGATCTGCAGCCCCTGAGGCACCATCTTCTTGGCGCTGGCCAGCTCGGCGTCGGTGGTGAAGGAGACCACCACGCCGGGGGCCTGGAAGCCTTCGGCCGCGACGCTCGGATAGCCCCGGGCTTCGAGCATCGCCCGCGCGGCACGGCCCAGGGCCCACTGCTCGTCGCGCACCTTGTCGAAGCCGTACGCGCGCGTCTCCAGCATCACATCGCGGGTGCGCGCCAGCGCGTCGGTGGGCATCGTCGAGTGGTAGGCGAAGCCGCCCTGCTCGTAGGCCTCCATGATCTGGAGCCACTTCTTCAGGTCGCAGGCGAAGCTGGTGCTGGTGGTGGCGTCGATGCGCTCACGCGCCGTGGCACCCAGCATCACGAAGCCACAGCAGGGCGAGCCGCTCCAGCCCTTTTGCGGCGCGCTGACCAGCACGTCGACGTTGCAATCGACCATGTCGACCCAGATCGCGCCCGAGGCGATGCAGTCGAGCACGAACAGGCCGCCCACCTCGTGCACCGCGGCGCCCACGGCGCGCAGGTAGTCGTCGGGCAGGATCATCCCGGAGGCGGTTTCGACGTGCGGGGCAAAGACGACGCCCGGGCGCTCGGCCCGGATGGCGGCAACCACCTCGTCGATCGGCGGCGGCGCGAAGGGGGCCTGCGCGCCCTCGCCAACGCGGCGGGCTTTCATCACGGTGCTGGCCGAGGCAATCTGCCCCATGTCCAGGATCTGCGACCAGCGGAAGCTGAACCAGCCGTTGCGGATAACGAGGCAGCGCTGGCCGGTGGCGAACTGGCGCGCCACCGCCTCCATCGCAAAGGTGCCGCTGCCCGGCACGATCACCGCCGACTGGGCGTGGTAGACCTGCTTGAGCACCGCGGACGTGTCACGCATCACGCCCTGGAACTTGGCGGACATGTGGTTGAGCGCGCGGTCGGTGTAGACCACCGAATATTCCAGCAGACCCTCCGGGTCCACGTGAGGCAGCAGGCCGGGCATGACGTCTCCTTG
>Ga0228698_1000254_pt1 | contig 46023 bp, 50 predicted proteins | sample McNCre117_Aug_MG_FD_178015 | JGI IMG/M metagenome (GOLD analysis project Ga0228698, IMG submission 178015) | Freshwater microbial communities from McNutts Creek, Athens, Georgia, United States - 1-17_Aug_MG | ecosystem: Environmental > Aquatic > Freshwater > Creek | place: USA: Georgia... | reverse complement strand
CTAATAGCTTTACTTGTCATAGAATAGGTACTCCTAGCGCCGCTTCTGCGGCCAGCATTTCTGCATCGATCATAGGATGCTCATACGGTCGTCCTTGCCAGATAGCAAGGGCGTGGATTAGTTCGTGGGCTACACAACCAAGCTCTGCTTCAGCAGTTTGCTCAGGCTTAACCCATATCACAATGCGCCCGCTATGCGTGTAGCAGGCAGCTAGAGCGTTGTCGCCAACACGTTTAGGTGGGTGCCTAGCTTCCCTAACAGCTACAGGGAGGGCTCCCCTTAGATAAGGAAGAGCCCTACAAGACTGCTCGATAAGCGCAAGAATATGCTTCCTGCGCTTTCCCATTAGGCGATCACACCAGAGAAGCTGGCAACCTGGTTACCAACGCGGTCGCGGAGAGCCTTGGTAGCCGGCTTAGTATAAGCCACGCTATCAGTAGCAACAACACCAGTAGCAGTAACCACAACCGTGCTACCCACAACACTGACCGCCGTAACGGTACGGGTAGGAGTGAGCACGAAGGCAGACGTAGCAGGAACAACACCAGTATCGAGTGCCTCACTGAAGGTGATGGTCAGCGTGTTAGTAGCCGTGCGGACACGGGTGCTAACAGTAGGCGCAGTTGCGTCGATGAAGCCCGACAATGCGGTAGCACATGCGGTGAAGAAGTCCGACAACTGCTTAGCAGTGCGGGCCTTACCGCTGGCATTCTTCTTAGCGAAGACCTGCACACCGCTGATAGCTTCAGCAGCACGGGCACGCAGTTCATGGGCAATACGAATCTTGCCAGGAGATGGGAGGTCAGATTGTTTCATGTTTACCTTACTTTCGCCGGTAACGGTCCAATATAGAACGAGCACGGCTGGGTGGCCTACCGCCCGGTGGGCGGACTGCTGCCAGGAGTCGGCGTAGATGCTCCTGATCGTCTCGTTTGCTATCCTTGTCGGATAGCTGTGGTTGCAGATGGCGCACAAGCGCCTCCAGCGCATCAAGCCTATCGTCATGCACGAGTGCATCACGGACAGACGAGATACCTGCAAGCTGGTGAAATACGCAGTACGTACCGCGCTTCTCGGGAGAATGATACTCTAGGGTCAGGTTGTTAGCCGTCACCGCTGTATCGTGTATAATCAAGGAACCGCGAGAAACAACTGGCTCAAGGGTGTCGATAATCCTTCGCTCTTTCTGCCCAGTTACGTAATCCTCGTCAATCCCTACTGGCCCTAGCTCCTTCTCTATAGCTCTAAGGACAGGCTCTAGCACGGCCTGAAATGCACCGTAACCAAAGTTCTTTTCGATGATAATCTTGCGTAAAGGAAATCCCTTGCGTACAAGCTCAACAAGCGTATCCCTAATAAGGTGTAGCTTGTGCAGCTCATAGCCACCTGGGAACCCGCCTACCCAAGGGACATGTATGTTGCCTGCTACGGAGTAGCCTGCTGCCATTCCTGTCTCGTCACCATTGGCACCACCACCTGCCGGATCGATTGTGACCAGGCCGAAGCCAGCTCGCTCGATACCCGCACCCATCTGCTGTGGGCGCATAAGGTGGTATGCTTTACCATTAGCCATGATGGGCGTTAGGTAAGCTGCATCCATCCCCCGCACAAGTTGTGTAGGTACGCCAACCGGACTAACGTTGCTCACGTAGATCAGGTTAGACGCCTTCAGCGGGAAGCGGTCTTCATCAGACAGCGCCGTGTTCAGCATGTGCTGAAGCTGGAAGTATGCCTTACCCTGGGTACGCTCTTTCTTCTGAAGGGCTTCCTCATCTAGCAGAACCAGGTCCAGTGGCTTGCCTTGATCCTGCAATACTCCCCCACCTGAGCACAGCGTAGGGTCAGCCTTGATCCTCCGTTGAATAAGCGGAGCAAGGAAGGCACCATAGTGCGTTAGCTGTGTCGTGGTAGGATACCGTCCAGGCCAGATGCGGACCTTCACACCCCGTCCAGGCAGGGCGTTGTAAATGGACTCACGGCTCTGTGGTGTGCCAAGCCAGATGGTTCTACCGTGCTGAACAATGGACGCAAAGTCCTTTGTTAGGTGCAGAAGCTTCTCGCGCTGAACCGCGGTAGCGGAGTTCTTCGTACTCTCTACGTCATCGGCAAGGAGGATGTCTCCCCGCTTACCCTGCACGTTAGAGTCGATGCCCATGCACGATATGCTTGGAGACTTATCGATGCCCTTCAGCGAGTGGTGAACATCGAACGCCTCCGTGCTTCCGCGGTCGCCTGCATTGCGGTCAGGGCACAAGCAGGACAGCTCAGGCATGTTCAATACGAGCCTAACCATCAGCGTGCTAATGTCTGATGCCAGTGTACCCGCAGCGCAAACCACAATGATGCGGTAATGTGGTGCATGTATAAGGGACCAGACACCAAAGCACGCAGCAATAGTGGTCTTGGCCTGGGACCGTTGAGCCTGGACCATAATATCCCCTGGCTCAAGCTCCATGAAGAGGCCGATATCTTCTTGGATATCCGATAGGGTGAAGCCTAGCTCACCCATTGCAGCCTCTAGGAAAGTTGTGAAATGCCTATAGTGCTCTTGCAGGAGGCGGAGCTTCTCCCACCTTATGGCGGCATCTTCATCGGACTCTCTCATTGCAGTGAACTATAGTTCCCCACTTCTAGGTCGCGCGTCAGCTTATCAGCAGCGTCCTGCAACTCAATGGCCCGAACCCGTTGGGGGTTGCGGCCACGATTAACCAGGGCTTGCTTAAGCTCAGCAAGGGCATCATTCTGAGTTACACTAGCAGTGATGCCGTTGTTCTTAAGGAAGGCAATAGCGAGTGCTACTGCTCCCTTGTCGTGAGTGGTGCCCAGCTCTCCCTCGATCTGCACCGGGGTAAGCATAGTCTTCAGGGCAATAGCAACCTGTCTATGCAGGTCACCAAGTTCGTCTTCAGTGGCGGCTTTCTTGCTCAATCTTAATCTCCTGAACGGGCTTACCCCGAATGAGTGCAATTACATACTTGATCGCCGCTATCGCTCTAGGGAGCTTGCTTGCCAGTAGCACCAGTGTATAGGCTATCGTGACAAGCATTACCCAGTCCTGAAGAGGCACACCCATGAAGTGTGTAGCTATGGACACCACCAGAGGCGGGGCAGCTTTGGCAGTATCTGGAACCATACTTCCTATCCTACTACTTGAAGATGATTAACCCATGCTGGGTCAGACGTAGCTCCAGGAGTAATACTCACAGTAGCTGCGGTAAGGGTAGCCCCAGTGAAGTCAACTGGGCCAGGCGCGCCGCCACCAGGCGGCTCGTGCTCAACCACACCCATATCAAAGCTCCGATCCTGTATGATCCAGAAGCCGTTAAGCCACTGAACGACTACCGTCGATATTTGATTAAGGTCCGGTAGCCAGCTAGCACTTACCATTTCTCGGAACACATTGCTGTGTCCTTCGTATACAGTAACGTCCAGCGTACCATCTTGAGCGGCGTTGTCTAAGCACTCTACTCTAACAGTAACTAACTCGCTGCCGCTACGATCAAACCTGTAGTCATAACGAATACCTCCATGAGGCTCGCCCGTAACATAGGTTGCGTCACGAGTAAAGGCCATAAGGAAACGCACGAAATCTGCCGAGATTGCCGCCGAGTCTGCACCGTTGTAAGTTAGCGACGGTGTCCCTGCGGACGTGCTGCGGGTCGACGCGCCTCCCGGGGCTGCCCTACCTACCCACGACCCCGAAGAGGCGCTCCACGAGGCGCCCAGGCCCCCTGCTGAGGACGCCTGTGCGAACAGCAGCTCCCGGCGCACGGTGGTCACGGGCTCCAAGGCGCTGAGAACCGGGTTACGAACTTTTACAACCCCAGTGCCATCACCTTGGATATTAGCACTTACCCTCTTGAGAAGGTAGACTGGGCTACCAATAGCTGCATCAGTGAACGATGCAACAGTAGCACCATTCCACTTGACAGTGGATACGCCGTGCTCATAACGAATTGATAGGGGAACCCAGGTGTCTACGTTTGTGTGCTCGAATACGCCACCATTAGCAGGAGTAGTCCAGAACAGGTAAGGGACACCCGACTCATCTGCTCCAACCTCAAAGGCCATAGCAAACAAGTCATTGTCCACTGCAAAATTGAAGTTCACTGACACAGTATTTGCATCAGACGAAATGAATGCCTCAGCCTCTAGAAGGAACGCCTCTGTAGTAGTCCTGAGTGCAGGGGAGTCATCCTCATTCTGGATGAAATTCGTCCCAGCCGCTGACGAAATAGCAATACCAGACCCCGTGTCTTCAAACACGATTATAGGGTCCGATAGGTTTGAGTCAAAGGCTACCACGCTAGATAGAGAGTAGTGAAGCGGTTCGCCCGTAAGCGGGGATGACCAGAACACTGTACTTGTCACAGGAGGGGGCGGAGGTAAGGCATGTGCTGGGAAGGGTAACGGGTGACAGCGATGGTTTGCTGGCATATTAATCCTTAGAGATAAAGCCAGAAATCATCCACTTGCCTGAGGCAATGGTATGCACCGTAGCCACTTGCCTTGCGAACAAGTTCCAGGCACTACCAGAATCTACCGCCCCCTGCGGATAAGCTGTACCATCAAAGGTAAGCAGCATAGTATCATCGCTGTCGTTGATGACAGAAACTAGGTGCCCTGCTGGCAACGTGTCAGGAAAGAGCACACCGGAACCGTCGGTCTTATAGTGTGCCTTGCCGCCATCACTATCAAGCACTGTGCTAGCACCGCTGTAAGTAACCAGTCGCAATGACCGGAAACCTACGTCGTCACCAGCAAAGTCCACCCGTGCACCATCCAGCACCTCCATGCAGATATGAATGCACTGCTTGTTCGCTAGGTCGAGGGTACCCTCAGTAACGCGGTCACCATCAGCGTAGTCCACAAGTCTCAGGGTCTTGGGCGTGTCACGATAGATGACAAGCTTAAGTCCACTAGCGACTGTGATGTCTAGCGAAGTGGGCGTTACGAAGTCCACTGCCGTAACGGTTAGCTGAGTTCGCTCACCAGTAGCGGTGTCCTCAGTGTACGCCTTGACGTAGTCGGTACTGATGTACCCGTCAGCGAAAGAGAAGGGCCACACATGCTGTGACCCATCCGCAATATAATGCGATTGCGTCGCCAATTCTATGAAAGGATCAGCCATAGGCCCTCCAATAAGTGCCCGATAAATACGGGCTTATGCACAATCGGGTGGCTATTGCAGCGCGTTTATGCCCTGCTGTAGTATAGGTAGCTTGCTGAACGGCAAGGATTTGATTAGGTCGTGGGGATTTGTCCCATTTTTACTGTTCTGTAATCCCTTCCAGATGTCATCCGCAACACCAGCAGCAGGTGCAACCACTGTTCCAATGAAGCCCGTCTCTGCCGCAGCGCGGCCACCAGTAACCTTGCCTGCTCCTGTGAGAGCAGTCAGGCCATCGAGTAGATCGCCACTCAGACCAGAGATACCAACGTAGTTCAACGTTGCTCTAGCGATCTGCGCAGGCGTGAGTTGCTTATCTAGATAGCTTTGCTGGTTAGACTTACCTATGCTAGAGGCATACACACGTGCTACGTAGATCGGCCAAGCAATTGACATAGTACCAAGCAAGATACCTAGCGCACCAGCGGTGCCGTAGTTACCTCGCTGCCTAGCCCACTGCTTCTCCATGCTCGTGATGCTGAATGTACGGAACTGGGTCAGCAACCTAAGCAACCCATCATGCGCCCACTTACCTGTCTCACCAGTGAATGTACCCTGGATGATCTGGTTTGTGCCACGATGGATAGCCTGAACGAACTCGTTAGCTGCATCCTTGTCTCGGATGCGTGCAATGTCGAACTCTGTCAGCCTACCGTTATCCCACACAGCCGCACCGGTTTGTATGTCGTCCTTCAACCTAGCCACTAGCCCAGGGCCAATACCCATATCAGCCAGAGCTGTATCGCTCTTTCCTTCGCTGATGTATCGAACTGCCTTAGCCACGATCTGTTCAGCCATACCACGGTGCTGGGCGGCGTGGATACCGCGCCACAGGCTTAGCTTGCCTTGCAGGTGTGTTCCACCGCGAAGCAAGCGATCCACCAGAGTCACGCTGTCCCTGCCGTACTGGTTATACTCTAGGCTACCGTTGTCGAACGGGAACTTAATCTTATAACTTTCTGCCCCGAATTCGACACCGCTATAAGCCTCGATGCTATGAAGCAGAGGGTTGTCAACCTTCTCTCCACGGGCCAATGCCTTAGCTTCATTGCGAAGACGCAGCACGCCACCGACACTCTCGAAGGCACGGGTTGCACCAACATGCCAGATGCCATTCAAGGCTTCAGCAAACTGGGTAAAGCCCATACCACCTAGGCGGGCGAGCGAAGTAACCTGCATTGCCCGGTCGAGCCACTTAGTACCGTGAGTACCGAATGGCTCTCCAAGCAACTCAGCGGCTACTTGGTCGAAGGCGGCAAGCTCGTCTGCCGTAGCACGCACGCCCTCATTGCCCAGAGCAGCCGCTTGCCGAAGCAACCGCAGCCCCGGCTTACCAAGGACACCGTGATCCGCCAGAGCGGCTTCACCAGCTACTCGCAGTGCCTGCTGACGAACAAGGTTAGCCATGTCCGTCTCGAACAGGTCCAGCATACGCCAGCCACCTTGATCCTCAAGAAGATCAAGATTGAGGCGGCCCTTTGTGTGGCTAGCAGCACCACGTGTAAACCGTTGCACTGCGGACCGCAGCTCTTCACCACTAAGGCCAGCAGCCCTCATCGCTTGCTCAACGATGTCAGCAGCCGCTGGGTCATGCGGATTGATAGGAACAGTCCACCCACCTGTGGCGCGATCTTCAATCCTCGACAGGTACTTAGAAGCAAGCTCTGCCGAGAACGTGGGATCGAACCCTTCGATGGTTGCGAACTGATCTGCCATAGCAGCATGCAGTTGCTCTCGCTGTTGCGTGGTCAGGTTGCGCACCTTCTCCGCACTCATGCGGTGCGGCATGTAGCCGCGACTTGACTCAGGCAGGGCTTGATGGCCTAGTGTTCCCGAGTCAATCTGCATCTTGCGCAAACGCTCAAACACACCTTCAATCGTGTTGGCTGCAGCCTGGATGCTTGGGTCTGCATGAGCACTACTACCCCGCCCGCGAGATTCAATCTCCTCAGCTACAGACCGATTGAACTGCGCCCAGCGCTTACCCCCAAAGACATCCTCTAGTACTGAGCCACCGTTGGCCCGGCGCCATACGCCATAGGCATTCTGAAGCTCAGGTAGGAAGTTGCCCAGGGCTTTCCGATAGTTCAACCATGAGCCAATAGAAGCTGTCTGCCCACGCCCTGCAGCACCGGCAGGGTTCTCCACCAAGGTTGCGCCAACCATGCGTAAAATAGGATTCTTGCTGCTTAGCAGGTGCACACTGGTGCTTGCTACATCGAACAACTTGTTCTTTGCTAGGGTCTTTAGGCGCTCGGGGTCTACCTTGTTCCATGGTGCAGCAGGTGTTTCAGCCTTACTATAGAGGCTGCGGATTACGCGTGCCTCTGCCTTCTCGTTAGCGGTTGCTCCGGGGAGTAGATCTATACCAAGTTCCTTGGCGCGGGTGTCTCCTGGGAAATCACTGGGTGCCTGCCTAACAGATAACGCTTTACCATCCCTGCCTACGACAGACACATGTAGAGGAGTATCGATCAACTTCTCGCTCAGACCCAGTGCCTGAAGAAACAAGGGCCGCTCTTTGGTAGCAATCCCTAGCAGTTTCTGCACAGCACCAACGAACTTGCTAAGCAGCGTAGTCCCTTGGTAGGGGATACTGCGCAGCAGATCACCGAACTGACCCATACCCCTGCGAGTAGACCACAGCCCGGCATTAAGCTCGCTCACATTGTCGAGCAGATAAGGAGCTACGCCATCAGTCTTGAACTTAGCGCCGTTAGGCCCATCGAGTTCCGTCTTAGCTATATTACGAATAGCCTCCATCTGTGTAACGATCTTGCCATGAGCGCTGTCAGGATTGGCCTTACCGTAGGCGATCTTGTACTCAGTGAGTGCATGACCTGCTTCATGAAGCGTGACCCACTCCTGGCCGACCATCATGCTGCGGCTATCCAGATAGATAGCATGATCGCTGGGCATGTAGTGCGAACGGGTTGCTGTGCCTCGACTAAGGGCCCTCAGTCCTTCGGTGTCAGATACATAGACCTTGATGCTGTCATCTTTGAGCGCTTCACGAAGGCGCTTGGCAAACAAGCCAACTTCCTTCAGCTTACTCCCAGCCAACTCGTCAAGACGAGAAGCCAGAGTGAAACTGCTGGTGACTGCTGGCGTACCGTCAGGCTTAGTCACAGCGAGGATTTCTGCATCAGTCCGCAGCTTCTCGGTCCTGACAGAAGCCGTAGGAATTACTTCCGACTTAACTTCCTCAGCCTTAACGCTGTCTCCCTGGTTAATTGCAGCCGTCTCTTCCTGCTTGATTGGCGGACGCTCTGCAACATCTACAGGCTTAATATCTTCTTGCGCTGCTTTAACTGCCGCTTCTTCGTCAGCGGTGGGCAGAGGCCGGCCTGTCTCATCCGTTTGAGCGTCAATCAGTTTCCTAGACGCCTTCTTGATTTCCGTCGCCTGGGCAAGCTCAGCCTGCTCAAGGCGAGTCATCTCAGCAGCGACTTGCTCTGGCGTAGCATCAGGCGGCAGATTAGCTGCCGCGTTCCTGCTACGCTCTTCTAGCTTAGCTGCTGCATCTGCACGCATCTTTGCTGCATCCTCTGCCGCACGAACTGAGGAAGCGTGAGACAGAGAACCAAGGGCGGCTAGTGGCGTAATCACCAGACCCATCGCTACTGCTGTAGCATAGTCCTCAGTATTGAATCGACCTTGTGCTGCTTGCGCAGCAGCGGTCCCAGCGATATTGCCACCAACGTTCTCGGCAGCCGCCGCCGCCCAGGCGGCACCAGCCCTACCTTGAGCAGCAAGCTGGGTTGCACCAACCTTAGCAAGCTCCATGCCCTTGACGGCACCGAGGCCGAGCAGGTATCCCTCAGGCAACCCAGCAATCATGCTTCCTAGGATACCCGCACCAGCACCACTTAGGCCGATGCGCTCTTCCATGTCGCGCCTGTCCTTGATGTCGAACATGGCCCAGTCTGCCTCTTCCTTAGAAGAAGCATCCTTGAGTTCCTGTTGCTCATCTTCAGACATACCATTAAGTAGCTTAGGATCGAGAGCCCAAGTAGGGTCCGGCTTAAAGGCTGGTTTAGCTGCTGCCTTTAGGATAGCTCCGAGCACGCCTTGGTGCATGAAGCTATCTTGCGCAATGTCTAGCACCGAACGGTCTTGCTCGAACTGTGCTTCTTTCTGTGCACTGCTCTCAGCAGCTTTGGCCTGATCTACCGCTGCTTGCGGATTAGCTGTAATCTTCGGAGCAGTATCAGAGATAACGGGAATAGCAGAAGAGCCGCTTTGCCCTACCGGCCCAGGCATAGCCTCAGCCAGCATTTCATCAGGGGTCTGTGAGGGCAGCAGCTTAGCAGGAACCTTTGCCTGCTTACCTCCTGGCTTCAGACCCATACGGGACAGGATCATCTGAGCGTACTCAGAAGTCCTCGGTGCCTTAGGGTTCTTACGATCACCGAAGTCAACGATCTGCCCATCCTTAACGGCCTTCTCACCACCATAGTAGGCAGCAGCAGCTAAGGCGGGATCATCGCCGTACTTATCCATGTAGCTATTGAGCAGAGCGATGCCTGCTCGTGTGCTATGCTCAGGATCTTCCCAGTTCCAGTCTTGTGGGATCAAGCCATTGTTCTGCATCCCCACAAAAGTTGGCTTCGTAACTTGCATGGGACCAAGCGCCCCGGCATAGTTCGGGGTCGAGGTATCGACTTGGCCGGAGTTAGACTCCTGGCTATAGATTGCGCGAACTAGCGCGGAGCGTATTGAATCCATTTAGTCTCTCTGTTGGAAGAAGTCGCTAGGACGTGTTAGGTCACGAGGACGATTGCCGCGAGGCGGTTGGCTTGCGGGGGTAGCGGCGGCATTAAAGTTAAGTAGTACCTCACGCTGGGTGATAGGGAAGTCAACTACTTGCCCATCTTCTGACACACCGTGGAACTGGATGACAGGTACATCACCTACGCTAGGAAGGCGAACAATAGTTGCGTGCTTAATCTTGTCCTTGCCGAACAAACTAGTATCACGCAGTACGCCAGCGGTCTTGCCGTCACCATACAACTTACGTTGAATAGCTTGGTTAAATGCTGTGTTCACCTTATCCGTAGGAATAGGAGAGTCTGTCTTAACAACAGCAGTAGCCAGGGAATCCCCGAACTTGCGCTTATCGTTAGTCGGATTAAGGATGACATACCCGCCAAGCACTTCCGCATCGCCGCGATTGATCGTCTCTTTCAAGACGCTGCTAGCCACCTCTGCCTCGTCGGCCACTACACCAGCAGTCCTTCGTTGGACTTCGGGTGCAATAAGTGAGGCAAGAGTATCTCGGCTGCTCGGATCGATGTCATACTTATCCGGCCTAGCCCAGGCCACATGATAGTCGTACTCAGCACTAACAGCCGTCACCGCTGCCTCAAGAACCTTACGGTCCGGTGTATTGCCTTTATGGTTCATCATGAAGGCTTGAGTAAACGCTGCTGCATCTGACCCCATGGACTGCTTAGCTTGATGGAAGCGCAGCATATCCGTGTCTCGCTTACCGTAGTAGGCAGCAGACAAGTTAGGGTTCACCGTGTGCATGGACAGCCAGTCATTGTAGACTGTTCCCACAGCAGAGGCATCATACCCATTGTTGCCAGCCTGAAGCATAGTGTCCACAGAACGCAGACGCTCATCTGCAATCTGCTTGACTACTTTACCGTCCTGCCTAAAGGCCGCGGCCAGTACAGGTACTGCTTGCCCAGGTGACTCAGCCACAATCCTAGAGATTGTCTGATCGATGTCGTTCTCGGTGGCTACCTTAGCGACGACCAGTTGACCGGTGTTGCCCTCTGCAATGGCTCGCCTAATGAGCGCGTCCTTAGTCTCTGCCACAGCGACCCTACCTGCAGTCTTCATGTCATCTTGCATCCGAGCACGACGAGCGGCATCAATATACAGCGAAGAGCGACTAGCAAGTGCTTCACGCTCATGAGGACTAATCAGGGGAGCCTTACTTCCACTAGCTGTCTTAAACTGCTGGTTGATCTGGTCGATGCCAGACAAAAGCTCATTGGTAGTCTGCCCCTCTTGCGGGCGCTCAGCCTGAAGGCGAAGCTTGAGAAGGTCTTGCTGCCATAGCTCTGTGTACTTAGTACGAGCACGTTGATCGCCGACAATAACAGCCTGCTCCAGATGACGAGACTCATCGCCAGTAAGGTGATCCTGTAGACCTGCATCAAGGAAGGCATTCACTGCATGCATGTTCCCATCTGCTGCCCACTCACGGATCTTACTTGTGATCGTGCTCTTCCAGACTTTCTCATCCATACCCTCAGGTGGCATGGACATAGCTAAAGCCTGTTGACCAGCAACAGATAGGTCATCTTTAGTCATGAACCCACCCGCTACCAGATCGCCTACATTAGCTAAGTGCCTAGCTTGCCCATTGAGCGCACCGTTAAATGCATCAAGTGCTCGCTCCTGGCGCCAGCCATAATGCAACTTAGCCTGTGCCGACATCAGGCCAGGAAGCTGTTGCCCCCAGGCTTGCATGACATAGGCGTCAGTTGGGCCATCCCCAGTAAGAAGCGGATTAAGCTTACCTCGGAAGTACTCCGTTGCCTGATCCGGGCTCATAGACTTGGTGTTAGGCAGTTCTGCCGCAACCATACTAGAGACTTTACCTACCGTCTCATGCCCGGCATAAGCACGAGCACCCTCTACCGCATCACCTGCACCCCACAGTTGGCTGTACCAAGGAGTATCGCGGACGATATCCTTGATAGCCTTACCTTGGGCAGCTTCCATCATACCTGCATTGTAGCGGTCGGCCCTAAGCTGCTTAGCCTCTAGGCCGATGTACTTGTCCGCTACTTGCTTGATTGCTGCGCCTAGGGCAGTCTCATGCTCCTGGGGCAAAGCATTGTACTGGCTACGGTCGATAACCTGCCCACCCTGTATTCCGACATTAACCCCCGGTTGGCCGGGCAAGCTAAGCGCCTCGGCCTGAGGAAGATCGACAGCAAAGGTGGCGGTCTGCCCCAGCCCTACGGTAGGGGCTCCTAGGGTATTGTCACTGTTAGTCACCAAAGCCATTACTACCTCCTGTGTTGGTGGGGCTAGCCGTTATACCTTGGGTAGGACTCTCCCTTACAAAGTCACTCTGATATCCCCTAGACCATGAGGTAAGGAAACCAGAGAAAGCATCAGCCACTGCACTGTGTTCTTCCACAGCGCGTGGCACATAACCACTAACGTCCATATTGTCTAGGATAGCAGAAGAGTCCAAGTCTTGGATCATCCCTGCACCAACACGAGCTAGCCGCATCTTGTAGTCAAAGTCACGACTAGCGCCATTCCTCTTAGCAGCCTCAGCCATCATAGACTCTCGGACCCTGCTGCTGAGGTCGACGGCGGCGACGGCCTGCCCGGACACGCCGGCAAAGGCCGCCTGCGCGGATGCCCTTCCGGCGTCTTCAGCGGCCCTCAGAGACGCGACCAGCCCGCCCTGCTGCTCCGCTGCGGACGCACGCGAAGAATTGACCTGGAGGGCTGTAATCGCGTCCTGGCCCCCCAGCAAACGGCGGTTATTCAGCACCGTCTGTCGCCACCGGGCCAGCGACCCGACCGTAGCCGCAGTCTTGTTGGCGGCAGCGGAGCCAACGTTAGCAGCATGTTGCTTGACAAGTTCCAGATCGCGCTGCACTCGTGCAAAGCGATTAGATACTTGCCCATCAAGGACTGCTGTAGCAGCCCCAATAATGAGCCCGTACATTTAACCTCCTTGCACAACCCGTGTGCGATTGAAGTAGTGTCCTCGCCAAGCTAGGCGAGATAGAGTTAAGGGAAACCACTTCCTGCTCCGAAGAGTAAGAGTGCTACGTTCAGTCTCTTCCCCAATAGGGATGTCAAGAGTGCCTGTAGTGATAGGCTCTGTTCCAATGATGTTATCCACAGCACCTAGCGTTCGACCGGAGTATGTGTCTGACCTTGTCTCAGCCTGGGTCACTAGATCATAGCCCAGACCACCGGCGTTTGTGAACGACACGGTGATCGAGGACACAACCAGTAACCCCTGCATGCTGACTCGGCCGTTACTGTCCCGGATACTCGGAGACTGTGGACGGTAAGACGCATCATTATCTAGCCCAACGACTAGGTTCTCTGAGTCATCGAACTCTACAACCAAACCAGCAGCATCCGTGAGGATACCGCCGATCAAGGCGTGAGCCGGTGTGCTATTGTATGCAGCACTGATACTACCTGCGCTGGCCTCGGTGATGCTGTTGTCTCCATCCAAGACATTGGCGTAAGTGCGCCAGGAGTCGAGGTAGGGAACGCTTGCCACGTTAGCCAGCAAAGGCTGGAAGTCAGCTACGGCCCATACGCGGTTTCCGTTACCGGGCCGCACAGAGAACAGAACCACACCACCATCAACAGACGCTTGCCCAATTAGGTTACCTCCTTGCGAAGGATAGATCCACTTATGCCATGCCTCTTGCTGGCGACCTTGCTCGCTATCCTGATAGTTCAGGGTATACAGTGCACGCCTATTCCCCTTGCTACGTACCATGAGCATTGTGGGCTTAGGCACACCAATAGCCTCAATTGCTTGACCGTCTAGGTAGGAGTCAAGCTGAGCACTTACCGGGAAACTCTCGGGAGTGTCAACAAGAACACCGGGCCTAAGCTGGTGTGCAGACCATGCTACATCGCCCTGCTTAATGTAGAACAAGGTTGAGCCCGCTGCCACTGGAGGAAGGAACGCTGCACCTTTATGCGAGCTGATGACAGGAAGGTTAGGGTTCAGCGCCGTTAAGGCTGTCCTTCCTCCTAGGGCGTACTGAGCATCCCGTCCGAACAAGAATAGGTTCTGATCGTAAAGGACGGCGAAGCGGATGTCATCATCCTCTCTACCCTTCGCACTAGTCTCGAAGGCATCGTTAGCCAGCACGCTAAGGAGTGTTGACCTGAACAGATAGAAGTAGTCCCCGATGCGGCTGCATCTGACCACCCCCGCTGTTGCGATAATCAACCTATCCTGAAACACAGCCAGTACTCGGATAACCCTGCCCACGAAGGTAGGAACCGGCACGCTGTCAATGTCCCCGCACTCATTAGATGAGTACACTGGAGCATCCGTCAGACCAGTCAGAGCATTCATGTGCCCTGATGTACTAGCCAGATAGAAGTCAGTCCCGTGTGCTCGGCCGAAGAGAAGCTTCAGGTCTAGTGTATGCACCGTACCAGCAGTCTCTTCCCAGTTAACTAGGACGAAGCCGCTGTCGCCGCTCTTACGAGGAACAGCTTTATAGTACAGGGCATCGTCTGTCTCCCGCGCCCTAACCCGAACAATCTTACCGGACTCGTGATAAGCGGGTAGATCATTGATGCTTGCACAAGTAGCCCCAACAGCACGAATAGAACTATTGTCTGCACCGTCTGATCCAGTAACCTCGGAGGCATCATCTACCTCAATGGCTGTACTGTTTACTGTGACCGTGAAGCCGGCAGTAGTAAGCACCCCAGCTAGTGCCGTAGCGATAGCAGCGGGTTGGATAGCGGCTGTTGCCTCTACCAAGTGCTGTGCCGTCGCCAAATTAAAGGCTGACGTTAGAGCAGCAATGGTGAGAGTGTACTGCGGATTAGAGATAGTCTTCGTATGTGTGTAGGTAACGCTAATATTAGTAGCGCCTACCAGCGACGAATGCACCTTAACCGTAGAACTACCCGCATCCCAGCGGTATTCACTTGCACTTGATGGATCAGAAGGACTGACGTTGGTCAACGTAGTCGCATTCTGCTTCAAGGACAAGGAAGAAGGGGACCAGCTCCCCCAGGTGAGAGCGCCTAACCCAAAGCCGCCGCTAGAGGTTATTGCGATGGCCTCAGTATCTGTCTGCGTGCCACCCGCCGGATCAGCAGCGAAGATAGGAACCCCACTAGTGTCTAGCGTGCCCGTATAGGTAGCCGTCGGAGTGGTATAAGAGTGTTCTGTAGTAACCCCAGTGCTGCGCTTCTTGATACGCACCGTGTAGGTACGTGCAAAGTTGCCAGCACGAATCCAGATGGATGCTTTGGACTGGTTGCCAACTGCACCCCAGGCATCAGTGCTGCTTACCGTAGGCACATCGCCGTAGCTTGCGAGAAGTACGTCCTTGCCTGTAGCAGTGATGGCACTAATGCCACTCTGCATACGGGTAGCTACAGCGCTATCTCCCTCGTCGATCACTACATTCATCCACACCTGATCTGTCAGGTTGTAGACCATAGGGACGATGGTTGTGCTTGCCGCAGCAGGGTACAGGACTACGTACTGCTTACCCGAGTAATCATAGACGAACGTCCTGAAGTCCTGAGTGCGGGTATTAACCGTATCGATCAAGCCACCACTGTTGCCGACCAGAGTCTCAGCAAGCATCTTGCTAGGCTGGCGGCGAGTAAGACCGCGGACAATATCCGGCATCATGTTGGTCTGCTCAAGACAGAAACCCTCACGAGCCGAATGAAACGATTGCTCAGTTACGCCGAGCAGCAGCGAGGAATAGGAACCACCTTCTCGGCTCATCGAATTACTCCATGATTGCGACTAGCAGAGCGCAGCCGGCGAAGGTTATACGAGCCGTCATGCAGGTTCTCCCTGCTCTGACGAGTGTTCTCACCCTCTAGGCGAGCATGTGCCATAGCCTTATCCTTCTCAATCTCTTGCCGAGTAGCAGTGTCACCATCGATAGTGCGGTGGAACTCTAGCGCTGCACAGAGCGAGATATAGTCTGCGGCTGCCTCAGGCAACTCGTCGAAGGGAATAAGGCGAATGATCCGGACCTTCACTTTACGAGTGAAGACCCTAGTGTTAGAAGCAAGGTCCAATAGAGTACGCCCACGCTGCACAGCCTTGATGCTACGATCCAGCACAGTTAGCTGGAGAACATCATCAGGTACATAGACGTGGCCGTCTGTAGCGTCAGGGCTAAGGTCGAAGACTTCTCGATTGAACCAGAAGCCACCGCCGACACCCTGAACAGTCCGACTGTGCCGATCAAGCAAGGCCACAGCGGAAGGGACACGCGAGTGCGGAAGGACGAGACTACTGACAGGAGTCAACCCGGCATAGCCGAGCAGGCGATTGACTGCGTCGAGTTTGAGCATGATTGACTCCTAGCGAAAAAACCCAGGTCCGCCGTATTTGGCGAAACCTGGGTATAGGAAATAGGCGGTCCGTGACGTGGACCAGACGATCGCAGGGCCTAAGCCCCGCAGCCCCGCAATTACGGGAGAAGGATAGCACCAGCCCACTCAGCACGGTCCGGCGCTGCGCCGTTGGCAAAGTAGGAGTCGATGCACCATTGCAGGTAGTCATCCGACCACCACACCTTGTGCGTCAGCGGAATGGTTTCCGCAGCGAGCACAGCCTTGGGCGCAAAGGCGGTGACGATGACCTTAGAAGCATCGACCTCATAAGTCGAGCCGTACAGGTCCACCACATCAACACCAGTAGTGATGTTGGTAAGCGCCGGGAAGTTGTTGCTGGAGACAACCGGAACACCGCGAGCCTTCAGGAGCGAAGCACCTTGCAGACGATTACCGTCGCTGGTGATGTACTCCTTATTGATGATGAACTCCGACTGTTCGAGAACAGCGAACTCATCCGGTCGCACGCTAATGACAACGCCATCAGCCACCGGGTCCACGTCCTTCTTCTCCATCTTAACCAGAAGGTCAACGATAGCCTGGTACAGAAGGGCAGGGTCTTGGTAGTCCGTCGAACCAGCAAGCGTCACTTGCGAGCCACCACTGAAGCCAGTGGGCGAGCCCGAGTAGAACGTGCTAGTAGCCAGAGCAGCGCGGATGCCAACCGTGAACAGCGTCTTGTCATGGAACTTGGCAATAGTCTTGCCGTGCTCTTGACCTAGGGCCATGCGATGGTTGAAGTCCGTCTGGAACTCGCTGAGGATAGGAACGATTGCCCGAGCCAGGATGACAGTGTCAACATCGACGCTGTTCTTGCCCTTAGCATGCTTCGTACCATCGTTACGCGCACCAGGGGTAACCTTCTGGAGCGTGCTCGAACCAACTGCCTTCTTAATGGCAACGCTGGAGCCGCGCAGAGGGCGGGTAGGGAAGAAATTCTCAAGGACAGACCGGCGAGCAATGGTCAGTTCGACCTCGCCACCATACTGTTCAATGTGCAGTGCATCAACTGCACCGCTAGTGCCTTCTTGGCCGCCGTAGTCTACGGTGAAGGTATCATCAAGTGCCATGTGTGGCTCTCCTTATGTTGTGCCCACATGGGCGGGTTTAGTCATCGGACGCAAGCCCCGATAAAACTCTTGCACAATCGGGGCTCTTACGTTCAGCGCCTAAGCCTACCTGCCATGTAACGCTTGGAGAGTTCCCGGTAACCCGGAAGCTCTTCAGTGTTACGGCCAGGATACTGACGGTGCAGGCGATTAAGCTCGTTCTTGTATTGCTCGGCGCTGAGCACGTTGTCAGTAACCGGGGCAGGACCTCCACCCAGGCTTGGATCAGCAGCGCGCTTCCCTTCCCGAGGGGGATTAGAGGCGTCATATCGCTGGGCCAGGGACTGGGCAAGGAGCTTGGCTGCATACCCACCTTGAGCAAGCACCGCATTGATGCTCGCCTTCTCGGCAGGATCAGCCTTCTCCTTGACCCACTCTTGAACGGCAGCCCAGCGGGCCTTGCCATCGACGCCTTCCTTGGCGACAGCCTTGTGGATTGCCTCGGTGGCAGCAGCTTGAGCAGCCGCCGCACGAGAGGCAGCATTACGGACATAGGTTTCAGCTAGGCTGACTGCTGCCTTCCCAGTAGCAGTACCACCAAGCAGGGGCATTGCGACAGAGAAGTCTCCTTTTGCAGCAGCAACCATAGCTGGATGGTCTGGACCAAGGCCAGCCTCACCTGCATGGGTAAGGAACAAGTCCATACCTGCATCGCCAGTCATATCGTAGACATAGCTTTGCTTAGGTTGGAAGGCTACAGGCGCAGGGGCCTGGATAGGCGGCGCTGCAACAGGCGCAGCAGCTACCGGGGCAGGTGCAGGGGAAGGAGACGCTGCGGGGTTAGGCGTATCACTCATTGTGTTAAGGTTCCTTGTTGTGCTGAATTAGCTGCGGCTTGTCCTGCCGCAATTGCGTTAGCTTGGTTGACTTCACCTTGTCGGGCTTGGTCGGCTGCGGCCTGAGCTTGTTGATCGCTGAGGAAGTATTTAGCTAGGTCTACACCGCGCCCCCGGCCCACAGCATTAGCGAAGTCCTGGGCCTTGAGACGTGCCTGCATAGTCGGAGACAGGCCATTAGCTACTGACAAGTCTTGCATAGCCTCGATCAAGGCCGTCGCTTCTCCTTGCCTAGACAAGGCATCGATGCCGGTAGTAATCTTCAGGTCGATACCCTTAGACGACTTCCAACGACGACGGATAAGCCAGCGGGCTAGGGGTGCCTGAGCATCAGGGCCGAATGCCGTGAACCATGGGCCAAGTCCTTCGGTCAGTTCCCTGAGCAGTGCTCGAACTTCCTCTGCCGTAGTCCGTTCAGAGTCTCGCACTGCGCCTGACGTAACCAAGAAGGCTCGGTTGATGCGTGCTTCCACTGCTTGCAACTGTGCTGAGGCGATCTGAACTGCTTGGCTATTGTTCGCTGTGACTGGGGCAATAGAGCTAGGACTACCATCGATTGCTTCACCGTTCTTGGACGAGTTCCAATCTTGGGCACGGGTTCCGCTGCTCTTGTCGATAGCGTAGCGAACCTCACATCCAATCACTGCGCCCTCAGTGACGCACTTAGCCAGAACGCTTGCTGCCAGTAAGTCACGAAGATGCATCTCTGCGTGGCCTGTGCAATAGTCCTGGCCCGGAGACACAGACGAACCAACTACACGCAGAGTAACATCGGACTCCTTAGCGAACACCGTAGTGAAAGCATCAGGAAGCTTGATGTCATTGACGTACTGGTCTAGCTGGAACTTGCCACCAGGGAGACGGCATACAACTCGGTACAGCTTGACCTCGTCTTCATCGTCTCGCAGGTTAAGCCCACCTGCCTTAGCTGCCTCAAGAGCGTCCGGTTCTAGCTCAGTCCCAGGCATGCACTCACATACCACGAGCTTAGCCATCGTGCCCTTGCGGTTGCGCTTAATGCGCCAACACCTAATCGGCACAATGCACAGGTCATCAGGATCGGTTAGATCAAGGCAGACTTGGCCTAGTGCGATATCATGCTGGAGCATAGTGACTAGGGTCTGCCGGATACGGGAGTCCCCGTTATCCATGCTGGCCATGCACTCTCGCTCGACCTCTGCTACCATCTGCTCAATCGTATCACCAGGGATACCGGCTGACTGAAGCTGTTGAATCTCCGCTTGACTTGGGTTAATCTTAAAGAACGCCTTACCGAACAGTGCAGTAAGCATCCGACCTACGAGAGAGTTAACGGCTACTGCGCCAATGCTCATGTAGTCCGTAGCATCTTCATTCTGTTCGCTAGGCTGACCTTGATCCCTCACAAGATGAGGAAGGGTTAGGTCAGCAAGCGTCTCTGCTCGCCGGAGGAACTGATCGTGCGTAGTACCCAGCGCCCTCCAGTGCTCTTCACCTGTCTTAGGTCTATTGCTCATACCAGATAAGTAGGAGTAGCGGTAGAAGGAGTGAACTTGTTAGAGTTCGGTTTGCGCCTACGGGCGCCAGCGGATACTTGTACGGTAGGATCAGTTACCTGTTGACCTCCTGCATCAGCCGCATTCTTAGCAGCTTGATCCAGTAGAGCTTGCTGCTGTTGCTGAGCAGCCGCAGATAGGGCGGCTGCATTAGCGGCTGCTAGTTGCTGTTCAGAAGCCTGCGTCATCAGACGAGCTTGCTCATCAGCAGTCTGCTTCGCTAGGGCCAGCTCTTTATCCTTACCGGTCAGTGACATCCATGCTTGAGTGATTACCTCACCCCTATCTCTAGCGGCTGCTACCAGCGGATCTACTGTACGGAATGATTTAAGAGGATCTCTAATCATCGCTACAGGATTGCTCTGCTGGAAGATGTTCTTTATTCCAAACATTCTCTACTCCTTAAGTACGTACCCCTCTCGGAGCATCTTTAGTACATGCTGAACTCCCAGCATCCACGCTGCTTGTAGCTCTGTAGTACCGCTGGTGACTGCCGTCACGGAGACTCGTTCTTCCAGAACTCTATAGATCTGCGGTGTAAGTCTCACGACTTCCGTAATCTCTATAGTCTTAGCACAATCGGGCACTTTATTAACAGAAGAAGAACTCACTCTTTAATACCTCGGTTATATCTAGCGAACCCTTAGGCGGAATAGGAGGAAGACCTTGGTACAAGGTTGCTAACTCTTTGAGTGGATCGTGTTTAGAGTACAGCTCTACGAACGTAGCTCTAGTCGCTTTAGCCAGCGTCTCTGCATGCGCAGCATGTGTACCGTAGTCATCATGAACCATAGCCAGGGAGTCTACACCTAGCTCTTTCATCTTCGCACAGACTAAGTGCAGATGCGCAGCATCAAGGCTATGAATGAAATTCGGTGCCATACCACTAGCGTGCTTACTCTTGTCAGCATCCTCTGTCTCAGAGACTACTCGAATCTTGACGCTACCAATGAGCCGTGTCTTAACCCGAATCTCTTCGATTTCCGTATAGGTCTGTGTAGCTAGGAAGCCTGACGGTGTCACCCATTGGATGACCGGATCTTCCAGCCTAGCGTGCTGGAGGATAGCCTTACTACTCTGCTTTAGCCAAGCCATAGCTAAGCGTCCCTTGACTACGATGTCTCCGATAGCAGGCCATACATATGCCATGAGAACCATAGCAGCCTTGCGGTATTCCTTCGGCAAGAACGGAGTAGGCTCTCGGCGAAGATAGTCCTCTACGATATAGTCCGTAGCAGACATGCGAGTTACACCGTAAGGAGTGGTCATCACAGATCGCTTGACTACCTTACGCTTGATTCCATGCTGTAGCCACTTGAGGCGCAAGCGATCTACTTCCTCATCCTGCGGGGTGTCAGCACGTAACCGCTTCTCAGCAGCCTGAGCAACAAGGCTATAGATGTCACTCATCTTCTCCGATGGCGTAAGGTTAGTAGCAGCGCCACCAATCTCGTCACGAAGAAGTGCACTCAGGTGTTGCAGTCCGTTGCAGCTACCATCCATACTGATGGGCAGGTGGCTCATGAAGACACCACTTGAGTTCTGCCAGTCCCGATACTCTAGGCACCATGCAAGGAACTGCAAAGGCGCATCGGCTTCTTCCCACCAGCGAACATCGAGAGGGTTCTCTGCTGCGGCCATGATAGCATCATGATGATCCGCCACCCAGGACCGACGCTCTTCCATAGGCGCTTTGTCGAAGCCGTACTTGTTCGCACCATGAACCATGAACCAACGAATAGCATCCGGGGACTCAAGCGGCTCACCTTTGGCGAAGTGGAGAAGGGCCTTACTAAGGTCGCTACCTTGTGGGCTCATGCCATAGGTCAAGGGATACAGCCTACCTCGACTGTCTGCTTGATAGACGAAGTACAGGTTAGGGTAATCCTCAAACATAGTGGCAGACTGCATAGCCACCTTGAATCGCCCGAACTTCACACCGCTAAGTCGCGTTGCTGTATGCCAGTCCCGCACAGCATGCTTCCAATTACGGAACTCTTCCTGCTGGTCTTCGGGGATGTTGTCTGCCTTCCCGCCGTCAACCAGCCATGCCGGTCGCTCAGGCTTAGGAGGACGGGCGTTAGCCACAATTTCACCCCACTCACGGGTAGTGGCGATTTCTCGCACCACACTCAGCAGCGGCTTATTGACCCGCCATGCAGTGCGCTGAAGGGTATTAGCTGCATCCCATACGATAGGCGATGCATGTTGCCGGTACAGATGACGTGAGGAACCGTGCGCAATAACGAAGCCGCGAGTACGCCCAGCATTACGAAGCTTCTCAGTATGGAATCCGCCCTCGAAGTTATCAATCCAGTCCTTGGGAGGCTCAACGCACGGCCCAAAGATCGGCGCAGACAAAGCTACGTGATCCTTTATAGTGTCGATTAGATCAAGCACTTCCGGGGTAAGGCCCATCATTCGCTTCTGCCTGCGTCGGTAGCCTGATGCGGCCCCAGCCACAGCAGTGTTGTTAGCTGGTGCATCGAGCCACACCATACCCGCAGTCTCAAGCAAGCTGATAACATACAGGCCAACAATGTCTCGCGCACCTACTGGCCACTCGACAATCTTGATGCCTGCCTTAGCAGCTTGCAACTTCATTAAGGTAACGCGGTGCCGCTCATCCTTGCTGAGGCGACGAGCTAGGCTAGATACCAGGGTATGATAAAGCTCGGGGTTATGGGCCTCTACCTGAGAGAGAACAAGTTCGCCGTGGATAGTCCGGCCAACAGCGGTGGCTACTGCTCGGCTATCAGCCTGATCTGTTAGGCAGGTATTAAGGATAGCCCTCACCGACAGCAGGGCTACTGCCTGTGCGTCCAGAGTTTCCAGCAGCGTAACGTGTGCATTCCTTCGCCCAGGACGAGTCAGGCTGTAATCGATATCCTCAGTGATCGCTAGGGCCAGGGGGATAACAAACTGTCGCATGATGCTTGCGGCATAAGGCATGGTAGATGCCCTTCCTGCTTTCTCAGCAGAGTCCATCATAGCGGTTGCCCGCTTGATGCCGCCGTAATACATCTGCTCTTCGACTTCTACCTGGGTAAGTTGTTTCATTCGTAGTCTGCCTCTACCTTATCGTGTCGAACGCCTTTGAATCGCGGCTCTCGAAGGTGACCATCCTCAGTCCAGCCCATGAACTCTACCTCGACGATACATCCCACAGTAAGATCAGGAGGGAGTATATGAGGCATACCAGAACCGACAAAGCTATGCCCGCGGCCCTTACCCTCGTGCCTAATCTGGAGAGTGTAGACTTTACGCCCGGTCTTTTCCCCGAACTCTGTGATGATTGTTGCGACACGTAGATCCAGTGAGAAAGAGGGTTTAACCTTGATGATCTGCCCTTCCTTAGCCAAGCCGCAAGTATAAGGAGCAGTGCCATCCTTAATTACTAGGCCGTCGTAATGGCCGCGTGATACATACTCTGCTGCGAGAGACTTGTAGTTGGTGCCAAGACGCAGGTACTGCGGGTACGTCGGACAGATAACATACAGCGGCTGGAAGTCGTCGAGTGTACGAGACAAGCTCTTCAGACGGTACTCATAGGGCCTGGGATCTTCGTCATCCATCAGCAGATCATGAGCAGCGATGAATAGGCGCTTGTCAATAGGCACCTTGCCTACGTCCTTGGTACGGAAGATACCCGATATCTCAGGGAATTGCATAGACGCGCTCCATGCTTCCCCGATCAACCACTTGTAATCCGTAAAGCGGTATAAGTAGGATAGCTCAGTGGCCGTCAAGCTAAGATGTGGAACAGCCTCACCCGTTCGGCTAAAAGCTTTACCTGTTCGCAGATTAACTCGCACATAACAGCCGTCATACTTCGGTTGCCATAACCAGCGAAGACCTTCTTGGTTCTCTTCAGCAAGGTAAGAGATATCAGGATACCGCTTACGAAAGCTTGCCGACAACTTGTCGAACTCTACGGCCTTGAGGTAATTAAGTTTCTCTGCCATATTAACCTCCGGTGCTGCCGAATCCACCAGCACCCCGCGTGGTAGGGCTAACTTCATCGACGATAGTGAACGATACCTTGGGGATAGGTACCAGCATACCTTGTGCAATGCGGTCCCCTGGGCGTATCTCGACGACGTTGTCAAGCCCCAGGTTATCGTCCATTGTGAGGATGATAGATACCTCCCCTCGGTAGTCGCTATCTATAACCCCTACACAGTTCCCTAGGCGCATGCCGTGCTTAGCTGCGTGGCCGCTGCGGCTGAAGAGAAGAAGCACGTATCCCTCGGGAACTTCTACAGACAACCCAGTGCCAATGATCCATTGACTCCCGGCATTAAAGGGAATAGGAACACTGACGTGTGCATGTAGATCAAAGCATGCGGACCCTGGTGTAGCGTACACAGGAAGCTTAGAGTCCTGGTACAGGAGCTTTACTTTCATTGATGCAGCCATACTGGTGATGTGTTAAGTGCTCGACTAGAGTGAACGATGCAATCAGCAGCGCACAGATCAAACTTGCCTGTGGCTAATAGGGACTCGACTAGGTGTGCGTATAGGTCTGCCTTGTGCTCATCGGGAGTCAAGGGGAACACCTGCTGGATAGCAACCTGCACCGCCTCGTCGAAATCTTCGGGAGTCTTTCCGATAAGCTTAGAGTATACGGCTAAGCCTAAGCGACTAGCGTTATGGTGAATCATGCGGAATTCCCTAGATAATCTGTTGCTGCCTTATAGAAACCTAAGGATGCTTCCGTATTGGTTAGGCGCCAGTAGTTAACCCCTATGGGGCCGTCAACAATTTCCCAAGGAACCTCTTTAGCCCTCCTAGAAACGGTCGAGGAGTTGTTGCAAAAAATTACATCCACTTGCGCCTCGGGGTCCACCCCAGCCGGGGCCTTCCCTGTGTTTTTAATCCAGACCCCTCCCCTACCTACACAGACGTAATGATCGGCGCTTGCCGGGGCCGCCAGGGGCCTTGCCGGGGCCTTCTCAGACTCCCGGATCATCAGGTCCAGCCGGGCCAGCGCATTCCAGGCGGCATGGGCGGCGTGGAGCAGACCGGTATCTTTGTCCGAATGTTCTCCCGAACCCTCGGCGATCATATGCCTGAGCATAGCGTCCGTGTACCTGTTGACACCATTAGGTACTTCGGTCCAGCCATTATCTGTGTACTTAGTGGCGCCGTAAGTACCAACCTTGGATACTTCAGCTAGCGCCCGAGAGAACGCGAGCAGCACAAGGCCATCTCGTCGCTTACCTGCATCGAGCTTAGCCCCAGGACTATGAGGGCTCTTACCAGTAGGATCTGTTTCTTTAGTCATGGTTGATACCTACAGATCGCTCTGTAGGGTATTGCTTTAGATAGGAGACAGCAACTTGCGTCGCTTGCTTATAGGCGTGCTGGAGAAACGCCCTCTGGAGTATCCGCCACAACCATAGCACTTGTATCTAGGGTACACATTAGCGGGTGTATGGTACTTACCGTGTGCCTTCAGGTTGTCTGAACCGCACCGACCACAGCGCATGCTGTCGTCATCATACCAGAGAGCTACGTTAGGATGGCGCTTTAACCAAGGACGGATGCACAGGTATACTTTCTCGGTGGCTCTGACATCCTTGCGATTGTACCTAGCCATCGCAGCCCATGCTTTAGGGTTGTCCTTGAGGCATTCTACCCATAGCTCGAAGCCAGGGAAAGCTTTGTGCTCATCCTTTGGTTCGTTGGTAAGCTTCTCCGACATCCAAGCTAGGCGATGGCTGGTGAAGGCGAACACTTCCCGCGTGCCTAAGAGCGTATCTACTACCGCTATTGTGGGTAGCGGAGGTAGGCCAGCCATAACCATCCTCGCGGATATCTTGGGCAAGTCGAACCTAACGCCATTCTGCACTACCACGATGTCTGTGCTAGATAGCTCAGCATGTAGCTCTTTGAGTAGAGCACTGTCATCACGTACCTTATGGATTCCCCTTCCACCTGTGTGTCGGAACTTAACCTGCTTCTTGCCCAAGACTTTGACTGAATAGGACAGTATAGTCCACTCAGTTTTAATCTGGTTAAGGCCGACATTCTGCTTCCACAGGCCCCAGGTGTAAGACTCAATAGGCGAGGTTTCTATATCGATCGTCTTTATTACTGGTCCTGGCAAGGGGACTCCTTTACTGCTAAGTGGTCTTGGTTGCTGCTCGTTTCTTTCGAGCGGCGGCATTACGCTTTAAGCGTTTCTCTTCGGGAGTTGAGAAGGTCGGGTGTAGAAGCCCGGACGGATTGGCCGCATGTCTCTGTAGATAGCCGGCGGCATTGTTAAGAAAAGCAGCAAGCCTACCAGGGCTGCCAAGGCCATATCGCGGTGCATTGTTTTCCACCTTGCCGAGCAAGCTGTTGCACCCACGGTGCAGAGTCGCACGCACCTGACCAGTACTATGGTCATGGTCCAGCACAGCGTCAGCATATACAGGTAGACGGCATAGACCGCAGACACCGCCTTGTGCATTGAGAAGCCTTTCCCTCTCACTTGCTATTCCAGTTGTCTTGAGTTTGTTCACTAATTACCTTGGTGATGTAGGCACGGCCAATGTCTAGGGCTTCCTGGCCGAGGTACTTGAGCGGGCCATATGTCTTGTTGAAGACATCAAGGACATCTGGTTGCCAGCGCATCCACAGGAGGAAAGCTTGCTCACACATCATCTGGATAGCTTGCTCACCATAGTGCTTGAAGTATGCTTCGTGCACCAAGAGAGCAGCATCTTTCTCGAAGCGAGCAGCACGGAGGTAGTGCTTAGCAGTTACCTCACCGCACAGTTTACCGTTGAGGCGAGGGAGTCCAGGGATGTTATCCGCGGTATCTCCCATAAGCATCTGCAACCAGAACCACTTACGTCCATAGACTGTGCCGTAATGTCGACACTCCCAAGTATGCCCGCCTGTAGCTACGAAGTGATTGTCATGCCAATCCATATGGGTAGCAGGAACCATCCGCATATCCTTGTCTTGCGTACAGATCACGTCGTCAGCTTTAGCGAGGATACCGAATAGATCATCAGCCTCGTAGGTGTCAGTCGTCTTGATAGCAAACCCAAATAGGGAAGCGTTACCAAGCAAGGCATTGCGGAGTGCTTCCCAGTTCTTAGGGCGGCGACCGCTGTTGCGGTTACCCTGGTATGGCTTAACCGTAGCCACGGCGTACCGATAACCCTTGTGGCTTTCCGGTGCAGTTACTAGGATAACTCCACGCTGTGCACGAGATAGTCGTAGCTTCTCTAGGATGAACCCTTCTAGGTTTCCCATGGCCTCTGCTCTGCTCGTTGTGTCAGAGCCAGAGCAAAAGTAGGCCAAGCCATCACCGTCTAAGTATAGCGTTCGGCCCTGCACAATCGGCCCATTCTGTACCATGGGCCGGTTAGTTTCGAGGGCCGTGAACTTATCACGGCTAATCATCATCCACCCAGCAGAGCGTTGACTGCGGAGTCATCAGCATCAGTGTGAACAGTGCGCGGCTCAGGGGTGCTTGCTGGCTGGTCCTCGGCAGGTGCTTCTTCATCGTCGCCGACAAGCTCAAGGGTAATGCCTTGCTGCTTGAGGAAGGACTCGACCTCACTGCCCGAGAAGTTCTCAGCCTTGCGGATGGTAAGCTGGTGCACGTTCTTGGACTTAGCTGGAATAGTCACCTCACCCTTATCGTTGGTGCGGGCAGGGTACTCTCCATCAATGTAGATGGAGTCCCAGTTCTCAGTGTCCACACCATCCCAAGTGAAGAAGCGAAGCGGGCTGATAGCCTCTGCAACCTTGACCTCGATAAGCTCGTCGTCCTCGTTAGCACGGAAGGGCTTAGACAGAGTATAGCCTACACCCCTCTTGAACAAGCTAACATCGAGGCCGGTCCAGCTAGCGGGATCGGTGCCGGTGTCAGTCTTCTTCTTCCACTTGCGATGAACAACCTCGCCGAGGAATGGCTCCCCGAGAAGGCTAGCCATGTGCTTAGCGGTGCCCTTCCAGTTCATCGTACTGAACAGCTTGAAGAAGTGCGCCTTCTCATTGAGGCTGAGGTTCTCATCGACCACGATAAGGTGAGGAACCTTCTGCCCATCGATGTCGCGGGGAGGATGCTTCGGCCCGCTAACCTCGAAGATAAGGCGGACACGTTCGGTAATCTTCTCTTTACCTTGGAACGATCGCTTGTGCTTGCCAAGCTCAATGTAGCCTACAAAGCGCACTCGGCAGGGGCCTGCCGCTGGGGCCTCATAGACAACCCCTCCGGCCTGGGCCTGGGTCATGTCACGGGACTGGGCTTCGGCCTTAGCCTTGATCTTGTCGAGATTAATACTCATAGCTTGCTTTCCAATCAGGCTTAAAATACAGCTTGCGGATTTCTACTGCGGCCTGTTTCGCAGGTTCGTCCAGACCAGGGATCATTTCCTCGTCGGCCATACTATGTCCCCAGGTAGTGTCACTAGGGACCGGGAGAGGTTGCTTCCAACCGAACGTATGTTCCATGTATGCAGAGGCTGCTTCCATAGAGGCATGAAGGACAGCCGCTACTTCAAGCCTTACATCCGGGTGGGCGTCAGCATAAGCTGCGTCATGGACTTGGTTGATTAGCAGGCCCTTGCCACCCCAGTTGCGCTTACGGTAGAACTCTCGAACGGCTATCCACAATGCGGCCTTAGCATACTCAGCGCCACCACCTTGTACCTCATAGTTCTTGATCTGCGTTGGTGAGAATCCTGAAGTTACTCCGCGTTTGAGTAGCCACTCGGGAGAAGTCTGCTCGGTGTAAGAGTACACCTTACCATCAGGGCTCCGCACCTTAGCTACACCAAGGTTAACGGTGATGCCCTTAGCAAAGGGATGGACAACGAACTTGCTGGATGGTCGACGATTAGACTTGATTTCCTCAGCCCGCTTGTCGAAGTACTCCACAGTCTCGGGATAGCGGGCCTCATCTGCTGCACGGAAGGCGGCTACTTGCTCTTCACCTATCCCGGTAGTCTCAGCGATCTTGTTATCACCGGCGCCATAAGCGGCCTGGAAGGAGTACACTTTAGAGTCCGTGCGCTTTCCGTCCCACACCGGATCAGGCTCTACACCAGTCTTCTTATTACCCTTGCACAGCAGCAGCAACTCGTCGTATGGGCGACCTTCACCAGCAGGGCTATTGGATAGACGCAGCACATGCATATCTAGACCAGCCTTCAGGTCTTCGATAAGTTGCTTGCAGCCAGTGACCACAGCTTGGATGTAGATTTCCAGAGCAGTGAAGTCCGACTGCACAATAACGCCACCATCAAACCGTGACTTGAGAATGCGCTTAACCTGGGACTTCTTACCTTTAGGAAAGTTCTGGCTGTTCGGGTTACTTGCACTGAAGCGACCGGTCACGGTGCTTGTCTGGTTGATAGTATGATGGACGATACCGTCATCACCAACAAGAGTAAGCAATCCCTTCTGCCCATCATCGCTTATGAAGTATGTGCTCAGGTCTTTGCGTAGCTTAGCCAGACTAGTCAGCGCCTTAAGGAAGGGAATGTTACGCGAGGCAAGAACCTCCATAACATCCTCATCCAGACAATACCCATTAGCGTTGGCCCACTCCGGCTTAGGCTTAGTGAAGCCTGTAAAGGTGTAGTAATCCTCGCCCATGCGGGACTTAGGTTTGTCCCGATCGTCTACCTTAATCTTACGAGTCTTCGGTTCCCCCTTGTTCTTGCCGCTAGCATAGAACACAGGCCAGCCTTCATCGTCGAGGACGGGCTCTACTTTATCCTTCTGTGCATAGGCGATATGCTCCACCATATCCTCAGGGCTAAGGAACTCATCAGGGAAGGCGTACTCACCAGCCGCTCGGAATCCGTGTGGCTTAGCCAGCAAGTATTCACGGCGCTCGAACTTAACTTTGCCGCCAAACACCAGGGCCGACTTGTGCCGCCCACTACTCCAGTTAAACTCGAATGGAAGATCCACTGGTAAGAAAGCATTCAAGGTGCGGTCACACTCTGCTACCTGTGCCCGAAGTTCTTCTGCGATTTGCAAACCGAGGGGCTTGTCTACATACAACCCATTGCGCTCAATCTCTACAATAGCAACCAGCGCACCCATGTTTAGCATGATGCTATTGATCTGGTTCGCCTGAGTAGCACGGGTTATCTGACCTATCGCCACCTTGAGAGTATTGTCTACGTCAGATAGCTCGTTGCCTGTACCAGTGCTCGCATACTTGATGAGCAAGTCGGGATCGATGTCCTCGGTCTGTACCCCTTGGTTCCAGAGAGTCTTAATCTCGTCGAACTTGAGGGTGCCACCGTACCGCGGGGCAATCTCTTCGAGTGATAGCATCTGGCTATCTTGACCCATTCCTTCGAGCAGGTACTCAGCAAGCTGGATATCCCACACCCGGCCTCCGCCGACGATGTAGTCCATCCATGCTTGAAGGTTCTCTTCATCCCGCAGAGCATAGCTCAAGTCGAACTTGATATTCATACCTGCCAGGATACGAGTTCCCTCCAACACAGGCTTCAACCAACCGGGGCCGGGAGGTTGCTTACCGAAGTAGTGGTGCTTAGCTTCTTGCTTATGTTGGCGCCAAGCACTGAGGACGCACCAGTTCTTCTCGGTAAATGGATTAGCCTTGCGCCCTAAGTGTACACGGATAGTGGACTCGATGTCCCAACAGGTAAGTGACATGGTTATACTGCGACAGGTGCCTTAATGGCTGGGTAAGGGTTGTATTCCTCCAAGTGGAAATGCTCCGGCTTGTAGGAGAAGATATCCTCAGCCCTCCCCCAAAGATGTAGCTCAGGGAACGGCCTAATGTCTCGACTAAGTTGCAGGTCAATCTGATCTATATGGTTGGTATAGATATGGCAGTCACCACCAGTCCAGACTAGGTCACCAAGATCATAGCCGCACTGGTCTGCGAGCATGTAGGCGAGAGTGCCATAGCTTGCAAGGTTAAACGGAACACCCAGGAACAGGTCTGCACTGCGCTGATAGACCTGCAGCGATAGCTTGTCATCAGTGACATCGCATTGGAAGGCGAAGTGACATGGGGCCAGGGCCATATAAGCTAGGTCATGCACAGCCCAGGCACTTACGACATGTCGTCGACTGTGTGGATTAGTCTTGAGTCCTGCGACAAGCTCTTCAATCTGATCTGGGCCACCTGACCAATTGCGCCACTGGAAACCATACACTGGCCCGAGATTACCATTCTTGTCTGCCCACTCATCCCAAATAGTGCAGCCCAGCGCGCGCAAATCTGCGACATTAGTCGAACCAGACAGCATCCACAGAAGCTCTGCCACTACTGACTTGTAGTGTACTCGTTTCGTAGTGATTAGAGGAAGGCCCTCATCCTTTAGGTTGTACCTAAGCTGTGCACCAAAGACGGAGAGCGTACCGGTTCCTGTGCGATCCGTCTTTGCCCTGCCGTTATTCCTAACGTGACGTAGAAGTTCTTCATAGATCATGATGCGTCCCCGGTGATGCCGTGGGCGCGTTCGGTTTCTGTAATGAGCGCATCCCGCCATGCCAAGTTAGCGTTCTGGCACATCCTGATTTCGGCTTTTCTTCCGACTTCATAGCGTTGCGCTACTGTCAGCGGCGCGGGGGCGGCATATAGCGCAATCGTGTACCGATCGGCAATAACGCCTCGGTACACCTTCGTCGCATTTGTGATGATGCTATCGGTGCCGGGCAATTGCCAAGCAATCGGCTCAGGCTGCGCCACCGGAGCGGGGGTGGCGAGCGCAGCGCGCATCTCTGCGATCAGCGGGGAGAACGCGCGCCGGCCAGGGTAGGCCGTTAGGCTTTCCAGCGCATCCAGCGCACGTTGCAGCAGTTCTCGGCTCATGATGCGTCCCCGGTGATGCCGTGGGCGGCGCACTCGAACCGGGCTACATTCAGCGCCCGGATCTTTGCATCGATATCAGCTACCGGCTCGCGCATGAAGTCGATGCTTATGCCGTGCTCTTGGCCTTGCGCCTCGCCGTCGTCGTAGTAGGCGCCGGGCAGGGCAACACGCCGGGCAAGCAGGCGGCGCAAGTGGCGCTCGTCGGCGCTGGCAGGCATGCCGTCGTCACGCGGCTGCGCCACCGGAGCAAGCGGGGTTGGCGATGCAGTGCTGCCGATGTTCTCAAGGTAGCGCCGTGCGGCATCCCGGCTGGGGAACAGGAACCCGAAGTCAGGGACGATCCAATGCGCCGGCTCGGGCTGCGTCACCGGAGCGGGGGAGGCCGCCGGGCTATCCGCCTTGCCCTTGGTCTTGATGGCCGCCACGCCATTGGTAGCCATGTCAGCCGGGCGCCAGATGTGGCCGCACCGCCCGCACAGGTGCGAGCGGTGGGGTGGGTTATCCCACATCGACTCGCGCCCGTCGCTGTGCGCGCTCGGCTCAGTGTCAGGCGCGTCGATGTGCTGCAGGCCGCATGCTGGGCAGTGAAGCACCATGTCGATGGGCTGCGCCGACGGGGTGGGGGCACTGGCAGCAGCCTCAAGTAGTGCAAGAGTTTCCCTATCATAGGACGCCCATTCCGCACCATCTTTATAGTCTTCTAGGGAGGATATAGCACGCTGTAGCAGTTCCAGGTTCATCGCGTCTCCATAAACACAGACCTATCGGCCTGAAAGATTAGATCAGTAGTTGCACTCTTCTTGAAGCCTGAGCGCAACCGCTTATTCTTTGGGGTACTCAACGTCCGAAGTGCATCTATGGTTGGATCAAAGCTATGCCCCAGCATCCACTGGACATCGCTCGCACCCTGCTTCCCTGTCTTGCTATCCTTGAGCATGTGCATCTGCGGCACTAGCATACCGGCACCCTCACTACTTATCTGGCTTGTAGCTAGCATAACGGCGTCGTACTTAACCCCTAGGTAGCGCGCCCATTGGTACATGCTCTCTAGGACTTGGTCTGTACGCTGCCCACCGTGGTTAATGTCACCACTGAAGCGCACGTTGTCGATCATGTCGAAGACAACTACGGCTGGGTTCTCTCGTCGAAGAAGCTCATCCACATCATGGGAAGACCAGTCGTGAATGCTCATCACTTTGATGCGGTCTATCTTGCCGCCAATGGCCTTGATGTATCTATCCTTTAGGCTACCGTCTTTGTGCATTAAGATTAGCTCGTCTTCCGTTGAGCCTAGAGCAGCCTGGTGGATACGCAGAATGATTTGACGGGAGGCACCCTCGTTATTTAGCCAGATGACTGGGCGATCACCGTAGAGCGTGCTTACCTGTGGTGCCCAGCATGATACTATCTGCGCAATCAAGGATGTCTTGCCTGTATCAGGCCGAGCGGCGATAACGTGGAAGTCCCCAGGCGATGCTGGTTTCTGCCGCTGGTTGATACTCTCCCAGGGCCAAGTCAATCCAGCATGGTTCTCGCTAGCTGACAGGATATCACCGATATCAGACTTGTCCCAGGGATCTTTGATTCGCCGCTGCATTATGCGGTCGTACCTATCGGCCTGCTCTTGGATTACCGCTCGAAGATCAACCTCCTCACCAGCTTGGAATCGTTCTAGCTGGCGGGTTAATTGGCTAGCTAGCTCGCAAGCTACCAGCCTTTCCATGATGCCTGCCTCACCATCCCTGGGCACTTCCCCAGTGAACGCGTTGTCTATCAAGCGACCGAGGATTACCTTTGCATCTTCCTTAAGACCGGTTCGCTTGAATCCGAATAACCACGTACGAAAGGGTGGTGCATCAATAGCGACAGCATCAGGATTAGCTGCAAAGAATGCTGCCATGTCTCCGAACAGAACCTGCACCATAGGGTCCAGTGCAGACACAGGGACAGCCTTACTAAGGCGCTCCCAGGTATCCCGCTTACGCAGCAGCCTGAGTACTGTTGTGTCTAGGGAATCAACGTTCATCCTTGTCCTTCTTTGGTACGTCTATAAGCGGTCCCATTGGTCCCCTAGGCTTAGCTGGAATATGCAGTGCCCACAGAGGACACTTACTCAGGCTGTGGTAAACGTCCTTGCAAAGAGGACAAAGCTGTCGAGACATAGTCTTGAATCTCCTTGCGGGTGTGGTTCTTCGGGTCTGCACCAGAGAGAACGTTAACAGTAGGCACGCCTAACAGATTAAGCCTACGAATAAGCTTTGCTGCGTTAGCCTGCCCAGGTTTATTCTTAACTTTCCAGTCAGGGTCTAGCCATGCTATAGCCCCTTTGCCGCGCTTGATTAAGCGAGCAACCAGCTTGTCAGTTGCCTTGGTTCCAAGTAAGCACCAAGATGTATAGCCAGCTAGGCTTATCTTGTAGGCTGACAGGATGTCCTCCGTCAGCACAGGGGGGCCACCGTCGTGTCCGTACTTCGCCACTATATCTTGTCGGCCCTGCGTTGGGCATAAGTACTTAGGCAAAGTCCCGTCTATGGACCGGGCAATCCAGAACACATCGTGGCCCCCCTCGCGCACGGGTATAACTACCCGGCCAAGTGTCTTTGTATAGTATGCGCCCAGGTCTTTAATTTCCTGGGCGCCTAACCCCGCCTTAAGTAACCAGCCTACAGCAGGCTCGGGCCATTCCCGCAGGTTATATTCGCGCGGAGAGGGTAACGCACATGAAGTGGTTACGCGTTCTTCTGCTTCTCGCCGGGCCTTAAGCCGGGCGATGCGTACTGCCAGCGGCTCAGGGTCCGCTGGATGAAACAACTTATTCTGCCCATCAGGGCAGCGAAAGCAATACGCAGAGTATCCACGATCGCTGCGACTGATGAGAAGAGCTTTACCCTGCCCGCAGTCATGCTCTATGCGGCGAGTCTGCCCTATCTCTAGGTCTCTCGCAGCCTCAAGCCATGCTGCGGGCATAAGTATTACTCCTGGGTTGCGGCCTCGTCGTTAGCAGCGGCCTCTTCTTCAGTGGTCGGCGTAGCGGCCTTGTTGTATGCGTCGATAGCGCCAGCAACAGCAAGCTTAGCGGCCTCTTCAGTGTCGAAGACAGCAGCCGAGAAGAGAGTGAGCGTCTCTTCGTCGAAGCCTTCACCAACACGAACACGGACCAGATCAGCTTGCTTGCCGGAACCGCTCTTCTTGGCGAGAACGATACCTTGCAGCACAACCGGAGTGGTCTTAGCCGTGCAGCGACCGTGCTTGACGAACACGCTCGCACCGACGACGATATTGTCAACAGGTTGCGCCTCTTCGGGCTCATCCGCAGCCAGCGGAATCAGCTCTTCGATGCGGGTCTGGAGAGCCTCCAGCTTACGTTGGGCGTTGGCGAGTTGACGACGATAAGAAATAGTAGCCATGGTTTCCTTGCGGGTTAGGTGCCTGGGACTAGGCAGGCATGAATAAGTCCGAGCTTAAGCTCCCGTTAGTTAAGCGGTTGTCCTACAGGCGCAGTAAAGTCACCCACTTGATAGCGCAGCATAGGTTCGCCTGTCTCTGATGTGAAGGCGAGCACAGCGAGCTGCTTTCCTTGCGCATGATTCAGAAGGCTGATCGAGTTAACGTCGATATACCCTCCGCTGCACTCAATCTGGTTGATTAGGAGCGCAAGGAGAAAATCCTGTGCCATCTGTTCTTGGTCGTAGCTCATCGGCTTGCCTGTACCCAGTCCCAGTTACTGCGGCCGTACTCTCGGATGCCCTCGATACGGGTAATAGCCATAGATGCCGCAGCAACGCGGACATACTTCGGGTCATTGTAGAGGGTGGCATACAGGCCGCTGTGTAGGTCTTGCACAGCCCAGGTATCATCACCGAAGCCAACTACAGCCAGCGGGTAGTCCGGCCCCATGCTGTGCTTGCGCAGGCTTGAGCCATCCTCGGCATGAGGCGATGGTTCAAGGCTTGCAGCATACTCATCGAAGGCTTCTTGCCAAGCGGTTTTCATACTCGTTCCTTCTTAGCCGATGCACGCTTAAATGCATCATAGGCATTGATCGCAACTAGCAGGGCCAGCGAGCCATAGCTCAGGACTGGGAGGATGGGCTGAATTAGGACGCCCTCTAAGAGAACTGTAAAGGCCCACGCCTTCAGCATATGCCCACACCACTTACCCGACCATGCGGCTAGGGTTGGTGCAGAATAGCTCAAGGCGGATAGGACTAGAACCCAGCCATACCAAGGCAGGTTATCGGTGTGCGCAAAGCACCAAGAAGCAAATGGAAGCCATGCGCCAGCGGCACCGGCTAGCACATGGCCTATAGTTCTCGCTTCTTTAGCCTTGAGTACTTTGCGGCGACTAACCTTCTTCGAAGTAGGCGATGTCATCAGGCAGCCCTAGCTCGTTCCACGAAGGGTTATAAAGGTGGTGGCGGGGACCATGAACTGACACATGACGAGAGTGCATGCCTACCTGGGCCATAGCGATAGCATCTTGCCCGAGAGCCTCAGACAAGGTAGCGAGGTCTGACCCCGTGTTGTCAAAGCAGAAGCCTTCCCCATACAGAAACACAGAGTCTCGATTATCCTGCTGGTGCACAGTGCGCACACCACACACAGTCGTCAGAAACTTGGTGCCAAGTCTAGTGGCATCGGGGGCATTGAGCGGAGGCCCGCCAAGGCAGTTTCCGTCTTTGCCGAATGCGAGGATGATAAGCATGCTTCGTCCTTAGGCGGCCATAGGCCATTCACAGCCATAGCCTTTAGTAGCTCGGCTGCTTCGATCAAGCGAACCCTGGCGCGATATGCCGCCAGGAAGCGGGCTATACCTAATGAGTCATTAGGCTTGCGCCTACCCAGCAGGGTTTCCTGCTCAATGGTTGGCACATCTAAGACGCAGTCAGGCAGATTAATGCTAGCCGCCAGCTCAGCTAGCTTAGCCGCCGTTACTCTGTCCATAGCGGTTAACCTTCTGCCTATGGGCAATAGCCTCGCCGAGCAAGTCCTTGACCTCAAGTATGTACTCTCGTGTCAGCTTGCCTTGCATATCGAGAAGAAGCATCTTCTTAGCCGCCTCTGAGACGTCCTTGTTAGGGACCGTACTAAGCTCGTTAAGGTGGTTCCTCTGCTGTGGCGTAAGGATGATCTTCACAGCTTCTCCACGGTCATAGAGTTGAACACGCCGTTAACCAGCTCGATGCAATACACAGCAGCCACGTTAGGGCCGAGCTTTGCCTTATCGAAGCTGGTGTAGCCGGCGGCGGATACGTTGCCGCTCTTAGACACATTGCCATAGAGCTTGAGGGGTTCTTCCTTGACACGCAGGGTTAGTCCTGAGGAACTCCGTAGATCACTGTTCCATACAAATACGCCATAAGAGTTGTTACCGAACACGGCAGCACCATGGATTTCATCAGCGCGGATTCGGTATATATCAACTGGATAAGCTATCCCAGACAAAGATATAGCCTCAGCCTTAGCGCCGACGCGAGAAATCTTTTCGGCGAAGTCTTGGATCTTGCTCATGGTTTTCCTTATCAGGTCCTATACTGAACAGCGTTCTCATACCCGGCGAAACACGACACGAAGAACAAGCCATTGAAGCAGGCATCAAGCATGTAGAACATATCCCACGCATCAATGGCGCCAACAGGGACAATGGCGATTTCGCCATCAATAGAAGAATTTCGAAGTTCGAAGATCATGTCTTGCTCCGTGCTGGCCAGTATTCAAGGCGGTGTTTCCGGAACACTTTGAATGCACCTCGTTGTGCTCATGATTTCGTCTCAGCTCTGTGGGTGGTGTCCGTGATGCCTGGATACTTCACAGGCCCGAGGGTTATGTCGCGGTTTTTGCCACCGTCAATGTGGATCATCTTCGACGTGTCAACACCCTTCCTTCGTAGGAACTCGGTAAGTAGCGACACGAAATGTCCTGCGAGTGCGGTGATAACGTCATCATCCGAATGTTCGCGCAACGACATACTGACGGCTGCGCCTATGCGTTCGTCTGGTGTGCTCATGATTGCCTTAGTACTGTGAACACGCCAGCCGGCGCAATAATTAGCGTACCTGTGTCATCCAACCACACAATCTGGATAGAATCATTCTCCGGCTGATACGTCCAGCAGCCTACCCGGTTCTTGCGTCCGTCCGTGTAGAAGGTTGTCGCTTGCTTCCAACTAGGTCCGCAGTCCCCTTGCTCAGCCATAAGCTGGACAAGCCCCGGTTTCTTCCCAGGTGGCGCATGCTCGAAGGCACCGACTAAGGCACCATGGCTGATGCTAGCAGCCAATATAGCTGTGAAAGGGTTCATGGCTGTTTCCTATACCATCTGCCGTGCGTATCGACAAAGCGAACCCAATCCGCTGCATCCCAGTATGCTGTACATACCGGTGGAGCAGAAAAGGAATAAGTCCACTCACCTTTGTTCTGGACAGCCTCAAGCTTGTCAGCATAATCCGGCATGCCGGAACCAATCTGCTCGCCCCTTACGGAGCACAGGCACTGTCTTAGTGTGGTCATGATAACTCCTATGGAGGACGCACGGCAGAGCACACTAAGTGCACTCTGCCGTATGCCCACGTATAGCGGGTAGGCTCTATACCATACGGCCCCGGGTGCCTTGTGGGAAGGCTAGCGGCCCGAGAACTCGCTTACAAACCGCCTTCTCAGCGGAGTGTTATACGCAGTACACGCCTACGCATGAAGACATAGAAGAACACAGCGCGCATTGTCAATCCTTAGGCAATCGGATTACAGCCTGCACGGTTGCAAAGACGAGCACAGAAAGCCATTCGCTAACGGCTTCCTGGGCACACGATGAGCCTGCGTAGTCTACGCGAAGCATGGCACGACGATACGTTAGCACAATCGGTCCTTTATGCTTAGCCGACAAGTTCGAGGAAGTCCTGCAGTTGCAGGCGCAGCTCTTCAGCGTAGGCGGCGGCAAAGGCGGCGGAGTAGGTGGCGCCCCCTCCGCCGGCGGCGTAAGCGGCTCCGGCGGCGTAAGCGGCTCCGGCGGCGTAGGAGGCGAGCGCGGTATTGATGCTGCTGAGCAGCGACGGCGACTTCCTCTTCAGCGCCAACATGCACCGCTCGGCCATGTCAACTGCCGCGACGCTGCGTGGGTCCGGCGAGGGCAGGCGTGCCAGTGCACGCCGTGCGCATCGTAAGGCGAACATGCGCCACAGGTTGGCATGCTGCGACTCGGCTCGACAACACCAGAGTGCATCATACAATTCAAGATTCTCCGCAATCCATGAGTACGCCAGCGGTTCATCATCGGCCTTAGTCTTGCCTAGCAGGCGTAGGGCCGCCTTCCATGAGCGGGTGCAAGGATCGTGCGCCCGGATGCGGTTAAGGGTAGTCGTAATCATACTGGTCCCCATGTGAACAGAAGATAGCCCTTTTAGGGCCGAGGGCAACTGTGTTGCCTAGTGCCAGAAAGTACAAAACACAAGACAGCGGCTGCGAGAATAAGGCGGATATAAAGGCTATACGTCATCCGAGTCCTTAAACAATCACACAAGGCTAGGCCCATTGTGGCGGACCTAGGGATTGTGGGATCAGCAGCCGGCCCCTATAAGGCGGGCGGCATATTGCCGCAGCAGTTGCGACAGGATCATTGCCACATCGTGTCTACCTGTTACGGACATGATCCTAGAATCGTCGCGCAAGATGAACAGCCATTCTCGGTTCGTGGCTATGATACCTTTATAGCCCATCAATACTTCTTGCTTAGACATAACTACTCCAAAAAAAAATACACATGGATAGGCCCAGGCCTTTCGGGCCTAGACCTAGGGAATGTGGAGTCAGTTTCCGTCGTATTAGTCGGGATCGCCCATCGACGAATCGTCGCCGACAGAAACCAGCGCCTTACGGATGGCACTGATACTCTCGGCACCCTTCACGGGCTTGCCATTGGCCTGCGCCGCCTCAGCCCTTTCAATGAGCTTAGCCAGCATAGCGCCAAAGTCGAAGACTTCATCCGGAGACTTTTCCTTACGGAAGTCATACCACGGAGTCGTCAGCGCCTTCTCCAGCTTGGTGTCCTTGTCCTTGGCGTACAGGAAGGGAGTCGCCTTCTTATTCTTCGGATCATCATTCGCCCGAACCTTGGCGAAGGCGAGCAGATACTCAGCCAGCGCAAGAGCACGGCTGCCCTTAGGCATGGCCGTATAGAGTCGATTCACCAGCGTCACATCACCATGCTGATCCAGGTGAGCGATCGCCGAGACAGCGCCTTGCCAGATCATACGATCCAGCTTAGCGCCGGCCTTTTGGATGCTGTCGATCAGTTCACCGATCTTAGAAGCATCAGTGATGATCGCAGATTGTGCGAGGGAAGCTTTCATGTTTAGTCCTATCGGGTTGTAGAAGAGTGACCGAGGTCACATAACCGCCTATAGGCGGACTTAAGGAATCGATTGTATGATCGCTTAAGTCTGCCCATAGGGATAGACTAGGCACCTAACGGTGTTATCTGGCATATCCCGTCTAACGACGGTTCCAGACATAGCCTCTAAGGTTCTCAGTTGTAAGGGCGCTCCGATACTATCGGCCTAAGGCACATACGAACCATAACCTATCTTCGAGGATGGCCCTATTATCCGGCGGGTATCACTCCGTAGCCTGATCAGGTGCCTTCTATCAACCTAGCATCGAAGATGCACCCGGCCCTAAAGGGCTAGGCAACTTCGTTGCAGAGCATCAAGTCAGCCCTTGAAGATGGACTTATACCATCCGTAAGGCTATAACCTTTCGGTTAGACTTTAACACAAAAGCGTATCACAGATACAGAATCCATAGGACTCTATGCATCTGAGACTTAGCTCGCGCTGTCTACAGCTTGATTACACTATACCATAACTAGAACCGCTTGTCAAGGGGCTGTGCACCGGAGGTGCTAAGCGCTATTAGACGCTGTGCATCTTCGATGCGAGCCCTCTTAACTCGCCAGACTCTAGTATAACAGAATCCGAATCTGTTGTCAAGTACCTATAGACTATCAACTAGGACCGTCTATATGAAGCTTTGATCTAAGTCGTTATCTAGAACCCGGCGTCACCGGCTATTCTCACTAGACTCTTACTTAGAGCTTCTACACTCGTCTACTTCATCGAGACTCTACTCTACCTCATCTTTATCCGGTTGTCAAGTACCTACTGTGCTAGGGCTTGCTTCTAGTGCTTTCGGTTCCGTCTCCCACGCCGCTCGGTTCCGCCTAGCGGCTCCCTCGCTCGCTGTCGCTAGCGTGGCAAACAGATCCGACTTCTCTATGAGCAATTATTCGACACAGTCGACTCAAGCCTGAAGGGCTATCGCCTCTTGCATAATCGGTACCTATTCGGTCTTAGCACTTAAGCGACAGAGTCGCCCATTGTCCTAAAGGACTAAGCTTCAACCTAGGACTAGATGCTAGCGAGTACTGCCCGACTTGTCAAGCGAAGCAAGAAAGCGCTGTGATGCGAGGAATACGACGAGCGCAAGAGACAGAGCAAGAAAGCGGAGACAGAAACAGATGCGCTCGCGACTACGTCGCCGCTACCTTAGCCGCTTCCTTCAGCGCTTTCCGCGCACGCGATAGCGCCAGCCCTACGCGCATGCCTACGCCCGCGCTGGTGGGTGCCTACGCGCACGCGTGCCCGCACGCCTTACACGCGTGCGCGTATGCGCGGCTGGGCGCAGGCCCCTAGGGGGGCGCAGCGAGCTGGCGAAGTCGGAGTCCTCCCCTCGCAATCGCTGGTCAATTTTTGACCTTGTTGCTTAAACGCGACAGCCCTTTCAGGGCCAAAGGCGACTCCGTCGCCAACTTCCTCCATCTCGCCTGCTACACCGCTTGCCGCGCACAGGCCCTCTTCCAGGAATCCTCAGGAAGGCCCCTCCCCGCCCCGTGGCTGGCTTAAACCGGGTACGGTGATACCGACACAGCCTGACGGGCTTCGAGGCGATCCTGGGTCGATCTGATCATCATGCGTCTTTCCTATCGCCGTGATAGGATTTCCTTATCCGACTACGTCGGCTCAGAGCCTTTCAGGCTATTGCACAATCGGATATTGGTCTATAGGGAAAAGCTATAGATGAGTCACCGTATAATAGCTTTTCCGAATAACGCTAGACTACCGGATAGGGCAGATACCTGTAGAGCAATCATCCACTTGGACCATGCTATCGCCTGTGTCTTTATCTAGATCAAGGGGCAGCAGAGTAGCCACATAGGAATCGTACTCTTCCTTAGAGACTGGTTGTTGCGGTAGATATGCATAGCCTAGGTCAGCCGCAGTCTTAGTAGGGTCTGCTCTAAGCAAGAAGCTTACACCGACATAGTTATCCCAGTTATCGATCAACCAATCTACGACCAATGGTACTTCCCACGGGTCATAGCTGATCGTCACACTCTGGTTCTGCTCTACGTACTCCCTCATCAGGGTCTTATATCGCTCCAACTGGATCACGGCGGACTCTGAGTTAACCTCCAAGTTCCCGTGCCGTCCAAACTTGACCGACTCCCACGCAGTCGGGAGGCACGCCAGCACGTCATAAGGACGAGTAGGATGGTCAGTGACACGATAGTTAGCCGCTTTCAGGATAGGCACTAGTGGATCGTCTCCACCAAAAGCCACATTGTTGAAGATATACTTAGCCAAAGGTACGTGAGCACCCTCGGTAGCGTCGTAACACTTGCTGATTGTTCCCTCCGGTTTGCCTGTAGTAACATTCTTCGGCAAGGGCATGTGCAGCTCATGAGCCATACTGTAGGCACCACTGACTGCCGTGTTCCTGATAGTCCGGTAATCGTATCCAGTAAGGTCCGGCCTCATAGCTTGACCAGTCAAGGATACCCCACAGAGCCTCAGGAACTCGTTGTTCTGGTGCCAAGCATCTTGTAGGACACCATCCCTCAGGTCTACACAGGTCTGTCGATAGTTCGCTCGACTGACAATCCAAGTTGCTCTCAGCAAAGCAGCGTGATCCTCAAGGAAATCTGCATGGCCTACATGGATATTCACTAGGTTGCAGAAGCCTTTGTCTGCCAGAAGAATCTCTCCGCAGGGATTAACGCCTGCGAACCAGGGTGCACGCTTCTTGGCTTCGGCTCCATTGATGAATCCTGGCTCCGAACCGCCTGCATCAAGCATCATCTGGAAGATGTGCGTCAGTTGGTCTTGCGTAGGCTTCTTCCAGAATACCAAGGAGTTGTTCGACATAGCTCTCTGGTGATTACCGTCGAGCCAGTGATCCTTCTTGAAGGTAGCGAACTGCTCCCAATCCGGGCTATCATAGTCACAGAGGACAATCTCTGCACTCCTGCGAGTACTTAGGATAGTACCGATCCAGTTCAGGATGTCATGCAGGTTCGCAAAGCTCAACAACTGCCCAGCTCTACGACTCATCAAGCGTGCGATAGCCTCCATCGCATCGGCGAGGGGCTGGTCGCCAGCACTAATCCAGCCATAACCACGAAGCCTGATGCCTTTAGAGCGAATCTGGCTAGTGTCGATTACCAAGGTAGTAGCTGGGTACTTCCCGGCCATGAGCTTTCCGACTGCTTTAGCCCAGGAAACAGCACTATCGCCGACACTAATAGTCCACTTACCAGAGATAGGCTCGAATGTCTCAATGTTCTCTTCTCGGCCATGCCTACCAGCTTCCCAATCTTCCTTCGTGAACTGGCTCTTGATGAACTCGATGTTCTTGATAGGCACTTGGAAGCCGCTTAGGGTTCCCGGCATAGGATGTGAGCCCACACCAGCACCGTTAAGCAGCAACCATGTGTGATCTACTACGTCATGGACAGTCCGAACGTTCATGAAGGCGCAGTTGAACTGCGATGCTTCTCGTGTCTTGGCGATATCCGTGCCACCAAGCCACAATGTTCGCCCACTAAGCCCGACTTTACGATTCAGGAGGAGTTCCCGCAGTTCCGCAAGCTCTTCTAGGTTGCTTACCGATAGACCGGTGCCACAGGAAGCCCGCTCCCATAGCCACTTCTGGTGCTCGATGCATCGATCAACCGTCTGCTCCCATGTTTCAAAGACAGTTCCCTCAGGATTAAGCGGGCGGTTATAGGTACGACGAGTAATGATTGCTGCTCGGGCTGAGGGTGTAGTCATTTAGGCTGTTTTAGTTTGTCAATTGTACGTAGGCCGGCTGTTCCTAGAGTAACGGCACAGCTAGCCCAAAAGAGTTCCGCGGGCATGTAAGGTAAGCTAGTCCTTCCGAAGAAGGAAAGGATAGCATTCAGGACAGGAAGACCTATTCCCTGGAATGCTACCACATTCAAGCCTATCCAACCTAGCCACGGGCGCCACCGGGCGCGGAAAGGGCTATGTTCTTCCATCAGTCGATGTGGCTACCAGTAGGATCGAGGCTAGCAAGCAGACTTGCGTCGAGCCATTTAGCCATCTTCGCCCTGCGCGTGTCACCCTGCTTAGCATATCGCTTCAGGCGCTGGGACAACGTAGGATCACGGGTCACGTCAAGGAAGACGACGATACCGTAAGTCCAGTTGTAGGCGATATCCCACAGGTCTGCTAGGATAAGCAAGGGACCAGCACTAAGCCGTTGGGCCTTAGTAAGGGTGCCATCTCGCTGCAAGCGCCAGAAGTGTGTGGCTGCTGCATACAACCAGTGCAGGATCAGCGTAGCAGGAATAAAGCCAACAACGAAGTACAGCAGACCGTGCTGCACATAGTCTAGAGGAAAGAGAGAAAGGAAGTGTTGCATAGTTTAACCTGCGCTAATCATGACTACGCCACTGTTATTCCACAGTTGCCCTGCGACTGCCGGATCGGTGGTTTGGGTCAGGACTTGAGGAAGGATGGTGGCTAGGGTGTCGATGGTGACCGCTGTAGGGATTACGGTGACGGAGCTGACGTTGGTGCCCGCAGCGTCCGATGCCTGGGCAACGGCGGTTTCAGTACTTAACCTAAATTTCCCGAAGCTGTTTGACGCCCCAATCCCCGACACACCGAATTCAACAATGGCGCTAGTGATATTGAAACTACCTTGTTTTGCGGCTGTCGCATTTACAACAGAGGATATTATGGAGCTAACCCCAACTTTGAAACTTGACCCGCCGTTATCGGTAGCGCCTAGCGGGTTAACTATGCTAAATCTCGGATTCCCGTACTGGGGGTAGAACGTGTCAGTGTGTACGTAGTCGACGTATTTGTCGAAATCAGCATTAAAATCTGGATCACCTATGGTGATGCTGGTCGCGCCATCTACATAGGACAGCGGCCTAACGTAAACTCCAGGCTCGCCGAGCACTGGGAAAATAGTAGTTAGCGGTATGATCGTATCGATTGGGTAATCCGGGTGCCTGTGCACAAGGGTATTGCCAGAGCCATCGGAGCCGTCAGAAACCCACAGCCCAATGTCTTCAGGCGCATCCACAACCTGCGCAAGCGTGACGATTACGTTCCCGGCTGTAGAGTCGACTCCCGCTGACGCGAGGATATAGCCGGTTGCACTGGGATTTCCTACATACGCGGACGTTGGGTTAACGATGATATCGGACACCGTAAGCCCGTCAAGTGCGCCACCACCCCCACCCCCACCACCCCAACTTGCCCCAGTAACGATTAACTCCCCGTCAGCATTAACCTGAGCACTTCTAAGCTTCTTTGTCGTTTCATCGACAAAGATACCATTCCAGTGCCCCGCAGTAGGGCCAATACCAACCTTAACCGCCCCACCGGCCGTTACACTAATAGCTTTACTTGTCATAGAATAGGCACTCCTAGTGCTGCCTCTGCGGCCAGCATTTCTGCATCGATCATAGGATGCTCATATGGTCGTCCTTGCCATATAGCAAGGGCGTGGATTAGTTCGTGGGCTACGCAGCCAAGCTCTGCTTCAGCAGTCTGCTCAGGTTTAACCCATATTACAATGCGCCCACTATGTGTATAGCAGGCAGCTAGCGCATTGTCGCCAATACGTTTAGGTGGCTGCCTAGCTTCCCTAACAGCTACTGGGAGGGCTCCCCTTAGATAAGGAAGAGCCCCACAAGACTGCTCGATAAGCGCAAGAATATGCTTCCTGCGCTTACCCATTAGGCGATCACACCAGAGAAGCTAGCAACTTGGTTACCAACGCGGTCGCGGAGAGCCTTGGTAGCCGGCTTAGTATAAGCCACGCTATCAGTAGCAACAACACCAGTAGCAGTAACCACAACCGTGCTACCCACAACACTTACCGCCGTAACGGTACGAGTAGGAGTGATAACGAAGGCAGACGTTGCAGGAACAACACCAGTATCGAGTGCCTCGCTGAAGGTGATGGTTAGCGTGTTAGTGGCCGTGCGAACACGGGTGCTGACAGTAGGCGCAGTTGCGTCGATGAAGCCCGACAATGCGGTAGCACATGCGGTGAAGAAGTCCGACAACTGCTTAGCAGTGCGGGCCTTACCGCTGGCATTCTTCTTAGCGAAGACCTGCACACCGC
>Ga0228698_1000252_pt1 | contig 46325 bp, 60 predicted proteins | sample McNCre117_Aug_MG_FD_178015 | JGI IMG/M metagenome (GOLD analysis project Ga0228698, IMG submission 178015) | Freshwater microbial communities from McNutts Creek, Athens, Georgia, United States - 1-17_Aug_MG | ecosystem: Environmental > Aquatic > Freshwater > Creek | place: USA: Georgia... | reverse complement strand
CATGGCCGTAAAGTTATTCTCTGCGGCGACTTCACCGAGTTCAGCATAAAACACCATCCCAACGTCACAATATGGGCAAGCAGCGATATTCGCACCGCCCTTCGCGCCATCACGGAGGCCAGCCATGCCGCTGATTGATCTGTTCCCAGAATACGGTGTCCGAGAACTTGCCCGCCTTACGGGTCTGTCGCATGGGACAATCAGCCGGGTGAAGCGTGGCCTTGCTGCGGATAGGCAGACCATGCAGACGTTATATAGCGTGACCGGAAAATGCCTGTGCTGCGATGGCATAGCGAACCTGTCTCCCACCGTCCAGCCCGAGCCTGCCCCCGCGCTGGAGGCCGATATTGATGATCGCCTGCACAACGCGTTGATGAATTATCTGCATCTGCACCAAGCGGCCTACGATGTTTGGCGCTGGTTTGAGGTGTCACGGCCTGACTTGATAGGCCCTCGCGCTGAAGCTCTGCGTGACGCAGTAAATGGTCCTCGCCCATACGGTTCTTTCGCGGAGGCCCCTACGCCCGGCGACAAGCTGGCCGATGCGCTGGCGCTGGTGGGGGCAGCTGTTTCTGTATGGGAAGGGCTTGTTGGGGAGTATGGGTATCGGAAAGCGCAGGTCAATTTCGGCGCTTTGGAAGACGCCCTCGCCAAGCTGAAAGGGGGTGCGTGATGGATACCTTTCTAGAGCCAGTACGCCGCGCCCGCGCTTTAATCAGGTCCGAGCCTGTCTGGGTCCGCGACTATTTCAAAAACGCATTGCGCGTTGATGCACCTTCTGACGGAGCAAAACCTGTGCCAGACCCAATCGACTTGATCAACGCAATGATGGCGGAGCGCGGTCTTTCCCGCCGTGACCTGTTGCCCGTATTCGGTCAACGCAGCCATGCCAGTGAAGTGCTTTCTCGCCGCAGGAAGTTGAGCCTGCCAATGATCCGAGCGCTTGTCGCCCATTACGGATTGCCCGCTGACCGGATGATCCAAGATTACCAATTGCTGAAAGGGGATGCGTGATGGACGCAATTGAACCATCAAACTACGAGCAAGCCGGATGGTCTGATCTGACCTACGAATATGTGCAAGCAATCCTCATCGCCCTCGACGCAGAGAAGGCGCGGGCGGATGCGGCAGAGGTGGAACGGGATGAAGCCCGTGCTACCAATCAATCGCTGCACCGCCGCGTCCAGCGGGCCGAATCTCCCAACATTTCGGCCATCGCAAAAGCTGAGGCATACAAGCAGAAGGGGTGGGATAGTTGGAGCGCCGAGTTTGATCGGGTGATGGGCGCTCATCATGAAATGCGGACGGTTTACGAGATTGTTGCCCCCCTCATGGGTTTGCCCTTTGGCACCTATCACTCGGTGATGGATGCCGCTAAGAACTACTACCCAGAGCATATCTATCACGTCTCATGGATGAACCGACTTGTCGGAGCGATACTGGCCAGGCCCATCGTGGGCGGCAAGTCGGTGGGTCCGTTTGTCGTCAAGGACGTGGTGCGCGACTGTGTTGCTCGTCTGACAGCCCGCGCGGATGCGGCAGATGCCGCGCTGAAGACGGCGCGGGATGCGCTGGCGGATGCCGTGGATGTTCTTGCGCTTGCAGAAAATCCAGCTTGGCCCGACCCGAAATATCACAACGAGGTGAAATCGCTGGGGCTGCGAATTGGATTTGGCGCACTCATGGCAACTGCATCTGCGGGCTGGCGCGAATACTTGGCGGATCAAGGATACCCCACAGGTGGAGAGCATGTCGCGGGACCATGCCTTGGCACGGTAAAGGCAACACTGGCCAGAATGCGCGCCGTCTTGGCCGCGCTGGACGCGAAGGGAGAGCCGAAATGACCCATCCCCTCGAAGTTGTCGAAGCCGTGGCGCGGGCGCTTGTCTACGATTTGGACAGTCTCCCAGATGCGGCGAAAAAGAGGGCGCTCTCAGAAGCCACCGCCCTCCTCGACCAGATCGCCCCGCTGCTGACCGCCGTGAAGGTGAAGCCGCTGGTTTTCAATCCTGTAATCACTAGGGGCAGTATGTCTTTCGCGGAGGCCGTGGGCGGTGGTTACCATCTGTCCATCTGGAAAGGTGAGCATCGCGTATGGGCCACGGGCCATGCTGAAATTGGTATATTTATGACGCCCGAAGCCGCCAAAGCTGCCGCGCAAGCCGACTACGAAGCCCGCATCCTTGCCGCCGTGGAAGCCGTGCCAGTCGCACAGGCCGTCGAAGCCGAGCGCATCGCCTGCACCGAGGAACTGCAGCTGGCCGTTGCTGCGGCAAGGGCGGAGGAGCGGGTTAAGACGCTGGAAGCGGTGAAAGACGCTATACAGTGCTTGGCAAATCCTGCCGACATTCCGGGCGGTTGCGTTATCCCTGACACGTTCGATGAAGGGACAAGCGCCGCGTTTGAAGCGGTTGGCGATATGCTGCGGGAAGCTACCGCCATCCGCAAGCAGGAGGGGGTGTGATCCACCTCCTCGCCATCCCCGCAATTCTCATCCCCCTCCTCATCATCCTCCTCGCCATCCGCGACATGAAAGGACCACCAGAATGACTCCCACCATCATCCTCGCAATCATCCTTGGGCTCATCGCCGCCGTCATGAAGGGAACAAAGAAATGACTCTCGCCCAGCGCCTCCGCGCCGCATGGGCTGAGGAGACGCGGCTGGCGGTGGAGGCAGCACGGGCGGAGGAACGGGAACGGGCGGCGAAGGTGGCGGATAGCTTCCACGCCGAAGCGGTAGAGTGGGCAAAGACCGTTGGGTGGCTTGATAAGCTGATAGATGAAACGGATAGCTCCCGCATCGCCGCCGCCATCCGCAAGCAAGAACCCTGACCGCCCAAAACAAAAGCGGCGCGTCGTATTTGACGCGCCGCCCCTGACCGACAATGACCCCAAACCGACAAGCAGGAGACACGAAGTGAATACCATTAACTTGCCCGGAAAGCAAGACGCTTGGATCCAGACCTACACGGGCGGCGTCTTCCATCCGTTCAATCCGCAGCCCGAAGAGGTTCACATTCTGGACATCGCACACGCGCTGGCCAACACTTGCCGGTACGGCGGCCACACGCTGCGGTTCTATTCGGTGGCCGAGCACTGCGCGCTTCTGGCGGCCTACTTCTTCGCGAACAACGACACGTCCGCTGCGCGCCTGGCGCTTCTGCACGACGCGGCCGAGGCATATGTCATGGACGTGCCGAGCCCGATCAAGCCGTACATCGGCGGCTATGCGACGCTGGAGGCAAACATCGAAGTCGCGGTGCTGGAGCGGTTCGGCATGTTCTTCACGCCGCCGTCCGTCTTCGAACGCGTGACCGCCGCCGATCGGGCGATCCTGCACAACGAGAAAACGGTTCTCATGGCGCCATGCGATAAACCGTGGAACCTGCCCGGCCAACCGCTCGATTTGCCGGTCGAAGTGGCGGGGTTGCTGCCGGATGGCGCGAAGGGAATTTTCCTGTCCATGTTCAAGAGCCTTTTCCCGGAGCACGCAGCGGAGTAGGGTGAAAAGTCTGGCCTAGATGTATGATTTGACGACCGACAAAGGCAGACCGAATGAACCCCTTCAAGAAACTGGCCGCACTCGGCTACACCGATCTGGTGCCGATCATACCGCCCAACGCGGAGATCAGCCCGAACTCCACCCTGTACAAGCGCGTCGGAACACACCAGGACGGCCGGGGCAAGACCCCCGGCATCCGCTTCCCGAGCGGCAAATGGGGTTCCTTCGACTGGATCAACCACGTCGCAGACGAACGTGATTTCGAGCGCTGGCACGCGATGGGCGCCGGCGTCGGCATCAAGACGGGCAAGGTGCTGCTCATCGACGCCGACACGATGCACCCCGACCTTGCCGCGATCATCCGGCCGATCGTCGACGGCGATGGCCATGCCCCCGTCAGGACCGGGCAAGCGCCAAAGCAGGGCTACGTCTTCCGCACCGATGGCGACGTGCCGTATCAGCGCGTCGACTTCGGTGAACCCAATGCCAAGGGCATCCCCGAGCGCGTGGAGGTCCTGTCGCATGGCCGGCAGTTCGTCGCTCTCGGCGTCCACCCGAAGACAGGCAAGCCCTACGCGTGGGACCGGCCGCTCCCCCCATTTGATCAACTCCCTCTCTTGCCGCACGATCAGGTCGGCCCCCTTCTGGAGCGGCTGCGCCAAGCGCTCCCCGCGGCACGCCCGATCGTCAAAGAGGGCGCTGCGTCCGACGTCGATCAGCAAACCCTACGGGGCGACCCGGCACTGATCCGCAAAGCTGTCGCCGCGACGCCCAACACATCAGACCACTTCCCGACACGGGAAAGCTATCTGGCGATGGGCTACGCGATCAAAGCGGCGGTCCCTGACGAGCGCGAGGCGTTCGACATCTTCAGCGAGTGGTGCGACCGTTGGCCAAGCGGGAACGACCCCGACATCGTGGCCGCTGACTGGTGCCGCATGAAGCCCCCGTACAAGCGCGGCGCGTCGTGGCTGTTCGACCAAGCTGACGCCCTGTCAAACGGCGATTTCACCCAAGCCGAGGTCTGGTTCGAGGAACTTCAAACCCAAGAGGAAAGCCCCTTTGCGGCTGCGGAGGCGATCGAGGCGAAGTCAGACGCGCTCTACCCCCTGCTCAAACTGTCCGATGTGATCAACAGGCCCCCGCCGTCTTTCCTGATCGACCGGCACGTACCGGACGTCTCGGTCGGGTTTCTGTACTCGACGCCCGGTGCAGGCAAATCGTTCCTCGCCATCGACATGGCCCTCGCCATCGCCCACGGGTTGCCGGATTGGCACGGCGACAAGATCAACGCCAAGCCGAACGCGGACGTCCTATACATCGCGTCCGAAGGATCCTTCGACATGGGCAACCGGGCGAAAGCCTGGCACAAGCGCCGGGGCATTGGCCAGTTCACAGATCGCTTTCTGATTATCGAGAAGTCCATCGAGTTCATGCGGCCCGACGACATCGAGAAGCTGCTGCGCACGGTGCGCGCTGCGGGCGTAAAGCCTGCCCTCGTGGTGGTCGACACCGTATCGCGCGCCATGCCGGGCGCGGACGAAAACTTGCAGAAGGACATGACGCTCTTCGTCAAAGCCTGCGACCGCGTCCGGGACGAGTTCCAGTGCGCCGTCATGGGCGTCCACCACGCCGGCAAGTCTGGCGACATGCGGGGCTCGACGGTCCTGCTCGGGGCGGGCGATTTCGTATTCAAGCTGGAGCGCAAGAAGGGCGCGTCGATCGGCACGCTGACTTGCGAAAAGCAGAAGGCCGCAGAGGATGGGTGGTCGGAGCCCTATCGGTTCGACGTCGTCGGGCTTGGCGATGGCCAGTCCTCGCTCGTGGCAGAGCGCGAAGTGGTGGGGTTCGGCCCCGGTGTCGCACTGACTCCAGCGGTGGCCGACGAGGTCTTGGGGGCAATGCGGGCGGCGTGGGAAAGCGGTCGGCCTTGGTCAAAGGCGGCGCAGAGCGGGGACCGCCGCGCGGTGAAACACATGGTGGAAGAGTTCGGTTTCAAGGGCGACGAGGCCGAAGATTTGCTGCGGGTTTGGGAAGGTTCGGGCCTGATCTGCGTGGCGGTGCGGGACAGCGACAAGAAAATAAAGGGCTACAAAGTGGTGGGTGGGGCTGGACAAGATGTCCTGAACGACGGTGTTTTCGGCTAGAAAGTTGTACGGAAGTTGTACGGAAGTTGTACGGAAGTTCACGGAAGTTCCCGAGAGTGGTCTTGTAAGTCATTGATTTCATTGATTACGGAAGTTCGGCACGGAAGTCTACGGAAGTACGGAAGTTGGGGGCTAAGTCATTGATTTCTTATACGGAGGTTAAATTTACGGAAGTACGGAAGTTCGGCCCCCCTACGGGGGGAGGTGGCGACTTCCGCCGCCCCTGCATCCGCCACCTCCCGCTTGGGGAAGTGGGCTCGATGGGCGAAGACAGGGGCCAACAAATAGCAAATTGTAACACACCCATTTTCCTGTCGCGAAAAGATTAAGCCCAAGGAAATCCCGGTGCCCCTGTCGCGAAAAAATTAAGCCCAAGGAAATCCCGGCGTCCCTGTCGCGAAAAGATTAAGCCCAAGGAAATCTTGGCGGGGGCCAATGCAACGGGCGCACAGGCCGGCGCGCGGGCGGCGCGGGCGGTCAGGTCCGAGGGCGCTAGGCGGTCAGGTCCGATGGCGATAGGCGGTCAGGTCCGATGGCGATAGGCGGTCAGGTCCGATGGCGATAGGCGGTCGGGTCCGATGGCGATAGGCGGTCAGGTCCGATGGCGATAGGCAGCGCGCCAGAGCGCGCCAGGAAGGGCCAGAGAGGCGCGGGATAGGGTAGGGTATAGGCAAGGGGTGACTTGCCCCTCTGGCGGCCCTAAAAACCGGGTCAGGCGCAAAAGGAAAGGCGCCCACTAGGGGCGCCTCTCAAAGCGGCGGATGATTTGCACTCGGATCCAGCCCAGAATTATGGGCGGGGTGGCAAACAGGGCGACAAGAAAACCCAGGGCGATAGCGATGAAAATCATTGTTGCCTCTTGAGAAATGACGCCACGTCCTGCCCGAACAAGCCGGTGTGCACCGGATGGTTAGGATCTCCGATGTCGCGCTGCCGCGGCGGGATCCGGGTAAGCATATCATCCGCCTCTTTCATAGCCTGCTTTGCCAGTCGGCGCCACGCTGGATCCGCTTCGCTTGGCCAAGGCTGGTATTTGCCGGTCATGCTGCACCGCCTTCCCAGGCGCCAAGGGGTGTATCACGGAAAGGCCGGTTTTGCGCGCGCAATGCGGCAAGCCATTGCGCCATAGTTTTGACGCTGCGCTTTTGTCGCTCTTGGATCCAGTCCCATAGGTTAGCCATGCGCGCCAAGTCGGGCCCGGCGTTGTCCCAGATCCATCTATCCGGCGCGCCATTGCAGATGGCGTCTTCCATCAAACTGTATTCTGCCCATTGATCCCAGGTCGAACCCTGTTCAATCTCGGCATAGACCCCCAGCAAGGTCCCTATTTGGTTATGATCCCAAGTCGACAACGGGCCCCAGGTTCGCCAGTCCCGGTCATACCACGATATGAACCCGTCACGCGAAGTGAAGCGCGCGCGGCAAGCCTTGTCCATATCCGCCTTCGACACGCCGCGCCAGATCCGCGCCAAGTCAGACCGCGTCAATTCGACAAAGATCCGGTCAGTCTCGAAATTGTATTCACGCGGCGACGTCGTGCTTTCGAATTTTCCGTCCAGCGAAAGCCGGGCCAGAAAACTTGCGGCATAGTCGGCCGCATAGGCGCGATAGACGCCGGAAAAATCCACTGCGTCTTGAGCCTTCTGTACCAGGCAATCCGGCGCGGATTTTGTCCCGGTGTCCCGATCGGTGAACATTTGTTCAAATGCCCTATCCACTTCCTCGGAGTGAATAGAGCAATAGAACCCGCCGAACGGAATAGTTGACAGAAAAGTGTCGTCCTTGGCCACAGTGCTTTCCTTCCTTGTTTGATTGTCCAGTAATACGGCCGCGCGTTGACGGCCGCATTGGTTGACAATCAATCCGCAAGCTCTTCCGGCTCTTCCGGCTCTTCCCAAGCGTCAATCAATTCAGACAGTGCGGCGTCGATGCGCGCGCGAATTTCGCCATATGCAAGGGTAGTCGCCAAAGAGCCAAACGTGACGTCTTCCGGTAGGCCGGCATCCTGTAAAAACTCTTCCCCTTGCGCAATGTCGCAAGAGGCACAAAGCCGGATTGCCTTGTAAGTGTAGATCACCCACTGGTGGCCGGCGGCCGCCTCATGCGCGCGGTCTGACATATCGCCCCGGTAGTCTTCCGGGTTTTCTGCGGGTTTGCCTTCCATAAATTCTGCGTAAATGTCGGCCGCGAGTTGCGCGCATTCTGCGTCAAGCTCGTGATCGTCAATTTGAAAGTCTGACATTTTGGGGGATCCTCTTAGGTTTGTTGGATTGTGTAGGACGTCAAGACAGACAGTCTAGGCGCGCAATTTCGGCCGATCGGCCAAGTTCTTGCGCGCGTCTTGAACTGCGATACGTACCATGTCGGAGAAGTAAGACCCGCACTTTCCGGCGGTACTCATCCGCGCTTCGTATATCCGCCGCGCAGGGCGATAGGTCACGCGTTCAATTTGCAATGTCCAAAGGTGTCGCGGTACGCCTTGCCAGCGTTCACAAGGCGCGCCTCAAGGTCGGTCAAGGCAGCGACGGCCGCGCGATAGGCGGCCTGTACAGGTTCAGGCGCGGCCGCTAGGCAATCGTTAAACCTAGTGTCTTGAGTAGCCGCGAAAGAGTAGACGCGATCGCTTGTCGCGAAGACTAGCATTTGCGCGTTATGGTGCTGGGTCTTGTCGGCTTTGGTTGCTTTGGGCATGACAACTTTCCTTGCGTCAGAGTTTGCTAACCGCGCGCCACACGTCAGACCAATTCGGGCCGGTGCACTCGGGGGCGTTCTTGGGGGCGTCCCTCATGTCGCGGTCAAGGCGCGCGGCCGACTGTTCGATTTCGTGGTAGTAAGCGCGGCCTTGAAAAACGTCTTCCGCAGCGCGCCAGAGGCGTTTGGCGCGCGACGCGTACAGTGTGCGGGACATGACGTCTTGATTGCGGCTCAAGTGATAGCAGCGCGCAATTTCCGCTTGGATTTGGTCTCGGGTGTGGGTGACGCTGGCGAACATGTTAGGCGGTCCTTTTTTGGTGTGGTCAAACGGCGGTTGACGCCGCGGCGGCCGCCTTCAGTGCGCGAAGTGCGGCGGTCAGCTTAACGCGGCCGTCAGTATCGCGCGGCGCGGCGTCACGCGCGTCATAGTAGCTTTTCCACGCTTGCGTGGGGCAATGGATGCCAGAAGCGGAAACAAGATCAGCGGCGGCGCGGCGGTTGCGCGCGGCTGCGATAAGGTCAAGCGGGTCCATTTTGTTTGTCCTTTGTTCGGGGGAGGGGGGGGGGGGGGAGGGGGGGGGAGGGGCTTTCGCCCCTTCCATTAGTCGCGAGGGTAACCGTAAATGCCTTCCCATACCGCATAGACGCAGCCGATCCAGAGAGGGGAGGTAAACACTGCGATTGCCACGAGTTCCATTTTGTTTGTCCTTTGTTTGTCGGTGTCTGTAGTCACTTCATACAGGTGTGTTACACCCGTTGCAAGCGGATTTTGTCGGGTTTGTATGATGATTTTGCGCGACCTTCGTACAGTTGCACATATATAGATTTAAGCATATGTTAGCGTTATGCCGGGCAGGACATAACGTCCTGACCTTACACTGTAAGAAGGATCAGCGTTATGCCGCGAAAATCTGGACGCTTAACGCCGATTGAGCGTACCGTTGCCGCGGTGTATGCGGAAACAGGCTCACAAGGCTTCGCGGCACATAAGGCCGGAATAACTCAGCCCGGCGCCAGCATGGCGCTTTCGCGGCCGGCCGTCAGAGAGGAAGTGCTGCGGATCCAGATGGAAAGGCTAGTCGGGGAAGGTGTCCCGGCCGCCCTAAACTGTTTGCTGGAGATAACAGGCAATCCGAAAGCGCCGGCGGGGGCCAGAGTACAGGCGGCCAAGGTATTGATGGATAAGGCCGGGTTCGGCATATCCGATGCAATGCAAGGCAAGGAACCACATGAGATGTCACCGGGGGAATTGGCGGAAGCAATCGCCAAGCTGGAGGCAATGGCGGCCGCAAAAGCAACGCCAGTCGGTCCAGGTCCTGACGTTTTCGACTGACTTGTGCGCAATGCGCGCGCAACCTAACCGCCTAACCTATTGATAAGGCGCAACTGTCTACTGTCTAGGTTAGACAGTTAGGCGGCCCGGCCGCGCCCTGCCCCCGCGCGCGCCGGCCGGGCCGCCGCACCCCCGGCCCCCAGTCCGCCCGCTTCGGCGGAAACTGCATCGGACGCCCGGAGAAATTTGCGCCCCGCCGATACTTCGGGACGCCGTGTCCTCCGACGTCCAGCCCTATCTCTGACGCGGCGCCGTGTCCTCCGACGTCCAGCCGTATCGTCGTTAAGCCGCATCGCCGCAGCGCCGCACCGGCCCGACCAGTCGCCCCGCGCTCAGACCCGTCTCGCTTGCTTTCTGTATGATTTGTAGGCATATTTGCCGCGTCGTATCAGACAGGGACAAGCCCATGCCAGCCCCAACGTCACCGGAAGAGGCCGCGCGTCGGCGCAAAGCCATCGCTGCGGCCAAAGCATCGGGCGTCAAGAACCCCTACACCATCGCCGCCGAAGCCTTGGGCGTGAGCCGCAACACGCTCTTTCAGTGGGACCGGAATTACACACCGCAGGACGTGGCCATCGAGGCGGCGAAGACGGCGGTCAGGACCGCGCTTTCGCCGGCCTTGGTGTGGGCCAAGACCAAGCCCGACGAGGATGGCAACAGTTTCTCGGTGCTTCTGAAGCCGCAGGCGACGGAGGGGCCGGATCTCGTGGAGATGATGGCCGAGGCGTTCGCCGACATTCCGGTCGCGCCGGGCCATGCAATCGGTGACGTTCCATCGCGAGGACGGTCTGGTGCAGCGGAATTACGACCCGGTGACGCGCTTAGGTCAAGTTTGAACGCTTGATTGTTCCGGTTTCAAGCCTTTTGCCTTGACGGAAGTGGGGTTGTTTTTTGTCTGAAATGTCTGGTATAGTCGGCCAACATTTACTTTGGGGGCCGACATGGCGATTTCACCCGTTACCCTTGCGCTCACCGGCACCTACGTCTGTTTGAACTCCGCTTCTGCGGCTTCTGGTTCGGTGTCGGTGTACCCGATCGACGGGGACATCTGGCTTCAGTGGGGCGCTACGACGACGCTTCCGACGAATGACGCCGGGGCCATCCCGCTCGGGCCGGCTGGCCAAGGCGCGGCAGTGATCAATCAGACTTTGGCCGCGTTGTGGCCGGGCGCTGCGTCTCCTGCGTATCTGTTCGCCCGGACGAAGAGCGGCGTCGGCGGCAACGTGGCGGTGTCCTGTGCTTAATGGATTGCGCGCACTGAACGGCCTGTCAGGGCTGCGATCTAGAAGCGGAAGCCAAGTTCGTTCCGTAGACATTTCTGGCGCAGAACTTGTCACGAACGGCAAGTTTCCGACCGATCTGACCGGATGGACTGATGGCAGTTCGGCGGGCGGGGCTATCTCGTGGGTCGCTGGTAAGATGCGGGCCACAAATACCACCGGAACAGCTAGAGGCCAGCAGTCCGTCGCTGTCACAAGTGGGCAGCGGTATGCTTTCTTTGCCCAAAATACCGGAACCGTGGCAGGCTCTGTTGCGCTCAGCAGTAGCGGCTTTGGGGCGTCCGAATATCTGAACTTTGCTACAAACGGCGCAATCGCTGCACAGGCGGGGGTGACGGAATTCACGGCGACGACTGCAACAACATTTATTCAACTTGGGCAAGGTGTTGTCGGATCGTCAAACTGGGATAACGTTTCGCTGCGGAAGCTGACTCCTACTGTATTTTCTACGGGCCGCGTGTTTTCTGACGATTTCAGTGTCAAGCCTGATGGGCCACTTGATACTACGCCGGACGGCCTGCTTTGGAGAAATATGGCACCTCAGAATGGAGTGCATGTCTATCCCTACATTGCCAGCGGTAAGTTGGCAGTCACTGCATCGGGGGATGCGTCTGGCACGACTGCATCATATCCCTATCTCAATTTTGGTACGGGGAAAGTCGCGTCAATCTACTGCGATATTCAATGGCCTGCATCTGGATCAATCGCCATGATTTCAGTGCAGCCGACAGGTACTCTTCTGACCGTCTCCAACATTACCACAAATTCTTTGCATATCGTCTTCACTGATACGAAGGTGGATATAACAACCTACGTTTCCAGCGCCGCTACAACTGAAAGCGTAAATTACGGCGCAGCTTGCGTTTTGGATGGCCGTACATATGCGAATGTTGGATGGTCATTGAACGGCAGCACCTTAGTCATTCGCCTGCCGGATGGCACGTCTATCACGCGGACGGACAGTAAGTTTTCTCAGGTGCAAGGCTCATGCGGTGTTGTCGAACACTTTTACCAGACGGCAACGCCTGGCCCTGTGACGGTCAGTAAAGTATCAATGGGGTTGGGCTGATCGGCGTGAATAGCTGGCTCGTCCCCTGCATCATCCTCGGCGCTGCGGTGTGGGCCGTGGCGTTGTGGCACGTAGTTTAAGCGAAAGGACGCTCCGATGGACCCGCAGAACCTCTTCAATATCGCAGCGGGTGTCGCGCTGGCGGTCGTCGGATGGCTGGCCCGCGAACTGTGGAGCGCCGTGAAGGCTCTTCGGACGGACTTGCAAAAGTTGGAAGTGTCGCTGCCCACCAGCTACGTCGCCAAGGCCGATTTCAAGGACGCTTTGGACAAAATCGAAGCCGGCCTTGACCGGATTTACGCGAAATTGGACGGAAAGGCCGACAAGTGACCTACTCCCTCGGACCACGCAGCCGCGCCAATCTGATCGGAGCCCACCCGGACCTGATCCGCATTGTGGAAGGGGCCATCGTCCTGTCCACGGTCGATTTCGGCGTCACAGGCAAGGCCGTGCGGACGCCGGAAGAGCAGCACGCGCTGTTCTTGAAGGGCGTCACGCAGAAGGACGGCTACAAGAGCAAGTCCAACCACCAGCCGCACGAAGACGGCTTCGGTCACGCGGTGGATTTGACGCCGTTCGTGGACGGCAAACCGATCGTAACGGAAGCCGCGTGGGGCCTATACCCGGCCGTCGCGTCGGCCATGAGCCAGTCCGCCAAAGCCCTCGGGCTGGCCAACCGGCTGACGTGGGGCTGCAACTGGTTTGAGACGATGGACCGCTATGGCAGCGCCCCGTCCGACATGCAGGACGCGCTCAATCGGTACAAACGGAAACACCCAGGCCCCGATTTTGTCGACGGGCCGCACTTCCAACTGTCTTGAAAGGACACAACCATGAGTGCTGAAGAAATCGGCGGCGTCGTCCGCACCATCGCGGCCGCAGGCTTTGGCGTGCTGGTCGGCAAAGGCATCATTGACGCGGCCACCGCGACGGCCCTCGGCGGGGCAGTCGGCACCATCGCGATTGCGATCTGGTCCGTCTGGTCCAAGCGCCGCGCCGCCTGATGTGGGCGGTAGTTCTTGCCATCTTGCGGGCTATCGGGGGCGTCCTGATAGCCCGGCAAGGGCGGCAAGCGGCAGAACTGCGCGACCTGAAACAAGCGGAGCAAATTCATGTGGACGCTGCGGCCTCTCGCAAGCCTATCGCTGATCCTGATACCGTCTTGCGCGCCAGTGGGCGGCTACGCGACTAGCGCCGTTTGCGCGGAACTGCGCGCCGATCTGCCGTCGTGGTCGTCGCACGACACCGCGCAATCGCGCGCAGAAGGGGCGCGGTTTGTGACCACGTTCTCCGCGATTTGCGGGTAGGAGAACACTTTGCCTGATATGCGCCGCGTCAACCCGAAGACCGGGCTCCGCTACGGTTTCGAAGCCGAGCAAGCGGCGAAGAAGGCTGCCGAGCCCTCGGACGCGGACATCGGCAAGGCCCTGACGCTGATGAAGCGCCAGCAGAAGATCCACGCCGCGCGGGATCATTTGCTGGACTTCACTGAGTTCACGATGCCCGACCCGGCGCACCCGAATGACGCGACGAAGTCGTCTTACGAAGCGGCGCAGTTCCATCGGGAAGTGGCCGCGGCGCTGGAGGCCGTAGAACGCGGCGAAATCCAACAGTTGATTTTTGCGATGCCCCCTCGCCACGGTAAAACCCAACTCGCCACGAAGAGTTTTGCCGCCTGGATGAGCGGCCGGCACCCGACGTGGAATTTGGCCATTGCCTCGTACTCAGACACGATGGCCGAGGACATGGGCGCCGACACGCGGTCGATATTGACCTCCGCGCAATTCAAGCAAGTCTTCTCCGGGTATTCGCTGCGGCGTGGCGGCTCGGCCAAGGCCAACATCCAAACCGCAGCCGGGGGCCGTTTGGTGTTCGTCGGTCGCGGCGGGGCGCTGACGGGTCGGGGTGCAGATTGCCTACTCATCGACGATTTGTACAAGGACCACGAAGAGGCCCGGTCGCAGACGATCCGGGATCAAGCGTGGAACTGGTTCACGAAAGTCGCGATGACGCGCCGGATGGGCCGGAAGCTGGTGATCATCACTATGACGCGCTGGCACTCCGACGACATCATCGGCCGGATCACTGACCCGGAGAACCCTTGCTACAACGCCATCGAGGCGAAGAAGTGGAAGATCATCCGGCTCCCGGCTATCGCCGAGGAAGAGGATCCGCTCGGCCGCGCCGAGGGCGAGGTTCTGTGGCCGGAACGCTTTGACCTGGACTTCATGCAGTCGCAGCAGCGCCTTGACCCGCTCGGCTTCGCGGCCCTGTACCAACAGCGGCCAACGGTGGCTGATGGCGTGCTGTTTCGCCGCGAGAACCTTCAGTTCTACAAAATGTCCGATCTGCCCGAGGATCTGCGGATTTACTGCGCGTCGGACCACGCTGTCGCAACTGGCCAGCGGAATGACTACACGGTCTTGCTGAAGGTCGGCATAGACCGGCAAAACAACATCTGGCTCTTGGACTGCTTCCGCGCCAAGGTCCCGACCGATCAGGCCGTGGAGGCGATGCTGGCGATGGCTGGCGGCAAGCAGCGGCCTTTGCTCTGGTGGGCGGAACGCGGCCACATCTCCAAGTCCATCGGGCCGTTTCTGCGCAAGCGGATGGACGAGACGGGCACCTACATCAACCTCGTCGAAGTGACGCCGGTTGGCGATAAGGAACAGCGCGCGCAATCTATCGCAGCGCGCGTCGCAATGGGCAAAGTCTACCTGCCGAGCGAAAAGCCGTGGACTGAAAAGATCGTCAGCGAGTTGCTGGCCTTCCCGAACGGAATACACGATGACGCGGTGGACGCTTTGGCGTATATTGGCCTTGGATTGCAAAGCCAATTCGGCCCCGGCCGGGATCGGGCGAAGGAAGAAAAGGCCAAGCGCCCCGAATACGGGACGCTGGCTTGGGTGAAACTGGCCGATAAATGGGCCGAGCAAGAGCGTGCCCGCAAGGCCGCAGGGGGCTTTTGATGTCTGATTTGACGGGCGACAACACAATGCAGATTGACAGCAACGACAGCCCGTCGTTGTCTGTCACGGGGACCGAGCAAACCGCGCCCGACGCGACGCCGCAGGAAATCAACCTCGTCAAGCAGATCATCCAGACGATCAAGGCCGACAAGCGGCACCATAAGATCGCCTTCGACCGTATGCGCCACGACATGCAGATCGCGACGTGGGGTGCTGACAAGACTTGGATCAAAGAGAACTACGTCGCCAATATCGCGGGCCGCCATATCCGGCAGAAGACCGCCGCGCTCTACGCGAAGAACCCGAAAGTCTCCGCGCGGCGCCGGGAGCAGATTGACTTCGCTATTTGGGACGAAAACCCGCAATCGCTCATGATCGCCATGCAGACCGTCATGGCGGGGCAAGCCGCCGTGCAAGCCGCCGCCACGACGCCCGCGCCGATGCCTGCCGACCCTATGGCAGCACCCGCAGCCGCGCCCGGCGCGCCGCAAGAGGGCTGGCAGGGCAGCGTCAGCATGTCGGGTACGCCGGGGGGCAATATGGACCCGCGTATGCGCGTCTCGGCGCCCACGCTCGGCCACAACGGGGGGCCGGCGTTGCCGCCCGTGCCGCAAATGCCGCCCGGCTTCGATCAGGCAATGGCGCTCGTCGCGGACTTCCAGCAAGGGCTCCAGCGCCGTCAGATGTACGACAAGATCGGCAAAACGCTGGAGATCCTGTTTGCGACGGCGCTGGCGAACCAGCAGCCGATCGACTTCAAACGCGGCATGAAGGCCGTAGTGCGGCGCGCACTGACGACCGGCGTCGCCTATGTGGAACTCGGCTTCCAGCGCGAAATGGGGCCGCGCGCCGGGTTGACGGAGCAGTTGGCCGACGCCCGCGTGCGGCTTGACCACTTGAAATCCCTGTCGGAGGAAGTGGCCTCTGGCGAATACGACGAGGACAGCGCCGAAAAGGCGGAACTCGAATTGTCGATGGCGTCGCTTCAGGCCGAGCCCGAGATCGTGCTTCGCGAAGGTCTGATCATCGACTACCCAATGTCAACGAAAGTGATCCCCGACAAGCTGACCAAGCAACTGGATGGCTTCGTCGGTGCGCGGCACCTGACGATCGAATACGCCTACTCCGTCGAAGAGGTCGAAGAAATTTTCGGCGTGGACATGGAAGACGGCTACACGTCTTACGAAACGGACGACGCCACGTCGCGGGACGCCGGCGCAAACACCGTTCACGACGACAACTACATTCCGACCACCAGCGACAAGAAGGGCGGCATGGTCTGCGTGTGGAAGCACTACGACAAGCCGACCGGCCTCGTCTACTACGTGGCAGACGGCTACAAGGGCTTCCTGCGGCCGCCCGCGGCCCCCGACGTCTTTGTGGAGAACTTCTGGCCGGTCTACGCGCTGACGTTCAACGCGACCGAAAACGAGCACGAGGTCTTCCCGCCGTCCGACGTGTCTTTGCTGATGGACATGCAGAAGGAATACAACCGTTCGCGCCAAGGGCTCCGGGAGCACCGGGAAGCGGCCCGCCCGCGGTGGGTGGCCGCCAACGGCGCCTTTGACAGCGAAGAGGACCCGCTGCGCCTGAAGACGATGAAGCCCTTCGAACTGGCCATGCTCGGCATGGCTCCGGGCACGAAGATCAGCGACATTCTGCAAGTCATCCCCGTGCCGGGCGTCGACCCGAACCTTTATGAGACGGGGCCGATCTTCACCGACACGCAGCTTGTCGTCGGCGCGCAGGAAGCGCAGTTCGGCGGCGTGAGCAAGGCCACCGCCACGGAAGCGGCGATCGCGTCCAACTCCAGCACTTCGGCCGACGCGTCTTCGATTGACGATTTGGACGCGTTCCTGTCGGCGATTGCGCGGGCGGGCGGCCAGATCATGCAGCGCGAGATGTCCGAAGAGATCGTAAAGCAGATCGTCGGACCCGGCGCGGTGTGGCCGCAGATGACCTTGGCCGAGATCGCGGGCGAAATTCATCTTGAGGTCGCGGCCGGATCCACCGGCAAACCGAACCAAGCCGTCGAGATCGCCAATATGGAGAAGCTGCTTCCGCTTCTGATCCAGATGCCTTCGATCAACCAAGAGGAACTAGCGCGCGAAGTTCTGCGTCGTCTGGACGACCGGATGGACCTGACGAAGATGATAGTGGCCAACGCGCCGTCCATCGTCTCGCAGAACCAGAACGCGCAGCCCTCGCCCGCCAATCCCGGCAACAATCCGGCCATGCAGGGCGCGCACGGGGCGAACAACGCGCCAGCGGCGCCGGGCGGTCCGGGCGGCAGTTCCCCCGCCTTCGGAAGCAACCAAACTTAGCGTGTCTGCTAAGTATGACTTGACTTGCGACAAATCAGACAATCAGGTATAACCGACGCACTGAATAGGAGCCCTAGATGGCTGTCACCGACGATAACGACCTGGATATGGCCTCGTCAGCCGTGTCCGACCTGGACGCGCAGGAGCAGTCGGCCGAAGCCGCCGCTCCCGCAGACGCGACTTCGTCCAACGCGACCGGCGAAAACGCCGTCAAGGATACGCTTTCGATCGTTCGTGACGTTGTTGCGGACAAAAGCGGCCAAGACGGATCGGCCCCGCCCGCCGAAGCGGAAGTCGGCCAAGCCGACGTTCAAGGCAAGGCGAAGGAACCGGACGAGGAAAACTTCTCGGACGTCCCCTTCAACAAGCATCCGCGCTTTCAACAACTGCTACGGCAGGCCAAGGCCAACAAGGCCGACGCCGAGCGGTATCAGAATGTCCAGACGTTCATCGACAACCACGGCCTGAGTGCCGAGGAAGCCGCTGACATGCTGGTGATCGGCGGTCTGATGAAGACCAACCCCGCCGAAGCGTGGAAACGTGCCAAGCCCATTGTCCAGCAGCTTCTTATCGCTGCCGGGGAAGTGCTTCCCGAAGACCTCAAAGGCCGCGTCCAAAAAGGCGAAATGAGCGCCGACGCAGCACTTGAAGTCAGCCGAGCCCGCGCGGGCGTGCAGTCTGTCGAAGCGACGCGCTCTTTCGAGCAGCAACGCTACGCGCAGCAGCAAGCGCAGCAGGCAGCGACGGCCGTCGTGTCGGCCGCCGAAACTTGGGAAGCGGAGCGTCGCCGTAAGGACCCGAATTTCGAAACGAAGTTGCAGCCGCTTATGAAAGAGGTCGCGTACCTCCAGATGAGCGAAGGCAAGCCGAACACGCCGGAAGGCGTGAAGGCGCAGTTGGACCGGGCGTACAAAGCCCTGATCCCGCCGCCCGCCCCTCGGCAAACCGTCGCGTCTGTGAGGCCAACGCCTCCTCCTGTCACTGGTGGCCAGGTCGCTGGAAACACTGCCCCGAAGCCTCAATCGACGATTGACATTATCCGTCAACGCGTGAGCCGGGGCTGACATAAGGAATAGGCAAGATGCCGTTCACCGCTGACGAACTCTCCGACATCAACGTCGGTGTCCTCGAAACCTACATCGACAAAGGCAAGATCTGGAAGCAAAACGTCCAGAACAAGCCCCTCCTGAACGCCCTCAACGATGCGGCGGGCAAATTCACCACCGGCAAGGAATTTGTGTCCTACGGCGTGAAATCCGGTCAGGGCGGCGGCGCTCTGGCGGGCTTCAACGGCGACGACCAAGTGGCCTACTACAACCCGCTCGGCCTGAAGCGTGCGCGTGTCGCGTGGAAAGAACACCACATCGGCATGGTCGTGACGCAGACCGAACTCAAGTACGACGGCATCGACATCGTCGAAGAAAACTCCCGCGCCGACCAGCAGGACCGCCCGCAAAGCGACCGTGAAATGCAAGCGCTGGCCAACCTTCTGGACGAAAAGAACGACGCCCTCGGCGAAGACTACGCGTTCTCGCTGAACCGTCTTCTGTACGGCGACGGCACCACCGACGCCAAGGCCATCGCGGGCATCCGTTCGTGGATCCTTGACGCTCCGACCTTGGGTTCGTCGGGCGGCATCAGCCGCGTGGCAAACACCTGGTGGCGCAACCGGGCCGCTACCACGGCCAACGCCTCGGCAGGCGGCCAAGGCCCGATCACCGTGTCGAACTCCAATGGTGGCGCCCTGATCACCTTCATGGACAAGGAAAAGCGCCAGCGCGCTCGTTACGCCTCCGGCGCGACGAAGGTGCAGTATTTCGCCGGTTCCGACTTCATCGAAGGCTACAAGCAGGAACTCCGGGCGAACGGCTGGTACACCAACCAAGGCTGGCAGGGTTCGGTGAAGCCGGATGGCTTCATGGACGACCCGATGATCGGCGGCGTGCAGTTGCAATACGACCCGACGCTCGACGACCTCGGGTACAACAAGCGCTGCTACGCCATCGACATGGGCCGCGCCGGCCTCCGTCTGCTCTACGCGGACGGGATGCGGATGAAGCGCCACAACCCGGCCAGGCCGTATGACCGCTACGTCATGTACAACGGCATCACCATGACCGGCGTGCTGGTGGCGAAGCAGCTTAACACTTCGGGTGTCTACGACATCGCGTAACCCCTCGCCCGGCGCGCAAGCGCCGGGTTCAACCCTCTTTTGAACGAAGGAACGCGATATGCGTAACAAGAACCTCTTCGCCACGGCGTCCACCGCGCTCACCGCTGCGGTCGCCAACGCCGGCACTTTCACCGTCGCCTACCCGAGCGGCACCAGCCAGTTGTCGTTTACCTCGGGTCTGAACGCACCGACCGGCTCGTTCATGATCATCAACAACGTGGACCGCTGGACGGTCGCGGCGTCGCAGATGAGCATCACCTACGGCGCGTCGAACATCACCGTCACGAACAACACGGGCACCACCTTGGCCGCTGGCGCCTCGGTCTTGCTCCAGTTCGAACGGGTGGACGGCAACGACATCGTGACGTTGCCCTTCGCGGTGAACCTCGCGTCCATCACCACGGCGCAGGACATCGTCACGGGCTTCCGCCCCGGCATTGACGGCGTGATCGAGGACATCTCGTTCGTCGTGAACGTCCCCGTCACCACCGCGTCGAAGTTGGCCACGATCAGCCTGAAGATCAACTCCACCGCTGTGACGGGCGGGGCCATCGCTGCGACCTCGGCCGCCGCCACGCCGATGGGCAAGGTTCTGCAAGGCACCGACATCACGGCGCTGTCGGCCATCGGTCGCGACGACACCCTGTCGATCGTCGCCACGGCCGTCACGGCGTTCTTGGAAGGCTCGGGCACGATCTTCGTCCGCATCCGCCGCAACGTCCCCGACGCTTGGTAATCCTGACGGCGGGGCTTCGGCCCCGCCTCACCCCCTTTCAACCTGACAAGGACTGACATGGAACTCGCAAACTGCTTCGTCGCGCTGGCTGGAGACAACGGCCACATTGTGCAGAAGTTCGGCGTGACCCCGTCTGAGGTCGCCGTTCTGCAACTGATCCACGGCGACGACGCCGTGTCGGAAATCGAGATTTTCGGCTCTGACACCCGCCGCAGCCGCGATGAACGCGACCGCCTCTGCCAAGTCTACGGCGTGAACAACGAGGGCCAGATCACCGCCCGCGCCGTCGACATGTTGTTTCCCGGTGCCGCCGCGCGGCTCTTCGAAACTTTTGAAGAACTGTCGCTGCCCGAGAGCGCGTACAAAGAGATCGTCACGCGCGTCAGCCCTGAGGACAAAGCGCCCAAGCGCACCCGCAAGAAGAGCGCCGGTGCGGATCCGGTCCCGGTGCAGGACACCGCGCCCGTCACTACCGCGTCCGACCCGGACGACGATTTCGAAGACATGCCCGGCGTCATGGGCTGAAGGTAGGGCTAGATGTCGCGCGGAACCACTCTCGCCAAGCTGTTGAACGACTTGCGCGCCGAGTGCCGCATTTCGCTCAACGTCGCGCACAATGCGCAGAACGAAGCGTCGCAGATCATCGCTCTGCAACGCAAGCAGGAGTGGTTCTGGCACGACTTTTCGTGGCCGCATCTCCGTGTCGAGCGTATCATCAGCCTGCAAGCGGGCCAGCGATACTACGACATGCCGTCTGACATCGACATTGACCGTGTCGAAAAGATCGAGATCAGGAATGCTGGCATTTATTTTCCGCTTCAGTGGGGCATCACGGCCGAACACTACGCGGTCTACGACAGCGAGCGAGACGTTCGCGGGGATCCGGCTCAACGCGTTCGCATCAGCGAAGGCGAGATGCTGGAGATTTGGCCGATACCGAAAACCAACGCCGACGCCACGACGCTGGAGGGCAACGTTAAAATCACGGGCATCCGAAAGCTGAACCCGCTTGTCGAGGAAAGCGATACCGCGGACATCGACGATCGGCTTCTCGTGATGCACTGCGCCGCCGAATACCTGGCGGCCACCGGCGCGAAGGACGCGCAAGTGAAGTTGGACCAAGCGTCAAACCTCTACCTGAAGCTGCGCGGCGCCCTTATGCCCCGCAAAACATATCGCCTGTTCAAGGACAACGACAAGGGCTCCATGCGGACGAACCGTCTCCCGATCGCCATCTACAAGGCTCCGTGATGGGCAGCATTTGGGTCAGGGAGTTTATCGGCGGGCTTGACACGCGGCGTCTGGACGAAGCGGCATCTGGCGGCGTTCTCGTCAAGGCCAACAATGGCCACATCACGCGCGGCGGGGAGTTTGAGCAGCGCGCGGCCTTCGTGCCGACCTATTCGCTTCCGGCGGGCACGGTCGGCATGTACCGCACCAAGGCCGGGCTCGTCGTGTTTGGCAGCGCCACCGCGCCGACGCTGCCGACCGGCGTGTCGTATCAGCGTCTTCAGCACTCCACGCCGGGGTTGACGCTCACCAGCATCTTGAGCGCAGCGCTCTATGCCGGCAAAATCTACGCCATAGGCGAGTTCTCGGACGGCTCGGTCCTGCATTTCTACGACGGCACGCAAGTCACGGACTGGTACGACGGCCGGGCTCGCTGCGCCGTCACGGTCACGGCGTGCCCCTCAGGTTCGCTCACCGCTTTGACGGTGAACGGCGTGTCCGTCATCTCGGGTGCCGTGACGGGGCCGACGACGCCGGAAGGCATGGCTTCGGCCATCGCCACCGCCATCACGTCCTACAGTTCCGCGCCCGAATACACGGCGGTGGCTAACGGCAACGTCGTGAACATCGTCGCGTCCACTTCCGGCACGGGGCCGAACGGTTTTGCCGTTGCGCTCACCGTCTCGGGCGGTTTGGTGCTGGATACCTACCTGACCGCGCTGTCGGGCGGCGGGACGTTCGGCGGGACCGTCGCGACCGGGTCGTTCCAGATCACCGCAGGCGCGGGCGGCGACACGATTTCGCCCGCCGTAAACGGCGTGGCGCTCTGCGGTGCCGTGGCTTGGGCCGGGTCCGCTACCGCCACCGCCACCGCCGTCGCCGCCGCGATCAACGCCGCCACGACGATACCCGACTATACAGCGACGTCCAACGCCGGGACGGTGACAGTGGCCACCGCTACGCACACGGCGGCGGTGAATGGCCTTCCCATCACGCTCACCATTGTGGGCAGCATGTCGGTTCTGACGGGCGGCGCGCAGGCCACGGCGTCCTTCGTCCTTGCCAGCGCCACGCTCGGCTCTTCGACGCTCTTGGTGCGTGCAGCGGGCATCGACCTCGTCTCCGCGCCGGTGGCGATGACGGGTTCTCTGGCCGCCAGCGCCGCCGCCATCGTGTCCGCGATCAACTCCTACACGTCGTCGCCGGATTACACGGCCAGCCTCTCCAGCGTCACGGTGGGCGCCACGACGACCCACACGATCACGATCACGTCAGTCAGCCAGACCAGCAGCGTGAACGGCGGCGCGCTGACCTTCGTTACCACGGGCACTGTCAGCGTCACGGGCGCCACGACCTTGTCGGGCGGCGTCACGCCCTACACGACGATGGTGGCCGTGTCGGGCGGTTCGGTGGACGACGCCTTCACCCCCGGCAACTTCGTCTCGACGATCGGCACGAAGCTGTATTCCGTCGCGGGGCCGATCTTGCACTTCTCTGGTGTCGCCGCCCCGACGCAGTGGACGACCGACGCTGTTGGCGCGGGCTTCATCGACATGTCTTCGCAGACGTCCGAGATGGAAGCGCTCGTCGCGGTGGCCCGCTATCAAGGCTACGCGGCGGTGTTCGCCGAGCGCGTCGTTGACATTCGCTTCGTCGACCCGGACCCGACGCTTAACCGCCAGATCCAAGTCCTTGAAAACACAGGGACCGCTTCGCCGCGCTCCATCACGCAGTTCGGCGACACCGACCTGTTCTACCTCGCCGAGAGCGGCCTCCGGTCCCTGCGGGCGCGCGACGCGTCAAACGCGGCTTCTACGACCGACATCGGCGTTCCGGTGGACGACATCGTCGTGGCGAAACTGCAATCGCTGACCGAGGACGAACGCGCCCAAGTCATCGGCCTGATCGAGCCCGTAAGTGGCCGGTTTTGGCTGATCATGAAGGACCAGATTTTCGTTTTTTCGTTCTTCACGGGGGCCAAAGTGTCGGCGTGGAGCACCTACGACACAACCTATATCAGCGGCTCCAGCACCGTGCCGTTCAACGTGACCGAGGCCATTGCGCACAATCGGCGGGTGTATCTGCGGTCTGGCGACACGATCTTCTGCTACGGCGGCAACGGGACGTCCGAGGTCCACGACGCCACGGTGGCCGAACTCTGGCTGCCCTACATGGACGCGGGTTCGCCGTCGCAGGGCAAAATGTTCCAAGCTATCGACGCCGCTTTGCGCGGTCTTTGGGTCGTCTCCGGGGCGATGGACCCGAACGACCCGACTGCGGAAGACACGATCGCGACGCTGGACGAAACGACCTATAGCGTGGCCGGATCCGTGCCCTTCCAGCACCACTCCACGCACATGTCTCTGCGTTTCCGGTCGCGGGACGTGGGGCCGCACAAGTTGGCGTCCTGCATCATCCACTATGACAGCGACGACAATGCGGATTGATCGCGCAACGCGCGATGAGGTCCACCACGTCGCGCTCAACATGCGGGACCGCGATTACGCAGAGTTCTCGGCCACGTCCGACTGCCGGAACCGCGAAGAACTGGCCGACTTGCTGGCCGATCGGTTCGGCGGCCGAGACGACGTTCTGTGCGGGGCGCTTGGCGACGAGCCGATATGTATCGGCGGAACTATCGAAGCGTGGCCTAACGTCCTGACGCTCTTGTTCTTCGCCACGCCGCAGTTCCCGAAGATCGGCCTTCCGATCACCAGGTTCATTCGAGATCGGCTCTTCCCGCAGTTTGACCAAGTCGGGGTTCACCGGATCCAAGCGGTGTCTCTGGCCGGGTACGACGACGTTCACGAATGGCTGCGCGTGCTCGGGATGGAGCCGGAAACCGGGCGCCTGCACGGATACGGCAAGCGCGGCGAAGACTTCATCCAATTCGCGAGGCTGCGCAATGTTCGTTCGTCTTGGGATTGACGCCGACGAGGACGCCATTGTCGAAATGGCGCGGCTGAACTGCGCGCTCTCGACGCCGCATTTGGAGTTCGCCCCGGAGAAGGTGCGCGACGCTTACCGGGACTATTTGGCGACGTGCTCCACGACGTTCTTCGTCGTGGACAGAGACGGCGAAGTGGTGGCCTTTCTGATGGCCGGAATATACGAATACCGACACGCGTATGGACTTTTCGTCGCGCAAGAGGTAATCTTCGTCAGACCCGAATATCGTGGCTCTCGGGCAGCCGCACTTTTGATGAAACACTTGGTGGAGTGGGCCAAAGGGCTCGGCGCCAAGGAAATCACAGGCGGGAACGACAACGCGTTCCAGTCTGACCGCACGGCGAAATTCCTGATCAAGTTTGGATTTCAGCCGGTCGGTTTCTTCATGAGGCGGAATTTGACCGATGAGTAAAAAAGACGGCGGTGCGGGCAAAGAGGCCAAGGCGGCGCGTGCCGATGAATTGGCTCGGCAAGACCGCATCCGCGCCGGGACAGACCGGATCAATGGGATTTTCGACACGCAGACGGGCGGCGATTTTCTAAATCGGCGTCGCGACGCGTATATGAACTACGCGACGCCGCAGCTTGACGACCAGTACGGCAAGGCGACGCGCGATCTGACGTTCTCGCTGGCGCGGAACGGCAATCTGGACAGTTCCGCGCGCGGCCAGCAGGCCGGGGAGTTGCAGAAGCGCTACGACCTGAACCGCCAGAACATCGCCGATCAAGCGGTGGCCAGCGCCACGGATGCGGCCACGTCCGCAGAAGACGCAAGGTCAAGTTTGATCAGCACGCTCAATTCGACCGGCGATGCGCAGCAGGCGACGAACTCGGCGCTCGGCCGGGCGACGGCCCTGTCGCGACCGGCCGCGTTCAACCCGCTGTCGAACATGTTTGCCGACCTGACCAGCGCCTACAACACGCAGCAACAGGTGGCCAACTTCAAGAAATACTCGGGCGTCGCGACGAACTTCGCGCCGACGACCGGCGCTGTCGTGGTGAGTAGGTAGATCATGTGTGACCCGTTAACCATTGCAGGACTGGCTCTCTCCGCGGGATCCGCTGCGGCGAACTCGGCTGCGGAAAGCCGCGTCGCCCACGCGCGCACGGCCGCGCTGTCCACCGAACGCGCCCGCCAGAACGGCCTCGACCAGCAGGCCGAAGCCATCAACACGCAGTCGCAAGATCGGTTCAAGAACCTCGATCAGCAGACGGCCGACAAGGGCGCGCAGCTTGGCGACTATTTCGCCAGCCAAAGCACGCCAATGCCGACCGCCGCCGAGGCGCTGCCCTCTGCCGGGGGTTCGAACATCACCGTGCAAGAGGAAGACAAGCAGCGAGCCAAAGCTGCGGCCATGACCGGCGCGACCGGGCACGCGCTCGGCGAGTTGCGGTCGTTCGGCGATGTGCTCGGCGGCTTGAGCCGTCAGCAAGCGCAGGACGCAAGCGCAGTCGGCCAGATCGGCGGGTTCAAGACCGGCTCTTCGAACGTCCTGCCCTACGAACTCGACGCCGCGAACGCCAAGGGCAACGGCCTGAAGATGCTCGGCGACATTCTCGGGGGCCTCGGCAGCGTGGCGACCTCGGCCGGGCTTACGGGCGGAACGCTGTTCGGCATGGGCGCCCCCAAAGCCGCGTCCCTTGGCGGGGCGGCGGTGCGCGGCGCTACGGGATCGGCCATCCGCCTCCCTAACCTCTACACTCCGGGGCATCTGTAATGGGTATCACCACGAACCGCATGTACAACGACCCGTCTCTCGGCGCGGCCTTCGGGAACCTGGCGCAAGCCTTCATGCCGCCCTCGAGCAGCGATTTGGCCGGGTACGCCACGGCCGGCGCGACGCGCGAACAAGCCGCGCGGCTGGCGTGGCTGTTCAACAACCCGCTTGACCCGACCGCCTCTGAGCGGTCGTCGCTGACCGGCGTCCAAGGCTTCGGCCAGACCCCGGACGGCTTCGGTATGACGGACGCCACCAATCGGCGCGGGCAGGACGTGAGCGCGAAAAGCGCGCTGGACGTGGCGGGCGTAAACAACGCCGGGGCGATGGCGCGGCAGTACGTGAGCGCGAAAAGCGCGCTGGACGTGGCGGGCGTAAACAACGCCACCAATCGGCGCGGGCAGGACGTGAGCGCGAAAAGCGCGCTGGACGTGGCGGGCGTAAACAACGCCGGGGCGATGGCGCGGCAGCTTGCGGAGCCCGTTAAGGTGGGGCAAGGCGAAACCGCGTTCCTGCCCGATCAGACGGCCACCGCAACCGGCCTTCCGGGCATGTTCACGGGCGCCGTGAACGTTGGCCAAGGGGACACGACGTATCTCCCGAACGGGCAGAAACTCGACGGGGCGAAGAAACCCCTGACGGAAGAGGAAATGAAGGGCGCGATCTTGGGCGGTTTGCCCGCCGCCGATCAACGCAATTCGGTCATGGGCAGCGTTCCGGTGGAGACGATCGTTCGCGACGGCAAGCCAGTCGTCGTATCGCGCCCGGATGCAGTAGGCCAGCAGCCCGCAGCGGCTGGCGCCCCCGTGCAGGTCGTCGGGCCGGGCGGCACGCCCATACTGATGGACCCTGCCGCTGCGGCGGCTATGGGCGCCACGCCCTACGACCCCAAAGCGGGGGCGGTGGACGTCAAGAACTACGTCACGAAGGACGGTCGGACTGGCTCGGTGGCCATCGCGCAGGACGGTACGATGCGGGACGCCATGACGGGCGACGCGCTGCCCGAAGGCACGCGCACGTTCACCGGGTCCTTGACGGGGAGCGCGCAGGACACGGGCCTCGGCGGCAAGTCCACGGAGGCCAGCGATAAGGCCGGAATTTTCTACAGCCGCGCCGCGCCGGCAAGCGCGAATTTGGACGCCGCGATCAAGAGCGGGTACACCCCGACCGATGCGGACTACGAAGGTTTGCTTGGCGCTCTGAGCGGGCTGCCGAACGCCGCGACGCGGCATCTGGTGTCCGACGCGGGGCGCGCATTCTATGGCAACGCGCAGAACTTCATGATGGCCATCTTGCGCCCCGACACCGGGGCCGCGTTCGGCAAGGAAGAGTTCCAGACCTACGCCCGCGTGTTTATCCCGATGCCGGGCGACGATCAGCAGACCTTGCAGAACAAATCTGTCGCGCGGGCCACCGCTTTGTCCGCGCTGCAAGGCACATCGCGGGGTTCGGCCGAGGCCATCGCCGCCATCATGCAGCAGAACGGGCTGCCGATCCCGCCCGAAATGCAGGCCGTCATGGCGCGCAACGCGGCGAACGGCGGCGCACAGCCCGACGCTTCGGCAGGCCCGGCAGGCAACCTCAACGCGCCAGCGCCGGGCCAATTCCCGACGCCGCCCCAAGGGGCAATCAACATGCTGAAGGGCGACCCGAACTTGGCCGCCGCTTTTGACCAGAAATACGGCGCGGGCGCCGCCGCTGCGGTCTTGGGGGGCAACTGATGGGGAACCCGTTCGACCAGTTCGACCAACAGGGCGGAAACCCGTTCGACCAGTTCGACAATGCGCCGAGCGCTGCCGACCCGCTCGGCATCACGCAGAAGGAGCAGCCGAACGTTTGGGCCGACATGGGTCTGAGCGGTCTGAGTGGTGTCGCGCGCGGCGCGCTGTCCGGTATTCTGACGGCCGCGCTGACGCCGGGGGACGTCCCGATCTTTTCGGAAGAACAGTCGCGCGGCATGTACGACGCCGGCAACCAGATGATGAACGACAATCTCTACGCGCCCAAGACGATGCCCGGCAAGTTCGCCGAGACGGCCGGCACGCTGGTGCCTTTTGCGGCCATGCCGAGCGCTGCCGTGCGCAACGCGCCGACCGCTCTGCGCGCGGCGGGGGAGTACGGGTCCGAACTGCTCGGCAACGTCATCGCGCCCGCCGTTGTGTCCGAAGGCGCCGGCCAGACGGTGCAGGCGCTCGGCGGCGGCCCGAACTACGAAATGGCTGCGCGGATATTGGGCCTGGTGGGCGGGAACCTCGGCGTGGCCGGGGCGCGCGCCAGCGTGGCCCCCGAGAACGTATTGCGCCGCGCTGCGGGCGACGTGTCGGAAGCCGACTGGCAGCGCGCGATTGACTTGCAGAACAACACCACGGGCGTCAAGCTGACCGGGCCTGAAGCCTTGACGCAAGCCAAGGGCGGCGCGTCGGGGCTTCCCGCCGTGCAACGCGTCGTGGAAGGTTCGATCGACGGCCAAACCAAAATGGCCCCGTTCTTCGCGCAACGGCCCGAGCAACTGAAGACCGCGACGAACAACTGGCTGGACACGATCGCCCCGCAGAGTGACGCTCCGTCCACACTCGGGCCGCGCGTGGCGCAAGCCGCAGACGCCGCGCTGAAGGCAGGGCCAGAAGGCCAAGCGCTTCAGGACGCGATTTTTGGTGCTGGCCCCCGCCTGACGGACATGCAGGCCGGGGAAATCCTCCAACCCGCGCTGAAGGGCGTCTACGACCGCCGCGAGGGTATGCGCAACGCGCTGGCCGACCAAGGTTTCGAGGCCGCGCGCCAGTCGCCGCCCACGGTAGAAGTGGCGGGCCTCCCCGCGCTATCCACGACCACGAACCCGGCCTACACCAGCATCGAGGCGCGCACGATGGGCAGCCCCGAGCACGTCATGGTGCCGAAAGACGTTCCGGCGAAGACCGAAATGCCGAGCCTGACCAGCCGCACCGGGCCTGAGAAGATCCAAGTGGACGCGCGCCCCGTCGTGCAGTTCATCGACGACACGATGACGACCGCGCGGGGCAACACGCAGGCGGCGCTCCGGCGCGTTCGCGACACGATGCACGTCAATGGCGGCGTCGACACCAGCGTCGGCGGTCTGGACGGTGCGCGCGGCGCTATTCAAGCCGAGATCGCTGCGGCCAAAGACGCCGGGGACTTGGCCACCGTTACCGCGCTTGAGCGGACCCGCGACCAACTGGACGCGGCACTTCAAACCGTGCCCGGTTACAAATCGGCGGTTGACACGTTCAAGGCCGCCAGCGCCCCGCTGGAGCCGTTCAACAGCCCCGGCATGGGGAAGGCCATCGCCCGCGATCAGTTCAACACCAAGTTCACCACGGCGCCCGAGGACGTCCCCGGCGCGCTGCGGACGCCGAGCGACGCCAAGGCGTTTGGCTCTGTCGCGCCGCCCGACGCCCGCGTGGCGATGGAGAACTCGCTTGCGACGCACTTGATGGACAAGGCGACGAACGCGGATGGCACGGTGAACGCCGACGCTTTGGCCCGCGCCATGCGGGACAGCGCCGATTTGCTGGCGCAGTTCCCCGCCGTGGCCGATCGCCTCAATACCGTCGTCTCTGCCTCGGGCAAGGCCGCCGCAGCGCGTGTCGGCCCGCTGGCAGACGTTGCCGCAGCGAAAGACACTATCACGGCGGGCAACGCTCTGCTCGGCCCCCGCGCGCACGTCGGTTCTGAGACGGAGATCGGCGACGCGCTGACCCGCCTTGTCCTGCAGGACCCCGAAGCGACGAAGGGTCTTGTGCGGCAGAACTTCGCTGACCGCTTCAATCACGCGGCCACCGAAACGCAGACTGGTGACAGTTCGCGCGCGGGGACCAAGTTCCACCAAGACCTGACGGGCAACCCGCAGCGCAAGGCCACCTTGGACGCGGCGCTGGCCGCTATCGGGGCTCCAGTGGACGTCGCGAATAATATGCTGGACGTCTTCCAAGCCACGGGCCGCCGCTTGCCGATCGGCAGCGCGACCGAGTTCAACCGCTCGATCAACGCCGACATGGGTATTCGCTCGGCGCCGGGGCGCGCGGTGGACTTGCTGAAGACGGCGGGCACCAGCTTCTTCGCCAACGCGTCGGACGCCGTAAAGCGCGCCGCCCTGCGTCACAGCCTCGGCACTCTGTCCGACATGTTCACGCACCCGCAGGCAGTCGAACTCATGCGGGCGGCGATTGAGCGCGGCGCACCGACTGTCGTGCCGGAAGCGCTCTTGCGCTCCGTGTTCCAGGCTCCCGCGGAGGCCAACCGATGAGCGACGCGCTCAAGAAAATGTTCATCGTGCCGTGGGCCGATCTTTCCGGCCTTGTGCAACCGGGCAACTTGGACCTGAACCAACGTCCGGTTGCAGCGATGAATGACGGTTCTTACGGGACCGTCTATAGCACGTCATTCGGCGGCGATCAGGGCGAAACTCTGGTTCCGCAGATCGCCCCGAATGGCGTCATTCTCACGCCGCAACAGGCGCTCGGGCGCTTCCAGCGTACCGGGGAAAATCTCGGGACGTTCACAGACCCTGCGGCGGCCGACGCATACGGCCAAACGCTTCACGAACAACAGGCGCAGCAATACGGGATGCGGCGGCCCACGGCGACGGGATACCCCTCGCTGGCCGACCTCTTTATGGCGGGGGCGACACGCTGATGGCGAACTACGGCAACGAGCAAATCTTCGGCAACCCGCTGGCCCCCGGTTGGGAGGACCAGAACCTCGTCACGATCAAGGCCCCGAACGGCCAACTGTGGCGCGTCAACCGTGCCGCCGCCGAGGCGTTTCAGGGCTTGATGACGGACTTGACCGCCGAGGGCTACAATCCGATGTCCAGCGGCGGCTTCAACTACCGCGACATCAGGGGCAGCGACAGACTGTCGCAGCACGCTTACGGCAACGCCATCGACATCAACGCGGCGGCCAACGCGATGGGCGGCCACGCCACGGACATGCCGGCGAACATCGGCGATCTGGCGGCGAAGCACGGTCTGGAGTGGGGCGGCAACTGGAAATCTCGCCCGGACCCGATGCACTTCGAGTGGACAGGGCCGCAGCACGGCCTCGGCCCGGCAGGTATGCCGATCACCGATCCGAGTGCCCCGTTGGGCACTTCCAACGGCGTCCACGGCCCCGCTGGCGGCCCCGCGCCGACCGGGCTGGCTGGAATGTTTGCGGGCGGGCAAATGCCCGCCGCGCAGGGCGGCGACGTTATGGGCCAGATCGCCAGCCAGTTCTTGCAGAACCACCAACTGCGTCAACAGCAGCAAGAACAGGCCAATGCCGCTGAACAACAGCGCCGCGCGGCCCTATTTGGGGGCGGCGGGCTCGGGGCGATGTACGGCTGAGTGCCCAAAATAGTGCCCAACGCTCTGTATGATTGGCGCGTTGGGCGGTGTCTGTTTTGCGCTAAGTGCTTGGTTCGGAAGGGAGAAAAATGGTGCTGCAAGAGAGGATTGAACTCTCGACCTCTCCCTTACCAAGACACTCTGCGCGGCTTTGTAGGATGCTGTCTGATAAGGCTTTTCTCTGATTTTGCTGCGTTTCTCCAGTTCAGTGTAGGGCGATGTCGGTCGGTGTAGGTCGTGTATGACGCCCTTTTGGGGCACTTGCGCTCAGGAAAGCGCTCCGTTCGACACCATGTTCACCGCCGCCCGGAGATCGTCCGGGCAGTGCTTCGCGTAGACCTTCTCGACCATCGCCAGCGTGTTGCCGAGGACCTTGGCGATGATCCAGAGCGGAACCCCGCGCCGAGCCATGTGGGTAGCTGCCGTATGGCGCAAAGTGTGCGGAGATATGCCAGTTGCCTTCGGCTTCTCCAGCCGTGTGTTCTTGGGCTTCACGCCCCCAAGCCCGGCTTCGATCGCGATAAGCTGGATCGTCGTCCAGATAGACGCCTTATTGTCCAACACCAGATTGCTCTCCCGCTCGTCAATCGCCCGCTTCAGCACGGGCAACAGGTCCGACGAGATCGGCACGCTGGCCCGCCGCTTCTTGGTCTTCTCGCGCCCCGGAACGTCAAGATGTATGACGTTGGTTTCAAAGTCCACCCGGTCCCACGTCAAATCCAACAAAGCCGACATGCGACCAGCGGTGGCCAATGCCAGCCACAAAAACCGTTCGCCGCGCGACAGACGATCGCCGCGACGCAGGCGCGCAGCGGCGGCCAACATCGACTGCATCTCCGTCGTGGTCAGCCAGCGGTCGCGGGGCTCTCCTGCGGACGGCAGCTTCACTTTTTCGACCGCGCTGGCCGGGAACATCTTCTGCGTCGCGCAGAAATTCAGACAAGCGAAGAGCGCGCACAACTCGCGGCGCACAGTCGGCTCTTTGACCTTGCGCCCGAGGCGCCCGGAGGTCCGTTTGTCGGTATAGTCGTCTACGGCGTCTTGGGCCACTTGCGGCACGAGCATCGCACCGAAATGCGGCTCTAGCGCCTTCCAAGCGAAGGCCAGCGTGGCTGTCGACGCGACGTTCTTCTGAACGTGCTTGGCGTCGTAGACGGTCCAGCAGTCCCTCACGGTGTAGACCGCTTCGCCTTGCGATTTGTCGTTGCGGATGAGCAGCCAGTGCGCGAAACGCTCTTGAGCGACAGCACTGTCTGAAGTGCCCATGCTCTTGCGTTTGGATCGCCGCGCGTCACTCCAGAAGGCGTAGTAGGTGCCGTCAGCCGTGGCGCGCAGTTCCGGGATGGACATTTTATGCTCTCCAGATATTTCTCGATGTCGGCTTCGTCGATCAGAACCGGGCGACCTGGCACGTAAGCAAGACGGCCGCCGAGGCGAAGTCGTTTGATCTTGGACGTGCTGCAACGCAGCTTGGCAGCGGCCTCAGTCTCGGTCAGCAGCATCGTTGGCCGCTCGCTCGTTTTCCAGCAAATCGGCGACCCGAACGGCGGTCCCCATCGTCACCAGCCGGTTGACCCGCAGCCAAACTTTTCCCGGATCTGCGGGCGAAGCCTTCATTTCGAATGACGGATTGTCTGCCATGATCGCGTTTTCCGTATGGTTTGGCAGCAGTTCAAGTTCAGACACACCCAAAGCGGTGGCCAACTTCTTCAGACTGACCGGACCCGGCAGCGACTTGCCCCGGACGTAGGTCGACACGGCGTCCCGCGCCAAGCCAGAAGCCCGCGCTAGATCGCTTTGGCTCCACTCTTTTCTGCGCATCAGTTCGTAAACCCTTGCGCCGAACTGTTGTTTCGTCAGATGCTCCGGGACGTAACCCCCGGAGCCCGGCCCCTCGGGCATGTGGGTTCTCACGTTACGTGTCATTGTGTTTCTCCTGTTCTCGGTTTCCGTGAGTAGCATGTAACACACCCTGTCAGGTCGTGCAAGGACGATTTGTCCGAAATATGTCGGCTGTAGGTTATTGACGGGGGACAAATTGTCTGGCACAAGACAGACACGCAGTCTGAGGTAGATATGTTTGACGCAACTCGCTTTCTGATTGAAAACTTTGGTGACGCTGACGGCGTCGTCGGGTTGCTCGGCAAGCACTGCCCGAAAGTCCCGCCCCGAGATACTGCGCGTAAGTGGTTTGAGCGGGGTTCCGTGTCTTCGGACTGGTTCGCGCTCTTGCTGGTGTCCCTGGAGTTTGAGAGCGGCGCGCCGATCCGGCTGTCCGCATATTTGGAGGACGACAATGCAGAAGAAACCGACATCTTTGCTTGAGTTTGAGGTACGCTCCTATTGGCGCGCGGGGGTCGAGTTGCGGGCCAAAATCCAAAACGGGGCGACCCTGATGGACTGCCTCGAACTCATGGACGATCTGGACCTGTTGGCCGAGATGACAGACAACGCCCGGCTCCGCAAGCTGGCGCAGACCGCAATGCTCACGGTCCCGCTGCCGCAACCGGCCGACGCGGCCGCCGTATGATCGAGATCGTCGTCCTTGGTCAGCCCGTGGCGAAAGGCCGCCCGCGGTTCTCCAAGGACGGCAACACCTACACGCCGGAAAAGACGCGAAACTTTGAGGCGGTTCTGAAATACGCAGCGGAGCAAGTGATGGGCGACCGCCCGCCGCTGGAGGGGCCGCTGGCCTTGGAAATGACTGTCGTGGTGCCGATCGCCGCCTCGTGGCCGAAGAAGCGCCAAGCCGACGCCCGCAGCGGCGTGCTGCTGCCGACGAAAAAGCCCGATTGGGATAATTTCGGCAAGGTCGTCGATGCCTGCAATCTGGTCGTGTGGGTGGACGACGGCCAGATCGTCGACGGAAGGGTCCGCAAAATCTACGGCGACAAGCCCGGCATGTGGATCCGGGTTTCGCCGATCATCACTGGAGGGATTTTTGAGTGACTGACGAGGAAGAGGCCGCAGCGTTTGCTGCCATTGTGAATGACCCGACGATCTGGCGCGATATGCCCGACATCAAAACGCAGATCGCCGACGAGGCCAAGCGTATCGTCTCCGGGGCGCGGCGCGCGGCCTACGGCAAGCCCGAGGACAACTTCGCCCGCATCGCGCGATTTTGGGACGCCTACTTCAAGAACACCGGGCGCAACATCGACATCACGGCGAAAGACGTGTCGCCCTTGATGCGGCTGATGAAGGAAGCGCGTCTTTGTGAGACGCCCGATCACGCCGACAGCTTCGTCGACATGGTGGGCTACACCCTCACGGGGGCCGAAGTTAACGGCGTCAAACTGCCTTGACTTTGTCCGATCTGTCTGATTTGACATACGACAGCACACGATGAACACGGCGAACACGGTTTCCAGGTAGGAATAAAAGTTGCTGACACCCTTCCCCACACAGATCAGCGGAGCGATCTTTCTGGCCAACAACCAGAACGCCCTACTGGCAGACGCCCCGCGCGTCGGGAAGACCGGGACGGCCATCATGGCCGCAGACTATAACCTCGAAGAAAACGTGCTCGTCGTCACCACCGCATCGGGCCGCCCGGTGTGGGGCCGAGCGTTCGGCCAGTGGTCCCCCTTCAAGCGCAAAGTCCAAGTGCTGACCGACGCCAAGCCCGTCACGGGCGAAGCGGTCATCGTTGGTTGGCCCGCGATGACCAATGCGGCGCTTCGGGTTGAATTGCTCAAGCGCAAGTGGGACCGGATCATTCTGGACGAAGCCCACAACGCCAAGAATTTTGACGCCAAGCGCACGCAGGCCGTCTACGGCGTGCCGATGGAGGATGGCGCCACGTTGGCCCTGTCTTCGTCGCTGATCAGCCGGGCGGCGGGGACGTGGGCGCTGACGGGCACGCCAATTCCGAACGCCCCGAACGACCTGTACCCGATGATGCGGGCGCTCTGCCCCGAACGGCTGGAGGCCGATGATACGCGCGGCTGGCCGAACGTCACCAAGTACCAGACGTTCCTCCACCGTTATTGCATCGTCAAAATGAAGAAGATTTCTAACTTCAATCGTATTCCGGTCGTGATCGGGGGGCGGAACCTGGATGAACTGCGCGAGCGCCTTGGTAGCTTCATGCTGCTGCGGACGCAACAAGACGTGGGCATCCGGGAACCCGTCTACGAGACGCTGCCCTTGGCCGTCACAGCGGCGATGCGGCGGCAGATCGAAAAGGACAGCGACGGCGAGGCCATCCTCGACGCCGCCGAAGCGGGCGACACGCGCAAGCTGGAGATGCACCTTGGGCCGCTGCGTCGCCTGACCGGCACGCTCAAGGCCGAGGCAGTCGCGGCTTTCGTCAAGGATGAGTTTGACGGCGGGCTTGACAAGGTCGTGCTGGCCTACTGGCACAAGGACGTCGGCGACGCGCTGCACGAAGCATTGGCCGCCTTTGGCGTCGTCGGCATCGACGGCTCCACGCCGGCCAGCGAGCGCGGGGCCGCGGAGCAACGCTTCCTGCACGACCCGAAATGCCGAGTGTTTCTCGGGCAGATCCAAGCGGCGGGCGAGGCCATCGACCTGTCCTCCGCTGCACTTCTGATCTTCGTTGAGATGTCGATGACGCCGAAGGACGGCGCGCAGATGTCCAAGAGGATCACGAACCACGGCCAGACGCGACAGCCGATCGTGCGCGTGGCCGTTCTGGAAGGCTCCATCGACGAGGCTGTCGGGGAGATTTTAACGCGGAAGATGTCCGCAATACGAGAGGTCTTGACCAGATGACACTGAAGATCGAAGTGACTGTCCCGCAGGAGGACATCTCCAGCGGCGGTGCGGCGGCCTACTTGGCGAACGCCATGTCGGCCATTGGGTTTTCGCGCGGCGTGACGCTGGCGCTGCCAGAAGCGCCCAAGCGCGAGACCGCGGCAGAGCGCCCGGCGCCCGCCCCGCAGCCCGAACCCACGCCCGTCACGGCACCCGAACCGGAAGCCTCCGAGGCGCCGAAGCGTGAGCGCGGCAAGCCCGCACCGGGCCGCGCGCGCCGCACCAAGGAAGAGATCGCCGAGGACGAAGCCGCCGACAAGGCCGCGCCGCCCGCAAACATCTCGACCGGCGAAGAGCGTGTCGACCCGAAGCACCCCGACGATGCCGAGACGGTCGAACAAGACGCCGCCGACGAGGCCGCCGAGGTTGAAGCGCACCGTGACCCGGTCAAGCCCCTGACCGTGGACGACGTGAAGGCCGTCATGGGCAAGTACGTCGCGAAGTTCGGGATGCCCGCCACGCAGGAAGACGGGCCGAAGATTTTCGTTGAAGCGCTCGGCGCCCCGCCCGAGGGCCAGCCGTCGTGGAAAGTGTCGCTGCTGGCGGGCGCTGATCAAGACACGTTGGCCAGGGTCGTCGACGTGTGGGGCAAGGCCGTCTCGGTCAACCCGCTGAAGCGCACCGTCGTGGGTGGCTGATATGGTCGCCCACGCCGAGAGGGAGCACGCCACTTGGAGTGCCAGTTCCACCGACCGGAACTGGAATTGCGGCGGTGCGTTGGCCCTGACGATGGACCTCCCCGAGACGACCAGCGAAGCGGCGGATTGGGGCACCGCCGCGCACCAGTTGTCCGAGCGCTGCTTACGCAACGGCAAGGACGCCGCCGAGTACATCGGCACGACGGAGAAGGGGAAGAAGCACTCCTTTGAGGTTGACGAAGAGATGGCCGACACCGCGCAGCGCTACATTGACTACGTGCGCGGCGTGGCAGGCTACGCAGGGGCGACGCTCCAGATCGAGCAGCGCTTTTCGCTGGCCAGTCTCAACCCGCCGTTTCAAGCCGGGGGCACGGCTGACGCGGTGATCTACACGCCATCCGTCAGACAGATCGAAGTCGTCGATCTGAAGGGCGGGCGCGGCGTCGTCGTGGAAGCCAAGGGCAACCCGCAACTGCGGACCTACGCCTTGGGCGCCATGCTGGCCAATGCGGGCCTGTTGGTCGAAACCGTCAAGGTGACGATCGTGCAGCCCCGCGCTGGCCACAAAGACGGTCGCATCCGGTCGGAAGTCTTCCACGTCGCCGATCTGGTGGAGTGGACTGCCGACTTGCTGGAGGCGATGCAGCGCAGCGCCCAAGCCCTCGCGGACCAAGAAAAAGCGCCGTTGGCGGCGTGGGCGGCAGTCCACCTGAAGGCCGGCGATCACTGCAAGTTCTGCAAGGCTGCGGGCTTCTGCCCGGCGCTGGAGCAGAAGGCGTTGGACGCGGCGGGTGTTTGGTTCGACGACATCAACCAGCCCCGCATCTCCAACGCGCCCGACACGCATTCCCCGGAGCGGCTGGCGCAGCTTCTCGACGCTGCGGACATGATCGGGGAGTGGATCAACGCGGTGCGTGCCCACGCTCACCGCGAGGCCGAGAACGGCGTCGCCATCCCGAACTACATCTTGGTCGAAAAGGAAGGCCGGGAGAAGTGGAACGAAGGGGCCGACGCCGAGGTTCTGGCGGCGGTCAAGGCGGCGGGGCTGGCCGAAACGGCCTACCTCAACCCCGGCAAACTGCGGACGCCCAAACAGGTGCGTGACGCTCTGAAGAAGGCCAAGGCCGACGCGGCGGTTGTTGCCGGTCTGTCCAGCACGCCCAAAACGGGCACCAATTTGGTGCGCGAAACCAAGACGACCCGCCCGGCAGTTGCGTCGGGCGTGGAGAAGCACTTCGATATTCTCAACTAAGGAGGCCCATCGTGGCACGAGGCGAAGACATCAAGACCCCGCTCGGGATCGTCAGCTACGCGGTTGATCTGTTCAAAGCGCGGGAGAACGACAGCGGCCAGGTGAAATACGGCTGCACGATCCTGTTCGCGAAGACGACCAGCATTGCCGCCCTTGAGGCCGCGGCGTTGGCCGTCGCCAAGGAAGAGTGGGGCGAGAAAGCGCTCCAGTGGATCAAGGACGGCATCATCAAGTCGCCCTTCCTAGACGGCGACGGCCCGCAGGGCATCAACAAGAAGTCGGGCGAACGCCATGCCGGTTACGCTGGCCACCGCTTCATCCGCGCGTCGTCGGGCTCGGACTACAAGCCGAAGGTGTTTGACGCCAAGCGCAATCCCGTCATGGACCTTGACGGCTGCACCAGCGGCTCTCAGGTCTACGCCGTGGTGAACCCCTTCACGTGGGAAAACCCGAAGAACGGCAAGGGCATCTCCTTCGGCATCTCTCTGGTTCAGGTGGCCAAGCTGGCGACGGGTTTTGACGTCTTGGGCGGCGGTGGCGGGCCCGACCCCGACAAATGGCTGGAGACGATCGCTGACGAGGGCGACGCGCCCGACGCTACCAAGGGCGGTGCCGGTGCGGGCGGCCTTTTTGGCTGAGATGTCTGATTAAGCGAACGGCAGCGGCCAACAAAGGCCGCTGCGCACCCCAACTTTCAGGAGGGCCGAATGGCCGGCAAGGGACACAACAGCGGCGACACTTACAGAGTGACCGCCGAAGAACTGCGGCAGTTCGTCGAGCGTCTGGAGGCGCTGGCGGCTGAGAAGAACGACATCGCAGAGCAGACCAAGGAAGTCATGGCCGAGGCCAAGGGCCGTGGTTACGACACCAAAGTGCTGCGCAAGATCCTCGCGGTTCGCAAGCGCAAGCCCGACGAAGTACACGAAGAAAACGCGATCCTGCAAGTCTACGGGCAGGCGCTCGGCATGGACGTGTTTGGCTGATGGACTGGCGCGGGGAACATTTCATCCGGGCGCCGAAACGGGCGGCGAGCGTTGAGCAGCCGCCCAAACCGGCCAAACCCGTGAAGCCGAAAGCCGAACCGAAACCGCGCGTCAATCCGGTGCGCAAATACGTGTGGGTGGGCGATGTCAAAAAATCTGGAAGATGAAATCCGCAAGGCCGCTACATCGGGCCGGTTGGACATTCTCTCCGTCATGAAATGCCCTTCGGGCTACCAGGGCAATTTCCGTAGCGTCGGCAAGAGCGGGTGGGGCGTGCAGATCGCGGCCGACCCGGTCGAAGCGCTGTTGCGTGCGCTGGACGTGGCGGCGGCCCCCGCCGCGCCCGACCCCAAGCAAGGGGACATCTTCGAATGACCGCGTATTACAACGAATACGACCCTAAAGCTGCCGCATGGCTGCGCGAACTGATCAAACAGGGCCACATCGCGCCCGGCGATGTGGACGAAAGGAGCATTGAAGGTGTCCGACCCGACGACCTCAGAGGCTACACGCAATGCCACTTCTTCGCCGGGATCGGTGTTTGGTCCTACGCCCTCAGACTTGCCGGATGGCCAGACGACCGACCCGTCTGGACCGGGTCTTGCCCTTGCCAGCCTTTCAGCGCGGCAGGCAAAGGAGCGGGGTTTGCTGACGAGCGGCACCTTTGGCCAGCGTTCCACTACCTCATCGGCCAGTGCCGCCCTCCAGTCGTTTTTGGGGAGCAGGTTGCAAGCAAGGACGGCCTCGGTTGGCTCGACCTTGTACAAGCTGACTTGGAAGGATCGGGCTACGCCAGCGCAGCGGTCGATCTCTGCGCTGCGGGCCTCGGCGCGCCCCACATCAGGCAAAGACTATGGTGGGTTGGAGAAAGGCTGGACAACTCCGCAAGCGCACGACGCGACGGGCCGTTCGGAGACACAGAAGGACTTGCACGGGACGAAGCACGGCTGCGCGTGCTTGGCACTGGACGCGAAGATGACGGGGTGGCCGACCCCAGTGACGCAGCAAGCCAACGGAACCCCGGAACGCTTTCTGGAACGAAAGCGGGAGAGCATGGCGCGGGGGTCTCAGTCAATGGGCGTGAGCTTATCCGACCTGAATATGCAGGTGCAAGCGTGGGTGCCGGACAGCCCCGCCCGGTTGACAGCTTCTGGTCAGATGCTGATTGGCTCTTCTGCCGGGATGGAAAGTGGAGGCCAGTTGAACCCCAGTCATTCCCGCTGGCTCATGGGGCTGCCGAGCGCGTGGGACGACTGCGCGGTTACGGCAATGCAATCGTTGCGCCCGTCGCGCAAGCCTTCATCGAAACCTATCTCGAAACCGACGCAATCCGACGTTTTCGGCTGACGGAAGCGTCTGACTTGGCGACCGACACGGGGATATTTGGATGAGTGTATGGGAGACAATCGGCAGATCCGACGAATGGTACACCCCAAAATATATTTTTGACGCTATGGGTTTCGTCTTCGATCTGGACGTGGCCAGCCCCCCAAGGGCCACGAACTGCCCTTGCCGGGCCTATTTGTCGGCAAGATCGCTGGAAACCGAGTGGCAGGGATTCGTTTGGATGAACCCTCCTTTCGGCGGCCGGAACGGGCTCGTGCCGTGGCTGGAGAAGTTCATGGCGCACGCAAACGGCGTCGCGCTCGTACCGGACCGAACAAGCGCCCCGTGGTTCCAGCACTTCGCCCCTATGGCCGACAGCATCTTGTTCGTCGCGCCAAAGGTGAAATTCGAACGGCCGGACGGTTCGACCGGGCAACAGCCCGGCAACGGAACGGCGTTGTTCGCCAAAGGTCTTCTAGGTCAGACGGCGCTTTGGCAAGCGCGCTCACTCGGCTGGCTGGCGCAATCCTTCGACGGGGGAGTTCTGTCGTGAAGAACATTGATCGCAGCCAATACGAAACCGCGTCCTGCGCGGGGAAGGTCGGCATGTCTTACGAGAACGCCGTCGCCGTCGTGCGGCGCAAAGATGGCCCCAAGCGCACGGCCTACCACTGCAAGCACTGCCGGCAATGGCACGTCGGCGGCGCGGGCGAGAAGTCCTTGAAGAACAGAGGCGGGAAGAAATGAACGCCCAGATATTCAAAGGAGACTGCTTAGAGGTGATGGCAACGCTGGAAGCCGGATCAGTTGACCTCGTGCTGTCCGATCTGCCCTACGGCACTACGCAAAACAAGTGGGACTCGGTTATTCCGTTTGCCCCGCTGTGGGCGCAGTACCGGCGCTTGTGTCGGGGCGCGGTCGTTCTGACTGCCACGCAGCCCTTCAGTAGCGCCTTAGTTATGAGCAACGCGAAGGGGTTCTCCTACGAGTGGACGTGGGTCAAAACGAAGATCACAGGCGTCTTAAACGCCAAGCGGATGCCCGTCAGGCAGCACGAACAGGTGCTTGTTTTTGGAGCGTCCGCAGGGCCGTACAATGCGCAGGGCGTCGAGCGGATCAACAAGACCCGGCACGACAAGGTTAAGCATAGCAGCGAAAATTACGGGACCCGCGGAGGCAAAGACTACATTCAGGAGTTCACAAATTGGCCGCGCGACGTGTTGAACATCGCCTCCGAGGGCTCAACCGTTCACCCCACGCAAAAGCCCGTCGCCCTGATGGAGTATCTGATAAGAACGTACACCAACGAAGGCGACACCGTTCTGGATAACTGCATGGGTAGCGGCACAACCGGCGTCGCTTGCCAGAACACCGGGCGCAAATTCATCGGCATTGAGCGCGATGACGTTTATTTTGAAGTCGCCAAAAAGCGGCTCGGGCTGTCCTACCTGATGGCTGACGAAGGAGTATTCGGATGAAGGTGTCAGTCGACTTCGAGACGCGCAGCCCGGTCGATCTGAAGACCTGCGGGGCCAGCGTCTACTTTGAGCATCCCGAGACAACTGTCCTGATGGCCGCCTATCGGATCGACGACGCGCCGATCCGGCTGTGGACCTACGACACGCCACGCCCGGATGACCTCTGCGCCGCAATCTCGGCAGGGGCCAGGATACACGCCCACAACGCCGCCTTTGAGGCCCTCGGCTTCGACCTTCTGGCCGATCGCTTCGGTTGGCCCCGCCCGCGTCTCGATCAGTTCGTCGACACCGCTGCCGCCGCTGCCGCCATGTCGCTCCCCCGGTCCCTTGGCGACCTCGGCGCGGCCCTCGGGCTGGACGTCCAGAAGGACAAAGACGGTATGCGGCTGATCCGCAAGTTCTCGATCCCGCGCAAGCCCAAGAAGGACGAGCCGCCCGGACTGTACTGGAACGAACCGGCCGATCACCCCGAGGACTGGAAACTATTCTGCGCTTACTGCGTCCGCGATGTGGAGACAGAAGAGGCCGCCGCCAAGCGCATGGTGCCCCTGTCCGATGCGGAACAAGCCGTGTGGGTGTTGGACCAGAAGATCAACCGGCGCGGCGTGCGGATCGACCGGGCCTCTGCCGTGGCGGCTATCCGGCTGGCCGACAAGTCCAAGGCGATGCTGGACCGCGAGATGCGGGCGGCCACCGGGGGCTTCGTGACGGCCTGTTCGCAGCCCGGCAAGCTGGTGGAGTGGGTGCAGATGCAGGGCGTAGAACTGACGTCCGCGGCCAAGGCCGAAATCGCCGATCTGTTGGACACCACTGATCTGCCCGGCCACGTCCGCGCCGCGCTCCTGATACGCCAGGAGGCCGCAAAGACCTCCGTGGCGAAGCTGGAGGCCATGCTGGACCGCGCCAGCGCTGACGGGAGGGTGAGAGGCACGTTCCTCTATCACGGCGCGTCTACGGGGCGCTGGAGCAGCACTGGCGTGAACTTCGCCAACATGCCCCGCCCGCGCCGTGAGTTCGACGAGGCGCACCCGCGCGCCGACGTGTTATTTAACACGTTCAAGACCGAGGACCCGGAGGCGCTGAAGGCGTTGTACGGCGAGACGCTTGGCCGTCCGCTGCACCTGATCAGCGACGCGATACGGGGCTTCGTTTGGGCCGGGCCGGGCAAGGAACTGGTGCAGGCCGACTACAGCGGCATCGAGGGCGCTGTCATCGCGTGGATGGCGGGCGAGGACTGGAAAGTCAAAGCGCTGCACGAGATCATCGCAGACCCGTCTTTGCCCGACATGTACCGGCGCACGGCGGCTGGCATCATGAACATGTCGACGGACGTGATCACGAAGAAACACCCGCTGCGGCAGTCGGTCGGCAAGGTTTCCGAATTGGCGTTAGGTTTCGGGGGTGGAGTGTCGGCCTTCTATTCGATGTCGCGGAACTACGGCGTGGACCTGCACGGCCTATACGAGCCCGTGTGGCAGGCCGCAGATGAAGAGCGGCGTGAGAAGGCGGTCAAGCGCTACGCCGCCAATCTGAAGCGCGGCAAGAGCCACACCGACGTGCTATCGCGGGAAGCGTGGATTGCGTGCGAGATCATCAAAGTGGGCTGGCGGGCCACCAACCCGGCCATCGCGAAGTCCTGGACTTTGAGCGAAGCCGCCGTGCGCGATGCCGTGGAGAACCCCGGCACCGTCACGTCTGCGGCGCGCTGCCAGTTCATCGTCCGACATGGGTTCCTGTGGCTGCGGCTGCCCTCTGGCCGCTGTTTGGCCTACGGGGCGCCGCGTCTGTCCGCGCAAGTGTGGGTCGAAGTGAAGATCGGGCCGAATGAGTGGTCCGACGCCGAAGTCATGGACCGGGAACAGGCCGAGCGGCTGGAGTTGAAGGGCGAGGTTCGGATCCAAGGCGACACGTCGCCGGGCATCTCAATCATGTCAGTGAACTCGACGACCAAGAAGTTCACCCGGTCGAAACTGTACGGCGGGCTGATTGCGGAGAACTGGACGCAGGCCACCGCCCGCGACTTGCTGGTAAACGGCATGTGGAAGGCCGAGCGCGCCGGCTACCCGATCATCGGCCACGTCTACGACGAAATCATCTCCGAAGTGCCGCGCGGCTTTGGTGACTTGGCCGAGTTTGAGAAGCTGATCTGCGAGTTGCCGGCATGGGCCGAGGGTATGCCGCTCACCGCGGGCGGGTGGCGCGGCAAGCGGTACAGGAAGGAGTAAAATTCAGTACGACACCATGAAATCAAACGATTGGTCCGATGCGGATCCACCGGAGCCGAAAGTCGTGACTACGAAAGTCGTAGTCGTCTTCGATGAGACAGTCACGAAGGCGGCTACCGTACCGTTGATCGTCGCGTTCACCCGGTAGGTCGCGTTCGGCGCAGCGTTGGTGAGAGTGACGGTATAGTTCCCGGTCGAGTTCTTGACCGTGGTGACGCCTTGGCCGGCCGTCAGCGCGCCGAGCGACGTCACGAAACCGGAAGCGCGTATCACTGGCGCCGACGCGTCCAGATACTTGCCTGCCGTCTGCGCTGCGATTTGCGCTTGGGTCGGGCGCGACGCCAACAAAACGGCAGCGTCAACAACTTTTCCCGACGTACCGGAAGCGAGGGCCGTCGCGTCAGCAAGATCGGCCGCAATCGTCGGGTTGCCCGAGATGCCGCCGCCGTTCGCGACTGTGATGCCCGTCCCGTTCGTTATGACACGCGTCGTGTAACTCGCCGCCCCCGCGCGAACCATCATCCCCGCGATGGCCATTGCGCCCAAAGCGTCGAGATCAGCGTCCCACGCTTGAACGTCCGTTCCGATCACCGCGCCGATCGCCGTGCGCGCGGCGGCCGCGTTCGCCGCAATGAAGACCGCGTCCCCTACCGTCGTTGAGCCAAGCGTGGAGCGCGCGGCTGCGGCGGTCGCTGCGATGAACAGCGCGTCGCCGACCGTCGTTGAGCCGAGCGCCGTGCGGCCCACCGCAGCGGTGGCCAGAGTAAAGAGCGTGGTGCCGAGCGCCGTGGCGCCCAAGTTCGTCCGCGCCGTGGACGCACTCGCCAGATCGGACAGGTTCGCAGCGATCGCCAGACGGCCCGCAGCCGCGTTGACAGCGGCGTTCGACGCGACCACGGCAGACGCGGCGGCGGCAGTGGCGGACGCGCTGGCCGAGGCCGCGTAGGCCGCCGTTCCAGTCAATGCCGCGCCCATATTGCCGACCGTATCGTCTGCCAGGCTGTCGATCGTAACCGAACCGTTCGCCAGCTTGCCGTCCGAGCGCCGCACGTCGGCCAAGGCCGTGATCGTCGCGGCCAAAGACGCCGCAATGGACGCGAAGTCGTTGTCCACTTGAGACGCAGGCAGAGGCTTCGCCGGATTGAGCGTCTGCCACCCCACGTAGGAATAGTTGGGGACATACGGGGTCGGGTTGGACATGGCGACGCTCCCTGCGCGGGTTTGCCTGACTATACCCTACAAACCATACACGCGCAACAAACCGTCTGACGTGTCTGATTTGTCGGTTGACAGTGTAACACACTTTGTAATACACCCCTGAAAACGGACCAACAAAGGGGGCCAGATGCCGACCAATCTGAAATCGCCGGCAAAGCCAAAACGCAAAAAGCCGCCGTCGAAAACGTCCAAACCGCTGTCTTTCCGGGTCGGTGTCGCGCTGCCCGCGCATCTGGACGAAGCGGCAAAACTGATCGGCGTGACACGAAACCGGCTCGTTGTGCTCGTTTTGCGGCACTATCTGTCGCTCTCGGAGGCAGATCGCCCCAACGTGTTGAAGGGGACGGTCGATGACCCTGACAGCATCTTCGCCTGAACGTTTCGACACACTGCGCGCGGAGAACCCGGATCTGGCGATGAACCTCTACGCAATGGAGCCTGGAGGTTCTGTGACGCTGGAGATCATCACGCCAGACACCAAAACCTACACATTCACGGCGCCGACCGCCGCAGCGGCCTTGGCGCTGGCCTTCCCCGAACCGACACGACCGACAATCGAAACCGACATTTTCGCATGAGGACCGACATGACAATGGCCAACCGCGTCCCGCCCAAGGACGCCCCCAACACCGCCCGCGACGTGCTCGGGGCGGGCTGGATAGACGCCAACCAACCCATTTTGCACTACCGACTATCGCTCTGGACGCAATACCGCCGCTGGCTCTGGAACGGGCTGCGGTCCGGCTCTTTCGCGGTGGTAGCGATGGGGTGTTTTGTTCTCGGCATGTATGCCGCTGTGATTATGGGGATGCTGAAATGACCGACACACCGAAATGGGCTTTGCGCCGCAGCCCGACCGTGCACTTTGAAGGGCCGTTCATCGGGCCTGATAAATGGAACCGCATAGCGGCTGTGCATGACGGCAACATGATTGTCTGGGATGATCTTGGGCATGT
>Ga0228698_1000251_pt1 | contig 46339 bp, 37 predicted proteins | sample McNCre117_Aug_MG_FD_178015 | JGI IMG/M metagenome (GOLD analysis project Ga0228698, IMG submission 178015) | Freshwater microbial communities from McNutts Creek, Athens, Georgia, United States - 1-17_Aug_MG | ecosystem: Environmental > Aquatic > Freshwater > Creek | place: USA: Georgia... | reverse complement strand
GGGTGTCAAATCGAGCACAGGCGATTACATGATGGCCTGGGAGCTGGACAACAACAGCGAACGGGTGATGTACGCGCCCAGTGTGTTCGGCTACTTCCGGCCGGGCTACATCCCGCCCAACACCAGCTTTGCCACGACGCGGGCCACGGCGCCCGAGTTCCAGCTGGTCAATGAATCCACGGTGGCAGCCTGGATCAACACCGCCGAGGCCATGGCCGGCACCGGCCTGGGCTGGACCGGCAGTGCCAACGATGTGGCCGCCGACTACGCCGTGCAGGCCACCCTGGCATCGGGCGCCAACCTCAATGCCCTGATCGACCACATCAACCTGGTGCTGCTGGGTGGCCGCATGACAGCCACCACACGCCAGGCCCTGCTGGACGCCGCGATCGGCGTGGGCGGCAGTGGCGCCACGGCCAACCTTTACCGGGCGCGGGCTGCCGTCTTCATGGCCCTGGCCTCTCCTGAATACATGGTGCAGCAATGAGCGCTCAATCCCCCTCCAGCCGCCGCGCCTTCCTGCGAGCCACCGCCGGACTGGCTGCGGCGGCGGCCCACCCGCTGGGCCCGCGGCTCAGCCTGCCCCTGGCGATGAACCTGGCGGGCCTGGGCGCACTGGCCGCCCAGCAGGCGCAGGCCGCCACCACCAGCGACGGCTACAAGGCCCTGGTATGCCTGTACATGGCCGGCGGCAACGATGGCCACAACTGGCTGGTGCCCACCGACAGCACCAATTACAAGAGTTATGCCGCTGCGCGGGCCGAGCTGGCCTGGCCCAGCGCCAAGTTGCAGGCCATCACCAGCACCACACAAGGCAGTGGCCGCAGCTTTGGCATGCCGCTGGAGCTGGCCCCGCTGCGCAGCTGGTACGAGAGCGGCCGCTGCGCCATGCTGGCCAATGTGGGCACGCTGGTGCGCCCGGTCACCAAGGCCGACTACCAGGCCGGCGTGGGCCTGCCGGCCAAGCTGTTCTCGCACAACGACCAGCAGGCCACCTGGCAATCGCTGCAGCCCGAGGGTGCGCCTTCCGGCTGGGGCGGCCGAATGGGTGATGCGCTGATGGGTGCCAACCAGTACCCGGTGTTCACGGCCGTATCGGCCAGCGGCAATGCCGTGTTCCTCAGCGGCAACAGCGTCACCCAGTACCAGGTGGGCGCCAGCGGGCCTGTGCAGATCAATGCCGCACAGGCCGGCTGGCATGCCGGCAGCAACAGCGTGCCAGCCAGCCTGCGCACCATGCTGGCCAGCTCTGGTGCAGATGCCTTCCAGGCCGAATACCTGAAGGTGGTGCAACGCTCGCTGAGCACGGCCAGCACGCTGCAAGGCGCGCTGAACAGCACCAGCCCGATGAGCCTGCCCACCGCGCCAGTCACCTTGCCCGATGGCTCGACCCTGGCGCTGAACAACGACGCACTGGCCAAACAGTTGCGCATCGTGGCGCAAATGATCGCGGCCGGGCCCTCACTGGGTATGAAGCGCCAGGTGTTCATGGTGTCGATCGGCGGCTTTGACACCCATTCGTTCCAGATGCGCGACCAGCCCTTGCTGATGGCCCGCGTGGCGCAATCGGTGAACTGGTTCTTGACCGCCATGCAAGGCGCTGGCCTGCTCAACAACGTGGTGCTGTTCAGCGCCAGCGACTTTGGCCGCTCACTGCTGAGCAATGGCGACGGCAGCGACCACGGCTGGGGCAACCATCACTTCATCGCCGGTGGGGCTGTCAAGGGCCAGGCCATCTACGGCACCATGCCCGTCACCGCCTTGAACACCGCAGACGACATCGGCTCGGGCCGCCTGCTGCCCAGCACATCGGTCACGCAATACGCTGCCCCACTGGGCCGCTGGATGGGCCTGAACAGCAGCGAGCTGGGCACGGTGCTGCCCAACCTGGGCAACTTCTCGGGCGGGCCGGCCTTCCTGTGATCGTGCAGCCCGGCCGTTTCAATCCTTGAGCACACCGTCGCCCGGGTGCACGAAGAATTCGTTCAGGGCGTTGGGGTGGCCGCCAGGCGCGAGGTGCCGGCCGTCCCAGTGGTAACGGCCGTAACCCCGCTCGGCCAGGAAAGCCACCACGCTGGCGTGCTGCTCGCCCACCTCCACCATCAACAGCGGCCAGCAACGCGCCAGCGTGGCGGTCATGCCCTGCAAGGCCGCCAATTCAAGGCCCTGCAGATCCATCTTGACGATGCGGGGCGACAGGTTCAGGGCATCGACCGGCAGCAAGGTCACGTCGATGGTTTGCAGGATGTAATCGGTGCCTTCGCGGCCCAGGCGTGCCACCGAAGCCGGTGACTGCAGGCTGGTCGCGTCAAACGTGCCTTCTTCCAGCAGCATGCGCGAGTTGCGCACCGGCACATGAAAGCGCAGGCACCCGGCCTGCGCCCCCACACCCACCAGCCGGTAATCCATGCGCCCACCCAGCAGGCGCCTGGCCATGCGCAGCCCGGCCTCGCAGGCGGGGTTGGCCTCGATCGACAGCACACGCAAGCTGGGCTGCACCTTGCACGCCGACAGCGCCGACTGGCCAATGTTGGCCCCCAGATCGAGCAGCAGTCCACCGGCCAGCGCCGGGTGGGCCAGGGCCCTGAAATCGGCCTCGTGGGGGGCGCGGGCCAAACGATGCAGCACCACACGCGAGGCCCGCAGCCAGCGCGTGGCGATGGCGCTCTGGAAGAGCAGTCGCTTGACGCGCTCGCTCATCGCGCCTCCATCGGGCCTTGGCCAGCAGGCGGCTTGTGCGCAGTGACCAGGGCCAGAAAGCCGGGATAGAGCAGGCGGTTGGCATGCGCGCTCAGGTGGTCACCGTCAAAAAACAGGGGCTTGCCGTCCACCAGCGCTTCGCACGTGGCCAGGGGGCACAGTGCATCAAAGGCATCCCAGGTGAGCAGCGTGGGATGGCTGGCCTGCAGTGTGGCCAAGGCCTGCATGGCCGGCTGCCGCCAGGCCTGCAACCAGGTGCGATCCATCTGCAGGCCCGGCCTGCACACGGGGTTGGATCGATTGAACCAGTCAGCGCAGCGGAAAGCTGGTGCCTTGAAAACCGGCTTGGGCGCGTCGATGATCACACGCAGGCCCTTCTGCTCGAGCCGAGCGACGATGGCCTGGGCCTCAGCGAGGGCCTGATTCCGGGCTTGTTGCGCGGCCAGGCTGTCTTGCAAGGCCATCAGTTGTGACTCGGGCACGACCGCCCACTGGTCACCCAGCCGATTCATGCGCAGCGAGGCCAACAGCACCAGATCGCCTGGGCTGGCCCAGGCCTCGATGCGGCGCAGCACCTGATCAGTGAACACTTGGCAAGGCCCCGTTGCGGCCTGGATCAGGTTGGCAATCGGGCAGCCCGCCTTGCTCCAGACCAGCACCCGCATGCGCTGCTCGTCGGCCAGTTGGTTGAGCAGCGTGCCGTAGGCGCCCGCGTGTGAATCACCCAGCACGAACAATGTGCGCGTGCCGGGTGCAGCAGCAGGCTCGAGCCTGGTCGGGTTGAAGTGTCGCGGTGCATCGCTGTACCAGTCATGCCTGTGACCGGTGACACTGGCGGTCATCAGTGGCTGCAGCTTGAACAGGGCCGCACAGATCAGCAGGCAGCAGCACGCAGCCACGGCGCCCACGCCCACCACGCGAGCGTCGCGGGCCTGCCTGCGCGCGACCAGGCGCTTGAGCCGCTGCTCCAGGCCGTAAGTGGAGGCAGCCGCCAGGACCCCTGTCAAGACCACGGCCAGAACCTTGACGCTGGCGTGCTCGAGACCCGTGGTCCAGCGAAACATCACCAGCACCGGCCAGTGCCACAAATACAGCGCGTAGGAGAGCTGGCCCACCGTGGTCATCACAGCGCCCTGCAGCCAGGCCGTGGACCACCCCGCCTGCGGCGCTTCGCCGGCCAAAGCAGCCAGCAGCAAGAGGCTGCCGGCAACAGGCGCCAGTGCCCAGGGCATCGGGAAGCCCGAGCCGGCGCCCTGTGTCAGGCACCCTGTCAGCAGGGCCAGGCCTGCCAGGGCACAAGCCGCGCGCATGGCCGCACGGCCAGGCAGCAGCCGGCCACGCTCGTGGGCCCATGACAGCAAGGCACCACCGGCCAGTTCCCAGAATCGGGATGGCAGCAGGTAATACGCGCTGGTGGGGTCGTGCCGGGTCTGGTAGGTGGCCAGGGCCAGCGAAGCCAGCATCGTGCCGACCAGACCCACCATCGCCCAGCGGCGTCGGGCGACCTTGCCCGGGCCGGCGAAGCCCCATGCCCAGCAGGTGAACGGAAACAGCAGGTAGAACTGCTCCTCAACGCCGAGCGACCAGGTGTGCGTGAAGGCATTGAACTCGACCCGGGGCGAAAAGTACCCGTCGTTGAACCAGACCAATGCCAGGTTGCCGGCGCCCAGGATGGCCGCCAGGGCGGTCTTGTCGGCGCTGGCATTGAGCCATGCTGCGGGCACCCAGATGGCCTGCATGCAGGCGGTCACCACGAGACAGACCAGCAAGGCCGGGTAGATGCGTGTCACCCGGCGCGCATAAAAGCCCAGCAGGTACGGCCTCAGGCGGGGTGTCCACTGGCCCGTCAGGCTGCGGGTCACCACGTAGCCGGAGATCACGAAGAAGATGTCGACGCCCATGAAGCCACCGGGCAGCAGCGACGCATCCAGATGGAAGGCCATGACAGCCAGCACGGCCAGCGCACGCAGGCCGTCGATGCCCGGGATGTAGGCAGCCTTCATGGCGAGCCCAGCAGGGCTGCGTAGGCCCCCAGAATCGTCTCCCAACGAAACGCCTGCTCAAAGCGGCTTCGGCTGTCGGCCGCCATCTGGCGCAGCCTGTCGGGATGGGCCAGCAACTCGCCCAGCGCGCCAGAAAAATCTTCGGCCGTCTTGAAAAACACCGCCGACGGCGCACACACCCAACGGTTGAAGCGGTTGTCATGGGCGATGACAGCATTACCCACCGCCAGGGCCTCAACCAGCGAAGGATTGGTGCCGCCCACCTGGTGGCCATGCACATAGGCCAAGCCATGAAATCGCAAGGCCTGCACCACCGGCTTGTCGTAGATCGCCCCCAGGAAGCGCACCTCGGGGCCGGCTGCGGCCATCACAGCCTGGTGATAGGGGTGCTGTGGATCGTAGTGGCCCAACACCGCCAAGGTGTGGCCCCTTGGATGGGCAGAGAAACCCTGAACAACCTCCAGGATCGAGTTCTCGGGCTCGGGCCTGGCCACCAGCGTCAGGTAGCGGCCCGGCACCAGGCCCAGCGCCCGCACCGGTGCCTCGTCTGCGCCGTGCACGGGGTCGGCCCCGTAGGCAATGGTCGTGATCTTGTCTGCCCGCACCCGGCTGGCCAGATGACGGGCGATCTCGGGGTGGTCGGCCACCAGCTGATCGCCCAGCCAGCAGCCGGCCCAGTCGTTGAGCCAGAACCAGGCCTTGGCCATGCGGCCCCACTTGGCCCTCGACCACTCGATGCCGTCCATGTTGATCACGCAGCGCACACCCCGCATGCGCAACCAGGCACAGAATACCGCCGTGTTGTAGCCCAGCACCAGACAGGTGTCGCGGTGACGCGCGGCATGCCGCGTGGCCAGCCAGTCAAATTCAATCGTTCCGGCGGGACCGCCACGCGCCACCGGGATGTTCACCCGCTCCACGCCCTGCCAGCGGTCTTCGTGCAGGGCCCCATGGCCATCGAGCTGGCAGTACACCACCACACGCCAGCCCTTTTGCACCAGGAAAAGGGCCAGGTGCTCGGCAAAGGTCTCAAAGCCGCCGTGGGCAGCGGGCACGCCCCGGGTGCCCAGGATGCGGAGCGTCTTCGAGGGACGCGCAGAGGTTTCGGACGGCGGCGAAGCGGTCATGGTGGTGATCCAGAGGCCGGGGCGCCGAACACGGCCTTCACGGCTTCAAGGTGGCGCGCACCGTAGCCTTGCGTGGGTTCGATGAACGAGCCTTCTCCGAATTCGTTCCAACAGCACACCACGCCCAGACCCAGGGTCTTGGCCGGGTGAGCCAGCATCAGCTTGCGCGCCGCCTGCAGGTGCAGGGTGAATTCTGCAGGTGTCGAGATGGACTGGTCATGCTGCTTGTCGGCGCTGCCCCCCCAGGGCCGCATGTCCCAGCCCGACGTCAGCGGCAGCACATAAGGCAGATCGGCCTGCCCCAGGAACCACTCCCAGTGCGAGCGGTAATCCTCGTCCAGTTCAAGGTAGCTGCGAGAGGCGCGCATCTCACCGCGTGTTCGGCCATCCACACCAGCGTGGTAGTTGTAGGCAAAGTAGCCCGCATAGCCCCAACGCCTGGCCTGGCGCGTGACCTCGTTGAGTGCCGCACCGGCGCCGGCCAGGATCATCAGCTCGGGCAGGCCGGCCTGCCGGACGCCTTGCTGCAGACGCTGCAACAGCGCCCCCGGCGCCAGCCCGAGGGCCTGGGTGCGGGCCTCCAGGAAGCCAGGCACCATCACCATCAGCACCGACCGGCCCTGCACCTTCAGGTACTCCGCGCGGCGCAGGTGCTGGTCGATGACATCGGCCACCATGCCATCGAACTCGGACAGGGTGCGTGGACGCGTGTCGTCGTGGTTGGCCCACATCAGTGCGTACTGCACCTTTTGCCGGCCGCGACTGGCCTGATAGGCCTGCACCGCATGAGCCAGAATGGGTCGCCCGGCCCAGTAGTAGTCGAACACGACATAACTGATGTGGTGAGCGGCCATCCATGACAGGTGCTGCTCCATCACCGACGTCTGGCCTTCGTCGTACCAGCCCAATCTTGGCTGACGATCCGGGAAGGCCTTGATGGGCTCCCATGGCCGGTCGGACGGGGCCCCGGGCGTGTCATTGCGCCAGCCCGGAAAGTAAAAGACCCCCAGGCGAGGTTCAGCGGCGCATGACAGGCAGGCACCCAACGCCAGCAGCATGGCCAGGGCCGCAGGCCGCACCGCCAACCATGCTCGCCAATGGGATGTCCGGGCAGTCAGGATCGTGCTCCTTCGATGTGCGCACGCACGGCGTTCAGCAGCACCGCCGCCGAGCGCTGCCAGTTGAACTGCTTCACCTGCATCAGCGCCAGCCGGATCAGCCGCTGACACTCGAGGGGGTCGGCCAACAGCGCCTGCATGGCGCCGTGCAGGGCAGCCACATCGTGAGGATCCACCAGCCGCGCACCATCACCGGCCACTTCAGGCAATGAAGTGGTGTTGCTGGTGATGACCGGCACACCGCAGGCCATGGCTTCGGCCACAGGCATGCCAAAGCCTTCTGCGAACGCCGGGTAGACAAACAGCCGGGCATGGCGCATCAAGGCCGGCAGGGCCTGGTCACCCACGGTGTCCAGGAAGCGAACGCGGTCAGCCAGGCCCAGCCGGCTGACCTCATCGAACACCGTCTGGTCACCAAAGTCACGTTGACCGACGATGACCAGGGGGGGTGCTCCGGGCCCCAGGCGGGCGTAGGCGCACACCAGGGCGGCGTGGTTCTTGCGCGGCTCCAGGCGGCCCACGGTGAGGATGTACTGGCCGGGCTGCAAGCCCAGGCGCCTCACTGTCTGCAGCCCGGCTTCGTCACCGGCCTCGGCAGGGTGAAAGCGCTGGAAATCCACGCCATTGCAGGTGATGTGGATGCGATCAGGTGCCACCCCGTACAGGCGCACCAACTCGGCCTTGGAAAACGCGCTGACCGACAGCAACACCTGCGCACGCCGCGCGGCATGCCGGAAGGTGATGCGCGATTGCCAGGTGAATCCGCGCGGGAAGTATTGCGGATGTGTCTCGAACAGCACGTCGTGGATCGTGCAGGCCACGGCGCCCCAGCGCAGAGGGGGCAGGCGGTACTGCAGGTGCAGCACATCCAGCCAATGGCGCCACTGCAAGCAGGGCAGTTGCACCAGCAAGCGCCAGGCTCCAGGCCGGCGGGGCATGCGCACGAGTTGCACGTTGGGCGCAGTGAACTCGGCATGGGACCGGCGCAGTCCTTCGACATCGTCCAGAAAGAAAATGAAATCCACCTCGGGCGCCTGCGTGATGGCTGCCCGGTACAGGCCCAGCAAGTGGCTGCGCGAGCCCTGGAAGATGCCGTCCCAGACATGGAAATCCACGCCCAGCCGGATGCGCTGGTGCGACTTCATGGCGGGCTCACCTCGAACAGGTCACTGAGCAAGGACTCCCCCAATGCATGGGCTTCGTGCATCGACCGCGCGGCAGCCCGCAGCGCGCGCTGCGCGGCATCGGGCGGCGGCCCGTCCAGCGCTTGCAGCAGGGCCCTTGCAAAGGCCGGTGCATCACGGGCCACCTGAAAGCAGGCCGCGGCCTCGGTGCTCAGGCCCTGCACCCCTGCCGTCGTGCTCACCAGATGCGCGTCGCTGAACAGCATCTCGATGCTCTTGAGGTTGACGCCGCTGCCTGCCAGCACGGGATTGACCAGCACACGGGCCGATCCGGCCAATGTGGCCATGTCCGGTGGATCGGCCAGCAGGCTGATGCGGCCATCCTGCGCAGCCAGGGCGCGCACCGGCTCACTGGGCCGCGAACCGGCCAGCGCAATGCGCAAGGGTCTGGCGCCCAGCAGGGGCAGCACATCGGCAATCAGCCAGCGCAGCCCGGCCACGTTGTTGGGCGTATGCAGGTTGCCAAAGTACATCACGTCCCAGTCGGGGGGCTGTGCGGCACGCCTGGCCAGCGCGCTGGCAAAAGCTGCGTCCACCATCGCGGGCAGCCACTGCACATGCCCGAGGCCGTGTTGCTGCCAATACACGGCGTCGGTGGGCGAAATGTCGAGTACCTTGCGGGCATCGCGCAACACCGCCTGCTCCAATCGCCGCAGGCCGATCAGATTGGCCGTGATGCCCCATCGCGCACGCCATGAGCTGGCTTGCTGGCGTTGTCTGCGCATGTACAGGTGCTCGACGTTGTGGGCACGGTATACCCAGGGCACACCCAACTGGGCAGACAACCAGCGCACCACCGGGGCGCCGTACAGGCCATCGAGCAGCAGCACGTCAGGCGCAAAAGCCTGGGCAAAGCGCAGAGCTGCCGGGTGATCCAGTGTCACCCAGCGTGCCGCTGCGTGCGAGGGCAGCCGGCCCAGCCACGCCAGTCGCCTGCACAGCTCGGCGCCACTGCGGCGAATGGGTGACAGGTGAACCGCCTCGCAATGCGCGTGCAGGGCTGTGTACGCATGCCCGGCCGGCGGGCCTTCACGCGGTTCATCAAACCAGCTCAGCAAGGCCGTCTGAACGCCCAGGCTCTTGAGCAAGCCCAGTCGGCGCGCCACATCCACCCGACCGCCGCTGTTGGCGGGCCACGGCACCTCGTTGGGCACAACCAACACGCGCACGCTCAGCCCCTTTCGCTGGCGGGCCAGCGCATGGGCCATTGCAGCAGGCCTCTTGCAGCCGCTGCGGCCTGTGCCCAGCGCCGGCCTGCCAGCAGGCGACCGACATCGAGGCTGGCCGACAGGAAGACCAGCGGCACCCAAGCCCGGTGGTAGCGCCAGGCAAAGCGCAGCCGATTGCGAAAAAGGTAGTACAGCGACAGCGGTGAACCACCCTTCGCAGCCGTGCCGATGCTGGCGCCTTCATGGTGGAACACGACACAGGCCGGTGCCCAGGCCAATTGGAAGCGACCCCGGGCACGCGCCGCCCAATCCATCTCTTCGAAGTACAGGAAGTAGTCTTCGTGCATCAGGCCGACCGTCTCGATGAAGCGTCGGCTGACCAGCATGGCCGCCCCCACCACGCAGGCCATGCTCGCCTCGACAGGCCGTGCGTCGTCAGGGCGGCTGGCCAGGCTTTGTCCGTATCCCAGGTGACGGGTTCGGCCCGTGGCCCGCGAGTAGGCCGAGCCGCCCCAGGCCTGCACGGTCTGCCGGTCATGCAGGTACACCAGCGTGGCACCGCACAGGCCCACACCCGGGCGAGCCTGCATCAGCTGCAGCGCCTGGGCCAGTGCATCGGGCGCCACCTCGGTGTCATTGTTGAGCAGCCAGACATGCGTGCAAGCAGGGTCTTGCAAGGCCAGACGCAAGCCTGCGTTCATGCCACCAGCAAAACCCAGGTTGCGGCCCGTGCCCAGCAAGACCAGCGCATCGCTGTCAGCCAGCGTCTCCTGCGCTGGATCCGGTCCGGCCTGGATCAGCCGCAGACGACTGCCCCAATCGCGGCCGAACGCCTCGCTCAGGCGCGCCCAGGAGTCATCGCTCGACCCGTTGTCGCACACGATGATGCGCGCCGCAGCCGGGCTGCTGCGGGCCACACTGGCCACGCAGGCCAGCGTATCGCGCCAGCCATTCCAGTTCAACAGGACAACGGTGCACGCGGCCGGGGTCATGGTTGGGTACTGGCCGCTTGCTTCAGCAGCCGGGCTTGCGCATCGCGGCCATGGATGGCAGTGAGGAACAAGGCCAGCATGATGCAATACAGAAAGATGGTGTGAGGGTTGACCAGCTCAGGCTGTGTGGTCGAGATCGCCAGCAGCGGCAACCAGCTGGCCAGCAGGGCCACCAGCATGTCGTTCTGGCGCACGCTGGCTTGTGCACGCCCACGAAACATGATCCACCAGGGCCGCATGATCAGCACCATCAGGGCCAACAGCGCCGGCACACCCAGCTTGAGCGCCATGAAGACATACGAGTTGTGCACATAGCGGGTGTGCTCGGTGAAGTTACGCACCTCGGCCATCCAGCGCCGGTACTCGGCCCCCAGGCCCATGCCCACCAGGGGTGAACGCTCGATCTGGATCAGGGCCGCGTCATTTTCCAGTTTGCGCCAGCCAAATGAGCTGCCACTGCCGCCCTCGTCGATGACGCTGACCATGCGATGCACCATGTTGTCGATCACGGCGGGCTTGAAGACAAACAGGCTGGTCCCCACCACCAGGCCGACAGCGCACAACAGGCCGGCCAGACTCAGTGACCGGCGCAGGCCCATCAACAAGCCCGACAGCGCCACCGCGACAAAGGTCCAGAACCACAAGGCCCGGCCAAAGTTGACGTAGATCGCCGCGGCAAACAGCAACACCGACGGCAGCACCCACCACAATGCGCGCCCGCCGCGCATCAGCTTGCTCATGGCCCACACCAGGGCCACCAGCACAAAGGTGAAGCCCGGCATCTGCACCCGGGTCAGATCGGCGTCGACCACGCCACCGGTCTCCAGCGCACCCACCCGCCCCTCGCGCACCAGTTGCAAGCCGAAGAAGTACTGCACCAGGGCCAGCACAGACACAGCGACCGCCATGCCGATGAGCAGTCGTGAGAGCCTGGCCGGGGCATCGGCCGACCGGTTGCACATCCAGAACAGAATGGGCAGCCATACCCAGTACATGAACGCGCGGCCGTCGCGGTACACATAGGCCAGCGAGTTGCCAAAGTAGGCCAGCGCCAGCAAGGCCGACAACAGCACCATGCCCATGAAGAAGGCGTAAACATGCCAGGCGCGGCGCGGGAACTTCAGCCGCTGCCGATCCAGCAACAGGGCCACGCCCAGGCAGGCCAGTGTGCAGGCCGTCAGCACATCGGACAGCTTGAAATCGGGCGACAGGAGCAAGGCCAGAAAATACACGCCCACAGCGGCCGGCGGCGAGCTCCACAACAGCGCGGCATAACAGACTGCAGCGGCCAGGCCCAGCACAAGCACCCAGGGCAACAGCACGCAAAGCAGGCCCAGAAAGACCGCCAGGGTCGACAACGCCAACCAGAAAGCCACCGAACGCCACTGGCCCAAGGCCGCCTGCAGGGTTGCCCCCCAGCCCGGCGGGCGCCCGGCCAGGGCAGTCATCCAGGATCGAATCAAGGCAGATCGAACGGGCAGCACGGCAGGGTTCACCTCAAGTCGTCAAAGGCCGTTGCCCGGCGGCGTCGCGCCGGAGCAAGCCTGCATACAACGTCAGCACCAAGGCCAGGCTTGCAGCCACCGTCACTTGCCACCCCACCAGGCCGGCACTTCGCAGCGCAGGATAGCCCGCCCCCACCAACACCACCAGTTGCAGCGCCACCAGCCACACCTTCTGGCCTTGCAGGCCGGCAGCCACCAGCAACAGGCCCAGCCCGGTTTCCAGGAAGCGCAAGGCCAGCACCAGCGCAAACAGGGGCATCAGGGCGGCCAGGGCCTGGTAGCGCTCACCGTACAGCCGATGCGCCAGCATGTCGCCAGCGGTCACCAGCACCGCCGATGCCAACAGGCCCAGGCCCATCACCAGGCCCAATGAGCGCCAGGCCGTCTGCCGGAACTGGCGCGCATCGGATCGGTGCGCTGCCAGCGTGGGCAGCAGGTATTGCGCCATCACCGGCGCCAGGCGACACGCGCCGTCCACCAGTTTCATGCCGGCCTGGTACAGCCCCACGCCGGCTGGCCCCAACACATGGTTGACCAGCAAGGTGTCCACCTGGCCAAGCAGGGTGTTCAGGCCCAGTTCACCAGCGTAGGCCCAGGTGGCGCGCAGCAGGCCTGGCACCTGCCGCAGCGCTGCCGGCCACACCGGGCCCGCCACCGCCACGCTGCGCCAGATCGTGAAGGCCGTGCCCAGCGCACGCGACACCGCAAAGCCCAGCGCGGCATGCCAGGCCAGCCCACCCCAGGCGATGGCCGCGCCCATCACCACCAGGTGCCAGCAAGTGGTCACCACGGCGCAGCGGGCTTCGGCCTGGTACTGGGCATCACGCCGGAATCCCAGGTTGAAAAACTCGCCAAAGCCATCACAGGCCTGCGCCACCACCAGGCAGCCCAGGATGCCAACGTCGACCGCGGGCAACTGGGCCATCACGCCGCACGCCACCAGCAGCACAACAGCCAGCAACAGCAGCTTGGTGGTGAGCGCGACCCCCATGACGCCGGCATAGCGGTGCTTGTCCAGGCCGATCTCGCGCAGCACATAGGTGCCCAGGCCCAGGTTCACAGGCACGGTGGCCAGTGTGGCCCAGGCCAGCCAGTAGATGAAACGGCCAAACTCGGTGGGGCCCAATTGGCGCGCAGCGAAGACCATCACGGCCATGCCGGCTGCCAGGCGCAGCAGGTAACTCAGGAACACCAGCGACAGGCCGGCCCAGGCGCTGCGAATCCCGTTCACTGCACACCGTCCGCACCCGCCAGGCGCGACCGCACAGCCGGCGGCACAGCCGCCAGCAGTTCGGTCGCGAAGGCCTGCTGCGCCTCAAAGGCCGCAGCGCTGTTTGAATCGATCGACGAGACCCGGAACAACAGCCCGTCAGGGATCAGGCCCCTCAGGCCATAACGCATCTCGGCCAGCTTCTTGGGCACCCCACCACGCACCGCCGTCTCGCCGATCACGGCCCAGTAGGTCACGGGCTCTGGCCGCTGGCTGCCCAGGCTGGTTTCCAGTTGCCTGGCCGGCAGCTGGCGCCGGCCGATGAACAACGTGACAGGCTCGTTGCTGCGCAACTGGAAACCCTGCGCGGGGTAACAGATCTCGGGGTAATGCAGTTGCATGCCGTCGCGTTGATCAGCGCCATAGGCAATGGACAGCATCATGTGCCGGCCTTGCCGGTTGACATAGGTGCGCGTCAGGGTCTGGCTGTAGAGCTTGCGCAACAGGGCCTCCTGCTGCGGATTGACAATGCCGTTGCTGATCCGCTCGTCTACCTGCCAATCGCCAAAACTGCGCGGGATGACCGACTCCAGCTTCAGCTCACCACGCTGGCTGACCAGCATGGTGGTGGGTGTGAACCACCAGGCCACCAGTGAGGCCAGGGCCATCAGCAGCGCGGCCATGCAGGCCAGGCGCAGGTCACGGGCGGGCTGCATGGGCAGGGATGGCATGCTCATCGCTCGACCTCGGGCGACACACGTCGCGCGCCCACCCGCAACAGCGAATCAAAGCCGATGATCAGCATCAGCGCGGTGAGAAACAGCACCATGCCGGCAAAGCCATGCAGAAATCCCTGCCCGGCTTCGTCGCCCAGGTGGTAGGTGATGAGCGTCAGCACCATCACCCGGATGACATTGGCCGTGAAGCTGATCGGCACGATCAGGATGGCCAGGCTGACATTGCGAAACAGCGAGGCATGGCGCACCACGTTCAGGTACAGCAGGCCCAGCGCTTCCAGGGTGAACAAGGTATGCAGGCCGGCACAGGCATCGGCCACCAGCAGCTGGTAGGGCCCGATCTGCAACACCACGCCGGTGCGGCTGATGGGGTAGCCGGCCCGGTACAACACCTGCTCGGCCACATACGACACCGCCATCTTCATCGGCTGGGTCAGGGCATCCACCAGGGCGCCGGGCAAGGGCACCATGAAGGCCATGAAGAACAGCGCAAAGCTGATCAGCCGCAATCGCTTCGCACCCCGAAAGCGCAGCACCAGGCCCGCCACGATGCCGATGCTCGAGCCCACCTCGAAGATCCAGATGCCCTGCGAGCGACCGATGGCGTACAGCAGGCAGCTCAGCACCAGCAGCGCCCAGCCCAGCCGGGGCATGGGGTGAATGTCGGCGGTGTCGATCAGCGCAGGCCACCGCCGCCAGATCAGCCAGATCGAGATGCCCAGCACGATGGGCCCGTGGCCCTGCTCGTCCGAGGCCCACAGCGTCGTCAGCAGATCGTGCACCGTCGGGCCATACATCGCCAACAGCCCCGCAGCCAGAACCAGCCAGGGTGCCAGGGCGCGCCAGGAAAGGCCCTTGATCAACATGGTGACGAGGCCGGTTGCGTCAGCGGACTGCCAAGCAGGCTGCCGGCCTGCTCAGAACTCGTTGTAAATGACGCCGACCACCTTGGTGGGCGTTTCAGACAGGTTGCCCACCAGGCTTTCCAGCGAGGCCAGGCTGGCCTTGTTCTGGCGGGCCACCAGCAGGGCCGCGCCGCAACGGGCGGCCACCACCGAGCAATCACTGCCATACACCGCAGCGGGCGTGTCCACCACCACATGGTCAAACTTGGACAAAAGCTCGCGGATCAGCAGGCCAAAAGCCGGACGCTCGACCAGTTCCAGGGGGTTGGGCGGCGTGATGCCCACCGGCAGCACGAACAGGCTGGGCACGCCAGGCACCTGCTGGATGACCTTGGATTCGGAGCGCCCGCTGAGGATGCCGGACAGGCCGGCGTTGTTGCCCAGCCCAAACACCTGGTGCAGCCGCGGGCCACGCATGTCGGCATCCACCAGCAGCGTGCGACCACCCAGCTGGGCCAGCGTGATGGCCAGATTGGCCGAGAAGAAGGTCTTGCCGTCGCCCGAATTGGGGCTGATCACGGCAATGGCGCGGCGGTCCTGGCCCTCGTTGAACAGCCGCATCATGATCTGGCTGCGAATGGCCCGGAAGGATTCGGCCTGCACACCAAATGGTTGGTTCAGCGCCACCAGCTCGGGGTTGGCCTTGCGCTGGTCTTCGGCCGCGTAGGGGTAGTGAAACTGCTGGCTCAGTGCGAACAGCACGTCATCGGTGCTGGCGTAGCCCAGTGCAATGGCCGCTTCGCCAAAGCGGATGCCCCGCTCACGCTGGTGCTGCAGGATGCGTTCGACCTGGTCGGCGCTGAGGTTGCGGGTCTCGGCGATGATCGAGCCGATGGACCGGTCCGACACCGAGGTGCCGTCGTGCTGGCTGGCGCTGGTGGAATCGGCCGACACCGAGTCTTTGAACTTGGCCATCATTCGCCCCTGTGCTTGTCGGCCATCGGCAGGCCGATGACGCGGGGTGCTTCCAGCGCAGGCCGCTTGCCCAGCGCCAGGCGCTTGGCATTGGGCTTGGGCAGCACACCCAGGATCGGCAGGCCCAGCGCGGCCACCACGTCTTCAGAGGCCCGCACACGGCGATCGGTCATCTCCAGCAGCATGGCCACACCCACGGCCAGCAGCGCGCCCAGCAACATCGACAAGGGCAGATTCAGCAAGAGCCTGGGCGAGGCATGCTCCACCGGTGGCAGGGCCGACGACAGCACATTGGCATAACTCTGGGTGGTCTGGGATTCGAGCGCCGATTGGTTCATCCGCGACATCAGGCCATCAAAAGTGCGCTGGGCGTTCTCGACCTCACGGATGAGCACCTGCCCCTGGTCGCGCGCCACCTTCATCTGGGCCACGCGTGCGCGCTGTGACTCCAGCTCGCGGCGCACCTGGCTCTCGCGCTGCTTGTTGATGTTGTTGCTGACCGTGACGCCCCCGGTGATACGCCGGGTTTCGGTCTCGAGGCGGCTGCGCAGCTCATTGATGTTGGCCTTGGCTTCGACCACCTGCGGGTGGTTGTCACCATACTTGCTGTTGAGCTCCTGCAGACGCGCCTCGCTGCGCGACAGGTCACTCTTGAGCCCGCTGATCAGGGGGTTGGTCAACACGTCCTGGATGCGATCACCCTGCCCGCCCTGTGCCTGCTGCTGGCGGCTGCCTGATTCAGATGCCACCGCCTGGATCTGCACCAGTTGGCTGGACAGCTCATTGAGGCGCGCGTTTTCCACGTCCAGGCGCTCGTCGGTGGCGATGATGCCCTTGGCGCGCTGGAAGTCGGACAGCCGCTGCTGAGCCTTCTCCAGGGCTTCGCGGGCGTCCTTGGATTGCTGCACAAAAAAGCTGGAGAACTGCTTGGCCGGATCCACCCGCAATTCAAGCGTGGTGGCGATGTAGGCCTGCGCAAAGGCATTGGCCATGCCCGCCGCAAAACGCGGGTTGGGCGCCTTGTAGCTGATGCTGATCACATTGCTTTCGCGCGACGGCTTCACGTCCAGCTGCTTTTGCAGCAGGGTCACCAGCCACTGCTCGATGGTGCCCTTGCCCTGGCCATCGGTCTGCCATTGTTCGCGAAGCTGCGGGTTCTCCAACAGCTTCAGGTCGCGGATCACCCGCAGCACCACCCGCTCACTGCCCAGGATGTCGACCTGCGTGGCCATGAAGCTGGGCATGGCCATCGACGGGTTCATCATCGCCGCGACCGGATCGGGCTTGACATCGATCACCACGCTGGCCTCGGCCTTGTACTGCTTGGGCAGCATGAGGCTGACCACCAGCGTCGTGAGCACGACCAGCAGGAACACCGCCAGCGCGGCCCAGCGACGGGCGCGCATGACCGACCAGAACTGTCCGAATGTCATCGATGCTTTCCTCGCACGGCCTCAGGCCTGCAGCAGCCCGGCACTGCGGTGTTCAGAACAGGCTCTCACGGACATACACGACATCACCATCCTGAACGGTGTCGTCCAGTGCGGGCTCCAGCACCTGCACCTTGCCGTTTGCCTGCTTTCTGTGCACACGAATGCCTTTCTGGGTGCCGCGCTGCGTCAGGCCGCCACCGGTGGCCAGTGCCTGCATCACCGTCATGCCACGTTCCACGCGCATCGGCCCGGGCCGCTGCACCTCGCCATAAATGTAGACCAGGGGCTGACGGTCGACCCAGACAGCGTCGCCATTGAGCACCAGCAGGTCCTTGTCCTTGCCGCCCGGCGCAAACAACGAGGGCAGATCGAGTTCAAGGCGGAAGGGCTTGCCATCGCGCGTGCCGGTCACCACCACCAGGTCCGATCCACCCGGCGCGGTGCCGCCGGCCATGGCCAGCAGATCGGTCAGGCGCATGTCGGCCACTTCGATGGCATAGCGGCCGGGGCGGTTGACCTGGCCCAGCACGCTGGCCTGGTTGCCCCGCACCTGCAGCACCACGATGGTGACCTGCGGCTGCTTCACGAAATTGCCGTTGCGCAGGCCGTCAGCAATGAGTTTTTCGGCCGCCGTCACGCTCAGGCTGCCCAGACGGATCGTGCCCAGCAGCGGGTAGCTGACGATGCCAGCTTCGGTCAGGCGCGTTTCCAGCGTCAGATCGGGGTTTTGGTAGACGCTGACGCGGATCACATCGCCCGCACCCAGGCGGTATTCGGTGGCGGCGGGCGCGGCCGTGCTCACAGCCTGCGCCTGGGCCATCGGCGCCCCCAGGGCAACAGCCAACCACAGGCCCCAGCCCAGCAGGCGAACAGAAAGCCCTTGCCCGGTCATCACTTCAGGCCCATGCCTTTGGTGATGTCGGCGCTGCTCATGCCACTGGCAGCAGGCGCCGGTGCCGCGCTGGCAGCAGGGGCCGCAGCCGAAGCCGCCGGGGCAGCGGCTTCACCAAACTTGCCCACGTACTCGATCTTGGCTGCACCACGCAGGGCCTTGACGTCGTCTTCGATCAGCTTGCGCTTGCGGTCATTGGACAGAAACTGCTCGATGGCCGGGCGGGCCTGCTCTTCGGTCACCGGCTGGCTGCGCGAACCGGCCAGCACCACCACCTGCACGCCTTGCGGGGTCTGGTTGAGCATGGTCTGGCCATCCTGCATCTTGGCAAAGGCATCCAGGCTTTGCAGCGGCAGTTGCTCGGCAGCACGCACGGCCTGGTTGCCGGCGAACTTGAAACCGTTGGCCTTCAGGTAGTCAACGAACTCATTGATGTTCTTGGCCGCAGCCAGCTTCTCGCGCAGGGCCGGCACCTGATCGGGCTTGGCCTCGATGCCGATTTCCTGCAGGCTGTAGATGCGGCGGTCCTTGAACAGCGCGGGCTTCTCGTCGTAGTACTTCTTGATCTCTTCGGCCGTGGGCTTGGGTGCCGATTCGCCCACCTTCTCGAAATAGGCGCGGGCGATGATTTCGCGGCGCGCCGCATCCAGTTGCTGCACCACACGCGGGTCACGGTCGATCTTCAGGTCGTCGGCCTTTTGCAGGGCCAGTTCCTGGTCGATCAGGCGCTCCAGGATCTGCTTGCCCGCGGCGTCGGCCTGCTCAGGGCGCAGGCCGCGCTGCTGCTGCAGCACGTAGTTGATCTGGTGAACGGTGATTTCCGACTTGTTGACCTTCACAGCGGTCTGGCTGGCGGCCTTGTCCTTCTTGTCGCCACAACCGGCCAACAGGGCCACCGACGCGGCCAGGGCCACCAGGCTGATGCGCAGAACGCGTTGACGGGGGGCCAGAATTTGCTGCGTAGTCATGTTGCTTGGGGCTCCAGCCCCGGCAAGGGGCAAAGAAAGTGGCGGCAAGGCGCCGCGCACGGGCACCCACCTGGGAATAACCGCCGAAGTGTAATGGCGATCCCCCGCCCGACAACGCCCTGACCGAGGCGGGCAGCGTGTGGCTCAGTGACTCATTTCACTGTGAACTGGGCTGTGATCAGCGCCAGGCTGGTGTGCCGGCAGCCGGGTGCCCCAATCTAGCACTTGATGCCGACGTGCAGAGCCACGACGCCCGCCGTGAGATTGTGCACATCCACATGGCCAAAACCCGCTGCCTTCATCATGGCCTTGAGCTCGGCCTGGGGCGGGTGCATGCGGATCGATTCGGCCAGGTAACGGTAGCTTTCGGCATCGTTGGCGATGAGCTTGCCCATCAGCGGCAGCACATTCAGCGAATACCAGTCGTAGGGCTTGCGCAGCGGCGCCGCCACCTGGCTGAACTCCAGCACCAGCAGGCGGCCGCCCGGGCGCAGCACCCGGCACATCTCGGCCAGGGCGCCATCCTTGTGGGTCATGTTGCGCAGGCCAAAGGCCACGCTCACCAGGTCAAAGGTGCCGCTGCGGTAGGGCAGTTTCTCGGCATCGCAAACATTGGTAGGCAGGGCCAGGCCTTCGTCCAGCAGGCGGTCACGGCCGGTGCGCAGCATGGCTTCGTTGATGTCGGTGTGCAACACCAGCCCGGTGTCGCCCACCTTGCGCGCAAAGGCGCGGGCCAGATCGCCGGTGCCCCCGGCAATGTCCAGCACCTTGTCGCCGCGCCGCAAGTTGGCCACCGCCACGGTGTAGTGCTTCCAGGCCCGGTGCAGGCCCATGGACATGACGTCGTTCATCACGTCATAACGCTTGGCCACCGAGTCGAAGACGCCGCGCACGCGGCTGGCTTTTTCGGATTCGTCGACGGTTGCAAAACCGAAATGGGTCTGGGCCATGGTGAACGGGGGTCAGTGGCTGGCGCAGGCGCCGCCGGTTTTTTCAGGCATCGGGTCGTCGCGGCCCACGCCGGCTTCGGCCAGGCGGGCTTCGTAGCGGGCCCACAGCTGGGTTTGCTCGGCGCCCAGCTTGTACAGGTAATCCCAGGTGAACAGGCCGCTGTCATGGCCGTCGCTGAAGGTGGGTTGCACCGCATAGTGGCCCACGGTCTCGATGTGCTCGATGCCCACGTGGCGCTTGCCGGTCTGCAACACCTCCTGCCCTGGGCCGTGGCCCTGCACCTCGGCCGATGGCGAATACACCCGCATCAGCTCAAAGGGAATGCGGAACACTGAACCGTCGTCGTAACCGACCTCCAGCACGCGAGAGGCCTGGTGCAGCGTCAGCGCAACGGGTTGGGGGGTGGTCGATGCAGCCATGGGCGGTTGTGCAGCCAGTCAAGGGTTGGGGCCGACAGTGTAGCGGCCGGGGGCCCGGGCAACGGGGTAAACCACCTGTCCGGCAGGGGCCTCAGGGGCGCACCTCGTCCAGATCAGCCAGTTGCGAAGCCCGCACACGGGTGGCCGCCAGCGCGCCCTTGCTCTCCAGGATCGGGTAGGCGATCGAGCAGATCAGCGAGTTGATGCGCTTGAGCTCGGACAGCAGGTCCAGGTGCAGCGAGCTGGTCTCGATGCTGGAGGCGGTGTTCTCCTGCAGGCGGCCCAGGTGGTTGGCGGCGTAGGCGTGCTCCAGATCGCGAAAGCGCGCCTTTTCTTCCAGCAGGCGCTGGGCATCGCGCACATGGCCATCCAGGAACACGCTCATGCCCAGGCGCAGATTGGCCAGCAGGCGCTCGTGCAGGTGGATGATCTCGGCCATGCCGGCGTCGCTGAAACGCCGGCCCGGGCGGATCTTCTTGTCTTCGATGTCCTGCAGCACACGCTCGATGCCGTCGCCAATCTGCTCCATGTTGATGGCAAACGAGATGATGTCCGTCCATCGGCGGCCTTCGCGCTCGCTCAGCGCCTCGCGCGAGATCTGCGTGAGGTAGAACTTGATGGCCGAGTACAACTCGTCCACCTGGTCGTCGCGGGCCCTCAAGGTTTCAGACAGCACCAGGTCATTGCCCTGCAGCACCGGCAGGATGCCGCGCAGCATGCTCTCGACCACATCGGCCTGGTACAGGGCTTCGCGGGCCGCGCAGCTGATGGCCAGCGAGGGCGTGGCCAGCGCGGTGGCATCCAGGTGGCTCAGGCGCACACCGTCGGCGCCGGGTTGGGCCTTGGGCAGCCAGCGGTCCACCAGGCGGCCCACCAGGCCTGTCCAGGCGATGAACAACAGGGCCAGCACGATGTTGAAGGCCAGGTGAAAGGCCACCACCTGCTGGTGCACTTCGGGCACATGGGCCTGCAGCAGCGGCAAGGCCTGCGGCAGCCAGGGCACGGCCAGCAGGGCGCCCACGGCCTTGAACAGCAGGTTGCCCACCGGCAGGCGGCGCAACAGCGGGCCGCCGCCCGAGGTGGCCACCATGGCCAGCAGGCCGCTGCCCAGGTTGGCACCCAGCACCAGGCCCAGCGCCACCGTGGGCGGCACGATGCCCTGGGCGGCCAGCGTGGCCGTCAAAAGCACGATGGCCAGGCTGGAGTACGCGGCCAGCGCCAGCACGGCGCCCACCAGCATGTCCAGCAGCACCTCATTGGGCAGGGCCATCAGCAAGCCGCGCACGGCCGGCGAGGCGGTGAGCGGCCGCGTGGCCGCCACGATCAGCTGCAGCGCCAGGGTGATCAGGCCCAGGCCGATGAGCACGCGCCCCACCCGGCCGGTGCCACTGCGCTGGCCCGAGATGAACAGCAGCACGCCCGAGAAGATCAGCAGCGGCGACAGCCACGACAGGTCAAACGAGAACACCACCGCCATCATGGCCGTGCCCACGTCGGCACCCAGCATCACGGCCAGCGCGCTGCCGGTGCTCACCAGGCCCTGGCCCACGAAACTGGCCACGATCAGGCAGGTGGCGGTGCTTGACTGCACCAGGCTGGTCACGCCCAGGCCGGCCAGCAGCGCCAGCGGGCGGCTGCCAAAGCTCAGCTGCAGCACATTACGCAGGTTTTCGCCAAACACCCGCAGCATGCCGGTGCGCACGATGTGCGTGCCCCACACCAGCAGGGCAATGGCAGCCAACAGGTTCAGCAGGTGCAGCATGGGCCGGTTGTACGCCAACCGCGCCGCATCAAAGGGCCCAAAAGCCGCCCCTTTTTGCTGTTAACGCACCGGCCGCGATCGGGCCGGTGCCCGTGTCAGACCAGCACGCGCTCGATGCCGCCCGCGTTGGCGCGGCCCACGTAGTCTTCCATCCAGGTCTCGCCCAGGATCTTGCGGGCCATCTCGACGACGATGTAGTCGGCCTCGAGCAGGCCGTTCTGCAAGTCGTTGCCATAGCGCGTGAGGCCCTGCAGGCAGCTGGGGCAGCTGGTCAGGATCTTCACGTCGCCCTGCTCGGCCACGCTGCCGGTGGCGCGCAGCGCGGCTTCATCGCGGCGCAGTTCTTCTTCCTTGCGGAACCGGATCTGCGTGGAGATGTCAGGCCGCGTCACGCCCAGCGTGCCGCTTTCGCCGCAGCAGCGTTCGCTCTTGAGCACGTTGGGGCCCACCAGGGCCTTCACGGTCTTCATGGGCTCTTGCAGCTTCATCGGGCTGTGGCAAGGGTCGTGGTACAGGTAACCACCGCCCTGGTTGGGCAGGGTGATGCCTTTTTCAAGCAGGTACTCGTGGATGTCGACGATGCGGCAGCCGGGGAAGATGTCCTCGAACTTGTAGCCCTGCAACTGGTCGTAGCAGGTGCCGCACGACACCACCACCGTCTTGATGTCCAGGTAGTTCAGCGTGTTGGCCACGCGGTGGAACAGCACCCGGTTGTCGGTGATGATTTTCTCGGCCTTGTCAAACTGGCCCGAGCCGCGTTGCGGGTAACCGCAGCACAGGTAGCCCGGCGGCAGCACGGTTTGCACACCGGCCTGCCACAGCATGGCCTGGGTGGCCAGGCCTACTTGGCTGAACAGCCGCTCCGATCCGCAACCGGGGAAGTAAAACACCGCCTCGGTCTCGGCCGTGGTGGTGGCCGGGTTGCGGATGATGGGCACGTAGTCGCGGTCTTCGATGTCGAGCAGCGCACGCGCCGTCTTCTTGGGCAGGCCGCCCGGCAGCTTCTTGTTGATGAAGTGGATGACCTGCTCGCGCACGGGCGCGGTGCCCACGGTGGCGGGCGGTGCACCCGTCTGCTTGCGCGCCGCCAGCTTCAGCACGTCATGGGCCAGGCGCTGCGCCTTGAAGCCCACGTCCACCATGGCGCTGCGCACCAGCTTGATGGTCTGCGGGTTGGTGGCGTTGAGCATCAGCATGGCCGCGGCATTGCCGGGCCGCCAGGTTTTCTGGCCCATCTTGCGCAGCAGGTTGCGCATGTTCATCGACACATCGCCAAAGTCGATCTTCACCGGGCAGGGCGTGAGGCACTTGTGGCACACCGTGCAGTGGTCGGCCACGTCTTCAAACTCTTCCCAGTGCTTCAGGCTGACACCCCGGCGGGTTTGCTCTTCGTACAGAAACGCCTCGATCAGCAGCGAGGTGGCCAGGATCTTGTTGCGCGGGCTGTACAGCAGGTTGGCGCGCGGCACATGGGTGGCGCACACCGGCTTGCACTTGCCGCAGCGCAGGCAGTCCTTGATGCTCTCGCTGATGGCACCGATGTCGCTTTGCTGCATGATCAGCGACTCATGGCCCATCAGCCCGAAGCTGGGCGTGTAGGCGTGGCTCAGGTCGGCCGCGTGCACATCGTCGCCCAGGCCGGCCAGCGCAGCACCGCGCAGCAGCTTGCCCTTGTTGAATCGGCCTTCCGGATCGACCCTGGCCTTGTAGCTGGTGAAGTTGGCCAGCTCGTCGTCGCTCAGGAACTCAAGCTTGGTGATGCCGATGCCGTGCTCACCCGAGATCACGCCGCCCAGGCTGCGCGCCAGCACCATGATGCGGGCCACGGCCTCGTGGGCCGTCTGCAGCATCTCGTAGTTGTCGCTGTTGACGGGGATGTTGGTGTGCACATTGCCGTCGCCGGCATGCATGTGCAGGGCCACCCAGGTGCGGCCACGCAGCACCTCCTGGTGGATGCGCTTGCACTCGGCCAGGATGGGCGCCAGCGCCGCACCGGCAAACAGCGATTCAAAGGGCGCACGCAGCTGGGTCTTCCAGCTGGCACGCAGGCTGTGGTCCTGCAGTTGGTCAAACAGGCTGCGGCCACCGGGCTGGGGGGCATCCAGCCCATCCAGCCAGCCCTGCCATTGGGTGCGCACCTCGGCCAGCACGGCCAGGGCCTGCTGCACGCGCTCGGCCAACAGCTCGGCGCTGGGCACCTCGCCCGCGTCGTCGGCCTTGCCCAGCGGCAGGTTGCCCGATTTGAAAAAGGCCTGCAGCCGGTCATTGAGCTGCAACTTGTTGCGCAGGCTCAACTCGATGTTGATGCGCTCGATGCCCAGGGTGTATTCGCCCATGCGCTCCAGCGGAATCACCACGTCTTCGTTGACCTTGAAGGCGTTGGTGTGGCGGGCGATGGCGGCCGTGCGCTTGCGGTCGGCCCAGAACTTCTTGCGGGCGTCGGCATTGACGGCAATGAACCCCTCGCCCGAGCGGCTGTTGGCGATGCGCACCACCTCGCTGGTGGCCCGCGCCACGGCGTTGTCGTCGTCGCCCACGATGTCGCCCACCAGCACCATCTTGGGCAGGGTGCCACGCTTGCTCTTGGTGGTGTAGCCCACCGCGCGCAGGTAGCGGTCGTCCAGGTGCTCCAGGCCGGCCAGGATGGCGCCACCACGGCGCGTGTCCTCGAACATGAAGTCCTTGATCTCGACAATGGACGGCACCGCCTCGATCGGGTTGCCGAAGAACTCCAGGCACACCGTGCGCACATGCTTGGGCATCTTGTGCACCACCCAGCGTGCGCTGGTGATCAGGCCGTCGCAGCCTTCTTTCTGGATGCCGGGCAGCCCGGCCAAGAACTTGTCGGTGACGTCCTTGCCCAGGCCCGCCTTGCGGAACACCGAGCCGGGGATGTCCAGGCGCTCGGTCTTCTCCAGCACCTTGCCGCTGGCGTCGTACCAGCGCAGCTCGAAGCTGGCCACCGGGGCATCGTGGATCTTGCCCAGGTTGTGATCCAGGCGGATCACGTCCAGCCACTTGGCCTGCGGCGTGACCATGCGCCACGAGGCCAGGTTGTCCAGCGCCGTGCCCCACAGCACGGCCTTCTTGCCGCCCGCGTTCATGGCGATGTTGCCGCCCACGCACGAGGCCTCGGCCGAGGTCGGATCCACCGCAAACACAAAGCCCGCGCGCTCGGCCGCATCGGCCACGCGCTGCGTGACCACGCCCGCGCCGGTCCACACGGTGCCCACCTTGTGGCCCACACCCGGCAGGTCGACCAGCTCGACCTCGGTCATCTGGTCGAGCTTCTCGGTGTTGATCACCGCACTCTTCCAGGTCAGGGGCACGGCACCACCCGTGTAGCCGGTGCCGCCGCCACGCGGGATGATGGTCAGGCCCAGCTCGACGCAGCCGGCCACCATGGCGGCCATTTCGGCCTCGGTGTCGGGCGTGAGCACCACAAACGGAAACTCGACGCGCCAGTCGGTGGCGTCGGTCACATGCGACACCCGCGACAGGCCGTCGAACTTGATGTTGTCCTTGGCGGTCACCCGGCCCAGCACGCGGCGCGCACGCTGGCGCAGCTCGGCCACGGTGGCAAATTGGTCGGCAAAACGCTGCACGGCGGCGCTGGCCATGCTCAGCAGTTCACCCACATGGGCATCACGTTGGGCGTCCACGCCCGGGGTGCGGCGCTGGGCCACTTCGCCCAGGCGGTGGTGCAAGGCGTCGATCAACAAGGCGCGACGCTTGGGGTTGTCCAGCAGGTCGTCTTCGAGGTAGGGGTTGCGCTGCACCACCCAGATGTCGCCCAGCACCTCGTAGAGCATGCGGGCCGAGCGGCCGGTGCGGCGCTCATCGCGCAGGCGGTTCAGCAGATCCCAGGCCTGGGCACCCAGCAGGCGCAGCACGATCTCGCGGTCGGAGAACGAGGTGTAGTTGTACGGAATCTCGCGCAGGCGGGGCGCATCGTGGGCCGCCTGGGCGGCAACATCGGTGATCAGCGGGTGAGGCGCGTTCATGGGAATCGGACGCGGTGCAGCCGAAGCCAATCGCCGCCCACGCCCCGTTTGCACTTGGACGCGCATGTTAACCCGCCCCCTTGCGGCACTGCAGCAATGGGGCTTTGTCGTCAAGCCCCTGCCGGACAGTCGCGGCCCTGGGGCTGATCAGGATTGCCCGGGGCCACGATGCTGGGGATAAACGGGGCTGTCATGCGGGCCTGCGAGACTGTGATGCTGGCCCGCAACCACTTTTCAAACGGATCACACCCATGAACAAACCCTCTCTTGTGCTGGCCGGCGGCCTGATGGCGCTGGCCCTGGCGGCACCGGCCCAGGCCCAGGTCGAAGTGCAGTGGTGGCACTCGATGACCGGCGGCCTGAACGAATGGGTCAACGACCTGGCCAAGCAGTTCAATGACAGCCAGAAAGACTACAAGATCGTGCCCACCTTCAAGGGCAACTACGACGAATCCATGACGGCCGCCATGGCGGCTTTCCGGGCGGGCAATGCGCCGCACATCCTGCAGGTGTTCGAGGTGGGCACCGCCACCATGATGGCCAGCAAGGCCGCCATCAAGCCCGTGGGCGAAGTGATGAAGCAAAGCGGCGTGCAGTTCGACCCCAAGGCTTATGTGCCTGCGGTGTCGGCCTACTACACCGCCGCCAGCGGCGAGATGATGTCGTTCCCGTTCAACAGCAGCACCACGATCTTTTATTACAACAAGGATGCCTTCAAGGCCGCCGGTCTGGATCCCAACAAGGCACCCGCCACCTGGCCCGAGATGACCCTGGCTGCTGCCAAGCTCAAGGCCAGCGGCCACAAGTGCCCCTACACCTCCAGCTGGGTGAGCTGGGTGCATCTGGAGAGCTTCTCGCTGTGGCACAACACCCTGTTTGCCACGCAAAACAACGGCTTTGGCGGCCCCAGCGCGCGCCTGGCCTTCAATTCGCCGCTGCACCTGCGCCACTTCGACAACCTGGCCAACATGTCCAAGCAGGGCCTGTTTGTCTACAAGGGCCGCGCCAGCGCGGCCGTGCCGGCCTTTGTCTCGGGTGAATGCGCCATGTTCACCGGCTCGTCGGGTTCGTACGCCGATGTCAGCAAGGGTGCCAAGTTTGCCTACGGCCTGGCCCCCCTGCCCTACTACCCGGATGTGCCGGGTGCCCCGCAAAACACCGCCATCGGCGGTGCCAGCCTGTGGGTGATGGCCGGCAAGAAGCCCGCCGAGTACAAGGGCGTGGCCGAGTTCTTCAAGTACCTGTCCAACCCCGAGGTGCAATCGGCCAGCCACAAGCGCACCGGTTACCTGCCCATCACGGTGGCGGCCTTCCAGCTGACTGAAAAATCTGGCTTCTACAAGGACAAGCCGGGCACCGATGTGGCCGTCACCCAGATGATCCGCAAGACCACCGACAAGTCGCGCGGCATCCGCCTGGGCAATTTTGTCAATGTGCGCACCATCATCGACGAAGAAACCGAAGCCATCTGGGCCGGCAAGAAGACCGCCAAGGAAGCCCTGGAGGCCGCCATGCAGCGCGGCAACGAACAACTTGATCGTTTCGAGAAGGCCACCAAGGCGGCCCACTGATCCAGTCCCGGCATGGAAAAGCGCGCCCGCTTCAAGCACCCGCTGCTGCCCTGGCTGCTGCTGACGCCGCAGCTGCTCATCGTGGGCGTGTTCTTCTTCTGGCCGGCAGCGCAGGCGGTGCTGCAATCGATGCAGCTGCAAGACAGCTTCGGGCTGTCCACGCAGTGGGTGGGCCTGGACAACTTCAAGACCCTGTTTGCCGACCGCGCCTACCTTGAATCGTTCCAGACCACGGCGCTGTTCTCGGTGCTGGTGGCGGCGCTGGGCATCGTGCTGTCATTGATGCTGGCGGTGTTTGCCGACCGCATCGTGCGCGGCGCGTTGCTCTACCGCAGCCTGCTGATCATCCCTTACGCCGTGGCGCCGGCGGTGGCGGGGGTATTGTGGGTGTTCATGTTCTCGCCCTCCATCGGCGTGGTGTCGTGGTGGCTGTCGCGCAGCCTGGGCTTTGAATGGAACCACCTGCTGCACAGCGGCCACGCCATGACGCTGATCGTGGCGGCCGCCGTCTGGAAGCAGATCTCCTACAACTTCCTGTTCTTTCTGGCCGGTCTGCAGTCCATTCCCAAATCACTGATCGAAGCCGCGGCCATCGATGGCGCGCGGCCCTGGCGGCGCTTCTGGACGATCCAGCTGCCACTGCTGTCACCCACCACCTTCTTCCTGCTGGTGATCAATGTGGTGTACGCCTTTTTTGACACCTTCGCCATCATTGACGCCACCACCTCGGGCGGCCCCGGTCGCGACACCGCCATCCTGGTCTACAAGGTGTATCAAGACGGCGTCAAGGGTGGCGATCTGGGCGGCTCGGCCGCGCAATCGGTGGTGTTGATGCTGGTGGTGGTGGCGCTCACCGTGGTGCAGTTCAGGTTCGTCGAGAAGAAAGTGAACTACTGATGAGCGGCATGGTTGAACGCCGCGCCAGCCTGGATCTGCTGGCCCATGTGGTGATGGTGCTGGCGGTGCTGATCGTGGCCTTTCCGCTGTACCTGGCCTTCGTGGCCTCCACGCACACCGCGCAAGACATCGTGCAGGCCCCCATGCCACTGTGGCCGGGTGATCAGCTGTGGGCCAACTACAGCGCGGCGCTCAGCGGGCACGGCGGCGGCGCGGGCTCGAATGCCCCGGTGGGCCGCATGATCTGGGTGAGCCTGGTCACCGCCCTGGTCATCACCTTCGGCAAGATCAGCGTGTCGTTGCTGTCGGCCTTTGCGCTGGTGTACTTCCGGTTTCCGCTGCGTGGCCTGGTGTTCTGGTCGATCTTCGTCACCCTGATGCTGCCCGTCGAGGTGCGCATCCTGCCCACGTACAAGGTGGTGGCCGACCTCAACCTGCTCAACAGCTACGCCGGGCTCACCGTGCCGCTGATCGCCTCGGCCACGGCCACCTTCCTGTTCAGGCAGTTCTTTCTCACCGTGCCCGAAGAAATGGTCGAGGCTGCCCGCATCGATGGCGCCGGGCCGATGCGCTTTTTCATCGACATCCTGGTGCCGCTGTCGCGCACCTCAATCGCGGCGCTGTTCGTTATCCAGTTCATCTACGGCTGGAACCAATACCTGTGGCCGCTGCTGGCCACCACCAGCGAAGACATGTACCCGGTGGTGGTGGGCATCAAGCGCATGATTGCCGGAGGTGACTCGGGCAACGAATGGAACATCGTCATGGCCACGGCCGTGCTGGCCATGCTGCCGCCCGCTGCGGTGGTGGTGCTGATGCAGCGCTGGTTCGTCAAGGGCCTGGTCGATACCGAGAAATAAACATGGCATCCATATCGCTCGTCAACGTCATCAAGCGCTATGGGCGCGGTGCGCAGGCCAATCAGGTCATCCATGGCGTCAACGCCGAAATCGCCGACGGTGAATTCATCGTCATCGTGGGGCCGTCGGGCTGCGGCAAGTCCACGCTGCTGCGCATGGTGGCCGGCCTCGAAGAAGTCACCGCAGGCCAGATCAGCATCGGCGGGCGCGTGGTCAACGATGTCGAGCCCAGCGACCGTGACATCGCCATGGTGTTCCAGAACTACGCCCTGTATCCGCACATGAGCGTCTACGACAACATGGCCTACGGCCTGAAGATCGCCCGCGTGCCCAAAGCCGAGATCGACGAACGGGTGCAAAAGGCGGCGCGCATCCTGGAGCTTCAAACCTTCTTGCAACGCACACCCCGGCAGTTGTCGGGCGGCCAGCGCCAACGCGTGGCCATGGGCCGGGCCATCGTTCGGCAACCCCAGGCCTTTTTGTTTGACGAGCCCCTGTCCAACCTGGATGCCAAGCTGCGCGCCCAAACCCGGCTCGAGATCCAAAAACTGCACCGCGAGCTGGGCGTCACCTCGCTGTTCGTCACCCACGATCAGGTCGAGGCCATGACCCTGGCCCAGCGCATGATCGTGATGAACGCCGGCCGCATGGAGCAGATCGGCACGCCCGAGCAGGTGTACGGCCAGCCGGCCAGCACCTTTGTGGCCAGCTTCATCGGCTCACCCCCGATGAACCTGCTGCCCGGCCAGGCCGACGGTTCGCGCTTTGCCTGCCCGGGGGACAGTGCGCCCCTGGTGCTGCCCTGCGCGGCACCGCGCGCAGGCGCGCTCACGTTGGGCGTGCGGCCCGAGCACCTGGAGATCAATCCTGAAGGCCACTGGCCGCTTGCCGTTGAAGCCGTCGAGATGCTGGGGGCCGAGCGCCTGGTGCACGGCCAACTGGGCGGTGTGCTGTGCACCCTGCGCATCGACGCCACGCTGCCTGCACCGGCGGTGGGCCAGCGCCTGCACCTGTCTGCCCCGCCCGAGCACCTGCACTGGTTTGACGCCGGCAGCGGGCTGCGCGTGGCGGCCTGATCCGCATTCATCCTGCACACCCATGAGCACTTCCCACTGGCCCTATCCCCGCTGGGTGGCCCACCGCGGCGCCGGCAAGCTGGCCCCCGAAAACACGCTGGCCGCCTTCAGGCTGGGCGCGGCGCACGGTTACCGCATGGTCGAGTGCGATGTGAAGCTGTCGGCCGACGACGTGCCCTTTTTGCTGCACGACGCCACACTCGAGCGCACCACCACCGGCCAGGGCACCGCAGGCGACCACCCCTGGCAGGCCTTGTCGCAGCTTGACGCCGGCAGCTGGCACAGCCGCGCCTACGCCGGTGAACCACTGCCCACGCTCGATGCCATCGCCGCTTATGTGCAGGCCAACGGCCTGTGCCTGAACATCGAGATCAAGCCCACCCCGGGCCTGGGTGAGCACACCGGCCAGGTGGTGGCCCGCCAGGCCGCGCGGCTGTGGGCCGATCAGCCGCTGCCGCCCCTGCTCAGCTCGTTTGATGTGCAAGCCTTGCAAGGTGCGCTGATGGCCGCGCCCACCCTGCCGCGCGCGCTGCTGCTCGACACCTTGTGGGACGGCTGGTTCGAAAGCGCGATGGCGCTCGCCTGCTGCGCCATCGTCACCAACCACCGTGTGATGGACGCGGCCGTGGTGCAGCGAGCCAGCGAAGGCGGCTTGCGGTGCCTGGTCTACACGGTGAACGAGGCAGCCGATGCGCAGCGTGTACTCGATCTGGGCGTGGTGGGCGTGATCACCGACGCCGTGGATCGATTTGCGCCCGCCATGGGCTGACGATCAGGTTTTGGGTGCTTCGTCCGGCAGGCTGCGCACCTGCCACAGCGTGGGCAGCCGCCAGGTGGCCAGGGCCAGCAGGCCTGCCAGGCCAGCGGCCAGGCCCAGCACCGGCGCCAGGCCCAGGTGTTCACCCAGCCAGCCGCCCACCAGCGCGCCAGGCACCGTGGGCAACAGCGCCAGCCAACGCATGGTGGCCGTCATGCGGCCCAGCATGGGCGCAGGCGTGACCGATTGCCGCAGGGCCAGAAAATTCACAAACAGCAGCACACTGCCAAAGCCCACCATCACCAGCATGGCGGCAAAGGCCAGCACACCGGCGCTGCCTTGTGGCCACAGGGCGGGCAGCAGCCAACCTGCCGCGCACAGCGCGCAGCCCAGCACCCAGGACGGCCCCGGGCCCAGGCGCGCTGACACACGATCAGCCACCACGCTGCCCGCGATGGTGCCCAGGCCCATGCCCACGTAGCACAGGCCGATGCCTTGTTCACTGAGGCCCAGCACACGGCTGGCGTGCAGGATCTGCACCACCATGGCCGCGTGGTGACAAAACTGCCACACGCCCACGGCCAGGGCCAGGCTGCGCAACAGGCGGTGGCTGGCCACAAAATGCAGCCCCGCTTTCAGATCCGACCAGAAATGCGAAGCGGGCTTGGGCGCCTGCTGTTCGCTGACCACCACACCGCGCAGGATGGCCGCCGAGAACATCAGCATCACGGCATCCAGCAGCAAGGCCAGGGGCGGCCCCACCAGCTTGATCAGCACCCCGGCCACACCAGGGCCCAGCACTTCGGCGCTGGAGCTGGCCAGCGCATTGCGCGAGTGCGCCTCGACCAGACGCTCACGTGGCACCACCTGGGTGAGCACCACCTGCGCGGCCGTGCCCGCCGTGGTGTAGACGCTGCCGATCACAAAGGCCGCGACATACAGATTGCCCATGGTCAGCCAGCCCAGCCACCAGGCCAGCGTGACACTGAGCACCGACAGGCTCAGCAGCAGCTCGCCCACCACCACCACGGGCAGCTTGCGCACACGATCGAGCCACACGCCCGATGGCAGCGAAAACAGTGCAAAAGGCAGCATCTCGCAACTGGCCAGCCAGCCCATCTGGGTGGGCGTGGCATGCAGCAACAAGGCCGCCGTGAGCGGCAAGGCCAACAAGGTGACCTGGGCGCCCAAGGTGCCGATCAGGGTGGATGCCCAGATGCGCCGAAACGCCGCATCACGCAGCAGGTCATCGGGCGGCAGGCGCCATCGCTGCCACCACGAAACCTGTGCAGCAGCTTGTCGTGCATTCAATCGCAACTCCTTGGGTGCCCGACCCGTTCAGGCTGAGGATTGTGCTGCGAGTTGGCGCGTCTGCCATGAGGGCAAGCCTGGGCACCCATCTGGTTTGATGAGCGGCCAGACCATGGGGCTGCCGGCAGGGCCAGGGCCGGCGGGCCCGGCCAGCATCAGCTGCGGTAGTCGGCGTTGATGCTGACGTAGTCGTGCGACAGATCGCAAGTCCAGACGGTGGCCTGCGCCGTGCCGCGGTTCAGGCCCACGCGCACCGTGATCTCGCTTTGCTTCATCACGCGCTGGCCATCGGCCTCGCTGTAGCTGGGTTGGCGGCCGCCCTGGTGGGCCACATGCACGTCGTCCAGGTGCAGGTCGATCAGGCTCTGATCCAGATCGTCGATGCCGGCGTAGCCCACGGCGGCCAGGATGCGGCCCAGGTTCGGATCGCTGGCAAAAAAGGCCGTCTTGACCAGGGGCGAATGCGCGATGGCATAGGCCACGCGCTGGCATTCGTCCACGGTGCGGCCACCCTCGATCTGGATGGTGATGAACTTGGTGGCGCCTTCGCCATCCCGCACGATGGCCTGGGCCAGCTGCTGCGACACCGCAATCAGCGCCTCGCGCAGCGCCCGGCCTTCGGCCGAATCCAGCGAGGTGATGGGCGCGTGCCCGGCCTGCTGGGTGGCAATCAGCACAAAGGAGTCATTGGTGGACGTGTCGCCATCGATGGTGATGCGGTTGAAGCTGGCATCGGCTGCCTCGGTGACCAGGGCCTGCACCAGTGACGGCTCGATCACCACATCGGTTGCCACAAAGCCCAGCATGGTGGCCATGTTGGGGCGGATCATGCCCGCACCCTTGCTGATGCCGGTGATGGTGACGGTTCGGCCGCCGATCTGCACCTGGCGCGAAGCCGCCTTGGGCAGGGTGTCGGTGGTCATGATGCCTTCGGCGGCCAGCGCCCAGTTGTCGGCACGCAAGGCAGCTAGTGCAGCGGGCAGGGCGGCCTCGATGCGATCAACGGGCAAGGTCTCCATGATGACGCCGGTGGAGAACGGCAGCACCTGCGCGGGCGAGATCTGCATCAGCCCGGCCAGGGTGTGGCAAGTCTGGCGGGCACGGGCCAAGCCATCGGCACCGGTGCCGGCATTGGCATTGCCTGTGTTGACCACGATGGCGCGGATGTCACCCGATGCCGCCAGGTGCTCACGGCACACCTGCACCGGTGCCGCGCAAAAGCGGTTGCGGGTGAACACGCCGGCCACGGCGGCGCCGGCATCCAGGGCCACCACCACCAGGTCCTTGCGGTTGGCCTTGCGCACGCCCGCTTCGGCCACGCCAATGCGCACGCCGGGCACGGCAAACAGGGTTGCAGGATCAGGGCGCTGAAGATTGACGGGCATGGCAGCTGGGCGTTGGCAGGTGAAAGCGGCCATTGTAGGGAGCCCACCATGAAAAAAGCCCGGCCGCTTCACGCGCCGGGCTGTCTTGCCGGCCTGCAGCTTGCACCGCAGGCAGGTGGCCGCTCAGGCCAGCTTGCCGTGGCAGCTCTTGTACTTTTGGCCGCTGCCGCAGGGGCAGGGGTCGTTGCGGCCCACGCGGGGCACCTGGGCAGCCACCGTGGCCGGATCGGCCTCCTGGCTGACACTGCCGTCTTCATTGGGGTGGGTGTAGGTGACGTTGCTCACCGCACCGGCCTGTTCTTCAAGGGCTTCGGCAGCCTGGGCCACCTGCTCCTGCGACTGGATGCGCACCGTCATCAGCACGCGCGTCACCTCCATCTTGACCACATCCAGCAACTGGCTGAACAGGTCAAAGGCCTCGCGCTTGTACTCCTGCTTGGGGTTCTTCTGGGCGTAACCACGCAGGTGGATGCCCTGGCGCAGGTAATCCAGCGCGGCCAGGTGCTCGCGCCAGTGGCTGTCGATGGACTGCAGCAGCACCATGCGCATGAAGGGGTTGAACTGCTCCACGCCCACGATGCCCAGCTTGATCTCGAACTGCTCGTTGGCCGTGGCCACCACGGCATCGACGATGTCTTCGTCGGTGATGGCATCACTCTTGTCGACCAGGGCCTGCAGCTGTGCCGACACCTGCCACTCTTCGGCCAGCACCTTTTCAAGCGCGGGCAGGTCCCACTGCTCTTCCACGCTGTCGGCCGGCACAAAGGTGCGCACCACCTCGGTCATGGTGCTCTTGCGCAGGTTGGTGATCTGCTGCACCACCGATTCACTCTCGAGGATGTCGTTGCGCTGCTGGTAGATGACCTTGCGCTGGTCGTTCGAGACGTCGTCGTATTCGAGCAGCTGCTTGCGGATGTCGAAGTTGCGGGCTTCGACCTTGCGCTGCGCGCCCTCGATGCTGCGGCTGACGATGCCGGCCTCGATGGCTTCGCCTTCGGGCATCTTCAGGCGGTCCATGATGGCCCGCACGCGGTCACCCGCGAAGATGCGCATCAGCGGGTCTTCCAGCGACAGGTAGAAGCGGCTTTGGCCCGGGTCACCCTGGCGGCCCGAGCGGCCACGCAACTGGTTGTCGATGCGGCGGCTTTCATGGCGCTCGGTGGCCACGATGCGCAGGCCACCGGCGGCCTTGACCTGCTCGTGCAGGCCCTGCCATTCGTCTTTCAGCTTCTGGATGCGGGCAGCCTTGTCGGCCTCGCCCAGGGCCTCATCGGCCTCGATCATCTGCACCTGCTTTTCAACGTTGCCGCCCAGCACGATGTCGGTGCCGCGACCGGCCATGTTGGTGGCAATGGTGATCACGCCCGGGCGGCCAGCCTGGGCCACGATCTCGGCCTCCTTGGCATGCTGCTTGGCATTGAGCACCTGGTGCGGCAGCTTGGCCTTTTGCAGCAGGGTCGAGATGTATTCGGAGTTCTCGATCGAGGTGGTGCCCACCAGCACCGGCTGGCCACGCTCGTGGCAGCTCTTGATGTCGGCCACCACGGCGTCGAACTTCTCGCGGGTGGTCTTGTAGATCAGGTCGAGCTCGTCCTTGCGGGCCGTGGGCCGGTTGGGCGGAATCACCACGGTTTCCAGGCCGTAGATCTCCTGGAACTCATAGGCCTCGGTGTCGGCCGTGCCCGTCATGCCACCGAGCTTGGTGTACATGCGGAAGTAGTTCTGGAAGGTGATCGAGGCCAGCGTCTGGTTCTCGCTCTGGATCTGCACACCTTCCTTGGCCTCGACGGCCTGGTGCAGGCCATCCGACCAACGGCGGCCGGTCATCAGGCGGCCGGTGAATTCGTCCACGATGACGATCTCGCCCTGCTGCACCACGTAATGCTGGTCGCGGTGGTACAGGTGGTTGGCCCGCAGCGCCGCGTACACATGGTGCATCAGCGTGATGTTGGCGGCGTCGTACAGGCTGGCGCCTTCAACCAGCAGGCCGGCCTGGGCCAGCAGGCGCTCGGCGTTTTCGTGGCCGTCTTCGGTCAGGAAGACCTGGTGGCTTTTTTCATCCACCGTGAAGTCGCCCGGCTCGATCACGCCTTCGCCGGTGCGCGGGTCGGCTTCGCCGATCTGCTTTTTCAGGCCCGGGATGACGGCGTTGATGCGCACGTACATCTCGGTGTGGTCTTCGGCCTGGCCGCTGATGATCAGGGGCGTGCGGGCTTCGTCGATCAGGATGGAGTCGACCTCGTCGACGATGGCGAAGTTCAGCCCGCGCTGCACACGGTCGACCAGCTCGTAGACCATGTTGTCACGCAGGTAGTCAAAGCCGAATTCGTTGTTGGTGCCGTAGGTGATGTCAGCCGCGTAGGCGGCCTGCTTTTCTTCGCGCGACAGGCCGGGCACGTTCACGCCCACCGTCAGCCCCAGGAAGCCATACAGGCGGCCCATCCACTCGGCATCGCGGCGTGCCAGGTAGTCGTTCACCGTCACCAGGTGCACGCCCTTGCCCGACAGGGCATTGAGGTACACCGGCAGCGTGGCCATCAGCGTCTTGCCTTCGCCGGTGCGCATTTCGGCGATCTTGCCGTTGTGCAGCGTCATGCCACCGACCAGCTGCACATCAAAGTGGCGCATCTTCAGGGCACGCTTGCCGGCCTCACGCACCGTGGCAAAGGCCTCGGGCAGGATGTCGTCCAGCGTGCTGCCCTGGGCCAGGCGCTGGCGGAACTCGTCGGTCTTGGCGCGCAGGCCGGCGTCGTCCAGCTTCTCGAACTGCGGCTCCAGCGCGTTGATCTGGTCGACCACACGGCGGTATTGCTTGAGCAGGCGGTCGTTGCGGCTGCCGAAAATCGAGGTGAGAAGCTTGGGCAACATGCGGCAAGAGGCTGAAAGCCTGGTGATGGGTTCGGTCTGGGCGTGCGGCCGCGCGGAGGCGCAATGCAGCAGGCAGAAAGCGAGCAGGTTGATCGGGCGCAGGCCGGCGATCCGGCGGGGCGATGTGGGGGTGGGCTACAAAGTGGCCATTGCACAGGTGGGGCCAACGGCTCAAGCTGCAAGAGCTGCCACCAACATCACCGTGGGCAAGACCCCCACCGAACCCGCGAGTCTATCATTCGGCCCTTGGGCGATCTGCTGCACCAGCCCCCACCTGCGAGCACTCTGCCACCATGTCATCGCCCTCCGGACGCGCCCCTGGCCGCCCTGCACCCTTCAACCCGCTGCCGCCCAATACACAGGGCATTGCCCACGCGCTGTCGCGCAGCGAACCACTGGCCCAGCTGACTCAGCGCATCCAGGCTTCGCAGCAAAGGCTGCTGGCCATCCAGGGCCTGCTGCCGCCGGCCATGCGGCCCCATGTGAAGGCGGGCCCGATCGACGAAACAGCGTGGGTCTTGCTGGCCGCGAACAACGCGGTGTCGGCCAAGCTGCGGCAGATGCTGCCCGCACTGGAGGCCCATTTGCGCACCCAGGGCTGGGGCGGGCCGGCGATCAAGGTGAGGCTGCTGTCACCGATGCCTTGAGGGGGTGGCGTGAAGGGGCGCTGCGATGGTGCCGGCTATCTGAATCGAACAGATGACCTACCGCTTACAAGGCGGTTGCTCTACCAACTGAGCTAAGCCGGCAACTTCGACAACATTGTAGAGGCGCTGGCGCAGGCCGCAGCGGGCGGCTGGCCGGGCCCCGGGGTTCACTTCACGCGCTTGAGCGTGGGGCGGTTGCCACCGCTGGGCGGGGGCGACTCGGGTGGCTCGTCGTCGGGGGTGTCCACGCTGGGCGTGGCATCGGGCACGGCGGCCTCGTCGTCATCGGTGGCCTTGGCCAGGCGCAGGCCGGGCTTGGGCGGGGCCTCCGGGGCGCTGGGCGCCGGCGCATCGCTTGGGTTGCCGGTGGGCTGCGGGAAAGCCATGCCCTGGCCGTTTTCACGGGCATAGATGGCCACCACATGGTCAACCGGCACCACGATCTCGCGCGAGACACCGCCAAAGCGGGCCTTGAACTCGATCACGTCATTGCCCAGCTTCAGGCCACTGGTGGCCTCGAAGCCGACATTGAGCACGATCTCGTTGTTCTTGACGTACTCCATCGGCACCTGCACCACGGACGACACATGCACCGCCAAATACGGCGTGAAGCCGTTGTCGGTACACCAGTCGTGCAGTGCGCGGATCAGATAGGGCCGGGTGGAGGTGCCCTGCTCTTCGGGTGCTGGTGGCAGCGTCATCGGCGATTACTTCCGCATCACCTTTTCAGACGGCGTCAGCGCCTCGATGTAGGCCGGGCGCGAGAAGATGCGCTCGGCGTACTTCAGCAGCGGTGCGGCGTTCTTCGACAGGTCAATGCCGTAGTAGTCCAGGCGCCACAGCAGCGGGGCGATGGCCACGTCGAGCATCGAGAAGTCGTCGCCCAGCATGTACTTGTTCTTCAGGAAGATCGGCGCCAGCTGGGTCAGGCGTTCGCGGATCTGCGAGCGGGCCTTCTCCAGTTGCTTGTCGGTCGCCTTGGGGCCGCTGCGGCCTTCCAGCAGGTTGACGTGGGCGAACAGCTCTTTTTCGAAGTTGAACAGGAACAGGCGCACACGGGCACGGGCCACCGGGTCACCGGGCATCAGTTGCGGGTGCGGGAAGCGCTCGTCGATGTACTCGTTGATGATGTGCGATTCGTACAGGATGAGGTCGCGCTCAACGAGGATGGGCACCTCGTTGTAGGGGTTCATCAGGGCGATGTCTTCGGGCTTGGCGAAGAGATCGACATCACGGATTTCGAAATCCATGCCCTTCTCGAACAGCACAAAGCGGCAACGATGCGAGTAGGGGCAGGTGGTTCCGGAATAAAGCACCATCATGGCGGTGGCTCCTGGTTGAGCTTGAAGCGAGCCTGGACGGGCTCAGAAAACAAACCGCGCAGCGGGCCTGGAGTTCAGGCTTTCGCTGCGCGAGAGGCCCGGCTGTGCCGGACCGGTGACGCTGGATTACTTGATGTCTTTCCAGAACGAAGCGTTCAGGCGCCAGGCAATCGTGGTGAAGATCGTCAGGAAGATCAGCACCCACACACCCAGGCGCACGCGCTGGTTCTGGGCGGGTTCACCCATCCACTGCAGGTAGGCCACCAGATCGGCCGCAGCCAGATCGTAGTCGGCGCGGCTCAGGCTGCCCGGCTTGGTGGTCTCGAAGCCCTTGAAGACATGGGTGTCACCATGGCCATGGGCGTCCTTGACGGTTTCCATGATCGGGCGCTGTTCACCCTGCAGTTCCCACAGCACATGGGGCATGCCCACGTTGGGGAACACCAGGTTGTTCCAGCCCGACGGACGGCTCTCGTCGCGGTAGAAGCTGCGCATGTAGGTGTACAGGTAGTCGGCACCCGAACCGTTGGCACCAGCGCGCGAGCGGGCGATGACGGACAGGTCGGGCGGCTGCGCACCGAACCACTCCTTGGCGTCCTTGGCGCTGATGGCCACGGTCATCAGGTCACCGACCTTCTCACCGGCGAACACCAGGTTCTTCTTGATCTGGTCGTCGGTCAGGCCAATGTCGCGCAGGCGGTTGTAGCGCATGAACGCGGCCGCATGGCAGTTGAGGCAATAGTTGACGAACAGCTTGGCGCCGTTTTGCAGCGCGGCCATGTCGGTGACGCGGTCCTTGGGGAACTTGTCCCAGGCCGGGCCGCCTTCATTGGCGAAAACGCTGGTGCAGAAGCTGAGTGCGGCCAGCAGGCTGACGATGATTCTTTTCATGATCGAAGTGCTCCTGCTCTCAGTGGGCCGCGAAGTTGACGCGATCGGGCACCGGCTTGAAGGTGCCGATGGTGCTCCACCAGGGCATCAGCAGGAAGAAGCCGAAGTAGAACAGCGTGCCGACCTGCGACACCAGGGTGCCGATGTCGGACGGCGGCTGGATGCCCAGGTAACCCAGCACCACGAAGAAGACCACGAAGATGCCATACAGCGTCTTGTGCCAGCTCGGACGGTAGCGGATCGACTTGACCGGGCTGTTGTCGAGCCAGGGCAGGAAGAACAGGATGATCACGGCACCGCCCATCACCACCACGCCCCAGAACTTGGCGTCGAAGGTCTTGAGCAGGGCCACGGCCACCAGCACGCCCACCGCCACGGCGATGCGGGCCTTGCCCTTGACCGCTGCCAGCGAGATCAGGCCGGCCAGGCCGATGACCACGCACAGCACGTTGACCATGACGTCGGTCGTGGCGCGCAGCATCGAGTAGAACGGCGTGAAGTACCAGACCGGCGCGATGTGCGGCGGGGTCTTCAGCGGGTCGGCCGGGATGAAGTTGTTGTACTCCAGGAAGTAGCCACCCAGCTCAGGGCCGAAGAAGATGATGGCGCAGAACACCATCAGGAACATGCCCACGCCAAAGATGTCGTGCACCGTGTAGTACGGGTGGAAGGGGATGCCGTCCAGGGGGATGCCCTTGTCGTTCTTCTTGGCCTTGATCTCGACGCCGTCGGGGTTGTTGGAGCCCACTTCGTGCAGCGCGATGATGTGCGCCACCACCAGGCCCAACAGCACCAGCGGCACGGCGATGACGTGGAAGCTGAAGAAGCGGTTCAGGGTGGCGTCGCCCACGACGTAGTCGCCGCGGATCAGCAGGGCCAGGTCGGGACCAACGAAAGGCACGGCGGCGAACAGGTTCACGATCACCTGGGCGCCCCAGTAGGACATCTGGCCCCACGGCAGCAGGTAACCCATGAAGGCTTCGGCCATCAGGCACAGGAAGATCGCGCAACCGAAGATCCAGACCAGCTCACGCGGCTTGCGGTAGCTGCCGTAGATCAGGCCACGGTACATGTGCAGGTACACCACCACGAAGAACGCCGAGGCGCCGGTGCTGTGCATGTAGCGGATCAGCCAGCCCCAGGGCACATCACGCATGATGTACTCGACCGAGGCGAAGGCCACGGCGGCGTCAGGCTTGTAGTGCATCACCAGGAAGATGCCGGTGACGATCTGGATCACCAGCACCAACAGGGCCAGCGAACCAAAGAAATACCAGGCGTTGAAGTTCTTGGGGGCGTAGTACTCGGAGAGGTGCTCCTTGTACAACTTGGTGGCCGGGAACCGGTTGTCCACCCAGGTCATGAACTTCACGCCTGCGGAGGCGTCGGCCGGAGCCGTCTTGAAATCTGCCATGTCTCGACCTTTAGTGCTTGGTGGGGTTCTCAGGCCTTCTTGTCCTCGCCGATCAGCAGGCGCGTATCGGAGAGGTACATGTGGGGCGGCACTTCGAGGTTGTCAGGCGCGGGCTTGTTCTTGAACACGCGGCCGGCCATGTCGAAGGTGGAACCGTGGCAGGGGCACAGGAAGCCGCCTTGCCAGTCATCGGGCAGCGAGGGCTGGGCGCCCGGCGCGAACTTGTCGCTGGGCGAGCAACCCAGGTGCGAGCAGATGCCCACGGCCACCAGGAACTCGGGCTTGATCGAGCGGTAGTCGTTGCGGGCATAAGCCGGGGTGAGCTCGTCGGGCTTGCGCGCCGACTTCGGGTCAGCCACCTGCGGATCGGTCTTTTTCAGACCTTCAAGCTGCTCTTTCGTGCGGCGCACGATCCAGACCGGCTTGCCACGCCATTCGACGGTCATCTTCTCACCGGGCTTGAGCCCGCTGATGTCGGCCTCGACGGCGGCACCGGCGGCCTTGGCGCGCTCGGAGGGGGTGAAAGTGCTGACGAAGGGCACGGCAACGGCCGCGCCACCGAGGGCGCCGGCACCGGCCGTGATCGCCACCCAGGTGCGTCGGCTCTGGTCGACGGGGCTGTCACTCGGGATATCGCTCATGGGAATCCTCTTAAAGCGCCCTGCAAAGGGCGGCGAATGTTCTTAGGGGCAACCCGGCATTCTAGCGGACGTCTGCATCATGAAGCTTTCAGATCGCGCCCAATTGACTTGATTTCAACGTCGCCGATACTGCCAGCGGGCCCGAGAGGGGGCCTTCGCACGACGTGTGCATCCCCAAAACAGGAGTGAAGCAATGAGTTTTGCCAGTGAGTTCAAGGAATTTGCCATGAAGGGCAATGTCGTGGATCTGGCCGTGGGCGTCATCATTGGCGGCGCCTTCGGCAAGATCGTCGACTCTCTGGTCAAGGACATGATCATGCCGGTGGTGGGCAAGATCTTCGGTGGCCTCGACTTCAGCAGCTACTTCATCCTGCTGGGCAACATCCCGGCCGATTTCAAGGGCTCGCCCACCTCGTATGCCGACCTGACCAAGGCCGGCGTGCCCATGCTGGCCTATGGCAACTTCATCACCGTGGCGGTCAACTTCATCATCCTGGCCTTCGTGATCTTCATGATGGTCAAGCAGATCAACCGCATGAAGGCCGCCGAGCCGCCGGCCCCGCCCGCACCGCCCGCCCCCACGCCCGAGGACGTGGTGCTGCTGCGCGAGATCCGCGACGCGCTCAAGCAACGCTGAGTTACGTTTGGATGCCAACTGCTGCCCCGCCGGGCATCAAGTTGGCTGCCAGCGGGTCGATATGCCAGAGGAGAAAAGGTAAATAGCGACTCGCTGGCGCGCCCGTGGTGGGTGTGCGGGTGGTCGCGACCCCATGGATCAGTCCCTGCCACCCCGCCTGCCCGCCAACCTGGAAAGCGCCGTCACCCGCGTGCAGATGGCCGCGCGTTCGGCTGCAGAAGCCACGGTGGACAGCCTGGGCCTGGCCGCTTCGGCCACCCACAGCGTGCTGCAGCGCGATGCCCTGCTGGCCGCGCAATTTGAGCTCAACCGCAAGCTCGCCATCTTTGCGCTGAGCTTCAACGAGACGCTGGGCACCGACGTGGCCCGGCAGGTGGGCACGCTGCTGCCCACGCCCACGCCCTTTGCCGCGCCCTTGCCCACGCAATGGGACAGCCTGACCCTGGTCGAGGACCACGAGGTCGAGATCAACATCTCGGCCGACCGCTTCGCGCTGGAGATCAGCCACGCCTGCGAGTGGGAAATCCGCGATCTGGATGCCTACATGGGCACCCTGCTGGGGCTGGGCTCGGTTGAGCACGACCGCAACCCGCTGCGCGCCGAGGTGATCGGCCAGGCGCTGATCCGCGCCGTCGAGGCGGTGTCCGACCGACCGGATGTGCGCAAGGTGCTGGGCAATGAGATCGGCCGCTCGCTGGCCCATGCCATGCGCCAAACCTATGCCGAGATCGTGGCCCAGATGCGCGACGCCGGCGTGCGCCCGGCCGGCCTGGCGGTGCGCAGCACAGGGGGCCGCGCCGGCTCGCAGCAGGCGGCCCTGTCGGCGGATGGGCCCACCACCCAGCGCCCCTCACTGGATTCGCGCCACGGCCCGGATTCGGGTGGCCATTCGGGCTACTCGGGCCACGGCAGCCTGTCGGGCCCGCAAGGCCTGCACAGCGGCCGCGGGGGCTTTGCGGCATCGGGTCGCGGCCAGATGGGTCAGATGGGCCAGGTCGAGCCGCCCATGATGGCGCTGATGCGGCGCATCACCCAAGGCCAGATGTCCCCGCCAGGCGGCCCTGGCCAGGCGGGCATGGGCCTTGACCCGGTGGATGGCTTCGACGGCCTGCGCCTGGGCACCGACAGCGGAGATGGCGGCGCTTACCTGGCCGCACCCAACCTGATCGTGGCCTACCGCGACGAGTTGCGACAGGCCACCACCGGCGCGCTGGACCACATGGTGATCGATGTGATCGCCAGCCTGTTTGACCAGATCCTGTCGGACAGCAAGGTGCCACCGCAGATGGCCCGGCAGATCGCCCGGCTGCAATTGCCGGTGCTGCGTGCGGCGCTGGGCGACAACACCTTTTTCTCGTCACGCAGGCACCCGGTGCGGCGCTTCATCAACCGCATAGCCTCGCTGGGCACGGCGGTGGACGACTTCGACGGCGAAGAAGGCCAGGCCCTGCTCGAACGCGTGGCCAGCCTGGTGCAGGAGGTGGTGGACGGCGACTTCGAGCAGATCAGCCTGTACGAGCAGAAGCTGCACGCCCTGGAAGCCTTCATCGCGGCGCAATCCCAGGCGCAGGTCCAGGCCCTGGGCTCGGCCGACGCCTTGCTGGCCCGCAAGGAAACCCAGCTGCGCCTGCAGCACCGTTATGCCCAGGAGCTGGAAGGCGCCTTGCAGGGCCTGCCGGTGCCCGATTACCTGCGGCAGTTTCTGGCCACCACCTGGAGCCAGGCCATGGCCAGCGCGGCCGCCGACGACGGCCCCGACAGCGCCCTGACGCAACGCCTGCGCGAAGCCGGCCGCGAGCTGGTGATGAGCGTGCAGCCCAAGGGCACGCCGGCCCATCGCCAGGTGTTCCTGCGCAAGCTGCCGCAGCTGATGAAAGACCTGAACCTGGGCCTGGATCGCATCCGCTGCCCGGACGAGACACGGCGCGCCTTCTTTGCACAGTTGCTGCCCGCCCACGCCGAGTCGCTGCGCGGCCAGGCCCTGAGCACCCTGGAGCACAACCTGCTGGCCCGCCAGGTGGACCAGGCCCTGGCCACGCCGGTGCCCCAGGCCGCTGACCTGCCGCCACCTGGTGCCGAATCGGCCACGCTGCAGGCCCTGGCCACGCCGGCCAGCTTCTCGCCGGCCGAAGCCCAGGCGGTGGGTCTGCTGGATGAAGCGGCCGTGGATTGGAGCGGCCAGGTCGACATCGACCTGAATGCCGAGCCCGAGGTCACCACGGTTGACATCGACATCGCCGGCCTGCCGGCGCCCGAGCCGGTGGAGCCCATGCGGGGCAAATCACTGGCCGACCATGTGCAGTTGGGCTTTGCCTACCAGATGCAGTTGCAAGGCCAGTGGGAGAAGGTGCGCCTGGCGCATGTCAGCCCGGGGCGCAGCTTTTTTGTCTTCACGCATGGCGCCAAGAACCGCGCCACGGTGTCACTGACCCACCGCATGCTGGTCAAGCTGTGCGACGCCGGCCGCCTGCGTGCGCTGGAAAACGCCTACCTGCTGGAGCGCGCCACCGCCCGTGCCCGGCGACAGCTGGCCGAGCTGACGGCCTCCAGCCGGCACTAGCTGCGGCTTCAGGCCAGGCCCGCCAGACGCCGCGCCATCGCGAGCGCCGCGCGCAGGCTGCTGGCATCGGCCACGCCCTGGCCGGCGATGTCAAAGGCCGTGCCGTGATCGGGGCTGGTGCGCACAAAGGGCAGGCCCAGCGTGACGTTGACGCCTTCCTCCACACCCAGGTACTTCACCGGGATCAGGCCGTGGTCGTGGGTCATGGCCACCACCAGGTCGAATTCGCCAAGATGCCCGGGCGCATGGCGGGCCCGCATGAAGACGGTGTCGGGTGCAAACGGGCCTCGGGCGTCGATGCCTTCGGCACGCGCCGCCACGATGGCCGGCGAGATGATGCGGATCTCTTCGTCACCAAAGAGCCCGCCTTCGCCGGCATGCGGGTTGAGCCCGGCCACGCCGATGCGCGGCGCGGCCAGGCCCCAGGCGCGTGCCGCCTGGTGGCTGATGCGCAGGGTTTGCAGCACGCCGTCGATGTCCAGCGCGTCAATGGCGCGGCGCAGGCTCATGTGAATGGTGACCAGCACCACCTTCAGTTGCTCGTTGGCCAGCATCATGCGCACCGGCGCGCCACCGGCGGCGGCCTGCAGCATCTCGGTGTGACCGGGGTGGTGCACACCGGCAGCCGACAGGGCCTCCTTGTGGATGGGCGCGGTCACCAGCGCTGCCACGCGCCCGGCCAGGGCCAGGCTGGCGCCGGCATCGATGCAGCAGGCCGCGCCCTGCCCCGCCAAGGCGCTGATGGCCCCCATGGGCAGATCGGCCAGGCCAACCGGCAGGCCGGGCGGCTGCCACACCGGGATGCAGCCGGGTGGCGCGGCCAGGGCGTCTTCGGGTGTGTCCAGGCGGGCCACGGGCAGCAGCAGGCCGCAGTGGGCCACGGCGCGGCGCATCACGCCCACATCACCCAGCACCACGGCCGGGCCGGTGGCGCCTTGCGCAAAGGCGCGGGCGATGATTTCGGGGCCGATGCCGCAGGGGTCGCCCTGCGAGATGGCCAGCAAACCGGCAAGGTGTGTCATGGTGCTCAGGCCGGGTTGTCGATCTCGATGAACTGGTGCTGCAGGCCAAACTGCGCCGCCAGGTGCTCACCCAGGGCCGGCGCGCCGTAACGCTCGGTGGCATGGTGGCCGCAAGCCAGAAAGGCCACGCCGGTTTCGCGCGAGATGTGCGCCTGGGGCTCGGAGATCTCGCCCGTGATGAAGGCATCGGCCCCGGCGGCAATGGCGGCCTCGAAGTAACCCTGCGCGCCGCCGGTGCACCACGCTATCTTTTTAATAGCGCCTTGTGTACGATCCACCAGCACTGGCGGCCGATCGAGCACTTTGCCCACGTGCGCCGCCAGGGCCGTGGCGCTGGCAAAGTCGGCGGGGCCGATCCACCCCAGCTCGCTTTCGCCGAAGCGGGCATCGGCCACCAGGCCCAGCTGCGCCCCGAGCTGCGCGTTGTTGCCCAAGTCCGGGTGGGCGTCCAGCGGCAGGTGGTAGGCATAGAGGTTGATGTCGTGC
>Ga0228698_1000250_pt1 | contig 46400 bp, 45 predicted proteins | sample McNCre117_Aug_MG_FD_178015 | JGI IMG/M metagenome (GOLD analysis project Ga0228698, IMG submission 178015) | Freshwater microbial communities from McNutts Creek, Athens, Georgia, United States - 1-17_Aug_MG | ecosystem: Environmental > Aquatic > Freshwater > Creek | place: USA: Georgia... | reverse complement strand
TGGGTGGGTGATGCGACCCACATGCCAAATTTGCGCCACGATTTTGGAGCCCGCATCATGCACCGCTTGTGTGATGGGTTTCCAGCCTTCGACCTGTGCGTCTGAGTAAATGCCGGGGGTGGCCATGTAGCCTTTGCCGACGGGAGACACCTGCGTGCCTTCACTGATGATCAGACCCGCCGTGCTGCGTTGTGCGTAGTACGCAACGTTCATGTCGCTGCCGGGAATATCGCCATTGGGTTCATCTGCACGGCTACGGGTGAGGGGGGCCATGACGATACGGTTCGCTAAGTCAATGTCACCGATACGTGTGGGTTGGAAGAGTTGAGAAGTCGTCGTCATTTGAGATTTTTAAAGTATGCAAAAAAGGAATAGGTGGTGTGCATTACCAAATACAGCGCAAACACTTGGTGTACATCTGAGGCGTATTATTGGTTTTTCAAGTGGGGTTGCGTGCTGTCCCCGCAATATTCCTGTATCAGCAAAAGGGTATCAAATGAAGCTGCGTTGGTGTGCATGGATCATTGCTTTGTGTTGCTTGGCGGGTGTTGCCAAGGCGGATGCAGATGACTACAAGATCAAAGTCAATGTGGTTCAACAAGGCAATATTTTTCAAACGCATGCCAGTTTTTCTTTACCTTTGAACTTGTGCCAAGCGTATCGCTACATCACTGACTATGACGCGGCGACCAACATCCCAGGTGTTGTGGAATCGACGACCACGCGCATGGATGCGCATCGGGTCCGTGTAGAGCGGTTGCTGCAAGAGCGAATATTGTTTTTTCCGATCAAGATGCGCATGGTGTTGGAGGTGATGGAGTTACCCAGCCAAGGCACAGACTTTGTGCAAATCAGCGGCGAGGCAAAGTTTTACAAAGGTTCGTGGCGATTAGAGCAAGACGCGAATGGCACTTTGTTTAAATACCGCGCGGAGTCCGAGCCTGACTCACTTTTCCCAAAGGCGGTGATTGAGTATTTCATCAAGAATCGTTTGAACAGCAGCTTTGAAGCCATGGCGAAGGCGGGCGCAGAGCGAGGCAAGCAACCTTGTTGAGCTTGATGGCGTGTGTCATCACACATGTCAATGGTCGCTTGCATGACATGCCTGAACTTTCATCACACCTAACATGCCCATGAGAAAAATCATGGAGGCTGTGTTGATGAACCGTTTATTGAAAAAAATCTTGTGCATGGGGTGCTTGTGTATCGGACTAAGCGCGATGGCGCAAAACTTACCCGTGCCTCAATCTGGCGTTTGGACTGCGAAAGACTTTCGCTTCCACACAGGAGAGGTGATGCCTGAGTTAAAGGTGGGTTACACCACCTTAGGCAATCCATCTGGCGAGCCGGTTGTGATTCTTCATGGCACCACGGGGACAGGAGCGGGCATGCTTAACGCTGCCTTTGGTGGGGAGCTGTTTGGCCCTGGTCAACCTTTGGATGCGGCCAAATACTTCATCATCTTGCCGGATGCTTTGGGGATGGGGGCGTCTAGCAAACCGTCGGATGGCTTGCGCGCTAAATTCCCGCGTTACAACTACGATGACATGGTTTTAGCGCAACATCGTTTGTTGACGGAGGGGCTCAAACTGACGCATGTGCGAATGATCTTGGGTAACTCTATGGGCGGGATGCAAACCTGGTTGTGGGGGATTCAACATCCGGATTTCATGGATATTTTGGTACCTATGGCGGCCTTGCCTAGCGAAATGTCAGGACGTAATTGGATGATGCGCCGTCTCATCATCGACTCCATTCGCAATGACCCCGAATGGATGAACGGCAACTACACACAGCAGCCGCGCAGTTTGCAATTTGCTTCTGTCTTTTACGCCACAGCGACCAATGGTGGTGATCAAGGTCTACAACGTCTAGCACCGACCAGAGAGAAGGCTGATCAGTGGCTGGATCAACGTTTGAAAACGCCATTTAACGGCGATGCGAACGACCATCTGTATCAATGGGATGCCTCTCGTGACTACAACCCGCTTGCGCAGATCGGGAAAATCAAAGCCACATTGCTCGCCATCAATTCGGCAGATGACGAACGCAATCCACCAGAGTTGCAAGTCATGGAGAAAGCTTTGCCATCAATTGCCAATGCTCGATTGCTGCTGATTCCTGCGAGCCCTCAAACGGCGGGTCATGGCACCACGGGGCAAGCGAAATGGTGGAAGAGCGAAGTGGGGGCTTTGATTCAGTCCGCTCCGCGCAAAGGGCTCTAATCCGTTAAGCCCCTTTGCCTGTTGCCATTGCGCTGGCAAACCAACCCAGACCATTGTGTGTGCCATTGGCAACGGCACCTCTGGCTGGTCGGTATTCGCAACCAATCCAGCCTTCCCAGCCGCAGGCGGCTGAGACTTCGTCAATCACGTCGAAGAGATAAGGATGATTGAGCTCACCCAAGTCAGGCTCATGACGCATAGGAACGCCTGCGATTTGGAAGTGCCCCACACGACCTGTCGGTAGGTACTGACGAATTTTGGAGGCCAAGTCACCTTCCATGATTTGGCAGTGGTACAGATCCATTTGCACTTTGACGTTGGACGCGCCAATGTGTTGCACGATCTGGTGTGCTTGCGCTTGGTAATTCAAAAAGAATCCGGGAATATCACGCGTGTTGATCGGTTCAATCAACACATCACGTCCTGCTTTTTTCGCTTCAGTGGCGGCCCAAGCGATGTTCTGAATGTAGGTTTTCTCTAACGTGTCACGGTCTGCGCCCTGCGGTACCAAACCTGCCATGACATGGATGCGTGGGCAAGCTAAGGTGTCTGCATATGCCAACGCTTTGAGAAAACCAGTTTGAAACTCGTTCTCACGTCCAGGCAAGCAAGCCAAGCCGCGCTCACCCCCGTCCCAATTGCCAGGAGGGGCGTTGAAGAGCACTTGTTGCAAGCCGTTGTCGTTCAAGCGTTGACGCAGTTCTTGTGCCTCAAAGGCGTAAGGGAACAAGTATTCGACGGCTTGGAAGCCATCTTTTTGTGCGGCTGCAAAGCGGTCAAGAAAATCGTGCTCGTTGTAGAGCATGCTGAGGTTGGCGGCAAAACGTGGCATAGGTATTGATAGAAAAAGTGCGTTACCAGAGAGCACCAAAGGTCTCTCGGAGTTCGTGAATTTGAGCCTCACTCAAAGCGCTGGCTTGACGCTTTGACATGAGCCAGAGTTTGGCTGTTTCTTCGAGTTCTTCGAGCACCGCGCTGGCTTGCGCAGGACTTTCGTGCCACACGACAGGGCCAAGGCGTTCAAGCATCACCCCACGAATGGGTTTGTGCTGTGCGGTGCTTTGTGTGATGCGTTGTGTCACTTCCGTGGCAACCTCCGCAGCCCCTGGTCGTTGGTAAGACACCAAAGGTATGTGTCCGACTTTCATCACGTAGTAAGGGGTGATGGGAGGCACGATGTCTGCGGGTTGCCAGACGCCTTGTAGTGTGAGGCTGACCAAATGCGTCGCGTGGGTGTGAATCACGCAGCGTGCCTGAGGTGAGGCTGCGTAAATGCTTCGGTGCAGTGCCAAGGTTTTTGAAGCCCGTGCACCACTCAACTGCTCACCTGTGGCGCTGACATGCGCCAACTCATTGGCCACCAAGTGACCCAAACACGCATCCGTTGGAGTAATTAGGAAACTGCCGTCCTCCAGTTTGACGCTGATGTTGCCTGCGCTGGCATGCACGTAGCCTCGCGCATACAGCGACGCTGCGATGCGACAAATTTCTTGGCGTGATGCGAGTTCATCCATGCTCAGGTAGCTTTCAACAAAGAGAAGGATTTTGCAAAAAAATCATGTGTACCAAAGTTGCCTGATTTGAGCGTGACGTGGATCCCGTCACCGTGACAGATGGGAGAGGTTACCAACGTCCATGGCACACCTGGGTCAATTTGTGGGCCAATCACCATGCGTTCCACTTCAAGTGCTTGTACCACCGCGCCAGAGGTTTCACCTCCAGCCACCACGAGTTGCCGCACACCCGCTTGTACCAAGCCTTTGGCAATGTTGGACAACGTTTGCTCGACCAATTCGCCTGCATGGGCAACGCCTAATTGGTTTTGAATGGCTTTCACAGCCTCTGGCTCTGCGGTGGCATAGATCAACACAGGGCCGTGCTTGAGCTGTGGTGTTGCCCAGTTCAGAGCGTGTTGCACCACGTCTGCACCAGAAGCCACGGCCAAGGGATCTACCGCAAACGCGGGCTTGCCTGCTTGCCGCCAGTGCAGCACTTGGGCATTGGTGGCCACAGAACAACTGCCAGAAATCACAGCTTGGTAGCCCTTGGCGGATGGGAGGGTGTCGGCCTTGGCGTGGGCCGACAAAACGCCACGTGCTTTCCAGTTTTGAGGCAAACCAATCGCCACCCCTGAGCCTGCGGTGATGAGTGGTGTGTCAGCCAAAGCTCGACCGATGCTCAACAAATCTTGGTTGCTGATGGCATCGACCACCGCCACGCCAACGCCCTCGGCTTGCAGTGCTTGAAAGCGTGCACGAATTGCGTCAGATCCCGCTGCAACGCAAGACTGTTCGACGAGCCCGACCTTGCGCTGGGTTTGCGATTGCATGACCCGCACCAAGTTGGGATCGGCCATGGGGGTCAGCGGGTGGTTGCGCATGCCACTGTCTGACAGCAGCACATCGCCTACGAACAGGTGACCTTTGAAGATGGTGCGGTTGTTTTCTGGAAAGGCTGGGCATGCGATGGTGAACCCTTTGCCTTGGCCGTAGATGGCGTCCATCAATGCTTCCGTGACAGGACCGATATTGCCTTGCGGTGTCGAGTCAAAGGTGGAGCAATATTTGAAATAGATCTGTTCAACACCCTGCGCTTTGAGCCATTCATACGCTTGCAGCGATTGGGTGATGGCATCTTTGGCAGGGATGGTGCGTGACTTAAGCGCGACGACGATGGCGTTTGCATCCATGCTCTGTGAGTCAGTGGGCACACCGATGGTTTGCACCGTCCGCATGCCGGAACGGACCAAATTGTTGGCCAAGTCTGTTGCACCTGTGAAGTCGTCAGCAATGCAGCCGAGCAAAGGCTTTGTCAAATGTTGAGTCATGTGAATGTTTAAAACTTCAGCGCACAGGTGATGGCTTGTGGGTGGCGCGAGGCATACGATCGAATCAAACTTTGCACCGAGGTGTCTGCCATCAGCCCAAGGCTTTTTGCGCGCGCGTTGTCAAATTGGCTGGGCCAACCGCTGACGATGGCTTGTACTTTCGGATCAATTTTCCAATCGAGCAAAGCCACCACATCATCACCCGCCACCTCTTTCAAGGCTTGTGCCATTTCACCTACGGTGGTGGTGAGTGCAGGTAGATTGACGGCGGTGGCTGCGCCCCATCGTGCCGTGGGCGTGACGAGCGCGCACATCAAGCCTTGGACGGTTTTGTCTGTGGACGCAAGTGCGACGCGTGTGTCTGCAGGGACAGGAACGGTGCAGGCTTGACCCGCCAACGGTTCTCTGAACATGCCGCTCAAAAAGCTCGACGCTGCACCGTTGGGTTTTCCCGGGCGAACAGACACGGTCATCAAACGCACGTTGCGACCGTGAACCAAGCCTTTGCGTGAAAAGTCAGCGACCAATTGTTCGACCATGAACTTTTGAATGCCGTAGCTGCTTTGTGGGGTGGGCTGGTACGTGTCGGAAATGCTGCTGGGCAGGTGTTGTCCAACGGGCGCTCCAAAAACCGCCACTGAACTGGCAAAGACAAACACAGGCTGTTGGGCTTGATGACGCGCAGCTTGCAGCAAGTTCAAACTGGTTTGCAAGTTGCTTTGCAAACCCAAATCCAAATTGGCTTCGCACTCACCGCTCACGGCCGCCGCCAAATGCACCACAGCATCGACATTGTCAAGGGTGAGTTTTTGCGTTTGGAGCAAGTCACTCAAGTCGCCCACCACGGCGCGAACACGATGGTCTTGCTGTAAGTCATCAGGCGGTGCCACCAAGTCTGTCAGGACCAATTCGGTGATTGGGCCTGAGCCTTTGCCTTCTAGGTGAATCGAGGGTTGTTGTAACAAGTGACGTGCCAGACTTGAGCCTAGAAAGCCACTGCCGCCAGTGATGAGGATACGCATACCTTGAACTCCGAATCAGCTGGCTTGGGGCAGCTCAATGCCAGGAAAGATTTTGATAACGGCCGAGTCGTCTTCGCGGCCATGGCCCGCTGTTGACGCTTGCATGAACATTTGATGCGCCGTCGCAGACAGTGGCAGCGGAAATTTGGTGGCGCGTGCGGTATCGAGCACGAGACCCAAATCTTTCACAAAAATGTCCACGGCTGACAAAGGGGTGTAGTCGCCTTTGAGGACGTGTGCCATGCGGTTTTCAAACATCCAGCTGTTGCCTGCGCTGTTGGTGATGACTTCGTACAAAGCATCTGCCGCCACGCCTTCACGCAAGCCCAAAGCCATGGCTTCTGCGGCTGCGGCAATATGTACACCAGCCAAGAGTTGGTTGATGATTTTGACTTTGCTGCCGTAGCCTGCACGATCACCTAGCTTGTACACATGGGCGGCCATGCATTCAAGAGCATTGCCGGCTTTGGCATAGGCGGCAGCTTGGCCTGATGTCATCATCGTCATTTGACCCGATGCTGCTTTGGCTGCGCCTCCAGAAATCGGCGCATCTAGATACAGCAGACCCATGTCGTTCAAACGTTTTTCTAGCGCCGCAGACCAGTTCGGATCTACGGTCGAACACATGACGAACAAGGAGCCTTGTCTCATGTGTGCAGCCGCGCCGTTCGCGCCGAACAAAATTTGCTCGGTTTGGTCTGCATTCACGACCACGCTGACGATCAGGTCAGATGCTTTGGCTACATCTGCAGGGGTTTCGTAGGCTGTGCCGCCGTCTTTGGCAAAAGCCTTGGCGACATCGTGGCGCACGTCACACACGTTGACATGGTGTCCGGCGCGACGCAGAGAGCTGGCCATGCCTAGTCCCATAGCGCCAAGGCCAATCACGCCCACTGACATTGCGGGATGGTTGTTTGTTGTCATCAATGACTCCGTGTTTATTGAAAGCCCAAGGCGTGTGGCGCCCAAGTGCTGAGAGCTGGAATGAAAGTGAGCATGGCCAAGATGATGGCGTGCGCAATCAAGAAGGGTTTGAGTTCACGGGTCAGGGCATCCAAGGGAACTTTGGACACGTTTGAGGTGACAAACAACAAACCTCCTACGGGTGGCGTGATCATGCCCAGCGTCAAGTTAAAGATGACGATCATGGCGAAATGAATGGGATCGATGCCCAGCTTTGCTGCCACGGGGGCCAAGATAGGAACCAACACCATCACGCCGGGCAGTGGCTCAATGAAGATGCCAAAAATCAGCAAGAAGATGTTCACCGCAATCAAGAAGGTGAAGACGGACATGTCTTGCGCACCCATCCACTCGGCCAGTTTGATGGGCAAACCATCGATGGTCAAAATCCAAGCAAAGGCATTCGATGTGCCAATGATGATCAGCACCGATGCGGTCATGAGCGCCGAGCGCGACAGAATATCGGGCACGGCTTTCCACTCCAAGGTGCGGTAAATCCATTTGCCGCATACCAAAGCGTAGAACACCGCAACCACCGATGCTTCTGTTGGCGTGAACCAACCCGCCCGCATGCCGCCCAAAATGATCACCGGCAACATGAGCGCGGGGATGGCCTTCCAAGTGACAAGCATTTTTTCTGCAAAGGTTTCATTGCCAGGAGCGCCCTTGTAGTTACGCTGCTTAGACACATGCCAGTTGACCACAGCCATGCCGACCGCAATCAGAATGCCAGGAATGAAACCGGCGACAAAGAGTGATCCGACAGATACACGATCATCTTGCAATGCATAGATGATCATGATGATGGACGGCGGGATGATGGGGCCCACAATCGCGGTCGCTGCGGTCAGTGCAGCCGCGTAAGACCGGTCATAGCCAGCTTTGTCCATCATGCGAATCATCATGGAGCCAGGGCCTGCCGCATCGGCCAAGGCTGAACCTGAAATACCGGAGAAGAAAGTGAGTGACACCACGTTGGTGTATCCCAAACCGCCGCGTTTGTGACCAACAAATTGCGCTGCAAATTTCAACAACACTTCGGTGAGAGAGCCACCACTCATCAGCTCTGCAGCCAAGATGAAAAAGGGCACCGCCATGAGCGGGAAGCTATCGACACCCTCGTAGGTTTGCTTCAGCAAGACGAACAGCGGAAAGTCTGCGCCGAACACCAAGGCCGTGAGCGTGGAAAACCCCAATGCAAATGCTACAGGTAGACCAATGGCCAAGTAGAAGCAGCAGCTGAGAAGTAGGATTAAGCTGAGACTCATAGTGATGCGCTTGCGTTAGCGTCGAAATGTGAATCGGAAGCGAATGTACGCGTGAGCACATAGTCGCGAACAATGAGTAACCAATGAGCGAGTAGCAATGCGCCGCCCACAGGCATGGATGCGTAGACCCACGACATGGAAATTTGTGTAGTGGGTGTCATTTGGAACTGCACGCGATCCATATAAATCACGCCATACCAAATGATGAAGATAAAGAAGCCTGTCAGCATCAGTGCAATCAAAACGCGAACGGCGCGCGCCCAAAAAATGGGAAGGCTGTCTTGTAGGTTCTCGACAGCAATGTGCCCGCCGTAACGCAGCACGGGGCCTGCACCTAGAAATGTCAGCCACACCATCAAGTAGCGGGCAACTTCTTCGGCCCATTCGATGGATTGACTGGTGCTGTAACGCAACACCACGTTCGCAAAAATGATCACCGCCATGGCTGCAAGCAAGACGATCAAAACGCCACGGTTGGCGATCATTAAATATTTTTCGAAAGATTTCATAGATGAATCCCATGTTCAACAAGCCAGAGAACCGGCTTGTTGAGGGGTGAACGAAATTCCGATTACTTCACAGCTTGAATGGCTGCAATCTTGTCTGCGCCAAATTCTTTGGCGTAGCTGGCATAGGGGCCTTTGAGTGCGTCGTTGAAGCTGGCGCTGTTGACCTTCTTCACCACTTGCATGCCTTCGCGTTCGAGCTGGGCAATGCCGTTGGCTTCGTCGTCGTTCACTTTTTTACGTGTCGCGGCAACACTCTTTGTCGCTGCATCCATGAACACTTTCTTGTCAGCATCGCTGAGCTTGTTCATCACCCGTGGCGATGTGATGATCAGTGCAGGTGAGTACACATGCCCCGTGAGTGACAAATGTTTTTGTACTTGTGAAAACTTAGAGGCCAAGATCACGGGGATCGGATTTTCTTGTCCATCCACGACACCTTGTTGCAAAGCGCCAAAGACTTCGGGGAAGGCCATAGGTGTAGGTTGAATACCGAAGGCGCGATAGCCTTCCATGTGCACTTTGTTTTCCATGGTGCGCATCTTCAAGCCACTGGCATCACTGGCGCTGACGATGGCACGCTTGTTGTTGGTCATGTGACGGAAGCCGTTTTCGCTCCAAGCCAAAGCGACTAAGCCGTGGTTACTGAATTTGGCCAGCATGTCTTGACCAATCTTGCCATCCAAGACTTTGCGCGCGTGGTCATAGTCACGAAACAAAAATGGGACGTCCACAATCTTCATTTCAGGAACGAAGTTGCCTACGGGGCCTGTGGAGGTGATGACAAAGTCTTGTGTGCCGATTTGCACCGCTTCAATTTCTTCGCGCTCGCCGCCTAACGCGCTGGCTGGATACACCTGGCACTTGTAACGACCTTGGGTATTTTTTTCAATGTTTTCGCAAAACACGTTGGCACCCACGTCATAGTGAGAGCCTTTGGCCAGCACGTGACCAATTTTGAGTACGGTTTGAGCTTGCGTGGGGAATGCGGCAAAAGCGGCAGTGGCGGCGAGGGCGGTCACCCATTTTTTGCTAATGAAAGTCCTTGACATCTTGTCTCCTGATAGTTAAGAGCAACAACCAATTCAGCAGCAATGCTGTCTGGTTGTATGACAAATTATCTGGGACTAATTTATGCCGTTGACTAGGAATAACCCTTGAGGAATGCGGTTTAGATTTTGCTTTTTTTATGTTGTTGGATGGGTTGCGTATCTTTTAAGTCGGTACGCAAACGGTTCGCGAGCGCGCGCCCTTGAGAGGTCCAGAAAATGGGATCGGCGTTGCCAATCCGTTTGGCTGCATTCAGCATGTGTTTTGTGCCTGCCTGTCGCGCTGCTTTGACATCGCCTGCTTCAATCGCCTGCAAAATCGCCTCATGCTCGTTGCGTACCGCATCTTCTAAATCTGTGCGTGTGGCTTCGTTGGCACGTGTCACGCGCGTGGCGTTTTCTAAAAATTGGTTCAGGTATGACAGTGTGTCTAAGAGAAACGGGTTGTTTGCCGCCTGTGCAATGGCCGCGTGGAAAGCGACATCCTCGCTGACGCCGTCACCGCCATTTGCAACCGCTTTGTCTAGCGCCCGCATGGCCTGTTTGATTTTTTGAAGTGACTTGGTTGTTCGACGCTCTGCAGCGAGGGCTGCGGATTCGGCTTCAAGTGCTCGGCGTACTTCTACGACTTTCAAAACAGCATCGACCGACCCATCGGGTTTGAGCTTGAGCTTGACGGTCTCAGTATGAGGATGTGCCTTGACGAAAGCCCCCGAGCCTTGACGCGTTTCAATCAGCCCCAATGTTTTGAGCCGAGAGAATGCTTCGCGTACCACAGTGCGGCTGACGCCGTACTTTTCGACCAAGGCATTTTCAGTCGGAAGTTTTTCACCGGTTTTGAGTTTTCCTTCGCGAATGCTTGTTTCCAATGCTTCGGCTAACTTTTCTGAGAGCGAAGCGCCTAGTTGAAGTCGGGGCATAGGAGGAACGGTGTACTCGTGTTTTCTGTTGTTTTGACGTTTTGCTTTTAGATCATATTCGACAAATGAATTTGAAATCAGCCTCTCATGGCATCGGCGTGTGATGTAGGTCATAGACATCACACATGACATGGCAGTAGATTAAGCCCACTCAGTACTTTAAAAGTCATGTGCCATGAAAACTAAAAATTACGCTCATCAATGGTTGATTGACGGTGCAACGCCTTGGGCATGAAGCATGACGCAGTCCCTCACAGGCTTGACCGCTGAACAAGCCAAACAACAACTGTTACGCGATGGCCCCAATGCGTTAGAAGAAACGCAGCGCCGTTCAATCATCCGCCGTTTATGGGCGTTGTTCCTTGAGCCCATGTTCGCCTTGCTCGTGCTGGCGGCGGTGATTTATTTGTTGTTGGGCGATTTGACGGAGGCCATCACGCTGGATGTATTCGTGCTGGCTGTGATTGGTTTGACTTTTTACCAAGAAGGCAAATCAGAGGCGGCCATCGATGCTTTACGCGAATTGAGTCAACCTTATGCCCAAGTGATGCGTGATGGTGCGCTCATCAAAGTTCCCTCGGCTGAGGTTGTATTCGGCGATTTGCTTTTCATTTCAGAGGGTGATCGGATCGCTGCAGATGCTTGGTTGCTCCAGACAGACCAACTGCAAGTGGACGAATCCATGCTGACGGGGGAGTCGATTGCTGTGACCAAGCAGCATGCGAACTTTGACACTGCTTTGGTGCAGACTCAGCAGCCTGGTGGGGAGGACTTGGCTGCTGTCTTTGCCGGAACTTTTGTGGTTCGTGGGCAAGGTGTGGCGCGCGTTACAGCCACGGGAATGCGCAGCCAAATCGGGCGTATTGGGCAGTCGTTGAACCAAATTGAAACGACCTTAACGCCCTTGCAAAAACAAACCACTCAGTTGGTCAAGGTCTTGGCATGGGTGACTTTGGCTCTGTGCATATTCATGATCCTGACGCTTGGGCTGCGCGATGGCGCTTGGCTGTCCGCATTGCTGTCGGGCATTGTCTTGGCAATGGCCCTCTTGCCTGAGGAGTATCCCGTGGTGTTGGCGGTGTTTCCTGCTCTGGGGGCGCGTCGCTTGGCTCAGCAGGGGGTGTTGACTCGACGACTGAACGCGATTGAAACCTTAGGCGCCACAACGGTGTTGTGTACAGATAAAACTGGCACCTTGACGCAAAACCGCATGAAGGTCGCGGCTTTGGCTGTGGGCAATGCCTCTAACCCAACGGTGTTTGAGATGAACGGTGAGTCGTTGCCAGATGCGTTTCACGGTTTGGTCGAGCATGCGATTTTGGCAAGTGCGCCACAACCTTTTGATCCGATGGAGCTTGCCTTTCATGAGCTAGGAGATGCGTTGCTGAGGGAGACTGAGCATTTGCATCGCGATTGGGATTTGGTGCACACCTATGCTTTGACTCCTGCCTTGCGCGCCATGTCACACGTGTGGCAAGCCAGTGAAGATGAGGCGCATATCGTTTCTGCCAAAGGTGCGCCTGAAGCGGTGATGAGTTTGTGTCACATGCCTGAAGCGATGCGTAGCCAATGGCTTGACGTGGTTCACGCCATGGCCTCAGATGGCTTGCGTGTGTTGGCCGTCGCCCAAAGCACGTTTGAGGGCACTGCATGGCCGAGTTCGGCGCACGATTTTGATTTCGTCTGGCTAGGCTTGATCGGTTTGAGTGATCCGTTGCGTCCCGAAATTCCGCAGGCGATTGCGGAGTGTCATTCCGCCAAAATCAAAGTCATCATGATCACGGGGGACTATCCCCAAACCGCCCGTGTCATCGCCAATCAGGCGGGTTTGCGGGACGGTGATACTTTGACGGGGGATGGCATTGATGCCCTGTCAGATGACACCTTATGTAGCCGCCTTCAAACTGTCAGCGTATGTGCCCGTATTTCGCCGCATCAAAAGTTACGCATCGTGCAAGCGCTCAAACGCAATGGTGAGGTGGTGGCCATGACGGGGGATGGGGTGAACGATGCGCCTGCACTCAGAGCTGCACATGTGGGCATCGCCATGGGGGCAAGAGGAACCGACGTGGCGCGGGAAGCATCGTCTTTGGTGCTGGTTGACGATAACTTTGCTTCGATCGTCAAAGGCATACGCTTGGGACGGAGGATTTTTGGCAATCTTCAAAAATCCATGGCGTATATCTTTGCCATTCATATCCCGATTGCAGGGCTGGCTTTGCTACCCATGATGTTTGCCTTGCCACCACTGCTGATGCCTCTGCATGTGGCTTTGTTGGAGTTGATCATTGATCCTTCTTGCTCGATTGCATTTGAAAATGAGCCAGAGGAAGCGAACGTTATGCAGCGCCCTCCACGTGACACACACGCCTCTATCTTTGGGTTTAGGCAGATACTTTCATCCTCCCTTCAGGGGTTCAGTGTGCTAGCGGCCATGGGTGTCACATACAGTTTCGCTTTGGCGTTTGAGCTTGAGGTGCAGCGCGCGATGGTGCTCGTGACCTTGGTGGTGTCGAATGCGATGCTGATTCTTGTGAATCGCGTGCAGGCGGGGTCGTTTTTACAGTCTTTACAGGTTCAAAATCCGGTTGCTTTGTGGGTCATCTTGGGTGCTATCGTTGTGGTGATGTTGGGGGTCTATGTGCCTTGGTTTGCTGCTTCGCTAGGTTTGACGCCTCTTGATGGGTTGCAACTCATGACCGCTTTGATGCTTGGGGGACTTAGCTACTTTGGCGCGAAGGGCAGTCAATATTTGCTTAGGTATGATCGTCGCATCTAAGGAGATGCGCATGGCCGATATCAACCCCACCAACAACAACCTCGTGATTGGCGAGGGCGTCACTTTCAATGGCTCTATCTCAGCGCCTGGAAAAGTGATCATCAACGGCAACGTCACTGGCGAATTGATCGCTGACGATTTGTTGATTGGCACCAAAGGGCAGGTCACTGGCACTGTGCGTGCACGTGAAATTGATGTCCACGGTGAATTGAATGAAGACATCGTGTGCAAAGATCATTTGTTGATTCACAGCACAGGCAAAGTGTCTGGTACCTTGGAATACCACGAGTTGGAGATCCAACGCGGCGGTAAATTCAAAGGCAATATGAATCAAAAATAATCGGTTCTGAGCTGTGACTCTGAATCGATTTGCCAATCGGCGCGAGGCCTTTTGGCGCGGCATCCATGATGCCTTAGGCGCACCCGTCTTAGTTTTGTTTGCAGGCATGATCGGCTTTGGTGCCATGGGACGCACCCATGGTTTCGATGCTTGGATCACTGGCCTCACCAGCTTGCTGATGTTTGCGCTACCCGGTCAAGTGGTGATGCTTGAGATGCTCATTTCAGGCTCCTCATGGTTGGCCATTGGGTTTGCCGTGACTCTGACATCCACGCGTTTTGTCACCATGGTCGTGACACTGTTCCCTCAGCTGCATCGCCGTGATCGGAACCCATTTCTGTACGTTTGGGTGCATGTGCTGGCGATGACGGCTTGGGCCGTTTCCATGCGTGAATTTCCCAAAATGGCGCCCAAGCATCGTTTGGCGTATTTCATGGGATTGGCATTGCCATGTTGGTTGATTTCTCCAATCGGCACAGTGCTGGGCTACTTTGTGGCGGGTTGGGTTCCCTCAGCGGTGACATTGGGCTTGGTGTTCATCAATCCCTTGTTCTTTTTGCTCACATTTACCGATGTCAAACCGTGGATCAATCGGATCGCGATTGGATTGGGTTGCTTGTTTGGTCCCATTTTTTATGTGTTGGATCCGGACAGCAGTTTGCTATTGACAGGGCTGGTGGCGGGCACTTTGGCATACCTCGCCGACCGTCGTTGGTTGCGGCCTCGTCCCACAGAGGTGCAAACATGAACGCCGATATGCAAGGGTGGGGCACTTGGCTTGCGTTGAGCGCGGCGTGTGTTGGCACCTATATTTGTCGTGCGGCAGGCGTGAAACTGTCGGGGCATATCAACCAAGACAGTGAAGTGTTTCGCTGGCTCTCTGCGGTGACTTACGCCATGGTGGCGGCGCTCACGGTTCGTATGATTTTGATGCCCTTAGGTTTGTTGGCCACCGTACCTCTTGGCCTGCGCGTGTTGATTTGTGCACTCAGTCTAGGTGTCATGGTGTCGCATCCCCAACGTCGATTAGTGCCAGCCTTGCTCACCGGTACGTTGTTGATGTTGACTTACGGTGTGATGCGTACAAGCCCTTAGCCAGACCACGGTCGCCGTCAAAACCTACAATTCACGTGCAACCCTAAGGCATCATGAATATTCTGATTTCTAACGACGATGGCTTTCAAGCCCCAGGCCTTGTGGCCTTGTATGAAGCACTCAAAGACTTGGGACGCGTGGAAGTTGTCGCGCCAGAACACAACAACAGCGCCAAGTCCAATGCCTTGACCTTGCATTCACCGCTGTATGTGAACCAAGCGAGCAATGGTTTTCGTTACGTCAATGGCACGCCAGCAGACTGTGTGCACATTGCTTTAACAGGCTTGCTCGACTACACACCTGATCTTGTGGTGTCTGGGATCAACAACGGTGCCAACATGGGTGACGATACGATTTATTCGGGCACCGTTGGCGCTGCGATGGAAGGCTATTTGTTTGGTGTGCCTGCCATCGCTTTCTCGCAAGTCGAGCGAGGGTGGGCCCACATCGATGCTGCGGCGGCCAAGGCGCGTGAGTTGGTGCAGCAGATGATGGCTCAAGGGCAAATGAACAGCGCACCTTGGCTGCTGAATGTGAATATTCCTTGTCAACCCTTTGAGCACGTCAAACCCTTGCGTGTCACGCGTTTGGGGCGTCGTCACTCCGCAGAACGGGTGATCACACAAACCAGTCCGCGTGGTGAAACCATGTATTGGATTGGCAGTGCTGGCCCCGCCAAAGATGACAGTGATGGCACCGACTTTCACGCCACCTTTGAAGGCCACATGTCTGTCACGCCGCTGCACGTGGACTTGACGGAGCACGCCAGCTTGCCCGATTGGACGCAACGTTTGGGTGGGCTGCAGGCATGAAGCAGCGCCCGAGTTTTCCTGCGCGTTTAGATTCCGCGCTGCCCAAAGCCGCACCAAAGACATTACTCGGAGCGACGCGTGTGGTGATGCCGCCGTCGTCAGTGCGTCAGAAATCCATCAGCATCGTCAGCCCAACGGGCGTAGGTTTGGATTCCTCGGCCATTCGTGCGCGTATGGTGCAAAAGCTAACAGAGCAGGGTATCGATGATGCCGTCGTGCTCGAAGCCATGGGCCGTGTTGAGCGTCACAAATTTGTGGACAGTGCTTTGGTTAACCAAGCCTATGAGGACACGAGCTTGCCGATTGGTTTAGGTCAAACCATTTCTAAGCCCAACGTGGTGGCACGCATGATTGCGTTGTTGCGTGAAGCCCCAGGCCTGCAAGGCGAGCGCCTAATGGGCCGCGTGTTGGAGATTGGTACAGGTTGTGGTTATCAGGCGGCGGTGTTGTCGTGCGTGGCGCGTGAGGTGTACAGCATTGAGCGTTTGCGAGGCTTGCATGACAAAGCGCGTGAGAACTTGCGTCCCATGCGTTTGCCCAATGTGCACCTCATTTTTGGAGATGGCATGTTGGGTTATGCGCAAGGTGCGCCTTACAGCGCCATCATTTCTGCGGCGGGTGGCGAGAACGTGCCACAGGCTTGGATTGATCAACTGGCAATGGGGGGGCGATTGGTTGCACCAACCCATACCCGTAGCGGCCAACAAGCGTTGGTGGTGATTGACAAAACACCGCTAGGTTTACAACAGACGCTGCTCGAAGCCGTGAACTTTGTACCTCTAAAATCAGGCATTGCTTGAAGAGGGAGAAATCAGAATGTCTCGTGTCGGAATGTGGGGTCTTGCCGCCCTTGTGACAGCTGCTGCGCTGTCGGGTTGCGCGAACAAAGGCCGCCTTGCGCCTGTGGATGACCATTCCGTTGGTAGCACCGCACGCGTATTACCCGGTGCTGAAAATGCCGGCAAGCCCGGTTATTACACCGTCAAGCCTGGCGATACCTTGATTCGCATTGGTATGGACAATGGCCAAAGCTGGCGCGACATCATTCGCTGGAACAAGTTGGAGAACCCCAATCTGATTGAAACGGGTCAAGTGTTGCGCGTGGCACCTCCTCAGCCTGAAACGGCGGTTGTGCGTTCCGCGACACCACCTGCTGTGGTGCCTACGCCGGCACCAGCTCCCGCTCCAGCTCCAGCGAAAGCAACAACAGATGCTGCGGACGACGCACTGAATTTCCAGTGGCCTGTACGTGGCAATTTGATTTCTGGCTTTGATGAATCCAAAAACAAAGGCTTGGACATCGCTGGCAAGGTGGGCGACCCCGTTTTGGCGGCTGCGGATGGCCGTGTGGTGTACGCCGGCTCGGGTTTGCGCGGCTATGGCAACCTCATCATCTTGAAGCACAACAACACGTATTTAACGGCTTATGCGCACAACCAAACGTTGTTGGTGAAAGAAGACCAAACCATCAAACGTGGTCAAAAGATTGCAGAGATGGGCAACAGCGATGCTGACCAAGTGAAGTTGCATTTTGAAATCCGCCGTCAGGGCAAGCCGGTTGATCCTGCTAAATATTTGCCAGGCAATTGATGACTGAGATCGCGACTGAAAAAAAATGGCCTGATAACGCGCTGACCATCGAATCGATGGACCTTGAAGCGCAGGGTGTGGCACACCGTTCTGATGGCAAAGTGGTATTTGTGGATGGTGCATTGCCTTTCGAGGTGGTGCGTGCCAATGTGCATCGCAAAAAAGACAACTGGGAAAAAGCCTCACTGCTCGAAGTGCTGCATGAATCATCCCAACGTGTGACGCCTGGCTGCCCTCACTTTGGGTTACACGCTGGGTCTTGCGGCGGGTGCAAGATGCAGCATCTTGATGCTTCAGCGCAAATTGCAGTCAAGCAACGTGCGTTGGAAGACAACCTTTGGCATCTAGGCAAGGTCAAACCCGAAACGGTCTTGCGTCCTATTCAAGGCCCCGCTTGGGGATACCGCTACCGTGCCCGTTTGTCGGTGCGCTACGTCGTGAAAAAGGGCGAAGTGTTGGTTGGCTTCCATGAGCGCAAGAGCCGGTATGTGGCTGACATGCGTCAGTGCCCCATCTTGCCGCCGCACGTCGATGCCATGCTCATGCCACTGCGCCAACTGATTGGCAGCATGGATGCCCGTGAGACGTTGCCGCAAATTGAGCTGGCCTGTGGCGATCACGTGACAGCTTTGGTGCTCCGCCACATGGAGCCGTTGAGCCCGAACGATAGGTCTGCCTTGCGGAGCTTTGCCGACAAATACAACGTGCAATGGTGGTTGCAGTCCAAAGGACCGGATACGGTACGTTTGATGGAGGGCGCTTTGGGCGAACAGCTGTCGTATGGTTTACCTGAGTTCGGCATCACCATGCCGTTCAAACCGACAGACTTTACGCAGGTGAATCCACACATCAACCGTGTGTTGGTCACGCGTGCCTTGCGTTTGCTTGACGTGCAGCCGCATGAACGCGTGATTGATTGGTTCTGTGGTTTGGGTAATTTCACTTTGCCGCTGGCCACGCTTGCCTGTGAGGTCTTGGGCATTGAAGGTAGCGAAACTTTGGTGGTTCGCTCAGGCGAAAATTATGCGTTCAACCAAGCCAATCGTGACCAACCTTTGGCCCCTACGCGTTTTGTGGCGCGTAATTTGTTTGAAATGACGCCAGAACTGTTGCGCCAAGATGGATCAGCAGACAAGTGGCTGGTCGACCCTCCGCGTGAAGGCGCGTTCTCTCTGGCTCAGGCTTTGGCGGAGTTGCATCAACAACCTGAATTGCGTCAAGGCTGGACACCACCTAAGCGCATTGTGTATGTCAGTTGTAACCCAGCGACTTTGGCGCGTGATGCTGGCGTCTTGGTCAACTCAGCAGGCTACCGCATGTCGTTTGCTGGTGCGGTGAACATGTTTCCGCACACCGCACATGTGGAGAGCATGGCCGTGTTTGATTTGGTTTAACAAGTACAGACGTAAAAAAGGGACCTCACGGTCCCTTTTTTTATTGGCATAAACGCAGCGCTTATTCGCGTTCGCCACCAAAGATGCCGAGCAGTGACAACAGGCTTTGAAACACGTTGATCACATCCAAATACAAGGTCAGTGTGGCGCTGATGTAGTTGGTTTCGCCGCCATCCATGACTTGCTTCAAGTCGTAGAGCATGAACGCGCTGAAGATGGCCATGGACAACATGGAAATCACCATCATGCCAGCAGATGAGCCGACAAACACGTTGATGATGCTGCCCACCATCAAAACCACCGCACCGACCATGAGCCATTTGCCCATGCCCGACAAGTCGCGTTTGATGACAGAGGCCACGCTGGCCATGACGAAGAACACGCCAGCAGTACCCGCAAATGCCGTCATGACCAATTCAGCGCCGTTTTTAAAACCCAAAACCATGGCAATCATGCGAGACAGCATGAGGCCCATGAAGAAGGTGAAGCCCAGCAACACGTACACACCCGTTGCACTTTCTTTGGTGCGTTCAATGGCATAGATGAAACCGAATGCGCCGGCCATCATCAAGACCATGCCCATCACGCCAGAGATGGCGTAGCTGATGCCGGTGCTCACACCCACCCACGCGCCTAAGACGGTCGGTAGCATGCTGATGGCGAGGAGCCAATATGTGTTGCGTACTACGCGATTGCGCTCTTGTGCGGGCAGGGCGTAGTAGTTGACGGTTTGAATGTTGTCATTCATGTTGAGCTTCTCCAGATAAAACCTGATGATTCAGATGAGGCAAATTTTAGAGGTTTCAAGAGCTGCGGTTTTATCGCTTACTTTTCTTGAGGTTTCTTTTGCGTTTGAGTAGGGCAGTGAGCGGCGTGAAGCCAGTATGCTTCTTGGTTTCTTACTTTTCAAACTTTTCCCCATGAAAACCAAACACTTTCTCGAATCCGCAGACGTCAAAGCCATTGCCGCAGCCGCTGAAGCGGAAGCTTTGAAAAACAACTGGCCTGTGACCATCGCCATCGTGGACGACGGCGGTCACTTGTTGTCGCTCCAGCGTTTGGATGGTGCTGCGCCTATTTCCTCCCACATCGCCCCGGCTAAAGCACATACAGCGGCATTGGGCCGTCGTGAAAGCAAGGTGTATGAAGATGTCATCAACGGTGGCCGCACGTCTTTCTTGAGCGCTCCTGAAATCAAAGGCATGCTCGAAGGTGGTGTGCCAATCATCAAAGATGGTCAATGCTTGGGGGCCGTGGGTGTGAGCGGTGTGAAGTCCAACGAAGACGCGCAAATTGCTAAGGCGGGCATCGCTGCAATCGGTCTGTAAACCAAAGCGATTTCGCAAATCAAAAGGCCCCGCAGTTCTTGCAACTGCGGGGCCTTTTTTGTAGGCGCTTGGTTTTAGTAAATCAGACGTTCAGGATTGATTTCTTGCAAGATGGTGGTGGCGATTTCTTCAATGCTCTTGTTGGTGGTAGACAGCCAGCGAATGCCTGCGCGACGCATCATGGCTTCGGCCTCAGCCACTTCATGGCGGCAATTTTGCAAGCTGGCGTATTTGGAGTTGGGGCGGCGTTCGTTTCGGATTTCGCTCAAACGCTCAGGTTGAATGGTTAAACCAAACAGTTTCTTTTTGTGAGCCATCAGGGCAGGTGGGAGCTGTCGGCGCTCAAAATCCTCTGGAATGAGTGGGTAATTTGAGGCTTTGAGGCCATGTTGCATGGCCAAGTAGAGGCTGGTCGGCGTTTTGCCGCTGCGGCTTACCCCTACCAAAATCACATCCGAAGACTCTAAATCGCGGTTCAGTTGACCGTCATCGTGTGCCAAGCTGAAATTGATCGCTTCAATGCGGTCGTGGTATTCCTTGCTCTTGCTGGGGTCTGAGAAGCGGCCAACCCGGTGGTTGGACTTGATGCCCAACTCTTGTTCCAGCGGGTTAACGAAAGTGCCAAACATGTCCATCAACATGCTTTTGCCCTTGCAGCCTTCTTGAATGACGCTCAAAACCTCCATGTTCACCAAAGTGGTGAACACAATAGGCTTACGCCCCTCGATTTCACCTGTATGGTTGATTTGGCGTACGGCTTGGTGCGCTTTGTCGACCGAGTCCACAAAGGGGATTCGGATGTGGCGGAATTTAACCTCAAACTGCGCCAAGATCGCGTTACCAAAGGTTTCTGCGGTGATACCGGTGCCGTCAGACACAAAGAAAACGGTGGGGTTAGGCATGAAAAACTTTCAAAGTGGGTAATGCCAAAAAGACAGGTTTTGGCTAGGGAGGGGTCTTGTCGGCCACCTACAATGCAGCATTATCCGAATTTCGCCAAGCAGACTTTCGACCCATTCAAAAAACACCTAAGTCGCCGCGCTGCATGGCCACCCCGTTTTAACTTTTGGAGCTTGTCTATGACTGCACTTTTCAGCCCAACCGCCTTGGTGGTTCCTTTTGAAAAACTTCGAATGACTGACGTCGAAGCTGTTGGCGGTAAAAACGCCAGCCTCGGTGAAATGATTTCCCAGCTTCCCACGGGTGTTCGCGTGCCCACTGGCTTTGCGACCACAGCCCACGCCTTTCGTGAGTTCTTGGCTTACGACGGTTTGGTAGACAAAATCAACGCGCGTTTGGATGCACTCGACACAGAAGATGTGCGTGCTTTGGCTGAAGCTGGCGCAGAAATCCGCGCCATGGTGGAAGCACAACCTTTCCCCGCCGATCTGCAACAAGCCATTGCTGAAGCCTTTGCGACGTTGTCTGAAGGCAATGCCGCTGCTACGTTTGCTGTGCGCTCATCGGCTACGGCCGAAGATTTGCCAGACGCTTCTTTTGCCGGTCAGCAAGAAACCTTTTTGAACGTGCATGGCATTGACGAAGTGCTGCACAAAATGAAAGAGGTCTTTGCTTCGCTGTACAACGACCGCGCCATCAGCTATCGCGTGCACAAGGGCTTTGCCCACGCCGATGTGGCTTTGTCTGCGGGCGTGCAACGCATGGTGCGCTCTGACTTGGGCGCTGCGGGTGTGATGTTCACCATCGACACTGAGTCTGGCTTTGAAGATGTGGTGTTCATCACCTCGAGCTACGGCCTCGGCGAGACCGTCGTGCAAGGCGCGGTGAACCCCGATGAGTTCTACGTGCACAAGCCAACGTTGCAAGCGGGCAAGCGTGCGGTGATTCGCCGTAACTTGGGCTCCAAACTTTTGCAAATGGAATTCTCTACAGCAGAAGAGAAAAAAGCCACAGGAAAATTGGTCAAGACCACCGATGTGCCTACAGAACTGCGTAACCGTTACTCGTTGACCGATGCTGATGTTGAGCAATTGGCTAAATATGCGATGGTGATTGAGGCTCACTACGGGCGTCCGATGGACATCGAATGGGGCAAAGACGGCACAGACGGTCAGCTGTACATCTTGCAAGCGCGTCCAGAAACTGTGAAGAGCCAAGCCAAAGGTCAGTCAGAGTTCCGCTACAAACTCAAAGGTCACAGCACCGTGTTGGCTGAAGGTCGTGCGATTGGTCAAAAGATCGGCACCGGTCCTGTGCGTCTGGTCCACAACATCAGCGAGATGGACAAAGTTCAGCCCGGCGATGTATTGGTGACCGACATGACCGATCCCAACTGGGAGCCTGTGATGAAGCGCGCCAGCGCCATCGTGACCAACCGTGGTGGTCGCACGTGCCATGCTGCGATCATTGCGCGCGAATTGGGTATTCCTGCGGTGGTGGGTTGCGGTGATGCCACTGAGCGTCTGAAAGACGGCACGCTGGTGACCGTGAGCTGCTCGGAAGGCGACACCGGCATGATTTACGATGGCTTGCTCGAAACCGAAGTGACTGAAGTGCAACGCGGCGAGATGCCCAAGATCAACACCAAGATCATGATGAACGTGGGTAATCCACAGTTGGCGTTTGATTTCTGTCAATTGCCCAACGAAGGTGTGGGTTTGGCTCGTTTGGAGTTCATCATCAACAACAACATTGGTGTGCACCCCAAGGCCATCTTGGACTACCCCAATGTGGATGCTGATTTGAAGAAGGCTGTAGAGTCTGTGGCCCGTGGTCATGCTTCCCCACGTGCTTTCTATGTAGACAAAGTGGCCGAAGGCATTGCCACTATTGCTGCTGCGTTCTATCCAAAACCAGTGATCGTGCGTATGTCGGACTTCAAGTCGAACGAATACCGCAAACTCATTGGTGGCAGCCGCTACGAACCCGAGGAAGAAAACCCAATGTTGGGCTTCCGTGGTGCGGCGCGCTACATCAGCGAAGACTTCGGCGAAGCGTTCGCGATGGAGTGCGAAGCGATGCGTCGCGTGCGCGAAGACATGGGTTTGACCAACGTGCAAGTCATGGTCCCATTCGTGCGTACTTTGGGCCAAGCCGAACGTGTGACCAATTTGTTGGCTGAGCACGGCTTGAAGCGCGGTGTGAATGACCTCAAAGTCATCATGATGTGCGAAGTGCCTAGCAACGCCATCCTCGCTGACGACTTCTTGAAGTTCTTCGACGGTTTCTCCATCGGCTCGAACGACTTGACTCAACTCACTTTGGGTCTGGATCGTGACTCTGGTTTGGAGTTGTTAGCCGCAGACTTTGACGAACGTGATCCTGCCGTGAAAGCCTTGCTGAGCAAAGCGATTGCGGCTTGTAAAGCACAAGGCAAATACGTTGGCATCTGTGGTCAAGGCCCTAGCGATCACCCTGACTTCGCGCATTGGTTGGCCGATGAGGGCATTAGCTCGATTTCGCTCAACCCAGATAGCGTGATTGACACATGGAAGTCATTGGCTAAGTAATCAGCCTTGATGCAACTGCCCCCTACAGCCTCAGTTCCTGAGGCATCTCCCGCGATTGACGTGACGGCTTTGCCTGCTCGGTCGTTGTGGGGGGTAGTGGGGTTGGTGGGTTTGACAGTCGGTTCTTTAGGACTTGCTTGGCTTTGGCCTGATGCGACGTTGTTGCATTTTTTATGTGTGGCGCAAGCTGTTCCCGTTCTTTATTTCCTGCTGGCATGCTGGGGCACGCAAAGCACGCATACGGATGATGATGCGGTTTAAATCTTGGCCTTGGCCGCTGTTGCTGGTCAGTTTTGCAGGCTTGGTCTTGCTGACGCTTTTGCTGCTGTTAGCTGATTTGGCGGGTGTACCAAGAGCGGTTGTCAACGGTTTCTTTTTGGTGGTGTCCATCATCGGTTACGCGTTGATTGGGATGTTTTGCCGCACCACGATTTCTGAAGAATATTTTGTGGCTGGGCGCAACATCAGCGCGCCTTTGAATGGCATGGCCACGGCTGCTGACTGGATTTCTGCAGCCTCTTTCATAGGTCTGACGGGGTTGTTGCTGTCAGATGGTTTTGTCGGCGATGGACAGCACCCAGGAGGCCTAGCTTATTTACTGGGTTGGACGGGGGGGTTTTGTTTGCTTGGCTTTTTATTTGCGGCCAAGCTCAATCTCTCTCAATCCATCACCATTCCTGACTTCTTAGGCCGTCGTTTTGACAGCGCAGCAGTTCGCTGGCTAGCGGCTTGGGGGGCGATCTTGTGCTCCAGCATTTATTTGGTGGCTCAAATTTATGGCATTGGATTGGTCGCCTCGATGCTTTCGGGTCTGACTTTTGAATTGGGTGTGTTCTTGGCGCTGGGTGGCGTTTTGTTGTGTTCTTTTTTGGGCGGCATGCGTGCCGTGACTTGGACACAGGGCGTTCAATGTGTGGTGATCGTGGTGTCCATGGTCGTTTTGAGTATGGCCGTGTCATTCAAAACGCAAGGCCATCCGTTTGTGACGGTGGCTGCCGCACAGTCTTTGCCGCAAATTCAAGCGCGCGCCAAACAAATTGAAGCAGACCCTGCCGAGTTGGCCACACGCGATGTCATCAGTTTGCGCATGAGCAATTTGGACGTGAAAATTGCTGAGCCTTTGTACGCACGCGATGTGGAACGTCAAACGATTACACGTCAGGTCGCGCGAGCCAAGGCTGAAAATGCGCCTTTGCGTGACATACAAAAATTAGAAGCCAATCCTGCATGGCGAGAGACATCGGTTGATCGTCTGGTCAGCGCATGGCAAGCCGAGCGTGAGGTCTTGGCACAAGCGATTTATCGACCCGTGGGTTTTCAAGTGCCTTCTTTGAGCGGCTGGAATCAAGGGCTGTTTAACAGCTTGGCGTTGGTGTTTTGCTTGATGCTCGGTACGGCCGCTTTGCCCCATATCTTGGTTCGCTCTTACACCACGGCAACCCCTGCAGATGCTGAACGCTCTGTCGTTTGGGCTTTGGGCATCATCGTATTGGTGTATTTGTGTGCTTCCGCATTGGCGGTGTTGTTGAAATCATTTGTGCTGAACGAATTGGTCGGTTCGCACTTAGACCAGTTGCCCGATTGGGCGGATCGTTTGAAGTTGCGTAAGCTGGCCCTATTGAGTATTCAGGATTACAACCAAGACGGCATTGTGCAGTTTGCCGATATCCGTTTATTTAACGATTACTTGGTTTTGGGTGTGCCTGAAATGACGCACATTTCGTCCGTTTTTACGGGGCTCTTGGCCGCTGGTGCACTTGCTGCGGCGCTGTCAACAGCAGATGGGCTGCTGTTGACCATTTCTAACGCGCTGGCGCAAGACTTGTATTTTCAGACGGCTGCGCCTGATGCGCCGCCTTTGCGTCGTGTCATGTTGTCCAAAATTTTGTTGATGGTCGTTGCTTTGTTGGCGGCTTGGTTTGCTACCAATCGACCTGTGAGTATTTTGTTTTGGGTCACCTGTGCCTTTTCGTTGGCTGCATCCACATTTTTTCCCGTGCTCCTATTGGGCATTTATTGGCGTGGTATGAATCGGGTGGGGGCCTTGTTGGCCATGGTGTCAGGCTTAACTGTGAGTTTGTATTACATCGCTGCCAACCATCCTTGGGTTCAGATGCGTTTGCATTTGCAAGCCTCTGAGACTTTGTGGTTGGGGTTAGACCCTGTTTGCTCTGGCGTTTTCGGTGTTCCTATTGGCTTATTGTTTGGATTTATGGGTAGCAGGCTTTCCGGTATCAGAAATTGACTATAATCGTGGGCTTTTCCCTTGCTGCTTCCGCGTCAGACGCCGCGAGCAGCTTCATATCCACAAGGAGTGTCCATGCGTCATTACGAAATCATTTTGTTGATCCATCCGGATCAAAGCGAGCAAGTTCCAGCGATGCTGGAGCGTTACAAAGGCATGATCACCGCTGGTGGTGGTGCTATTCATCGTACGGAAGACTGGGGTCGCCGCCAGTTGGCCTACATGATCAACAAGCTTGCCAAAGCCCACTACATTTGCCTGAACATCGAAGCTAGCCAAGCTGTGATGTCTGAACTCGAACACGCGTTCAAGTTCAACGATGCTGTGTTGCGTCACCTGACCGTCTTGCGTAAAAAGGCTGAAACAACGCCTTCTATCATGATGAAGACAGTTGAGCGCGAAGAGGCTCGCAAGAACCAGCAAGCTGAGTTCGCGGCCTAATTGCTGCTATTTGACAAGGTTTGAACCACGTTGTTTTGAGTGCTTGTGTCGTCGAGGCTTCGGCCATGCGATACACCCCCGCAGGTTTACCCGCGATTGATCTGAGGCTCGATCACGAGTCTGACGTTCAAGAAGCAGGGCAAAAGCGGCAAGTCAAAGCAAGCGTGAAAGCAGTCGCCTTAGGTTCTCTGGCTGAGCGCATCGCTCAACTTCCCCTAGGTAGTCTGTGGCAGTTCAATGGCTTTTTGGCTTCGCCTCGTCAAAGCAAAAACGTCGTTTTTCACATTCAAGATTTTCAGCAAATTTCATAGGAGGCCCAGATCATGGCCACATTCAAGAAATTCAACAAAGACAAGCGCCCAAAGCGCAACACGCAATCATTGCTTTTCAAGCGCAAGCGCTTCTGCCGCTTCACCGTCACTGGCGTTGAAGAAATCGACTACAAAGATGTCGATACATTGCGTGACTTCATTGCCGAAAACGGCAAGATCATCCCCGCACGCCTGACTGGCACACGCGCTATTTATCAACGTCAGCTGAACACTGCCATCAAGCGCGCACGCTTCTTGGCTTTGGTGCCATACAGCGATCAGCACAAGATCTAAGGAGACCGACCATGCAAATTATTCTGCTCGACAAGGTCGTGAACCTCGGCAACCTCGGCGAAATCGTCCGTGTGAAAGATGGTTACGCCCGTAACTTTTTGATCCCATCAGGCCGCGCACGTCGTGCCACTGAAACAGCGATCAAGGAATTCGAAGTTCGCCGTGCTGAACTCGAAAAAGCTGCTGCTGAGAAATTGGCTGCTGCACAAGCTCAAGGCGAGAAGTTGACTGGCAAAGTCATCAAGCTCAGCCAAAAAGCTGGTGTGGATGGTCGTTTGTTCGGCTCTGTGACCAACCACGACATCGCTGAAGCGTTGACGAAAGAAGGTTTCGCAGTGGCTAAAGCTCAAATCCGTATGCCTCATGGCCCGATCAAGACAGTTAGCGAAAGCGCTGTTGGCGTTGCGTTGCACACCGACGTGATTGTTGAAATCACTGTGAACGTGCAAGGCGAAACAGCTTAAGTTTCTCCGCGCCTCAAAAGCCGCTCTTCGGGGCGGCTTTTTTATTTGTTCTTCGAATTTCCCCAGCTAACCCACTTCTTATCCACAGAGTTATCCCAAGCGTTGAACGTCTCTGGGCTTAGGATGTGTGCTTTACAGGATCACTATGTCTGCTGCATCGTCCAGCTTTGAAGAAAGCTTCTCCCACGACCAACAAATTGCACAACTGCGTATTCCTCCGCACTCCATCGAGGCTGAGTCCAGCGTATTGGGCGGTCTGTTGCTGGACAACGGTGCATGGGATCGTGTTGGTGATTTGTTGGTGGATGGCGATTTTTACCGCTATGAACACAAACAGGTGTACGCCGCCATTGGTGCGTTGGTGAACGCCAGTCGTCCGGCAGACGTGATCACCGTTTACGAACACTTGCAAACTTTGGGGAAGGCCGAAGAAATCGGTGGCTTGGGCTACCTCAATGCCTTAGCGCAATACGTGCCGAGCGCGAGCAACATTCGCCGTTATGCCGAAATCGTCCGTGAGCGTTCCATCTTGCGCAAGTTAGTGACGGCCAGTGATGAAATTGCCACCAATGCCTTCAACACGCAAGGCAGGGCAGTGGCTCAAATCTTGGACGAAGCTGAGCAAAAAATCTTCAACATTGGTGAAGAGGGCTCGCGCATGAAGCAGGGCTTCCAAGCCATGCCTCAGCTGGTGGTCGACTTGCTCGATCGCGTGCAAGAGATGGCGGATAACCAAAATGACATCACAGGTGTACCGACAGGTTTTATTGACTTTGACCGCATGACGTCAGGTTTGCAGCCCGGTGACTTGATTGTGTTGGCGGCTCGTCCTTCGATGGGTAAGACCGCGTTGGCGATCAACATTGCTGAGCATGTGGCTTTGAACGAGGGCTTGCCAGTGGCCGTGTTCTCCATGGAAATGGGCGCTTCGCAGTTGGCCGTTCGTATTGTGGGTTCGATTGGGCGTGTGGACCAAGGGCACTTGCGTACGGGTAAGTTGAGCGATGACGAATGGCCTCGTTTGACGGAAGCCATTGAGAAGTTGCGCAATGTGTCGTTGCACATTGACGAAACACCAGGCCTCACGCCAAGCGAGCTGCGCGCCAACGCACGGCGTTTGTCACGTCAGTGCGGCAAGTTGGGCCTCATTGTGGTCGACTATTTGCAGTTGATGAGTGGTTCCAGCAGCAGTGGGGGTGACAACCGTGCGACCGAGATTGGTGAAATCTCTCGGGGTTTGAAGATGCTCGCCAAAGAGCTGCAGTGCCCCGTGATTGCTTTGTCTCAGCTCAACCGAAGCGTGGAGCAGCGCACCGACAAGCGTCCCATGATGAGTGACTTGCGAGAGTCAGGTGCCATTGAGCAAGATGCGGACGTGATCATGTTCATCTATCGCGACGACTACTACAACAAAGAATCCAAAGAGCCTGGTGTGGCTGAGGTCATCATCGGTAAGCAACGTAACGGTCCCACAGGGACCGTGAAGCTGGCTTTCTTGAAGCCACTTACCAAGTTCGAGAGCTTGGCCAGCGGCTACAACAACGGCGATTACTAAGCTTTAAAGCACTTCGCTGGCAAAGTCTGCCAGTCGTGAGCGTTCGCCACGTGCCAGGGTGATATGTCCCCCATGCGGCCAACCTTTGAAGCGGTCCACCGCATACGTCAAGCCTGATGAGCCTTCGGTCAGGTAGGGCGTGTCAATTTGTGCCAAGTTGCCCATGCAAATAATTTTGGTACCAGGGCCCGCACGCGTGATGAGGGTCTTCATTTGTTTGGGGGTCAAGTTTTGGGCTTCGTCGATGATGAGGTACTTGTTTAAGAACGTGCGCCCGCGCATGAAGTTCAAACTCTTGATTTTGATTCGGCTGCGAATTAAGTCGTTCGTGGCGGCACGGCCCCATTCGCCTGCATTGGTTTCTGTTTTAGCCAGCACTTCGAGGTTGTCGTCTAAAGCCCCCATCCAAGGCCCCATTTTTTCTTCTTCTGTTCCTGGCAGAAAACCAATGTCATCGCCTACGCTGACGGTGGCGCGGGTCATGATGATTTCGGTGTAACGACGTTCGTCTAGCACTTGTGTGAGGCCAGCGGCCAGAGCCATCAAGGTCTTACCTGTACCTGCCGTGCCTGTGAGTGTGACGAAATCAATCTCGGGATCGGTGAGCAAGTTCATCGCGAAGTTTTGCTCGCGATTGCGCGTGGTCACGCCCCACACTGCATTTTTCAAGTGTGTGAAATCTTTGAGGGTTTTGAGTACCACGGTTTTGCCGCGAATCTCGGTCACGCGCGCATAGAGGCTGGGTTCGCCAGCGCATTCGTAATACACAAACTGGTTGATGTGCAAGTCAGAAACCAAAGGACCGCTTAAGCGGTAATAGGTGTGGCTACCGCTTTGCCAGCTTTCCACAGCCGTGCCGTGTTTGATCCAAAAGTCTTCGGGCAAGGCGAGCGCGCCTGAATACAACAAGTCGCCGTCTTCCAGTGTTTTGTCGTTTTGGTAGTCCTCGGCTGCCAGTCCCAAGGCGCGGGCTTTGACGCGCATGTTGATATCTTTGGACACCAGCACCACGTCGCGCGGTGTGTGCTTGACGCGTAGCGCTTCAACCACCCCCAAAATTTGGTTGTCAGCCTTACCTTGCGGCAAGCTGGAAGGCAGGGTGAAGTCCAACGGTTCGGTTTGAAAGAACAAACGTCCGCCCACCTCTTTATGACCGGTTCCATCAAGTTTGATGCCAGTGGTGATGTCTGCGTTGTGTGAAGCCACCAGCGCATCCAAAGAGCGACTGGTTTGGCGTGCGTTGCGCGCCACTTCGGTCATGCCTTTTTTATGACCGTCCAACTCTTCAAGAACGATCATGGGCAAAAACACGTCGTGTTCTTCAAAGCGGAACAAACACATGGGGTCGTGCATCAACACATTGGTGTCGAGCACAAATAGTTTGGTTGGACCGCTGTGTTTCTTTTTCGCTGCGACCGTGCGTGTGACGGCTGTGGCTTTGCGCTCGCCCTTGTATGCCGGTATTTCTTCCGAGCGATGGTGTGCGGTCGTGGCGACAGGCTCTGCGCGGACGGTGGTTTGTGTGTCCTCTTCAATCAAACGCTCGGTATGTTGCGGTGTCGATTTTCGTGTGCTGCGGGATTTGGTGGGGGCGCGATCTAGGTTCTCTGTGTTCAACAAAGCGGCACGTTTGGCTGGGGCAGGAGGCAGTGGCATAGATGAATTTAAAGAGTTGAAACGCAAAAGAGGGGCTCAAAAAGCGAAAAAGCCGCCTGGAGGCCAAGGCGGCTTGTCGTGTGAAACGTGTTCGCTTCTGTCAATGTCATGGAGCCACTATAACCGAGCTCTGTGACACTTTACGATTGTCAACGTTAGGCAGTTGCAGCAGATGCTTTCTTCAACGCTTTCACGGCTTTGAGGACTTCATCCACATGCCCCGGTACTTTCAAACCGCGCCATTCCTCTTTCAGTAAGCCATCTGCGCCAATCAAGAAAGTGCTGCGCTCAATCCCTTTGACTTTTTTGCCGTACATGATTTTGTTCTTTACGACACCAAACATATGACACATTTTTTCTTCTGTATCAGCAATCAGCTCGAAGGGCAGCTCAAGTTTGGTTTTGAACTCGTCGTGCGATTTCATGTTGTCGCGTGAGACGCCAAACACCAAAGCACCCGCTTTGACAAAGTCTTTGTATTTGTCGCGGAACTGCATGGCTTCCGTAGTGCAGCCAGGGGTGTTGTCCTTGGGGTAAAAGTACAAGACCACCATTTGGCCATTGTGCGAGTTGTTGGTAACCTTGATGCCGCCTGTTGCATTGGCTTCAAATTCGGGGAGGGGTTTGTTGACAACAATTGCCATAGCGCTCAATCAGGTGTGACAGTTCAAACGGCCGGATGAAGGAGGCGACTGTCGAGACAGCCCCCTTCCGGCAACCCGTTATTTTAACTTAGAAACCCCCTCTCTACAGCGCACCTGCTTATCTACAGATTGCGCTTAGAAGGTGTTCTTAATTCTTACTTGCTGTTTTTTCTATCAATAAGACGGCGGCCACCTTGCGTCCTTCGCCTGCCAAGATGTTGTAAGTGCGGCATGCAGCTTGGGTGTCCATGGTTTCTAAACCGATGCGGCGTTCCATCAAACCGGTTTGCCATTCAGGTTTGGGAAAGCGCAAGCGCTCACCGCTGCCAAAAATGACCAATTCCACATCTAATTCGGCAAGTTGTGCAAAGTGTTCGGGGCCCAACGCCTCAAAGCTGTTGGCTGCCCACTCGACGCGTAACCCCTCTGAAGTGATCAACACGCTGTGCTCAATTTTTTCGCCTTGGATGGCCACCCATCCCGGACCATAGGCGGTGACGGACTGGGTCTCGATGCGATCGGGTTGTAATTTCATAAATGCCTTGAGATCTGTGGTCAAATTATAGGTTTCACCCCGTAAAAGAGCCCTCGGAGGGACTTTGAAGAAGATCCAAAAATCCAACAAGCTGTCCAACGTCTGTTATGACATTCGCGGTCCCATCATGGACCGAGCGCGTCAAATGGAAGAGGAAGGCCACAAGATCATCAAACTCAACATCGGCAACTTGGCCGTGTTTGGCTTTGATGCGCCTGAAGAAATTCAGCAAGACATGATTCGCAACTTGCCAGCATCGGCGGGCTATTCGGACAGCAAAGGCATTTTTGGTGCCCGCAAAGCGGTCATGCACGAGACGCAAAAGCAGGGCATCAAGGGCGTCACGCTTGACGATATTTACCTCGGTAACGGCGCGAGTGAACTGATCGTCATGGCGACCAATGGCTTGCTCAACAACGGTGATGAACTGTTATTGCCTGCACCAGACTATCCGCTATGGACAGCTGCCGTCAGTTTGTCTGGCGGTACGCCTGTGCATTACTTGTGTGATGAGGCCAATGGGTGGATGCCTGATATTGCAGACATTCGTTCCAAGATCACCAAGAACACCAAAGGTATTGTGGTCATCAACCCCAATAACCCTACGGGTGCTTTGTATTCCGACGATTTGCTCAAGCAAATCGTGGCGTTGGCCCGCGAACACGGCTTGATCATTTTTGCCGATGAGGTGTACGACAAGGTCTTGTATGACGGCGTCAAGCACACCCCCATTGCCAGCTTGAGCGAAGACGTGTTGACCTTGACGTTCAACTCACTGTCAAAAAGCTACCGTTCATGCGGTTATCGGGCTGGTTGGTTGGTGGTGTCCGGTGACAAAAAACCGGCGGCTGATTACATCGAGGGCCTCAACATGCTCTCGAACATGCGCTTGTGTGCCAACGTGCCAGGCCAGTGGGCCATTCAAACGGCATTGGGCGGTTACCAAAGCATCAATGATTTGGTGGGGGAGGGCGGCCGTTTGCGCAAGCAACGCGATTTGGCTTATGAGTTGATCACCGCGATTCCAGGCCTAACCTGTGTGAAGCCACAAGCTGCGCTTTATATGTTTCCGCGTCTGGATCCAAACATGTATCCCATCAAAGATGATCAGCAATTCTTCTTGGAGTTGCTCCAAGAAACCAAGGTCATGTTGGTGCAGGGCACGGGCTTTAACTGGAAGTCCACAGATCACTTCCGCATTGTGTTCTTGCCACACGAAGATGACTTGCGTGAGGCGATCTCACGCATCGCAAAATTCCTCGAAAACTACAGAAATAAAAAAGCAGTATGAAACCGATTCAAGTAGGCCTTTTAGGTATTGGGACCGTAGGTGGCGGCACTTTTGAAGTGCTCAAACGCAACCAAGAAGAAATCCAACGTCGTGCTGGTCGCGGCATTGAAGTCACCATGGTCGCTGACCTGGATGTGGCGCGCGCTAAGAGCATCGTGGGTGCCAACGTGCAAGTGGTGGACGATGCTCGCAAGATCATTGCTAACCCTGAGATCGACATCGTGGTTGAGCTGATTGGCGGCTATGGCATTGCCAAGCAGTTGGTGCTTGAAGCCATCGAAGCTGGCAAACATGTGGTCACGGCGAACAAGGCCTTGCTCGCTGTGCACGGCACTGAAATCTTCGCTGCGGCCCACAAAAAGGGCGTGATGGTGGCGTTTGAGGCGGCCGTAGCTGGTGGTATCCCAATCATCAAGGCTTTGCGTGAAGGCCTGACGGCTAACCGCATCCAGTGGTTGGCTGGCATCATCAATGGAACCACCAATTTCATCTTGTCTGAAATGCGTGATAAGGGCTTGGCCTTTGACGATGTGCTCAAGCAAGCACAAGCTTTGGGCTATGCCGAAGCAGATCCGACTTTCGATATCGAGGGTGTAGATGCTGCGCATAAAGCCACGCTCATGTCGGCCATCGCTTTTGGTGTGCCTGTGCAGTTTGACAAGGCCTATGTCGAAGGCATTACCAAGCTGGAATCGCAAGACATCAAATACGCCGAACAACTCGGTTACCGCATCAAGCTCTTGGGTATTTCCAAGCGCACCGCCGCAGGTATCGAGTTGCGCGTACATCCTTGCTTGGTGCCCGCTAAACGTTTGATTGCCAATGTCGAAGGCGCCATGAACGCCGTGATGGTGCATGCCGATGCCGTGGGAACCACCCTCTATTACGGCAAAGGTGCGGGGAGTGAGCCCACCGCCAGCGCGGTGATTGCGGACTTGGTGGACATCACACGTCTGCACACCGCAGACCCACTCAACCGCGTGCCGCATCTGGCATTCCAACCCGACGCGATGAGCAACTTGCCCATCTTGCCGATGGACCAAGTCGTGACCAGCTATTACCTGCGATTGCGTGTGGCCGACCAAGCTGGCGTGCTCGCCAAGGTCACGGGCATCTTGGCTAACGCCGACATCAGCATCGATGCCGTGTTGCAACGCGAAGCCGGTGAAGGCGAGAGCCACACCGACCTCATCATCTTGACCCACGACTGTGTCGAAGCCAAGATGAACCAAGCCATCGCTGAGATGCAACAACTCAGCACTGTGTTGGCCCCGATCACCCGCATCCGCAAAGAAGAGTTGAACTGATGCTGTATTTGTCCACGCGCGGCCACGCCGAGCGCAAGCGTTTTTGTGAAATCCTCCTTGAGGGCTTGGCCCCCGACGGCGGTTTGTATTTGCCCGAGCACTACCCACAGGTGGACGATGCAGCGCTCACGCGTTTGCGCACCACCTTTCAAACCCAAGGCTACGCGGCTTTGGCGTTTGAAGTGCTGTCGCTCTACATCGACGACATTCCTGCGGCTGACCTGAAAGCCTTGTGCGCCAAGACCTACACCCAAGACGTGTTTGGCACAGCGGCCATCGTGCCTGTGAGTCCTTTGGAAGACGGCTTGTTTGTCGAGGCTTTGTCCAACGGTCCCACCTTGGCGTTCAAAGACATGGCCATGCAATTGCTGGGTAACTTGTTTGAATACGAGTTGGAACGTCGTGGTGAAGAGCTCAACATCTTTGGAGCCACCAGTGGTGACACCGGCAGTGCCGCCGAATACGCCATGCGAGGCAAAAAGGGGGTGCGCGTTTTCATGACCAGCCCACACGGGCGCATGAGCCCGTTCCAGCAAGCGCAAATGTTCAGCTTGATGGACGACAACATCCACAACATCGCCATCGAAGGCGTGTTTGACGATTGCCAAGATTTGGTCAAAGCCGTGTCCAACGATTTGGACTTCAAAACCAAATACAAAATTGGCACTGTCAACTCCATCAACTGGGCACGTTTGTTGGCCCAAGTGGTGTACTACTTTGCGGGTTATTTCCAAGCCTCCACAAACAACACCCAAAAGGTGAGCTTCACCGTGCCTAGCGGAAACTTTGGCAACGTGTGTGCAGGCCATGTGGCTCGCATGATGGGCTTGCCTGTGGACACCTTGGTGGCTGCCACCAACGAAAACGATGTGTTGGACGAGTTCTTCCGCACCGGTGTGTACCGCGTGCGCGGCAGTGCCGATACACACGAAACCTCCAGTCCTTCGATGGACATTTCCAAAGCCAGTAACTTTGAGCGCTTTGTGTTCGATTTGCTCGGTCGCGATGCCGCGTTGACCAAAGACCTGTTTGGTGCACAAATTTCCAAGAACGGACAGTTTGATTTGAGCGCCAACCCGCACTTCGCCGAAGCCGCAACGCGCTATGGATTCGCCAGCGGCAAGAGCACGCATGCCAACCGTTTGGCCACCATCCAAGATGTCTATAAACGCTTCGGCCAGATGATCGACACCCACACCGCTGATGGCGTCAAAGTGGCGCGCGAGCACGTCAAAGCGGGTGTACCGATGATCGTGTTGGAAACCGCCTTGCCCATTAAATTTGCCGCCACCATCGTGGAAGCACTGGGGCAAGAGCCCAATCGCCCGGCCAAATTTGAAGGCATCGAAGCCTTGCCCAAACGCGTGCATGTGATGAAAGCCGATGTGGCGCAAATCAAGGCGTACATCGCCAAGCACTGCGACCACGCATGAAGGTCGTTGCCTTTGCTGGGTATTCCGGCTCAGGAAAAACCACCCTCGTCGAGCAGCTGATTGGCTGCATGCGCATGCGTGGTTTGCGAGTGTCCGTGGTGAAACACGCGCACCACAACTTTGATGTGGATAAACCTGGCAAAGACAGCTGGCGTCACCGCGAAGCGGGGGCGTTTGAGGTGTTGGTGGCATCCAATCAACGTTTGGTGTTGCAGCGTCAATTCGAGCAACCCGCGCAACTCTCCGTCCATCACCTGTTGGCTGAGGTGTATGACGGCGTGGATTGGGTGCTGGTCGAAGGGTTTAAAAAAAGCGACTTGCTCAAGGTGGAAGTGTGGCGCAAAGCTTCAGAGCAGCCCGTGCGCTACCCCGATGATGACTTTGTGGTGGCCATTGCCACCGATTCGCCACAAGACATGCCCGAAGCCACGCAGCGACCTGTGCTCGATTTGAACGATGCCTACGCCGTCACCGAATGGCTGGTCGCAAACGAAGACCGTTTTGAATACAACCCACCTTTGCTATGACCCGTCCTGCTTTGCTCTCGTTGGATGACGCTTTGCCACAACTGCTGGCGCAAGCCCAAGGCTTGACGGGCACCCAATGGGTTTCTACTTTCGAGGCCGATGGCCGTGTGCTGGCGCAAGATGTGACCTCTGCGCTTCAAGTACCGCCGCAAGACAACAGTTCGATGGACGGTTACGCCGTGCGTTCGGCGGACTGCACACAAGCGGGCGCTGTGTTGCGCGTGACGCAACGCATTCCTGCTGGCACACATGGCACGCAACTCAACACAGGCGAAGCCGCCCGCATCTTTACAGGTGCGCCTATTCCCCCGGGCGCTGATGCTGTGGTGATGCAAGAAGACTGCGAAGCCTTGGACGGCGAGCAAGTCAAAGTGCTCAAAGTTGTCCCTGCTGCGCAGTGGATTCGCCGTTCGGGTGAAGACGTCACACGCGATGCAACGGTGCTCACCCAAGGCACGCGTCTCACGCCTGCTGAATTGGGCTTGGCGGCCAGCATTGGTTTGGCGCAACTGAAGGTGTCAGCACGACCACGCGTGGCCTTGTTCTCGACAGGGGATGAGTTGGTCATGCCCGGTGATCTGCCCCCTGAGGACATGCCGCCTGGCGCGATTTACAACTCCAACCGTTTCTTCTTGCGAGCCATGCTGCAGCGTTTGGGGTGTGAGGTGACTGATTTGGGCATCGTGCCCGATCAGCGGGATGCCACCATCGCCGCGCTGCGTGAGGCAGCTCAGCACCATGATTTGATTTTGACCAGTGGTGGTGTGTCAGTTGGTGAAGAAGACCACATCAAACCGGCCGTGGAAAGCTTGGGGGAGTTGAACCTCTGGCAACTCGCCATCAAGCCCGGCAAACCTTTTGCCTATGGCAAAGTGAACCGCCAGTCCACAGGCGCTGCTTGCCATTTCATGGGCCTGCCCGGTAACCCTGTGTCTAGCTTTGTGACATTCTTGTTGTTGGTACGTCCCTTTGTTTTGACTTTGCAAGGTGTGACGAACACCCACGTGGTGCGTACCGCAATGACGGCGCATTTCGACTGGCCTCGTGCCGACAAGCGCCGTGAGTTTTTGCGCGTCAAGCGCAATGCGCAAGGCGGGCTTGATTTGTTCCCCAACCAAAGCTCTGGCGTGCTCACGTCTGCCGTGTGGGGTGATGGTGTGATCGATAACCCTGCTGGGCAAACGATTGCCAAAGGCGATATCGTTCGCTTCATCTCGTTTGCGGAGTGGCTGGCATGAAGGTGACCCTCAAATACTTTGCATCCATTCGCGAGGCCATTGGGCAAGGCAGCGAAAGCCTCAGCACGCAAACCACCACCCTGAAGGCTTTGCGGGATGAACTGATCGGGCGCGGTGGTGCGTATGCTGAGGTGTTGGCTCATGGCCGCGCCGTGCGCATGGCACTGAACCAAGAGGTGTGCGAAGACACGGCTGTGCTGAGCGACGGCTGTGAAGTTGCGTTCTTTCCGCCTGTCACCGGCGGGTGAACCTGTTCTGAGCGAGCAACACCATGTCCTTCACCGTCAGTATCCAAACCCAAGACTTTGATGTGAGCCAAGAACTCACGGCTTTGCGTGCGGGGGATGCACGTGTGGGTGCCGTGTGTACCTTCGTGGGGACGGTGCGTGAACGTAACGACGGCAGCTCCGTTGCCAGCATGGAGTTAGAGCACTACCCTGGGATGACTGAAAAATCCATTTCGGCCATGATGGATGAAGCCAGAAAGCGTTTTGACATTTACGCAGCGCGCGTGATTCACAGGGTGGGGCTGCTGCACCCACAAGATCAAATCGTGATGGTGGCTGTGACCTCAGCGCACCGAGGCATGAGCTTTCAGGCCTGTGAGTTTTTGATGGACTACCTCAAAACCCAAGCCCCGTTTTGGAAAAAAGAAGTCACGCCTGAAGGCGCACGCTGGGTCGATGCCCGCGTGAGCGATGACCAAGCTTTGGCACGCTGGGGCATTGCAGCGACCAACACAGTTGCTCAATAAGGTGTTCGCCTAGCGCGTTCAAAGCATGGGTTCTTGACGCAAGTCAAGTCTGTGGCGAGGTTTCGCTATTGAAATAACTGCTAACAGCCTCAGTTACAAGTTAATTCAACAAATATCTCGGAGTTCTCATGCGTATTGACAAACTCACCACCAAGTTTCAAGAGGCGTTGGGCGATGCCCAGTCGCTTGCGTTGGGTGGCGACCATGCTTACATCGAACCGTCTCACGTTTTGGTTGCCATGCTGCGCCAAGAAGATGGACCCAAGTCGCTCTTGCAGCGCGCAGGTGCGAATGTGTCTGGCCTTTTGTCGGCGGCCGAAGATGCCATGAACCGTTTGCCCAAGGTCGAAGGCCAAGAGCAAGTGCAGGTAGGCCGTGACACGGTGTCGTTGGTTCAGGCGGCGGAAAAGGAAGCCATCAAGCGCGGTGATCAATTTGTGGCCAGCGAATTGTTCTTGCTGGCCATGTGTGACAACAAGGGCAACTGGGGCAAGATGGCCACGCAAAATGGCTTGAGCCGCAAAGCCTTAGAGGCTGCGGTGACCGCTGTGCGTGGTGGTCAAAAAGTAGACAACGCGGAGAGCGAAGGTCAGCGAGAGTCTTTGAAAAAGTATTGTCTTGATCTGACCGAACGCGCACGGCTTGGCAAGCTTGACCCTGTGATTGGCCGTGACGATGAAATTCGCCGTGCCATTCAAGTGCTACAGCGTCGCAGCAAAAATAATCCAGTGCTCATTGGTGAGCCTGGTGTGGGTAAAACCGCCATCGTCGAGGGTTTGGCCCAACGCATCGTGGCAGGTGAAGTGCCTGATTCGCTCAAAGGCAAACGCGTGTTGTCGCTTGACATGGCAGCTTTGTTGGCCGGTGCGAAATACCGCGGTGAGTTTGAAGAACGGCTGAAAAGCGTTCTCAAAGAATTGGCCCAAGACGAAGGCCAAACCATTGTGTTCATCGACGAACTGCACACCATGGTGGGTGCAGGTAAAGCCGAAGGTGCGATGGATGCGGGCAACATGCTCAAGCCTGCGTTAGCGCGCGGTGAGCTGCATTGCGTGGGCGCGACCACGCTAGACGAATACCGCAAGTACATCGAGAAAGATGCTGCGTTAGAGCGTCGTTTCCAAAAAATCATCGTGGGTGAGCCGACGGTTGAAGCCACCATTGCCATCCTGCGTGGCTTGCAAGAAAAATACGAAGTTCATCACGGCGTAGAGATCACCGATCCCGCCATCGTGGCTGCGGCAGAGTTGTCGCACCGTTACATCACGGATCGCTTTTTGCCAGACAAAGCGATTGATTTGATTGATGAGGCTGCCGCCAAAATCAAAATCGAAATTGACTCCAAGCCTGAGGTGATGGACAAGCTCGACCGCCGCTTGATTCAGCTCAAGATTGAGCGCGAAGCCGTGCGCAAAGAAAAAGACGAAGCCTCGCAAAAGCGCATGGAGTTGCTTGAAGAGGAAATCGCCAAGATCGGCAAAGAGTATGCCGACTTGGACGAGATTTGGAAGGCTGAAAAGTCGTCCGCTCATGGCGGTGCGCAAATCAAAGAAGAGATTGATCGTTTGCGCCACCAAATTGAAGAGCTCACGCGCAAAGGCGATTTCAACAAAGTGGCTGAGTTGCAATATGGCAAATTGCCTGAGCTTGAAAAGCGCATGAAAGAGGCCAATGCCCGCGAGAGCAGCAAGACAGCGGCTTCTGGGGCTCACCGTTTGTTGCGTACGCAAGTGGGGGCGGAAGAAATTGCTGAAGTTGTGGCACGTGCCACGGGTATTCCTGTGTCCAAACTGATGCAGGGCGAGCGCGACAAGCTTTTGCAAATGGAAGACAAGTTGCATGACCGTGTGGTGGGGCAAGACGAAGCCATCACCGCAGTGGCCAACGCCATCCGTCGTTCACGTGCGGGGTTGGGTGACCCCAATCGCCCAACCGGTTCGTTTTTGTTCCTTGGCCCAACGGGTGTGGGTAAGACCGAGCTGTGTAAGGCTTTGGCGGGTTTCTTATTCGACAGCGAAGAGCACATGATTCGGATCGACATGAGCGAGTTCATGGAGAAACACTCGGTCAGCCGTTTGGTGGGTGCGCCCCCCGGCTACGTCGGTTATGACGAGGGGGGTTATTTGACCGAAGCTGTGCGTCGCAATCCCTACAGCGTGTTGTTGCTTGATGAGGTAGAGAAGGCCCATCCTGATGTGTTCAACATCTTGTTGCAAGTGTTGGACGATGGCCGTTTGACCGATGGCCAGGGTCGCACCGTGGACTTTAAAAATACGGTGATCGTGATGACCTCTAACATTGGCTCGCCCATCATTCAAAGCATGGTGGGACAAGACGCACAAGACATCAAAGATGCGGTGTGGGATGAACTCAAGTCGCATTTTCGCCCAGAGTTTTTGAACCGCATTGACGAGACTGTGGTGTTCCACGCTTTGGATGCCGAGCACATTGCCCGTATTGCGGGTATCCAGCTCAAGATATTGGCTGCGCGTTTGACCAAAATGGACTTGGGTCTGAGTGTGTCACCCGCCGCGTTGTCTGAGTTGGCGAAAGTGGGCTTTGACCCCGTGTTTGGTGCACGTCCTTTGAAGCGTGCAATTCAACAACGCATCGAAAACCCCTTGTCGAAATTGTTGTTGGAGGGTAAGTTCTTGCCCAAAGACACGATTGCGGTCAACGTGGATCCCGTGCGTGCCCCAGGCGAGTTTGCGTTCACCAAAATGGAGGTTTGACCCTCAAGGGGTAAGGGGGCTTGTCCCCCACTAGACGCAGCAATCAAAGCGCAGCAGTTAGGATGGTCATCCTTTCTTGCTGCGCTTTTTTACGCCTATTTATGACTACTTTGAGCCCCGCTGCTAGCCCTTGGCGTGATGACGCCGCTGTCATTGGTTTGGTGGGTATTGCGCACGCCAGTTCGCACTTTTCACACTTGCTGTTGCCGCTCATGTTTCCCGTTTTCATGAGTGCCTTTGGATTGAGCTATTCCGAACTTGGCTTCTTAATGACGGTGTTCTTTGTGGTGTCAGGCATTGGTCAGGCCTCGGCGGGTTTTGTGGTGGATCGGTTCGGTGCGCGGCCTGTGTTGTTCGGCTCACTGTTGGTGTTGGCGGCCGGTTGCTTTGCCGTTTCTGTTGCCAACAGCTATGTTGGTTTGATGTTGGGCGCAGCTTTGCTCGGAATGGGGAATTGTTCGTTTCATCCAGTTGACTTCACCATCCTCAACCAAAAAGTGTCCGCCCCGCGTTTGGGCTACGCGTTCAGTGCACACGGACTGACGGGAAATTTGGGCTGGGCGTTGGCACCTGTCTTCATGGTGGGGTTGAGCGCTGCATTTGATTGGCGCACGGCCTATGTCGCGGCGGGCTTGATGTTTTTGTCTATCTTGGTGCTGTTGGTTTGGCAGCGCGCGTGTTTGCATGCTGAGGTGGTGGATCACAAACAATCTGCAAGCGGCGTTAGCACGTTGGCTTTTTTGAAAATCCCAGTGGTTTGGTGGTGTTTTGGCTTCTTCTTTCTTTCCACCATGACGTTGGCGGTGGTGCAAAGCTTTGCAGTGTCTATTTTGCAAGCCTTGCATCACGTGACGTTTGAGGCGGCCACGTTCACATTGACCGCCTACATGCTGTGTGCAGCGGCGGGCATGTTTGTGGGCGGCTTTGTGGCTTCGCGTTGGCCACGTCATAGTGACAAAGTGGTTGCGGCTTGCATGACGGTGGCTGCCATATTTATGGCGTTGTGCGGTAGTGGGGTGTTTGGTGCAGACCTCACCATGGTGATTTTGGCGGCGACCGGTTTGGCGATAGGTGTGGGCGGTCCATCGCGCGACATGATGATCAAGAAGGCCACGCCAAAAGGCGCCACGGGCCGTGTGTATGGCATGGTTTATTCAGGGCTCGATGTGGGCTTTGCGACGTCACCGCTGATCTTTGGTGTGTTCATGGATCACGGCTGGTATGGCGCAACCTTGTTGGGCGCAGCTTTTGTGTTGCTGCTCAGTGTGGCGGTGGCTTTGGGGGTGGGGCGAAGAACAACGCACGCCTGATCTGGTGAAGGGGGATGCATGACGGTACAGATGGCAGGCCACTTGTTGGTCGAATGTTTGATTGAGCAAGGTGTGACACACGCATTTGGTGTGCCTGGCGAAAGCTATCTTGCGGTGCTCGACGGTTTTCATGTTTATCGTGACCGCATTCAGTTCATCACCAACCGCCAAGAGGGTGGGGCGGCCTTCATGGCCGACGCACAAGGGCGTTTAACCGGTCGTCCCGGCGTGTGTTTTGTCACGCGAGGACCGGGAGCTACAAATGCCGCCATTGGCGTTCATACGGCTTTTCAAGACAGCACGCCGATGGTGTTGTTTGTCGGTGACGTTGGTAGTGACTTCCGTGATCGCGAGGCGTTTCAAGAAGTTGACTTCAACAGCTTCTTTGGCCCCAGTACCCGAGGGATGGCCAAGCGTGTGGAGCGCATTGATGATCCGTCACGCATTCCTGAATACATTGCCCGTGCATTTGCCACAGCGATGAATGGTCGTCCAGGTCCCGTGGTGTTGGTGTTGCCTGAGGATATGCTGGTTCAGCAGGTTACATCACGCCCCTTGCCGCGCGTTGAGCCAGTGCAAGCCTGGGCTGATCCCGGTGCATTGCGCCAGTTGCGTGAAATGCTGCTGGCTGCGCAACGCCCCTTCGTCATTGCAGGGGGTAGCGGTTGGACACCACAGTCAGCGCAAGCACTGCAGCGTTTTGCTGAGAACTGGAAGTTGCCCGTGGGCAATTCGTTTCGTGCACAAGATACTTTTGACAACCACCACCCGCAATACGCGGGCGACGTGGGCATTGGCATCAATCCTAAGCTCGCACAGCGTATTCGCGAGAGTGACTTGGTCATTGCGATTGGCCCACGCTTAGGTGAAATGACCACAGGCGGTTACACCTTGCTGCAAGCACCTAAGCCGAAGCAAAAGTTGGTGCATATCCACGCCAGCGCAGAAGAGCTTAACCGCGTGTATCAAGCGGATCTAGCCATACTTTCCACCATGAATGCTGCAGCGCGCTCCTTGGAGGTGCTGACAGCGCCTGTCAGATTGCCTTGGGAGGCTTGGACTACTGCGGCAAATGTTGACTACCAAACCAATTTGCAACCTCAAGCGTTACCCGGTGATATTGATATGCCGGCCATCGTGGGCATGATTAGCCAGTTGTTGCCTGCCGATGCTGTGTTGACCAATGGCGCAGGTAATTTTGCGAGCTGGGTGCATCGTTTTCACAAGCACCACGGCCTCGCCAATGGTGGGCGTGTGCAATTGGCGCCGACGGCTGGATCTATGGGGTATGGCGTGCCTGCAGCCATTGCAGCCAACATTCTCACGGGACGTACCGCATTCACGATTGCTGGCGATGGTGATTTTTTGATGAATGGCCAAGAATTAGCAACCGCGGTTCAACACGGCGCAAAAAGTATCGTTGTGTTGCTGAACAACGGTGTCTACGGCACGATTCGCATGCATCAAGAGCGTGAGTTCCCAACACATCAGAGCGGGTCTAAGTTGTGTAACCCAGATTTTGTGTCACTTGCGCGTGCGTATGGTTATGCCGGCGTACGCATTACAAAAACCGCCGAGTTTGAAGCTGCCTTCAAAGATGCTTTGGCCCGCGAGGAGGGGACTTTGATTGAAGTGATGATGGATGAAGACGTGATCACCACGCGCGGCACTTTGAGTGCGATTCGCGAAACGGCTTTGGCCAAAAAAGTCACACCATAACGCACGTTTTCCACAGAAAAAGGGCCGCAGATGCGGCCCTTTTAACTGGGTCAAGACTGAATTACTTCAGGTGTTTGCCAATCAAGCCAGCCAATTCAAACATGGTGACTTGGGCTTTGCCGAACACGGCCTTGAGTTTGTCATCAGCGTTGATGTTGCGCTTGTTGACTTTGTCTTGCAGACCGTGCTTTTTGATGTATGTCCACATTTTGCTCACGACTTCGGTACGTGGCACAGCAGCGGTACCAATCACAGCAGCCAAAGCGGCGCTGGGTGTCATGGCTTTCATGAATGCGGCGTTAGGCGTGCGCTTTTTCGCAGGCGCTTTTTTCGCTGGGGCTTTTTTTGCAACAGCTTTTTTAGCTGGTGCTGCTTTCTTCGCAGGAGCGGCCTTTTTGGCGGCTACTTTTTTGGCGGGCGCTGCCTTCTTGGCAGGGGCGGCTTTCTTAGCTGCTACTTTCTTTGCAGGAGCTGCTTTTTTGGCGGCTACTTTTTTAGCGGGAGCCGCTTTCTTTGCTGCCACTTTTTTTGCCGGAGCTTTCTTTGCAGTTGCCATGGTTGATTTCCTTCTAGAAGTGTTTGTTTTCAAGCCCTTAGAGATATCGCTCTAGAGCAATGCGGATGCTAATTGAGAACATACGTCTTTCCAAGCGAAAAAGACTTTTTTTCACTGGTAAATGTTGTTTTTTTAAATCAGATTTTCAGTGTTCGGCATTGGTGCATAAATCAAAGCATTTGTTTTCTTGTTCGCAGTCGTTTACAACTCTGAAAATCGTTTTTGCATTGTGATATTTTGAATTGCTGCGATGCAATATTTTTTCTTGATATGAGAAATTGATTTTTGCAATTTGAAACGATGTTTGTAAGTTGTTGTTTTTTATCGAGAAAAATTTATTCTTATATAAGACATAAGACGTGAATCAACTCTTATACAAGACTTATAGTTACCCCATCGACAACCACTTAACTTCTTGGAGCGAACCATGCCTCAATCTTTGACAGAACAACTCAGCCGTCAACAACAAATCGAAGCCCTCGAAAAAGATTGGGCGACCAACCCACGTTGGAAAGGTGTGAAGCGCGGTTACTCCGCTGCTGATGTCGTGCGTTTGCGCGGCAGCATGCCAATCGAGCACACACTCGCCAAGCGCGGTGCAGAAAAGCTTTGGGAAAAAGTGAATGGCGGTGCTAAGAAGGGCTACGTCAATGCATTCGGTGCGATCAGCGCTGGTCAAGCCATGCAACAAGCCAAGGCCGGTTTGGAAGCTGTGTACTTGTCAGGCTGGCAAGTCGCTGCGGATGGCAACACCTCTGAAACCATGTACCCAGATCAATCGCTTTACGCGTACGACTCTGTGCCCACCATGGTTCGCCGCATCAACAACACGTTCAAGCGTGCTGACGAAATCCAATGGGGCCGTGGCATCAACCCAGGCGACAAAGAGTTCATCGACTACTTCTTGCCTATCGTGGCTGACGCAGAAGCCGGTTTCGGTGGCGTGTTGAACGCATTTGAATTGATGAAAAACATGATCACCGCAGGCGCTGCTGGTGTTCACTTTGAAGACCAATTGGCTGCTGTGAAGAAGTGCGGTCACATGGGTGGCAAGGTGTTGGTGCCAACACAAGAAGCTTGTGAGAAGTTGATCTCTGCGCGTTTTGCTGCGGACGTCATGGGCGTGTCCGCCATCGTCTTGGCCCGTACCGATGCCGAAGCTGCCAACTTGATCACCTCAGACCATGATGCCAACGACAAGCCATTCTTGACAGGTGAGCGCACACAAGAAGGTTTCTACCGCGTCAAAAATGGTTTGGAACAAGCCATCAGCCGTGGTGTTGCTTACGCGCCTTATGCCGACTTGGTGTGGTGCGAAACAGGCGTGCCAGACATTGGCTTTGCCCGCGAATTCGCTCAAGCTGTGCATGCTGCTTGCCCAGGCAAGTTGCTGTCTTACAACTGCTCACCTTCTTTCAACTGGAAGAAAAACTTGGACGACAAGCAAATCGCTTCGTTCCAAGAAGACTTGTCGGCTTTGGGCTACAAGTACCAGTTCATCACCTTGGCGGGTATCCACATCAACTGGTACAACACGTTCCAGTTCGCCAATGCATACGCACAAGGCGAAGGTATGAAGCACTACGTCAATATGGTGCAAGAGCCTGAATTCGCAGCACGTGACAAGGGTTACACCTTCGTGTCGCACCAACAAGAGGTGGGCGCAGGTTACTTCGACGACGTGACCACGGTGATCCAAGGTGGTTCATCTTCTGTCAAAGCCTTGACAGGTTCTACAGAAGAAGAGCAGTTCCACTGATCGACTCGTGAAGGGCTAAATGCAGAGGCGGCGTAAAATCT
>Ga0228698_1000249_pt1 | contig 46406 bp, 43 predicted proteins | sample McNCre117_Aug_MG_FD_178015 | JGI IMG/M metagenome (GOLD analysis project Ga0228698, IMG submission 178015) | Freshwater microbial communities from McNutts Creek, Athens, Georgia, United States - 1-17_Aug_MG | ecosystem: Environmental > Aquatic > Freshwater > Creek | place: USA: Georgia... | reverse complement strand
CGCTCTTGGTCAGGCTGTGATACAGGCCCAGCGTGGTGTTGGTGTTGCTGCGCAAGTCGGTGCCCGCGCCACCCTTCAGGCGGGTTTCGCCCCAGCTCAGGCCGGCCTTGAGCTTGTCGGTGGCCTGGTAGGTGGCCTGCAGCAGCGTGGCACGCTGGTCTTGATTGCCGTTGTCGCCATCGGCCAGCACGCCCAGGCCCTTGCCCGATTGGAAGTTGCCCAGCAGGCCCAGGCTGCCCAGCTTCAGGCTGCCGCCCAGCTCCATGCCGTTCATCGTGAAGCCGGCGGTGCTGCCGGTGCCGTTGAACTTCTGGCTCTTGCCGCCCACCCAGGCCTTGCCGCCGTCAAAGGCCATCACGGCCTGCAGCTGCAGCTGCGGGCTGTTGGCGGCGATGTAGCTGGCATTGGCAAAGGCATTGACCGGGCTGAGTGCGGCCACGTTGACCGTGACACCACCGGTGGCCGGGCTGCTGTAGGCGATCTGGCCATAGTTGCCGGCGTAGCTGTAGCCGGCGCCGATGTGGCCCAGCGTGACGCGGTTGGCCTGCGTGGCATTGACCGGCGCGCCGGCGCCCAGCAGGGTCATGTCCGAGAGCACGGCGTTCAGGCCGAAGCTGCCGTAGTCGCGGCCGATCTTGACCGTGCCCATGCTGGCGTTGCCGAAGGTCATGTAGCCCTGGCGGATGTCGACGTTGTTGTTGTTGCTGATGGCGTCAGACGACGACACGGCCGCGCCCACCATCAGCAGGCCGCCGATGTCGTAGCCGTCCTGGCGGGTCTTGGCGCCCACGCTCAGCACATTGGGCAGCAGGCCGTTGCCCACGGTGGTGGCGTTGCTCTTGCCGCCGCAGCCCAGGCCCTTGCCGCCCAGGGCCAGGCCGGCCACGGTGTCGCCGCTGCAGCTGACGCTGGTGTAGTAGGCGTTGACGATGCCGCCGATGGACAGATCCCACTCGCCCGCCTTGATGTCGGCGGCCTGGGCGCCGCCTGCCAGTCCGGCGGTCAGGGCCAGCAGGGCCAGTTGAATCGGGGTGTGGCGTTGGGTCATGTCTGTCTCCTGGATTTCAAGCAAATGAGGGGTTTGGATGTGTTGTGAGAGCCCGGCCGGTGGCGCGGGCCGGTGCTGCCATTGCAGAGCCCATGCCAGTGCCGTTCTGGCGCGCCGCGCCGCGTTCACTGCGCCGCCACGGGGCGCTGTGGTACAGGCGGTGAGCCAGGGCGGGGCAGCTGCGCCGGGCAAACCAGGGGCTGGCCGCAGGGCTGTCGTCGCAAGCGGCCACGCGCCAAATTGAGCCGTGTCAAGCCGCGCCGGCCCGGCGCGGCAGGGCTGCACAGGCCATCAGGGTTGTTCTGGATGGGGTTTACGAGTGCGTAATGCCGCGCAGCCGTTTTGCGTAGTCAAGCGGTGGTGAGCCGCCCGCCAAAAGCGCACACTCGCGCCGCACCATGGCCCCTGTCCGACCGTTGACGGGGGTTTTTCACCCCCAAGACTGGAGACAAACCATGAACTTCTTCGCCAAGACCCTGAGTGCTGTGGCACTGGCCAGCGCCATGACCCTGGCCATTGCGGCCGACCCGATCAAGATCGGCGTGCAAGGCCCGTTCACCGGTGGCTCGTCGTCGATGGGCGTGAGCATGCGTGACGGCGTGCGCCTGGCCGTGACCGAAATCAACAAGGCCGGCGGCGTGCTGGGCCGTCAGATCGTGCTGGTGGAGCGCGACGACGAAGCCAAGAACGAGCGCGGCGTGCAGATCGCCCAGGAGCTGATCAACAAGGAAAAAGTGGCCGCCACCGTGGGCTACATCAACACCGGCGTGGCCCTGGCTTCGCAGCGCTTCTACCAAGAGGCCAAGATCCCCGTGATGAACAACGTGGCCACCGGCTCGGCCATCACCCACCAGTTTGACGACCAGCCCGAGAACTACATCTTCCGCAACGCCGCCCACGACAGCATCCAGGCGCCGATGATTGTTGAAGAAGCCATCACCCGCCGCGGCTACAAGAAGGTCGCCATCCTGGCCGACAGCACCAACTACGGCCAGCTGGGCCGCGAAGACCTGGAGCGCGCGCTGGGCCTGAAGGGCATCAAGCCCGTGGCCGTTGAAAAGTTCAACATCAAGGACGTCGACATGACGCCCCAGCTGCTCAAGGCCAAGGAAGCCGGCGCTGAAGCCGTGCTGACCTACGGCATCGGCCCCGAGCTGGCCCAGATCGCCAACGGCATGACCAAGCTGGGCTGGAAGGTGCCGATGATCGGCTCGTGGACGCTGTCGATGGCCAACTTCATCGACAACGCCGGCCCTGGCGGTGAAGGTGCGCGCATGCCGCAAACCTTTGTGCAAGAGCCCACCACGCCCAAGCGTCAAAGCTTCATCATCAACTACCTCAAGACCTTCAACCCCAAGAACGCCCGCATCGATTCGCCGGTGTCGGCCGCCCAGGGCTATGACTCGGTCTACCTGCTGGCTGCCGCCATCAAGCAGGCCGGCGGTACCGAAGGCCCCAAGGTCAAGGCAGCACTCGAAGACCTGAAGACGCCGGTTGAAGGCGTGGTCACCACCTACAACAAGCCCTTCACCGCCAAGGACCACGAGGCCATCACCGCCAACATCCCGGTGTTCGGCGAAGTCAAGGGCCAGCGCGTGGTGTACGCCTACCCCGATGACCAGAAGAAGGCTTCGGAAGTGCGCGTGAAGGACGCCAACGCCAAGGGCGCCCTGGCCGTCAAGAAGTAAGCACACCCCCGCGTGTGCCAAGCGGGGCGGCCCCTGTGCCGCCCTGTTTCTCGCCCCGTCTGCTGCCCGGCGCCTCGGCCGGTGGCAGTGGGGCTGCCTCATGCCGTCACATTCATGAGGCCCCCGACCGCCGTGCCCTGCAAGGCGGGATCCCGTTCAAGACCAGGAAGCTGCCATGCAGATCTTGACCCAACTTGTGTTCAGCGGCATTGCGCTGGGCATGATCTACGCCGTCATCGCCTTTGGCTACCAACTCACCTTTGCCACGTCCGACACCCTGAACTTCGGCCAGGGTGATGCCTTGATGCTGGGCGCCCTGGTGGGCCTGTCGCTGGTGGGCTTGGGCGTGAACTACTGGCTGATGATCCCGCTGGTGTGCCTGTTTGGCGCCTTGCAGGGTGCGGTGGTTGAGCGCATCGGTGTGCGGCCAGCCATCAAGATCAAGAGCGAGTTCGGCTGGATCATGTCCACCATCGCGCTGGGCATCATCTTCAAGAACGTGGCCGAGAACGTGTGGGGCCGCGATGACCTGAAGTTCCCCTCGCCGTTGCCCGAGTCGCCCATGCACTTTCTGGGCGCCAATGTGCTGCCCATGGAAATCCTGGTGATCGTGGGTGCCGTGGGCATGATGCTGGCCGTGGAGGTCTTCAACCGCCGCTCGATCTACGGCAAGGCCGTGGTGGCCACCTTCAATGACCGCGATGCCGCCAAGCTCATGGGCATCAACACGGGCCTGGTGATCACCTTCTCGTATGCGCTGTCATCGATGTCGGCCGCCTTTGCCGGCGTGCTGATCGCCCCGCTCACGCTGACCGGCGCCACCATGGGCGCGGTGCTGGGCCTGAAGGCCTTCGCCGTGGCCATCATCGGCGGCCTGACCTCGGGCATGGGCATCATCCTGGGCGGCATCATTTTGGGCATCGCCGAAACCACCACGGGCTTCTACCTGTCCACCGGCTACAAGGACGTGCCCGGCCTGGTGCTGTTGCTGGTGGTGCTGGCTGTGAAGCCCGCCGGCCTGTTTGGCAAGACCGCCATTAAAAAGGTATGACGATCATGATGAACCGCAAACCCATGATCCTGGCCATGATCGGCTTCTTGCTGGTGGCAGGCCTGCCGCTGGGTGTTCACAACCCGTATTACATCCATCTGGTCGAAACCATCATGATCTACGCGATCGTGCTGTTCGGCCTGGACATCGTGGTGGGCTACACCGGCCAGGTGTCGCTGGGCCACTCGGGCCTGTTCGGCATCGGCTCGTATGCCGCAGGCGTGCTGGTGATGAAGCTCGCGGCCCCGCTGTGGATCACGCTGCCGGCGGCCATCGCCGTGACAGCCGGCTTTGGCGCACTGCTGGCCCTGCCGGCGCTGCGTGTGACCGGCCCCTACCTGGCCATGGTGACGCTGGCCTTCGGCACCATCATCCAGATCCTGATCAACGAGATGACCTTCCTCACTGAAGGCCCGCTCGGCATCAAGCTGACAAAGCCCGAGCTGTTTGGCATGAAGCTGGGTGAGCGCGAGTTCTACTGGGTGGTGCTGGCCATGCTGGTGCTGTCGCTGGTGGTGGTGCACCGCATCCTGCGCTCGCACCTGGGCCGCGCTTTTGAGGCCCTGCGCGGCAGCCCGGTGGCATCCGACTGCATGGGCGTGTCGGTGTACCGCTACAAGGTGTATGCCTTCGTGATCAGCGCCGGCCTGGCCGGTCTGGCCGGTGCCCTGTATGCCTACAGCGAGCAATACATCTCGCCCAACACCTACAACTTCGAGCTGACCGTGCTGTTCCTGCTGGCCATCATCATGGGCGGCCGCAAGACCCGCACCGGTGCGTTGCTGGGCGCCACCATCATCGTGCTGCTGCCCAAGCTGCTCGATGATCTGGAGATGTTCCGCATGGTGGCGGTGGCCATCGCCGTGTTCGTCACCATTGGTGCCGTGGTGGCCATGCAGCGCGGCAAGACCACGGCCAAGGCCGCTGCCATCCCGGTGGTGGGCTCCATCGCCCTGGCCGGCGTGTCGTTCGTGCTCACCACCATGACCGACTGGCGCCTGTCCATCTTTGGCCTGATCACCTTGTTTGTCGTGTACTACCTGCAAGACGGCATCATCGGCTTTGTGCGCAACGCGCTGGGCATGAAGGCCAAGGGCCAGGCCTTTGACGAAGTCGAAGGCGCCAAGCTGGCCGGCGATGCGATCTCGCAGGCCCACAAGCAAGGCCCCGACGTGCTGCTGCAGGCCGACCATGTGCTGATGCAGTTTGGTGGCCTCAAGGCCCTGAACGACGTGGCCCTGACCGTCAAGCGCGGCACCGTGCATGGCCTGATCGGCCCCAATGGCTCGGGCAAGAGCACCATGATGAACGTGCTCACCGGCATTTACGTGCCCACGGCCGGCAGCATCGAATTTGGCGGCCGCTCGCTGGTGGGCCGCACCTCCAGCGACATCGCCTTGTCGGGCATCGCGCGCACCTTCCAGAACGTGCAGCTGTTTGGCGAGATGACCGCGCTGCAAAACGTGATGGTGGGTCTGCACCACAGCTTCAACAGCAACCTGGTGGACGTGGCGGTGCACAGCCCGCGCTACCACCGCGAAGACACGGCGGCCACCGCCCGTGCCATGGGCCTGCTCACCTTTGTGGGCCTGGCCGATCTGGCCCACGAAGAAGCGCGCAACCTGCCCTATGGCAAGCAGCGTCTGCTCGAGATCGCCCGCGCCCTGGCCCTCGACCCGCAACTGCTGCTGCTGGACGAGCCTGCTGCGGGCCTGACCGCGCCCGACATCAAGGAGCTGGTGGCCATCATCGCCAAGATCCGCGAACACGGCATCACGCTGATCCTCATCGAGCACCACATGGACGTGGTGATGTCGGTGTGCGACACCGTCTCGGTGCTCGACTTCGGTCAGAAGATCGCCGAAGGCCAACCCGCACAGGTTCAGGCCGATCCGAAAGTGATCGAAGCCTATCTCGGCGGCCAGGCAGCTTGAAAGATAACCACCATGTTGACGATCAAGAATCTGCACGCCGGTTACGGCAAGGTTGAAGTGCTGCAAGGCATCTCGATGGAGGTGCCGCGCGGCAAGGTGGTCACGCTCATCGGCTCAAACGGGGCCGGCAAGACCACCACCATGCGCGCCATCAGCGGCATGATCGCGCCCACCGCTGGCGAGATCACCCTGAACGGTGCCCGCATCGACGGCCTGGAGTCATTTCACATCGCCCGCAAGGGCCTGGCCCACTCACCCGAAGGGCGGCGCGTGTTTGCCACCATGACGGTGACCGACAACCTGCGCCTGGGTGCCTTTCCGCGCTACACCGGTGCCCGCCCCAAGGGCGACGTCGAGGCCGATCTCGAACGCGCCATGGCGCTGTTCCCCCGCCTGCAAGAGCGCCGCCTGCAACTGGCCGGCACGCTGTCGGGCGGTGAGCAACAGATGCTGGCCATGGCCCGCGCCGTGATGCTCAACCCCGAGGTGGTGCTGCTGGACGAACCCTCGATGGGCCTGGCCCCCATCCTGGTTGACGAGGTCTTCAAGATCATCAGCCGCCTGAAAGAGCAGGGCGTCACCATGCTGCTGGTCGAGCAGTTTGCCGCCGCCGCCCTGGGCGTGGCCGACTACGGCTACGTGCTGGAAAACGGCCGCATCAGCCTGCATGGCCCGGCCGACAAGCTGCGTGATGACCCGGCTGTCAAAGCCGCATACCTTGGCGGTGGCCATTGAACTGGTGCACCCGGCTGCCAGGGTACTGGCAGCCACCCGCCAAGCGGGTTGCGCGGGCGGCTTGGGGCGGCCCGGCGCTCGCCCGCGACGGCGCCCGCATGCGCCGCTGAAGTTCAGGTCAGCGGTAGCTCAGGCACGTTGAACACCTGCCGCAGATAAGCCAGAAACGTCTGGTCATCGCACAGGATCTTGCCCGGGCTGTCTGACAGCTTGGCCACCGGCTGGCCGTTGCAGTGGGCCAGCTTCATCACGATGTGCAGGGTGTGCAGGCCCACATCGTTGGTCAGGTTGGTGCCGATGCCAAAGCCCAGTTGCGTGCGGTCGGCAAAGTGCCGGTACAGCTCAAAGGCCTTGGGCAAGGTGAGCCCGTCGCTGAACACCAGGCGCTTGGTGTGGGCGTCGATGCGCATGCGGGCGTAATAGGCCAGGGCCTTTTCGCCCCACACGATCGGGTCACCCGAATCGTGCCGCAGGCCGTCAAACAGCTTGGCAAAGTACAGGTCAAAGTCGGCCAGAAAGGCGTCCATGCCCACCACGTCGGTCAGGGCCACGCCCAGGTCACCGCGGTACTCCTGCACCCAGCTCTCGAGCGCCGCCTTCTGAAAATCACGCAGCCGCACGCCCAGGGCCTGGTAGGTCTGCAAGAACTCGTGCGCCATCGTGCCGATGGGCACCAGGCCCAGGTCGCGGGCCAGCAGCACATTGCTGGTGCCCTTGAAGTACTCGGGCACCTCGCGCGCCAGCGTGCTCACCACCTCGCGGTGCCAGGCACCCGAAAACCGCCTGCGCACGCCAAAGTCAAAAAACTCGAAGGGGTTGCGGCGGCGGGGCTCTTGCGCAAACTGGCGCAGCATGGTCACCTTGTCGGCCAGCCGCCGGCGGCCTTCGGCCAGGGCGCTGGCCTGGTCAAAGCGCCTGAAGTACAACTCGTTGACGATGGCCAGCACATGGATCTCGAAGGCCATCACATGCACCTGCGGGCCGCGCGCCACGATCTCCAGCGTGCCGGCGTTGTCGCGCACCTCGATGAAATCGCGCTGAAACTGGAAGATGCGCAAGAAGTCGACGAAGTCGCTCTTGATGAAACGCAAGCCTGCCAGGTAGGCCAGCTCATCGGGCTGAAAGCGCAGCGTGCACAGGTGGTCCAGCTGCTCGTTCAGTTCGGGGATCAGGTGCGTCAGCGGGTAATCGCGCGCGTTGCGGCAGATGAAGACGTACTCGGCCTGGGTCTGCGGGTGCCGATGCAGCATGGCCTGCCACATCGTGAACTTGTACAGATCGGTTTCGAGCAGGCTGCGCAGAACAGGTTGCATGGCGTGATGGTCAACGGGCCCGGGGCAGCCCGGGCGCCTGGAGGGCGTGGGCCAGTATAGAAGCCGCCCCCGGATTGACCAGCGGGTTTGTCAGGGGCCTGGCGGCTGGCGGCCCTGCAATTGGCAGGCAATCTTCCGGCTCATCAGCACTTCAGCAATATCAGTGAACGTCAATACTGATCAGGATACAGACACGTGTCTCCAGGGGATCAGGTATGCGATTCGGTCAACGTATGGTGCTGTTTGCCGTGGTGCCAGCGGTGCTGTTCGTCACCGCCGTGGGCGCCGGGCTGTGGGGGATGGATCGCACACGCGGCGATTTCACGCGCTTTCTGGGCGGTGAACAGCGCCTGGCGCAAGACCTGACCGACATGTACGCTCAGGGTCTGCAATCGGGACAGGCCTTGCGCAACATCGTGCTCGACCCAGGCAACCAGAAGGCCTACAGCAATCTGCGCGAGGCAGAGACGGCTTTTGATGCCGCACTGAACTCTGCTCGTGCCGTGGCGGTGGGCACGGCATCGCAGGCCAAGGTTGGCGAGCTCGGCGGATTGCGTGCCGTGCACCAGGCCACCCAAGCCAAAGTCGAGGCACTGGTCAAGACCGATCCGGCCGCAGCCGCCAGGTTGCTGGTGGCCGAGGAGACCCCAGCATGGCGCACCCTGCGGGCGTCCTTGGTCGAGCAGATCAAGCAGGCGCGGGCCGCTTCAGATTCGGTGCTGGCCTCGACCCAGTCGCAGGCCAGTGTGGCCTTGACCGTGGCGCTGGTGCTGGCTGCGGCGGCCATTGGCAGTTCGTTGCTGTTCACCCTGATGTCGCAACGCACCCTGCAGCGCGAGCTGGGTGGTGACCCGGCAGATGCCAGCGCGGCATTGCGGCTGCTGGCCCAGGGTGACCTGGCCACGCCTGTCCACGGGCGAACCGGCCTCATGGCCGACCTGGAGGCGATGCGGCGCTCACTGGTGGGTATCGTTCACGATGTGCGTGAAGGCAGCGAGACCATTCTTCATGCCAGCAGCGAGATCGCCAGCGGCGTGATGGACTTGTCCTCGCGTACCGAGCGCACGGCGGCCAATCTGCAGCAGATGGCCTCGTCGATGAACGACATCTCCAGCACGGTTCATCGCACCGCCGACACAGCCAGCAAGGCCTCGGCACTGGCCGACGACAACACCCGCAATGCCAATGAAGGTGGTCAGGTGATGGGCGATGTGGTCAGCACCATGGCGGTCATCGGTGATTCGTCCAACCGCATTGGCGACATCATCGGCACCATCGACGGCATCGCTTTCCAGACCAATATCCTGGCGCTGAATGCAGCCGTGGAGGCGGCGCGTGCTGGTGAGGCCGGCCGCGGCTTTGCCGTGGTGGCCAGCGAGGTGCGTTCGCTCGCCCAGCGATCCAGCGGTGCCTCGCGCGAGATCAAGCAGCTCATCCAGAGCAGCGTGGCCCAGGTGCAGGATGGCAGCCGCGTGGTCGGTCGGGCGCGGGAGGCCATCGACAAGGTGGTGGGTGACACCGGTCGCGTGCGTGAGCTGATCGGCCAGATCGCCGGTGATGCCCACGCGCAATCCGAAGGTGTGCAGATGATCGGGCAGGCTGCGACCGAACTGGATCACAGCACACAGAGCAACACCGCCCTGGTGGAGCAGACGGCGGCCGCCTGCAGCGACCTGCGTGACCGCGCCATGGCCCTGAGCACCACCGTCTCGGTGTTCAGGCTGCCGGTCAGCGCGGGCAGCCCGCGCAGCGCAACCCTGCCGGCCGCAGCGGGCGAGTTTGACTTTGAAAAGGCCGTTGAGGCCCACCGCGCCTGGAAGGTGACCTTGCGCTCGGCACTGGCCAAGGACGAGCAACTGGACGCGTCCGCCATCTGTCGCGATGACCGCTGCGCATTGGGTCAATGGTTGCACGGCCCGGCGTCGGCTCGTTGGCAATCCAAGCCGCAGTTTGTCGAGCTGATGACTCAGCATGCCGAGTTCCACTCGGCCGCCGCCGAAGTGGCTGAAACCATCAACCGGCATGACCGGAGCCGTGCCGAGGAACTGCTGGGCAGCGGCTCGCGCTTTGCCCTCGCATCGAACCAGACCGTGTCGGCCATCCTGCAGCTGCAGCGCGCAGGCTGAAAGCCCCTGCCATCAGGGTTGAGCACCCTGGTCAGGCGGCCCGGGCGCATCCAAGATAGCGGTCCATGGCCGCCTTGGCCGATGCCTCTGGAGCCCCCCGATGGATCGCCGTTCAATGTTCAACACCACCGCCACGATGGCCGTGGGTGCCGTGGCCGGTTGTGCCCTGCCAGGCACGGCGCAGACCGGTGGCGTCAAGACGCCGTTTGTCGTGCCGGCCACCTACGTGCCCATCGTGGGCAGCGACATGCAGTTTCCGGTGCGGCGCATCTATTGCATCGGCCGCAATTACGCCGCCCATGCCCGCGAGATGGGCAGTGACCCCAACCGCGAGCCGCCCTTCTTCTTTCAAAAGCCCACCGACGCCATCCAGAACGTGGCGCCCGGCACCGTGGCCGATCACCCCTATCCCACGCTGACCAAAAACTACCACTACGAGGTTGAACTGGTGGCCGCGCTGCACAAAGGTGGCCGCAACATCCCGGTGGCCACGGCGCTTGATCATGTGTACGCCTACGCGCTGGGCCTGGACATGACGCGCCGCGACTTGCAGCGCGCCCTGGGCGACGAGAAAAAGCCCTGGGAAATCGGCAAGAGCTTTGACCGCAGCGCGCCCATCGGCCCCTTGCACCTGGCCAGCCAGACAGGGCCCTTTGTAGACGCCGCCATCTGGCTGAAGGTCAATGGCGTCACCAAGCAAAGCGCCAACCTCAAGCAGATGATCTGGAGCGTGGCCGAGCAGATCGCCAAGCTCAGCGAGGCCTTTGAGCTGATGCCCGGTGACATCATCTACTCGGGCACCCCCGAAAACGTCGGCCCGGTGGTGCGCGGTGATGTGATCGAGTGCCACATCGACCGGCTGCCCAAGCTGAGCATCCGCATCACCTGATGCGCAGCGTTCGCCCCGCCAGCGGGTGGGCAATGCCGCCATCACCATGGTTGCCCACCACCTGCGAAATCACCACCTGGTAGCCGGCCAGCCACTGCTGCTGGCGCTGCTTGGCCTGCAGGTGCGCGGGGTGCTGCATCAGGGCCTGCAGCGCGGCCATCGATTCCCAGTAGTACACCGTCGACACCAGTCCGTTGGCCGGGTTCTCCCAGGCTTCTTCGCCCAGGTATCCGGGCGTGTCGCGCGCCACCTGCGCAATCACGGCATCCAGCGCATGAAACTCGTCGTCAAATTGGCGCTTGGCGAAGGTGAAGGTCGAGGTGTAGAGCGGCATGGTCAGCCTCATCGAGCCGGGGTGTTGGCCGCTTCGCGGCCCAGCCACCTGGCGAGCAGCGCCCACAGGGTGCCGCCCAGCACAGCGGCCGCGGCCATGGCCGCCAGCGCGGTGCGCAGATCACGCAGGTACCAGGTCACGGCGCCGCCCGCCGGCACGCTCAGGGCGGCCAGCAGGCCCGCCATCAGAAAGGCCAGCCCGTTGGCGCCGTTGATGCGGTTGCGGATGGCCGCTCGCTCCATGGCTGCGGCCCCACCGATCACCAGCACGATCAACACGGCCCAGCCAATCCAGAACGCCACCATCGTCGGGCCTCAGAGCGTGAAGTCGTAATCGATGATCAGCGGCGCGTGGTCGCTGAACTTCTGGTCCTTGTAGATGGCCGCCTGCCTGGCCTGCGCGGCCAGCTTGGGGGTGGCCAGGTGGTAATCCAGGCGCCAGCCCACGTTCTTGGCATAGGCCTGGCCGCGGTTGCTCCACCATGTGTAGCACTCGTCGGTGGTGTCGGGGTGCAGGCTGCGGTAGGTGTCCACCAGGCCGCCTTCGCCCTTGCCGCTGCCCAGCAATCGGGTCATCCAGGCGCGCTCTTCGGGCAGAAAGCCCGAGTTCTTCAGGTTGCCCTTCCAGTTCTTCAGGTCCTTTTCGTGGTGGGCGATGTTCACGTCGCCCACCAGGATGAATTCACGCTTGGCCTTCAGGGCCATCAGGTGCGGAAACAGCACGTCCAGAAACTGGAACTTGGCCGCCTGCCGCTCTTCGCCCGACGAGCCGCTGGGAAAGTAGCAACTGATCAGGCTGAGCTTGCGGCCGGGCTTGTCAAAGCGCAGCTCCACATAACGGCCTTCGGCATCAAAAAAATCATGGCCCAGGCCCACCACCACATCGCTGGCGGTGTGCCGGGTGTACAGGCCCACGCCCGAGTAGCCCTTCTTCTCGGCGTAGTGAAAGTGCCCGGCCATGCCGGCCACGCTGTCAAAGCGCCCGGCCACGTCGTCGTGCTGGGCCTTGACCTCCTGCACCCCCATACAATCCGCGCCGGTCTGCGCCGCCCATTCGACAAAGCCTTTGTTGGCGGCTGATCGGATACCGTTCAGGTTGAGCGTGACAAGTCTGAAAGCCAAGGGAACTCCATGAACATGAATGCAGCAAGCACCTCGCCACTGGCGCAGGACTTCGTGCAGTTTGCCGTTGAGGCCGGGGTGCTGCGGTTTGGCCAGTTCAAGACCAAGGCCGGGCGGATGTCGCCGTATTTCTTCAATGCCGGCCTGTTTGACGACGGCAACAAGCTGGGCCGGCTGGCCGGATTCTATGCACGGGCCCTGATCGATTCGGGCATCCAGTTCGACATGATCTTCGGCCCGGCCTACAAGGGCATTCCGCTGGCCGCCGCCGTGGCCATCGAGCTGGCCCGTCTGGGCCGCAACGTGCCCTTTGCCTACAACCGCAAAGAGGCCAAGGACCACGGCGAGGGCGGCACGCTGGTGGGCGCGCCGGTGCGTGGCCAGGTGCTGATCATCGACGACGTGATCTCGGCAGGCACCTCGGTGCGTGAATCCATCGCCATGATCCAGGCCGCCGGCGCCACCCCGGCCGGTGTGGCCATTGCCCTGGATCGCCAGGAAAAAGGCAGCGAAGGCGGCGTGGACACGCCCACGTCGGCTGTGCAATACGTCCGCGATCAGTTGGGCTTGCAGGTGTCGGCCATTGCCACCTTGCGCGACCTGTTGCAGTATCTGCAGACAAGCAACGAGGCCGATCTGGCGCAGCACCTGCCCGCCGTCACGGCCTACCGCGATCGATACGGAGTTTGATGTGGGGTGTACCTGGGAGCGGGGGATCAGGCGCCGGGCCAATGGGGCCGGTGCTGCACTGCTGGTGATGGGCCTGTGCCTGGCTGGCGCTGCACGGGCTCAAAACGCTGCGGGCATCTACACCTGCACCGACGCCCACGGCCGCAAGCTCACCTCTGATCGCCCGATCGCCGAGTGCAGTGCCCGCGAACAACGCGTGCTCAACAAGGATGGCTCGGTGCAGCGTGTGCTGCCCCCCACGCTGACTGCCGACGAGCGCGCCGAGCGCGAAGCCGCCGAGCGCCAGATGGAGGCGCAGCGCCTGTCCCAGGCCGATGCGGTGCGCCGCGACCGCAACCTGATGATCCGGTTTCCCAACGAGGCCGCGCACCGCAAGGCCCGCGAAGGCGCCCTCGACACGGTTCGCCTGGCGGCCAAGGCCAGCGAGCAGCGCATCAAGGATCTGGCGGTTGAGCGCAAGCCCCTGCTCGATGAAGCCGAGTTCTACAAGGGTCGGCAGATGCCCGCACGCCTGAAACAGCAGCTGGACAACAACGATGCCGCGGTGGCGGCCCAGCGTCAGGCCATCGACAACCAGGAAAACGAGCTGGCGCGCATCAACAGGCTCTATGACACCGAGCTGGAGCGCCTGCGCCGCCTGTGGGCCGGCACGCAGCCGGGCTCGATGGGCCTGGCGCCTGTCATCTCGACCGAGCAGGCACCGCCCACCACGCCAAAACCCGCCAAAAAGGCCGCCAGCCACTGAGCCCGCGGGCGCAGCAGCCGGCCTCGGGGCGTCAGCCCAGCTTCTTCTTCAGCAGCTCGGTCACCTGGGCCGGGTTGGCCTTGCCTTTCGAGGCCTTCATGGCCTGGCCCACCAGGGCATTGAAGGCCTTGTCCTTGCCAGCGCGGTACTCTTCAACCGATTTGGCATTGGCCGCCAGCACCTCATCGAGGATGGCTTCGAGCGCGCCGGTGTCGTTCATCTGCTTCAGGCCCTTGGCCTCGATGATGGCGTCCACGCTGCTGCCTTCGCCGGTCCACAGCGCGTCAAACACCTGCTTGGCGGCGTTGTGGCTGATGGTGCCGTCGCCGATGCGGGTGATCAGCGCTGCCAGCGTGGCCGCCGACACCGGCGACTGCGCAATGTCGGTGCCCTCGGCGTTCAGGCGCTTGCTCACCTCGCCCATCAGCCAGTTGGCCACCAGCTTGGGCGCCTTGCAGGCGTCGCGCGCGGTTTCGTAATAGCGGGCCAGCGCCAGGCTTTGCGTCATCATGACCGCGTCGTAGGCGGGCAGGCCGTCTGCCTGCTGGAACCGATCGGCCATGGCGGCCGGCAATTCGGGCAAGGTGGCGCGCACTTGCTCGATCCACTCGGGCGCGATCACCAGCGGGGGCAGGTCGGGATCCGGGAAATAACGGTAATCGTGCGCGTCTTCCTTGGTGCGCATGGCGCGGGTCTCGCCCGTGTCGGGGTTGAACAGCACCGTGGCCTGCTGGATGGCCAGGCCGTCCTCGATCTGGTCGATCTGCCAGTTGATCTCGTAATCGATGGCCTGCTGCATGAACCGGAACGAGTTCAGGTTCTTGATCTCGCGGCGCGTGCCAAAGGGTTGGCCAGGCTTGCGCACCGACACGTTGGCATCACATCGGAAGCTGCCTTCCTGCATGTTGCCGTCGCAGATGCCCAGCCACATCACCAGGGCGTGCAGGGCGCGGGCGTATTCAACGGCCTCGGCCGAGCCGCGCATGTCGGGCTCGGTCACGATCTCCAGCAGCGGCGTGCCGGCGCGGTTCAGGTCGATGCCGGTCTGGCCCTGGTAGTCCTCGTGCAGGCTCTTGCCGGCGTCTTCTTCCAGGTGGGCGCGGGTGAGGTTGACCGTCTTGCGCTCATCACCCAGCATGAAGCTGATGCTGCCGCCTTGCACCACCGGGATCTCGTACTGGCTGATCTGGTAGCCCTTGGGCAGGTCGGGGTAGAAGTAGTTCTTGCGGGCAAAGATCGACAGCGGAGCCACCTTGGCACCCACGGCCAGGCCCAGGCGGATGGCGCGGTCCACGGCGGCGCGATTCATCACCGGCAGCGTGCCGGGCAGGGCCAGATCCACCGGGCAGGCCTGGGTGTTGGCCTCGGCACCGAAGGCGGTGCTGGCTCCCGAGAAGATCTTGCTGACGGTTGAAAGTTGAGCGTGCGTTTCAAGGCCGATGACGACCTCATAACCACGAATGAGTTTTGGAGTCATGGTGTGTCAGATCCCTGCAGGAGACTGCTGGTGCCAGTCGGTGGCTTGCTGCAGCGCGTGGGCGGTGTGCAGCAACTGGCCTTCGGCAAAGTAGTTGCCGATCAGTTGCAGGCCCACGGGCATGCCGTGCGCGCCAAAACCGGCGGGCACGCTCATGCCGGGCAGGCCGGCCAGGCTGGCGGGCAGGGTGAAGATGTCGGCCAGGTAGGCTTGCAGCGGGTCGTCGCCTTGTTCGCCCAGCTTCCAGGCCACGCTGGGGGCCACCGGGCCGGCGATCACGTCGCACTGCGTGAAGCACTGCTGGAAGTCGTCGGCAATCATGCGGCGCAGCTTTTGCGCCTGCAGGTAGTAGGCGTCGTAGTAGCCGTGGCTCAGCACATAGGTGCCGATCATGATGCGTCGCTTGACTTCGGCCCCGAAGCCTTCGGCACGCGATTTTTTGTACATGTCCAGCAGGTCGGTGTACTGGGCCGCGCGGTGGCCAAACTTGACGCCGTCAAAGCGGCTCAGGTTGCTGCTGGCCTCGGCCGGCGCAATGATGTAGTACACGGGAATAGACAGCTCGGTGCGGGGCAGGCTCACATCCACCAGCGTGGCACCCAGCTTTTGCAGCTCGGCCAGGGCGTTGCCCACGGCCTGGTTCACATCGGCCTGCAGGCCGGCCGGGAAAAACTCTTTGGGCAGGCCAATGCGCAGGCCCGCCAGCGGCTGCGCGGCACTGGCGCCAGCGCGCGGGGCGGTCATCTGGGCCACAAAATCCTGCGGCGGGCGTTGGGCGCTGGTGGCGTCGCGCTCGTCAAAGCCGCTCATGGCCGACAGCAGCAGCGCACAGTCCTCGGCCGAGCGGGCCATCGGGCCGGCCTGATCCAGGCTCGACGCAAAGGCGATCATGCCGTAGCGGCTGCACACGCCGTAGGTGGGCTTGATGCCGGTGATGCCGGTGAAGCTGGCCGGCTGGCGGATCGAGCCGCCGGTGTCGGTGCCGGTGGCAGCCGGCAGCAGGCGGGCCGCCACGGCACTGGCCGAGCCACCCGACGAGCCACCCGGCACGCGGCCGGTGTCCCAGGGGTTGTGGGCCGGGCCGTAGGCCGAATTTTCGTTGGCCGAGCCCATCGCGAACTCGTCGCAGTTGAGCTTGCCCAGGCTCACCGCGCCGGCAGCGGCCAGGCGGGCCACCACGGTGGCATCAAAGGGGCTGCGGTAGCCAGCCAGCATCTTCGAGCCGGCGGTGGTGGGCGCGCCGGTGGTCACAAAGATGTCCTTGTGCGCCAGCGGGATGCCCAGCAGCGCACCTTGACCGCCAGCGGCGCGTTGCGCATCGGCGGCACGGGCGGCAGCCAGGGCGCCGTCGGCATCCACATGCAGGAAGGCACCCAGCGCCTGCTGGGCCTGCACACGGCCAAGAAGGTGAGTGGTTACTTCTTCGCTGGAGACCGTTTTGTCGGCCAGTGCGCGGGCCAGTTGGGCCACGCCCAGGTCATGCAGGGCGGCGCTCATTCGATCACCTTGGGCACGAGGAACAGGCCGTCTTCGACGGCGGGGGCGCTGCGCTGATTGGCCTCGCGCTGGTTGCTTTCGGTCACCACGTCGTCGCGCAGACGCAGCGTGACGGCCTGGATGGCCGACAGCGGGGTGTACAGGGGCTCGACGCCGGTGGTGTCCACCGCGCTCATCTGCTCGACGATCGAGAAAAAGCCATTGAGCTGGGCCAGCATGGCCGGCGCTTCGGCGGGCGAGAGTTCGAGGCGGGCCAGGTGCGCGATGCGGCTGGCGTCTTGGGGGGTCAGTGCCATGGGAAAGTGTGTCCGGCAACGGGGTTCCGGAAGTCGAAACACCAGGGTGATGGGGTATTATCTCTGGTTATCCATCTGCGCTCGTGCCAGGGTTGGGGGCTCTATCGGGCACCCGTTTGGCCCAGGCTCCGGGCGCCGGTGAACCCCATTCCCATCCGCCCGACTCGGGCCCGTTGGCGCGTGCTCTGGCCGCGCCGGCTGGTCACGCCGGGCCCCCAGACAACCGACGAGCCGGGTGTTTTGAAGGGGCCGCGCAGCCTGCCAGGTTGCGCCCGCCACGCCCGGCTTGTCCTACCGTTCGACCGCCCATGTTCGGATCCCTGCGCCGTTATTTCTCCACCGATCTGGCCATCGACCTCGGCACCGCCAACACGCTGATCTATGTGCGTGGCAAAGGCATCGTGCTCGATGAGCCCTCTGTCGTCTCCATCCGCCACGAAGGCGGCCCCCAGGGCAAGAAAACCATCCAGGCCGTCGGCAAGGAAGCCAAGGCCATGCTGGGCAAGGTGCCGGGCAACATCGAGGCCATCCGCCCGATGAAAGACGGCGTGATCGCCGACTTCACCGTCACCGAGCAGATGCTCAAGCAGTTCATCAAGATGGTGCACCCGCGCTCGGTGCTGCGGCCCAGCCCGCGCATCATCATCTGCGTGCCCTGCGGCTCCACCCAGGTTGAGCGCCGCGCCATCCGCGAATCGGCGCTGGGCGCCGGTGCCAGCGATGTCTACCTGATCGAAGAACCCATGGCCGCGGCCATCGGTGCCGGCCTGCCCGTCAGCGAAGCCTCGGGCTCGATGGTGGTCGACATCGGCGGCGGCACCACCGAAGTGGGCGTCATCTCGCTGGGCGGCATGGTCTACAAGGGCAGCGTGCGGGTGGGTGGCGACAAGTTCGACGAAGCCATCATCAACTACATCCGCCGCAACTACGGCATGCTGATCGGCGAGCCCACGGCCGAGATGATCAAGAAGAACATCGGCTCGGCCTTCCCTGGCAGCGAAGTCAAGGAGATCGAGGTCAAGGGCCGCAACCTCTCCGAAGGCGTGCCGCGCAGCTTCACCATCAGCAGCAACGAAATCCTCGAAGCCCTGACCGATCCGCTCAACCAGATCGTCTCGGCCGTCAAGAACGCGCTGGAGCAAACCCCGCCCGAGTTGGGTGCCGACATCGCCGAGCGCGGCATGATGCTGACCGGTGGCGGCGCGCTGCTGCGCGACCTCGATCGCCTGCTGGCCGAAGAAACCGGCCTGCCGGTGCTGGTGGCCGAAGACCCGCTGACCTGCGTGGTGCGCGGTTGCGGCATGGCCCTGGAGCGCATGGAGCGCCTGGGTTCGATCTTCACCTCGGAATAATCCCGCCGCATCCCATGCAAGCCGGCGCGTGTTGCACGTGGCCGGCTTTGGCTTTTTGAGCCCACCCCTTCACCTGACCTGCCATGCCGCTGGGCACGATTGACCGCACCCCGCCGCCGTTCTTCCGGCAGGGCCCGTCTGCGCTCACCAAGCTGGCCTTGTGCTCGGCGCTGGCGGTGTTCCTGATGGCTGCCGACAGCCGCTGGAAGCTCACCCTGCCGCTGCGTGCCGGCCTGGCCACCGCCTTGCTGCCGGTACAGCGCGCACTGCAGGTGCCGGTCGACATCGGCACCCAGGGCATGAGCTATTTCCAGGGCGTGAAAGAGGCCCAGGCCGCTCAGCTGGCCGCCCGGGCCCAGCTGGTGCGCCAGTCCGAGCATGCCGCCCGGGCCGACCAGCTGGCGTTGGACAACGCCCGTCTGCGGGCCTTGCTGGGCCTGCAACCGGCCATCGTGCCCAGGTCGCTCACCGCCGAGCTGCTCTACGAAGCAGGTGACCCCTACTCGCGCAAGCTCTTCATCAACCGGGGCAGCACCCAGGGCGTGCTGTTGGGCTCGCCGGTCATCAACGAGGCCGGCGTGGTGGGCCAGATCACCGAGGTCTACCCTCTCAGCGCGGTGGTCACCCTGCTGACCGACCGCGACGCCGCGATCCCGGTGCTCAATGTGCGCACCCAGCAGCGCAGTGCTGCCTTTGGCGGTGCCGAGGCAGGCGCTGCCATGGAGCTGCGTTTCATGGCCGGCAATGCCGATGTGCAGGTGGGCGACGTGCTCACCACCAGCGGTGTTGATGGCGTCTACCCCCCCGGCCTGGCCGTGGCCAAGGTGGCCAAGGTCGAGCGCCGCTCGGACGCCGGTTTTGCGCGCATCCTGCTCACGCCGGCCGTGGGCATGGACAGCCTGCGCTTCTTCCTGGTGCTCGAGCCCGTGTCACTGCAGATGCCGGCCAAGCCTGAAGCCCCCGCGCCCGACAAGCCCGTTGGCAAGTCTGCCAAGGGCGGCAAGGCGGCGTCGGCCGCAGCCAGCAAGGCATCGGGGGCCAAGCCATGATCATGCCGCGTGGCTCCGACCAGCTGCTCTTGCCGGTCAACCCCTTCTTCATCGCCTTCACCCTGATCATGGCGGTGATGCTGGAGATGCTGCCCAGCGGGCGCCACCCGGCCGCGCCCGATCTGCTGGCCCTGGTGCTGGTGTTCTGGAACGTGCACCAGCCGCGGCGCGTCGGCATCGGCCTGGCCTTTGCCTTCGGCCTGCTGATGGACGTGCACCAGGGCGCGGTGCTGGGCCAGCATGCCCTGGCCTACTCGCTGCTCAGCTACTTTGCCATCACGATTCACCGCCGCGTGCTGTGGTTCAGCCTGCTGTCCCAGGCCCTGCATGTGTTGCCGCTGTTCGCGGCGGCGCACGCGGTGTCCCTGGTGGCGCGGCTGCTGGTCGGCGGCATGTTCCCGGGCTGGTGGCTGGTGCTGGCGCCATTGCTGGAGGCCGCGCTGTGGCCGCTGGCCGTGCTGTTGATGCTGGCGCCGCAGCGGCGGGCGCCGGATCCTGACGCCAACCGACCGTTATGACGCCCCCCCCCGTAGCGCCTTCGGCGCTCCCCCCCAGGGGGGCGCAGCCGGTGGACCGGCTTAGCCGGATCCACGGCTGCCACTTGGTTGATTGCCTCGCGTCGGCCGTCGTGTTTGGCTGGTCACTTTGTAACGGCCATGACTGAGCTGAAAGACCTCGGGCGGGAGCTGGACCGGTTCAATACCCGGATCCTGGCGGCGGGGCTGTTTGTGCTGCTGTGCTTTGGCCTGCTGTTTTCGCGCCTGGTGGTGCTGCAGGTGCTGCGCCACGATGAGCTGGCCGAGCAAGCCGAAGCCAACCGCATCGCGGTGGTGCCGGTGGTGCCCAACCGGGGCCTGATCGTGGACCGCAACGGTGTGGTGCTGGCCACCAACTATTCGGCTTACACACTCGAGATCACGCCGTCCAAGGTCAAGGGCGAGCTCGAAGCCGTCATTGACCAGCTGGCAGAAGTGCTGGACATCCAGCCGCGTGATCGCAAGCGCTTCAAGCGGCTGCAGGAAGAAAGCAAGAACTTCGAGTCACTGCCCATCCGCACCAAGCTCACCGACGAAGAAGTGGCGCGTTTCATGGCGCAGCGCTTCCGGTTTCCGGGCGTGGACGTGCGGGCCCGCCTGTTTCGCAACTACCCGGCCGGTGAGGTGGGCAGCCACCTGATCGGCTACATCGGCCGCATCAACACCGCCGAGAAAAAGGCCATGGAGGACTGGGACGACGATGTCCTGGCCAACTACCGTGGCACCGAGGTCATCGGCAAGCTGGGCCTGGAGCAGCGTTACGAGCGTGAACTGCACGGCACCACCGGCTTTGAGGAAGTCGAAACCTCGGCCGGTGGCCGCGCGGTGCGCAAGCTCAAGAGCCACCCGGCCACGCCCGGCAACACCCTGGTGCTGTCCATCGACATCAAGCTGCAGGCGCTGGTCGAGCAATTGTTTGGCGACCGGCGCGGCGCGCTGGTGGCCATCGACCCGCGCAACGGCGAGGTGCTGGCCTTCGTCAGCAAGCCCACCTTCGACCCCAACCTGTTTGTCGATGGCATCGATGCCGAAAACTGGCGAGCGCTCAATGAAAGCCTGGACAAGCCCCTGCTGAACCGCGCCCTGCGCGGCACCTACCCGCCCGGCAGCACCTACAAGCCCTTCATGGCCATGGCCGCGCTCAACACCGGCAAGCGGGCGCCCACCACGCTCATCAACGACCCGGGCTTCTTCATGTTCGGCGGCCACCGTTTTGGCAGCCCCGAAAACGAACGCGGCGGCATCATGAACATGCGCCGCGCCATCGTCGAATCCAGCAACGTCTACTTCTACACGCTGGCCAACGAGATGGGGGTCGACCTGATCCACGACCAGCTCGAACCCTTTGGCTTCGGCCGCAAGACCAACATCGACCTGGACGGTGAAGTCACCGGCCTGCTGCCGTCCACCCAATGGAAGCGCCGCGCCTACCGCAAGCCCGAGCAGCAGAAGTGGTACGCCGGCGAAACCATCTCGCTGGGCATTGGACAGGGCTACAACAACTTCACGATGCTGCAGATCGCCACCGCCACGGCCACGCTGGTGTCGGGCGGCCAGCGCTTTGAGCCGCGCCTGGTGCGCGAGGTGCGCGATGTGGTCACGCGTGCGGCCACGCCGGTGGCAGGCAAGGCGCTGAGCCCCCTGGCGCTCAAGCCCGAGCATGTGGCACTCATCGTCGAGGCCATGCACGGCGTGACGCAGGAGGGCACCTCCACCCGCGTGTTTGCCGGCGCGCCTTATCAAACAGGTGGCAAGACGGGCACGGCGCAGGCCGTGGGCATCAAGGCCAACGAGAAATACAACGCTTCGCGCATCTCCGAATACCAGCGCGACCACTCGCTCTACACCGCCTTCGCGCCGCTCGAATCGCCCACCGTGGCCTTGGCGGTCATTGTCGAGAACGCCGGTTTTGGTGCAGCCGCCGCCGCCCCGATTGCCCGCCGGGTGTTCGACTACCTGATCAACGGCCAGTGGCCCAGCCCCGAAGACATCGCCGCCACCCGCGAAGGCAAGAGCGTGGCCCCCATGGGCACGCCGCGCCGCGCCAACGAGGTGCCCTGGTCTGAGCTGGGCCTGCCACCGCCACCCGGCGCGGCCGCCGGTGCCTCGCCCGCTTCGGCTGCGTCGGCCGCCGCGTCGGCAGCCTCTGCATCGGTGTCGGCGCCCCAGCCGGTGCCAGGTGCGGCGTCGGTGTCACCACGACCGGCATCCAGGGCCAGCACACCATGACTTCCGCCTTCAGCCGCCCCTCGCTGTGGATGCGTCTGCGGCCCCTGATGTCGGGCTTTGACACGCCCTTGCTGCTGCTGGTGCTGGCGCTGGCCGCACTGGGCCTGGTCACCATGTATTCGGTGGGCTTTGACCACGGCACGCGCTTTGTTGACCACGCCCGCAACATGCTGTTGGCCGGGGTGCTGATGTTCGCGGTGGCCCAGGTGCCCCCGCAGCGCCTGCAGGCTGTGGCCGTGCCGCTGTATTCATTGGGCGTGGCCCTGCTGGTGGCCACGGCGCTGTTCGGCCTCACCCGCAAGGGCGCCACGCGCTGGCTGAATGTGGGCGTGGTCATCCAGCCCAGCGAGATCCTGAAGCTGGCCATGCCCCTGATGCTGGCCTGGTGGTTCCAGCGGCGCGAAGGCCAGTTGCGCCTGCTCGACTTTTTCATCGCCGCCCTGCTGTTGCTGGTGCCGGTGGGCCTGGTGGCCAAGCAGCCCGATCTGGGCACCGCCATCCTGATCCTGTCGGCCGGCCTGTACGTCATCTTCTTCGCCGGCCTGTCCTGGCGTCTCATCGTGCCGGTGCTGCTGTTGGGCACCGTGGCCATCGTCACCATCGTCATCATGGGTGACGCCCTGTGCGAACCCGGCGTCAAATGGCACGGCCTGCGCGACTACCAGAAGCAACGCGTGTGCACCTTGCTTGATCCCACCACCGACCCGCTGGGCAAGGGCTTCCACATCATCCAGGGCATGATCGCCATCGGCTCGGGGGGCATCACCGGAAAGGGTTTCATGAGCGGCACGCAAACCCACCTCGAGTTCATCCCCGAGCGCACCACCGACTTCATCTTTGCCGCCTTCAGCGAAGAGTTCGGCCTGCTGGGCGTGTGCCTGCTGATCACGCTGCTGCTGGGCCTGATGCTGCGCAGCCTGTGGATCGCCAGCCAGGCGCCCACGGTGTTCTCGCGCCTGCTGGCCGGCGCCCTCAGCCTGGGCTTTTTCACCTATGCCTTTGTCAACATGGGCATGGTCAGTGGCATCCTGCCGGTGGTGGGCATTCCCTTGCCCTTCATCAGCTATGGCGGCACAGCCATGGTCACGCTGGGCACCGCACTGGGCATGCTGCACGCCATCGCCCGCAGCCGCGGCCTGATGCAACGCTAGAAAGATCCGCACATGGCGCTACTCGACTCTCCCGTGGGCATCATCGGCATCGGCAACATGGGGCTGGGCATGGCCTTGCGCCTGCGCGACGCTGGCCAGCCCGTGCGTGTGCACGACATCGACGCCACCCGGCCACCGCTGGCGCTGGCGGCCGGGGCCACCGAGGCCGCCACGCCCGCGCAAGCTGCCCATGGCTGCCAACTGCTGATCGTGGTGGTGGTCGATGCGGCCCAGACCGAGGCCGTGCTGTTCGGCCCTGAAGGTGCCGCAGCCGCCCTGCCGGCGGGCGCCACGGTGATGCTGTGCCCCACCATCGGCCCGGCCGATGTCGAGCGCCTGGCGCTGCGCCTGGCCGATGCGGGCCTGTCCTGCATCGACGCGCCCATGTCGGGTGGCCCGGCCCGTGCGCGCGAAGGCAGCATGAGCCTGATGGTGGCCTGCGCCGAGCCCCTGTGGCTTCGCTTTGAGCCGCTGCTGCGTCACCTGGCCTCGCGCCTGTGCCGCGTGGGCACCCGTGTGGGCGATGGCGCACGCACCAAGCTGGTCAACAACCTGCTGGCCGCCGTCAACCTGGCCGCCACCGCCGAAGCCCTGGCACTGGCCCAGCGCATGGGCCTGGACATGGCCCGCACGCTGGAGGTCATCAGCCAGTCCAGCGGCCAGAGCTGGGCGGGCGTCGACCGCATGACCCGCGCGCTGCAGGGCGATTTCACGCCCTTGGCGCACACCACCTTGCTGGCCAAGGATTCCGGCCTGGCCATGGCCATGGCCGAGCAGGCCGGTGTGGTGCCGCCGCTGGGGCAGCAGGCGGCTGCGCTGTTTCAGCAGGCCCTGGGCGCCGGTTACGGCAGCCAGGACGACGCCCGCATGCTCAGCCTGCTGCAGGCAAGGTTTGGCCTGATGCCGTCGGCATGATCGCGCCCGCCGCGCTGCTGCCGGCCGCGTCTGCAGGCCTGGGCGTCAGCGCAAACCGCACCGTGAACAAGGCGCCGGGGCTCATGCCCTGGGCAGCGGCCAGGCTGCGTGGCCGGGCGTCTTCGATGGTCAGTTCGGCCTGGTGCTGCTGGGCGATCTCGTTGACGATGGCCAGGCCCAGGCCGCTGCCATCCACATTGGTGCCCAGCGCGCGGTAGAACGGCTGCAGCACCAGGGCGCGCTCGGCCTCCGGAATGCCAGGACCGGTGTCTTCCACCTGCAGCACCACCACCTGGCCGAACGGGTCCAGCATCACGCGCGCGGTGACGGTGCCGCCGGCCGGTGTGTACTGCAGTGCGTTGTCCACCAGGTTGCGCACCAGTTCGCGCACCAGCAGCGGCTGGCCCATCAGCCGCCCGGCCTGGGGCGTGCCGGCAGGGGCCGATTCTTCGGGGCCTTCGTAGCCCAGGTCGATGCGCTTGTCCATGGCCTTGGGCACGAAGTCGCGCACGGTCTCCAGTGCCAATTCGGCCAGATCCACTTCTTCGGGCTGGCGCGCCAGGGCCTTGGCCTCGGCACGGGCCATGGCCAGCAACTGGTTCACCATGTGCGCCGCCCGCTGGCTGGCATTGGCGATGTGCTGCAAGGAGCGCTTCAGCGAAGCCGGGTCCTGCTCGCCCGCATCGATCTCGCGCTGCACCAGCTCGGCCTGCATGCGCAAACCCGCCAGCGGTGTCTTGAGCTGGTGCGCCGCATCCGCCAGAAACTGCTTTTGCGTCAGCATCGATTGATCCAGCCGCGACAGCAGATCGTTGATGGCGCTGACCAGCGGGGCCACTTCTTCGGGCACGTCGCGCTCGGCCAGCGGGCTCAGGTCGTGGCTTTCGCGCCGGCGAATGCGTTGCTGCAATTCGTTCAGCGGCTTGATGCCTCGGGCCAGCGCAAACCACACCAGCAGCACCGCCAGCGGCAGCACCACAAACTGCGGCACGATCACACCCTTGATGATCTCGGTGGCCAGGCGTGAGCGCTTGTCCAGGGTTTCGGCCACCTGCACCAGCGGTGCGCCTTCACCCGGCACCCCGGTGGGCGGCAACCACAGATAGGCCACCCGCACCGTGTCGCCATGCACCTCGTCGTCGCGGTAGCGCATGGTTTGTGCGGTACCCGGTGATTCATCAGGCACCGGCACACCGCGGTCACCGGCGATGAATTCGCCGCGCGCGCCCAGCACCTGGTAATAAACCTTGTCGGCGTCATCGGCACGCAGCACCTCGGCCACCACCTCGGGCAGGCGCAGCTTGATCGCGCTGCGCAGTTCGGCACTGCCCGGTGACACCGCCACCTGCCTGGCCACCGTGCGGGCCATCTCGGCCAGATCGCGGTCAAAGGGGCGGCTGGCAATGCTTTGTGCCACCAGCCAGGTCAGGGCCACGCTCATCGGCCACAGCAGCAGCAGCGGGGCGAGCATCCAGTCAAGGATCTCGCCAAAGAGGGATCGCTGCTCGCGTTCGGGGGTGGGCTCCATGGGTGGCTGCCAGCATAGCCTGCGCATGCTTGCGTGCAGCTTGCGCCCGCGCGACAAGCGCTGTGCAATCGCACCGCCGCAGGCGGCAAAGTTGCCGGCCTGTGCCCGTCAGCGCGTCAGTTCGGGATCTTCTCGAGGCAGTAGCCCAGGCCGCGCACGGTGGCGATGCGGATCGGGCCCTGCTCGATCTTCTTGCGCAGGCGGTGGATGTACACCTCGATGGCGTTGTTGCTCACCTCTTCGCCCCACTCGCACAGCCGCTCCACCAGCTGATCCTTGCTGACCAGGCGACCCGCGCGCTGCAGCAGCACCTCCAGCAGGCTCAGCTCGCGCGCCGACAGCTCGATCATCTGGTCGCTGATGTAGGCCACGCGCCCGGTGGCATCAAAGGTGAGGGGGCCATGCTTGATCACGCTGCTCGCGGTGCCCAGGCCGCGCCGCGTCAGCGCGCGCACCCTGGCTTCCAGCTCTTGCAGCGAGAAGGGCTTGGCCATGTAGTCGTCGGCACCCAGATCCAGGCCCTTGACGCGTTGCTCGACGCTGTCGGCCGCCGTGAGGATCAGCACCGGCACCGACGACCCCCGACCGCGCAGCTTGCGCAGCACATCAAAGCCATGCATCTTGGGCAGGCCCAGATCGAGGATGAGCAGGTCAAACTCGTGCGACGCCAGCGCCGCATCGGCCTCGGTGCCGCTGCCCACCTGGTCTACCGCGTAACCTGTTGCACGCAACGCGCGCAACAAGCCGTCGGCCAGCACCTGGTCATCTTCTGCGATGAGAATCCGCATCTTTCAGTCTCCTGCTGGCCGGCACCATCGTGGCGTGGTGCCTGTGACAATTCATTCTAGGCAGTTCAACCCTTGCAGCGCCTGACAGCAAGGGCCTGCCATCAAAACCCCACAGTGCAGTCGAAAAAGTACTGTACAAACATCCAGCCCCTCAACATAATCAGGCCTCCTAGAGGAGAGCCAAGATGGACGCACCCGTGAAAGCCCTGAACACCGAAAAAGCCAAAGCCCTCGCAGCGGCCCTGTCCCAGATCGAAAAGCAATTCGGCAAGGGCTCCATCATGCGCCTGGGCGACGGCGAAGTGGTTGAAGCCACCGAAGTCGTCTCCACCGGCTCGCTGGGTCTTGACATCGCCCTGGGCGTGGGCGGCCTGCCCCGTGGCCGCGTCATCGAGATCTACGGCCCTGAATCCTCCGGCAAGACCACGCTCACCCTGCAAGTGGTGGCCCAAATGCAAAAGCTCGGTGGCACGGCTGCCTTCATCGACGCTGAACATGCACTCGACACCGGCTACGCGCAAAAGCTGGGCGTCAACCTGCAAGAGCTGCTCATCAGCCAGCCCGACACTGGCGAACAGGCCCTTGAAATCGTCGACGCCCTGGTGCGTTCGGGCTCGGTTGATCTGGTCATCATCGACTCGGTGGCGGCGCTCACCCCCAAGGCCGAACTCGAAGGCGAAATGGGCGATTCCCTGCCCGGCCTGCAGGCCCGCCTGATGAGCCAGGCCCTGCGCAAGCTCACCGGCACCGTCAAGAAGACCAACACCATGGTCGTCTTCATCAACCAGATCCGCATGAAGATCGGCGTGATGTTCGGCAACCCCGAAACCACCACCGGCGGCAATGCGCTCAAGTTCTACAGCTCGGTGCGCCTGGACATTCGCCGCACCGGCAGCATCAAGCGCGGCGAAGAAGTCATCGGCAGCGAAACCAAGGTCAAGGTCGTCAAGAACAAGGTCGCCCCGCCCTTCAAGACCGCCGAATTCGACATCCTGTACGGTGAAGGCACCAGCCGCGAAGGCGAAATCATCGACATGGGCGTCGAGGCCAAGATCGTCGACAAGTCCGGCGCCTGGTACGCCTACAACGGCGAAAAAATCGGCCAGGGCAAAGACAACGCCCGCGAGTTCCTGCGCGAGAACCCCGACATCGCCCTCGAAATCGAAAACAAGGTGCGTGAGGCCCTGGGCGTGCCCTTGCAGGCGGCCGCCGTCGTGCGCGAAGACGAATAAGCCCTGAACGTGGCGCTGCCCCGCCCACCGTCACTCAAGGTCAAGGCCCTGCAATGGCTGGCTCAGCGAGAGCACAGCCGGCAGGAGCTTGGCAACAAGCTGCTGCGCCTGTTGGCGCGCACGCAGCCTGAGGCCCTCAACGCCGGTGCCGGTGCGGGCGCTGCCAACACTGGCGAGCACGACGAAGCGCCCTGCCTGGCCGACGCGCCGCCCAGCCCGTCTGACGCCGAACAGGTCGACACCCTGCTCAACTGGCTTGAACAGCGGGGCTACCTGTCACAAGAGCGCTTCATCGAAAGCCGCATCCATGCGCGGCAGTCGCGCTTTGGCAACACCCGTATCCGCCAAGAGCTGCAGCAGCACGGTGTTTCGCTCGACGCAGACACCCTGGCCCAATTGCGCCAGACCGAGTACACCCGCGCTGCTGAAGTCTGGCGTCGCAAATACGGCAGCGCACCCGCTGATGCCGCTGAACGCGTGCGGCAAGTTCGCTTTTTGGCCGGGCGAGGCTTCTCGATGGACGTGGTGCAACAGGTGATCCGCCATGGCGCCAGCGCCGCAGCCGGCAGTGAACACTGAGCCCGCCTGCGCTTGATGCAAATCAGGTTTGCAGGCCGCGCGCGGCCTGACTTGGCGAAATTCCGCACTCGCCTTGCATGCGGCCACGGGTTTTCCCGATGGGTGGCGTGCTAAATTGCGAAGGTTTGCTGGCCCACTGCCGGCAGACGCCAGAGGCCGTTCAGGCCCGATCAGCCGTCACCATCATTCGCGCCCGTCACAGTGGCCCTCGGGCGCGCACCACTTTTCCAGAGCAGCGAGCCCAAGATGAAGATCCACGAGTACCAGGGTAAAGAAATCCTGCGCCAATTCGGCGTGCCGGTGCCGCGCGGCATTCCCGCGTTCACCCAGCAGGAGGCGGTTGAAGCGGCCCAGAAGCTGGGCGGCAGCGTGTGGGTGGTCAAGGCCCAGATCCACGCTGGTGGCCGTGGCAAGGGCGGCGGCGTCAAGGTGGCCAAGAGCGTTGATGGCGTCAAGGATCTGGCCGGCCAGATCCTGGGCATGCAGCTCATCACCCACCAAACCGGCCCCGAAGGCCAGAAGGTGCGGCGCCTGTACATCGAAGAAGGCGCCGACATCAAGAAAGAGTATTACGTCTCGCTGGTCACCGACCGCCAGACCCAGAAAGTCGCCTTCATCGCCTCCAGCGAAGGCGGCATGGACATTGAAGAAGTCGCCCACAGCACGCCCGAGAAGATCATCACCCAGGTGATTGATCCGCTGACCGGTCTGTCCACCGAACAAGCCACCAGCATCGCCCGCGCCATCGGCCTGGGTGAGGTGTCGCTGGCGCAAGCGGCCGAGCTCTTCCAGAACCTGTACCGCTGCTACATGGAGACCGACGCGTCGCTGGTCGAGATCAACCCGCTGAACTGCGACTCCAACGGCAAGCTCATCGCCTTGGACGCCAAGTTCAACTTCGACAGCAACGCCCTGTTCCGCCACCCCGAGATCGTGGCCTACCGCGACCTGGACGAAGAAGACCCGGCCGAGATCGAAGCCAGCAAGTTTGACCTGGCCTACATCAGCCTGGACGGCAACATCGGCTGCCTGGTCAACGGCGCGGGCCTCGCCATGGCCACCATGGACACCATCAAGCTGTTTGGCGGCGAGCCGGCCAACTTCCTGGACGTGGGCGGCGGCGCCACCGCCGAGAAGGTCACCGAAGCCTTCAAGATCATGCTCAAGAACAAGGCCGTCAAGGGCATCCTGGTCAACATCTTCGGCGGCATCATGAAGTGCGACACCATCGCCGACGGCGTCATCGCCGCCTGCAAGGCCGTGAACCTGTCCGTGCCGCTGGTGGTGCGCATGAAGGGCACCAACGAAGACCTGGGCAAGAAGATGCTGGCCGACTCGGGCCTGCCCATCATCGCTGCCGACACCATGGCCGAAGCCGCGACAAAAATTGTGGCTGCAGTGGCCTAAGCCCAGGAGAAAAACAAATGTCCATCTTCATCAACAAAGACACCCGCGTCATCACCCAAGGCATCACCGGCAAGACGGGTCAGTTCCACACCCTGGGCTGCCAGGCCTATGCCAACGGCAAGAACTGCTTCGTGGCCGGCGTGAACCCCAAGAAGGCTGGCGAGAAGTTCTCTGACATCCCCATCTACGCCAGCGTCAAAGAGGCCAAAGGCGAAACCGGTGCCACCGTCAGCGTGATCTACGTGCCGCCCGCCGGTGCTGCGGCCGCCATCTGGGAAGCCGTTGAGGCCGATCTGGACCTGGCCATCTGCATCACCGAAGGCATCCCCGTGCGCGACATGCTGGAAGTGCGCAACAAGATGAAGGCCAAAGAGGCTGCTGGTGGCAAGAAGACCCTGCTGCTGGGCCCCAACTGCCCGGGCCTGATCACGCCCGAAGAGATCAAGATCGGCATCATGCCCGGCCACATCCACCGCAAGGGCCGCATCGGCGTGGTCAGCCGCAGCGGCACGCTGACGTATGAAGCCGTGGCGCAGCTCACCGAAATCGGCCTGGGCCAATCCAGCGCCGTGGGCATCGGTGGTGACCCGATCAACGGCCTGAAGCACATCGACGTGATGCGCGCCTTCAACGACGACCCCGACACCGACGCCGTGATCATGATCGGCGAGATCGGCGGCCCCGACGAAGCCGAAGCCGCCCAGTGGTGCAAGGCCAACATGAAGAAACCCATCGTCGGCTTCATCGCCGGCGTGACCGCCCCCGCGGGCAAGCGCATGGGCCACGCCGGTGCGCTGATCAGCGGCGGCGCTGACACGGCCGACGCCAAGCTCGAGATCATGGAAGCCTGCGGCTTCACCGTCACGCGCAACCCCAGCGAGATGGGCAAGCTGCTCAAGGGCCTGCTGTAAACCCCGGGCGCAACCCGCGCCCCATCAGCCGCCGCAGCCGCAGGGCTTTGGCGGCTTTTTTTCGCCTGGACATTGGCGCATCCCGGCAGCATGGGCCAGTGATTTCGGGTCACACTTGACTATCAGCATTTTTATACACACACTGGCTGCATGCAGTACAGCTTCGACCCGGCCAAACAGGCCAGCAATCTGAAGAAGCACGGCTTGAATTTGGCTGACGCCATGCAGGTCATCGAATCCGGCCAAACGGTGACCTTCGAAGATCGCCGGTTCGACTACGGCGAAGAGCGATTCGTGACACTGGGACCACTTGAGGGAAGTTTGGTCGTGGTTGTGACCGCTGAATCCGATCAACACATTCGCATCATCTCCATGCGCAAGGCAGACAAGCATGAGCAAGCCATCTACCGTGAAAACATTCGATGAGGCCCTCGGGGACACGCCCCTGCGCCAAGCCGACATCACATCCGGCAAATTGGTGCCGCGCCAACGGCAGGCCAGCGGCGCCCTTCTACCCAACAAGCAGCGCGTGAACATTTTTTTGGACGGCGCCGTGATCGCCCATTTCAAGGCCAAGGCCGGCGACCGCGGCTACCAGACACTCATCAACGAAACCCTCAAGCAAGCCATGCTGGCCGAGAGCCTGGAAGGCATTGTCCGCAAGACGATCCGCGAGGAACTGCGGCGGGCTTGAGGCCTTGCCCATCGTGCCGGAACACACGGCGTTCATCTGATTGCGGCACACGCTCAGACATGAAAAAAGCCGCCTGAGGGCGGCTTTTTACTGTGTGCCGGCAGCACCCGCAGGCGCTGCCAGGCGCGGCCGATCAGCGTTGGCCGATGGGCTGCACGTTGCGGGGCTTGGCGCCCACGAACAGCTGGCGCGGACGGCCGATCTTGTACTCGGGGTCGGCGATCATTTCGTTCAGCTGGGCGATCCAGCCGACGGTGCGGGCCAGGGCGAAGATCGCGGTGAACAGGCTGACCGGGATGCCGATGGCGCGCTGCACGATGCCGGAGTAGAAGTCGACGTTCGGGTACAGCTTGCGGGCCACAAAGTATTCGTCTTCCAGGGCGATCTTTTCAAGGGCCATGGCCAGCTTGAACAGCGGGTCGTCGTGCAGGCCCAGGGCGCCCAGCACTTCGTGGCAGGTTTCGCGCATCAGCTTGGCGCGGGGGTCGTAGTTCTTGTAGACACGGTGACCGAAGCCCATCAGCTTGACGCTGGAGTTCTTGTCCTTGACCTGCTTGATGAACTCGCCGATCTTCTCGACGCCACCCATGGCCTGGATGTCGCCCAGCATGTTCAGGCAGGCTTCGTTGGCACCGCCGTGGGCAGGGCCCCACAGGCAGGCCACGCCAGCGGCGATGGCGGCAAACGGGTTGGTGCCCGACGAGCCGCACAGGCGCACGGTGGACGTGCTGGCGTTTTGCTCGTGGTCAGCGTGCAGGGTGAAGATGCGATCAAGCGCGCGCTCGATCACCGGGTTCACCTTGTACTCTTCGCAGGGCGTGGCGAACATCATGTGCATGAAGTTGCCTGCGTAGGACAGGTTGTTCTTCGGGTACATGAAGGGCTGGCCAACGCTGTACTTGTAGGCCATGGCCACCAGGGTGGGCATCTTGGCGATCAAGCGGATGGCGGCGATCTCGCGGTGCTGCGCGTTGTTGATGTCGGTGCTGTCGTGGTAGAAGGCCGACAGGGCACCCACCAGGCCGGTCATGATGGCCATGGGGTGGGCATCACGGCGGAAGCCGCGCAGGAAGAACTGCATCTGCTCGTTGACCATGGTGTGGTTGGTCACGCGGGCGGTGAAGTCAGCCTTCTGCTGCACGTTGGGCAGCTCTCCGTACAGCAGCAGGTGGCAGGTTTCCAGGAAGTCGCAATTGACGGCCAGCTGCTCGATGGGGTAGCCGCGGTACAGCAGCTCGCCCTTGTCACCGTCGATGTAGGTGATCGTCGAGTTGCACGAGGCCGTCGACAGGAAGCCGGGGTCGTAGGTGAACTTGCCGGTCTGGCCATAGAGCTTGCGGATGTCGATGACATCCGGGCCCACGCTGCCCTTGTAGATGGGCAGGTCCATGCTGGGGCTGCCGTCTGAGAACGACAGGGTGGCTTTCACGTCGGAGGGGGTCATGGGGCGTTCCCTTTTATGGTCAAGATTGGATGCAATCGAACTCAGGCACTGGGCGCGGATGCAGCAGAAGGCTTAGCACGCAACATGCCAAGCACCTCCAGCACATCGGGGCGCGCCAGGTCGGCATCGGGCTCACGCCGTGCCAGCAACAAATCCAGCAAATCGTTATCGGCCAGATCCATCAGGGCCTGTAGCCCATCCGCATGGCGATGGGTGAGACCTTGTTCATGCCGCTTGAAAAAGCGCTCGACGAACAGGTCGTTTTCAAGCAGGCCACGCCGACACCGCCACTTGAGCCGGCTGAGCTCGGTGGCACCGATGGGGGTATCCAGGTCGGTGGTGGGGGTGGCGGACATGGTGGCTTGAAGGGTGTCGAGTGAAGGCGCTGCGACGGGCGGTCAGACCGCGCGACGCACCATCAGTTCCTTGATCTTGCCGATGGCCTTGGTGGGGTTCAGACCCTTGGGGCAGACATCGACGCAGTTCATGATGGTGTGGCAGCGGAACAGGCGGTACGGGTCTTCGAGGTTGTCGAGACGGGCACCGGTGTCCTGATCGCGGCTGTCGGCGATGAAGCGGTAGGCCTGCAGCAAGCCGGCGGGGCCCACGAACTTGTCGGGGTTCCACCAGAAGCTGGGGCAGCTGGTGGAGCAGCTGGCGCACAGGATGCACTCGTACAGGCCGTTGAGCTCTTCGCGCTCTTCGGGCGACTGCAGGCGCTCCTTGTCGGGCGGCGTGTTGTCGTTGACCAGGTACGGCTTGATCGAGTTGTACTGCTTGAAGAACTGCGTCATGTCCACGATCAGGTCGCGGATCACGGGCAGGCCGGGCAGCGGCTTGAGCACCACGGTGCCGGGCAGGTCACGCATGTTGGTCAGGCAGGCCAGGCCGTTCTTGCCGTTGATGTTCATGGCGTCCGAGCCACAAACGCCTTCCCGGCACGAGCGGCGGAAGCTGATGGTCGGATCGATCGACTTGAGCTTGATCAGGGCGTCCAGCAGCATGCGCTCGCTGCCGTCCAGCTCGACGTCGATGGACTGCATGTACGGCTTGTCGTCCTTGTCCGGGTCATAGCGGTAAATCTGAAAATTGCGCTTGGCCATGTTGTGTCTTCCAGTAGGTGGAGCAGTGGCTAACGTTTAGAAGGTGCGAACCTTGGGCGGCACGCTGTCCACGGTGAGGGGCTTGAGCTGCACCGGCTTGTAGTCGAGGCGGTTGCCTTCGCTGAACCACAGGGTGTGCTTCATCCACTCGGCGTCGTTGCGGCCCAGCGGGAACTGGGCATCGTCGGCGCTGCGCTCGTAATCCTTGACGGTGTGGGCACCGCGGCACTCGTGGCGGGCGGCAGCCGACTCGATCGTGGCCTGGGCGGCTTCGATGAGGTTCTCGACTTCCAGGGCCTCGATGCGGGCGGTGTTGAACACCTTGCTCTTGTCCTTGAGCGTGATGTTGGCCACGCGCTCACGAATGGCGGCCACGGCATGGGTACCGGCGGTCATCAGCTCTTGGGTGCGGAACACGGCAGCGTGCTTTTGCATGGTGCTGCGCAGGTCGTTGGCCACGTCCTGGGCGTACTCGCCACCGGTCGAGTTGTCGAGCTTGGCAATGCGCGAGAGCGAGTAATCAGCGGCATCGGCCGGCAGGGGCTTGTGCTCCTTGGGCGACTTGGCCAGCGCGTTGACGATGTGGTTGCCGGCCGCACGGCCGAACACCAGCAGGTCGAGCAGCGAGTTGGTGCCCAGGCGGTTGGCACCGTGCACGCTGACGCAAGAGCACTCACCCACGGCATACAGGCCGTTGACGACTTCGTTGGGGTTGCCGTTCTTGGGCACCACCACCTGGCCGTTGATGTTGGTGGGGATGCCACCCATCTGGTAGTGGATGGTGGGCACCACCGGGATCGGCTCCTTGACGATGTCGACGTTGGCAAAGTTGTGGCCAATCTCGAACACGCTGGGCAGACGCTTGAGGATGGTGTCGGCACCCAGGTGCGACATGTGCAGCTCGATGTAGTCCTTGTTGGGACCACAGCCACGGCCTTCCTTGATTTCCTGGTCCATGCAGCGCGAGACGAAGTCACGCGGGGCCAGGTCTTTCAGGGTGGGGGCGTAGCGGGCCATGAAGGCTTCGCCGTTGCAGTTCTTCAGGATGGCGCCTTCACCGCGGCAACCTTCGGTCAGCAGCACGCCCGCGCCGGCCACGCCGGTGGGGTGAAACTGCCAGAACTCCATGTCTTCGAGCGGGATGTTGGCGCGGGCCGCCATGCCCAGGCCGTCGCCGGTGTTGATGAAGGCGTTGGTGCTGGCAGCGTAGATGCGGCCGGCGCCACCGGTGGCAAACAGCGTGGTCTTGGCTTCAAGCACGTAGACCTCGCCGGTCTCCATCTCCAGCGCCGTCACGCCCAGCACGTCGCCGTCGGCGTCACGGATCAGATCCAGGGCCATCCACTCGACGAAGAACTGGGTGCGGGCCTTGACGTTCTGCTGGTAAAGCGTGTGCAGCATGGCGTGACCGGTGCGGTCGGCCGCGGCGCAGGCGCGTTGCACGGCCTTTTCGCCGTAGTTGGAGGTGTGGCCACCGAACGGACGCTGGTAGATCGTGCCGTCGGGGTTGCGGTCAAAGGGCATGCCGAAGTGCTCAAGCTCGTACACGACCTTGGGCGCCTCGCGGCACATGAATTCGATGGCGTCCTGGTCACCCAGCCAGTCCGAACCCTTGACGGTGTCGTAGAAGTGGAAGTGCCAGTTGTCCTCGCTCATGTTGCCCAGCGAGGCACCGATGCCGCCCTGCGCCGCCACGGTGTGCGAGCGGGTGGGGAACACCTTGGACAGCACCGCCACATTGAGGCCGGCACGGGCCAGTTGCAGCGAAGCACGCATGCCGGAGCCACCTGCACCGACGATCACCACGTCGAACTTGCGACGGGCCACAGAGGCCTTGATTGCAGCCATATTCTCAGAGCCTCCAGAGCACTTGCACAGCCCAGCCGGCGCAGCCGACCAGCCAGACGATGGTGAAAACCTGCGCCACCAGACGCAGGCCGACGGGCTTGATGTAGTCCATCCAGACGTCGCGCATACCCACCCAGGCGTGCCAGGCGAGCGAAACGATGACGACGAAGGTGAGCACCTTCATCCACTGGCGCGAGAAGATCGCGGCCCAGCTGTCGTAGCCCACCGGGCCACCCAGCAGCACCTGCAGCAGCAGCGCCGCCGTGAACAGCAGCATCAGCACTGCCGTGACACGCTGGGCCAGCCAGTCGCGAAGCCCGTAATGCGCGCCCACCACCGAGCGCTTCGAACCGTAATTGACGGCCATGTTGTTTTGCCTCTTGTCGGGTGCGTGAATCAGAACAAGCCGAACAGCTTGGCGCCCAGGGCGACCGTCAGCAGCAGGCTCAGCACCAGGGTGACCACGGCCGAAGAGCGGCCTTGTTCCTTGGTGACGCTGTGGGTGGCGTCCATCCAGAGGTGGCGCGCGCCAGCGATGGCATGGTGCAGATAGCCCCAGATCAGGGCCAGGGCCGCCAGCTTGACCACGAAGCCGGGCACAAAACCGATGCCGGCCGAGAAGGCGCTGGTGAAGGCGTCAAACGAGATCTCGGATGTCACGCTGGTGTCGAACATCCAGATGATGAACGGCAACAGGAAGAACATCAGCATGCCGCTGGCGCGGTGCAGGATGGACACAATGCCCGCCAGGGGCAAGCGGTACTGCAAGGCCTCGATCAGGCGCATGTTTGCGCCGGGCCGTGGTTTGGACAGGTCTGCCATAAGGTGTGGTCTCTTTGTAATCCGGGTGAAACCCCAAGAGTTTATTGCAACGCAGCAGGCTTACCCGGAGATTTCTTGAGCACCCCAACCTGCAAAAAGGGCAGGCCCGAAGCGGTCAATTGAGCTCATTGCGGTAGAAGTGCTGCTCGGTGTTGTAGAGCCCGCGACGCAGCTCTACCGGTTTGTCGCCATAAGTGAACGACAGACGTTCAACGCTGAGCAGGGGCGCACCGGGCACCACCGCCAGCAAGGGTGCGCTGGCCGCATCGGCCGCCAGTGCACGGATTTTTTCTTCGGCCCGGATCATGCGCACGCCAAATTCGGTTTCGAACATGCCGTACATGGGGCCCTTGTAATCGGCCAGTCGCTCGGCCGTCAGGCCCTTGAACAGTGCGCCGGGCAGCCAGATTTCATCGAGCACCACGCCCTTGCCATCGGCCAGCAGCAGGCGTCGCAACTGCACCACGGCGTCGCCGCTCTTGCAGGCCAGGGCGCGGGCCACGTCGGCGGGCGCGCGCAGGCGGCGGCAATCGAGCAGGCGGCGCTCCAGCCCGCGCGCGGCGCCGTCGTCCGGCATCAGGCGCAAGAAGCGGTACTGGATCTGCTGCTCGGCGTGGGTGGCCACAAAGGTGCCCTTGCCCTGGCGGCGCACCAGCAGGTTGTCGGCGGCCAGTTCGTCGATGGCCTTGCGCACCGTGCCCTGGCTGACCTTGAAGCGGGCGGCCAAGTCCAGCTCACTGGGGATGGCTTCGCCGGGTTTCCAGACGCCGGCCTGCAATTCGCGGGTGATCAGGCCCTTGATCTGCTGGTAGAGCGGGCTGAACGCCGGCCCGGCCGAAGCGGCGTCGGCGCTGGATTCAGCAGGGTTGATCGAGGATGGCACAGCAGACATGGAGCGAGATTGCAGCACAAGCGCCCAAGTACGTCCACCAAATGCTGACAGATGTCTTATAGAAGACATAAGACCTTTGACAGACTTGGTATCAACCCCTAGACTCTCCTACACTCCGCGCTGGCTCGGGCGGTGCCGTCCTTCTGATTGTCTGCAAAGCAGGCGCGCAGGGTGCGATGGCTGTCGTGATGGGCCGCACAGATATCCCCTTCGTCACCATCCCTCCTGGAGCCTCCCATGAGCAAGAAGCCCGTTCGCGTGGCCGTCACCGGCGCCGCCGGCCAAATCGGTTATGCCCTGCTGTTCCGCATCGCCTCCGGCGAAATGCTGGGCAAGGATCAGCCCGTCATCCTGCAACTGCTGGAAGTGCCGGTCGAGAAGGCTCAAGAAGCCCTCAAGGGCGTGATGATGGAGTTGGAAGACTGCGCCTTCCCGCTGCTGGCCGGCATGGAAGCCCACAGCGATCCGATGACCGCCTTCAAGGACACCGACTACGCCCTGCTGGTGGGTGCCCGTCCGCGTGGCCCCGGCATGGAGCGCGCCGACCTGCTGGCCGCCAACGCCCAGATCTTCACCGCCCAGGGCAAGGCCCTGAACGCCGTGGCCAGCCGCAATGTCAAGGTGCTGGTGGTGGGCAACCCCGCCAACACCAACGCCTACATCGCCATGAAGTCGGCCCCGGATCTGCCGGCCAAGAACTTCACCGCCATGCTGCGCCTGGACCACAACCGCGCTGCCAGCCAGATCGCGGCCAAGACCGGCAAGCCGGTTTCCAGCATCCAGAAGCTGGCCGTGTGGGGCAACCACTCGCCCACCATGTACGCCGACTACCGCTTCGCCACCATCGATGGCGCTTCGGTCAAGGACATGATCAACGACCAGGTCTGGAACGCTGAAACCTTCCTGCCCACCGTGGGCAAGCGCGGCGCGGCCATCATCGCTGCCCGTGGCGTGTCGTCGGCTGCCTCGGCCGCCAACGCCGCCATCGACCACATGCGCGACTGGGCCCTGGGCACCAACGGCGCCTGGGTCACCATGGGCGTGCCCAGCAAGGGCGAGTACGGCATCCCCGCTGAGGTGATGTTCGGCTACCCCGTCACCTGCGAAGGCGGCGAGTACAAGATCGTCGAAGGCCTGCCCATCGACGCCTTCTCGCAAGAATGCATCAACAAGACCCTGGCTGAGCTGCAAGGCGAGCAGGACGGCGTCAAGCATCTGCTTTGATGAGCCCCGGCCGCCTGGCGGCCACCCCCTGGGGGTCACGAAGCCGGACGGGGCAACCCCGATCCGGCTTCGCCCGTTTTTGAAGCGCCGCACCCCCTGGCCGCGTTGCGGCCTGTCCCCGGTGGGGGCAAACTATGGCCATGACATCTGCACTGTTGCCTCGCGAAGCCTTGTTTGAAGACGGCGATGCCGCGCCCGATCTGCCCGTGGTTGACCACTACTGCGGCGTCGAGGTGCGCATGCGCAAGGCGCTGGCGCTGCAGGCCGAGATGGGGCCGGTGTTCGACATCACGCTCGATTGCGAAGACGGTGCGCCCATTGGGGCCGAGGCTGAGCATGCCCACCTGGTGGCTGAGCTGGCCCTGTCGGCCGACAACCGCTTTGGCCGCGTGGGCGCCCGCGTGCACCCGGTTGATCATCCTTCGTTTGCGGCCGATGTGGACACCCTGGTGGGCCGCGCCGGTGACCGCCTGGCCTTTTTGATGGTGCCCAAGCCGCGCCACCTGGCCGATTTGCAACAGGCCATTGCGCACATCGAGCACGCGTCACGCGCGCATGGGCGTGGCGCGAACCTGCCGGTGCACGCGCTGGTTGAAACCCACGGCGCCCTGCGTGATGTGTTTGCCATGGCCGCCCTGCCCCGCGTGCAAAGCCTCAGTTTTGGCCTGATGGATTTTGTGTCGGCCCACCGGGGTGCCATCCCGCAAGCCGGCATGAGCGTGGCCGGGCAGTTCAAGCACCCCCTGGTGGTGCGCGCCAAACTCGAGATTGCGGCGGCCTGCCATGCCGCCGCCAAGGTGCCCTCGCACTGTGTGGTGACCGAGTTCAAGGACACCAACGCGCTCACCGAGGCCGCCACCCGCGCCAGCCGCGAGTTTGGCTACACCCGCATGTGGAGCATCCATCCGGCACAGATCCAGCCCATCATCGACGCCTTTGCGCCCACGGTGGCCGAAGTCGATGAAGCCATCGAGATCATCATGGCCGCGCAGGCCGCGCAATGGGCCCCCATCCGGCACCGCGACACCCTGCACGACCGCGCCAGCTACCGGTACTTCTGGCAGGTGATCGAGCGCGCCCGCCGCACCGGGCAGCCCCTGCCAGCCGAGGTGGCGGTGGCATTTTTTGGCGATGCGGTGCACTGATCACCAAACCCTTGCCAACTGATACGCATTGAGACAGGACTCGGCGCCTGGCGTGGGCACAATCCGCGGCTTTTCAACCCGCCGATCCTGATCATGCCCCTGCAGTACCCAGCTGTTTTCCGCGCCCTGTTGGCTTCGGCCACCCTGCTGCTGGCCGCACCAGTGGCCAGTTGGGCGGCTGATTCGCCGGCGGCCACGGCCAAGCCTGCCGCCAAGCCGGCCTCGGCCGGCGCCAAGCCTGCGGCCAGGCCCGCCGCCAAGCCTGCCTCGTCTGCGCAGGCGGCCGCCGCGCCCCTGACCGAAGGCCAGCTCAGCGCAGCCGATCGAGTGCTCACGGGCACCGCCGATTGCGAGTTCAAGCAGCGGGTGGTGGTGCACAAGCACCCCGACCACGCCGGCCACTTCCATGTCGAGTTCAAGGGCGTGCGCTACACCATGGTGCCCGAGGAAACCCAGACGGGCGCCGTGCGGCTGTTCGACAACAAGGCGGGCGTGGTGTGGCTGCAGATCCCGGCCAAATCGATGCTGATGAACGCCAAGATCGGCCAGCGCATGGTGGATGGCTGCACGCAGGACGCGCAGCGCGTCGCCCTGGCGGCGGCGCCTGCTGCCAGCGGCAGCGGCATTGGCATCGTGCCCGCGGCACCCGCAGCAGCCCCCGCTGTCGTGGCAAGCCCTGCCCTGGCAGCGGTACCCGCCACCGCAGCCAGCCGGTAAAAGTCACGCCCTGAAGCCAGCCCGGCCTACAGCCGGCACAAGACCCGCCGAAACAGTCAGGGATTCGGGTTATTCCGGATCTATCGAGCAGCGAGCGGCCCCCACCGCTATGCTGCGCCGCAACATCAAGTTCTGATGTCGCTCACCCAACCCACCCTGACCATGATCAATCTGTTTCTGGCCCTCGTGCCCCTGACTTTCGCCACCGGTTCGCTCGTCTGGTTGATGACCAGCGGCGCCCAAGCCCAAGCCCGTTCGGACGCCTGGGCAGCCCAGTGGGTGAAGGACAACGCCTGATTACCCCGCTGCCGGTGGCCCTTCGCACCGGCACCAGGTGATCACTGCCCGCCTCGTGCGGGCTTTTTTTTGCCTGCGATCTGGCCCACTTTGGCCCGCTTTTTGCCTGCATATTGAGCGGCCACTGCGCCACAATGCCTGGCTGCCCCATCTGCCAGCGCCAAAAAAAGCACTTGGCAAGTCTTATATAAGACATAAAATATGGGACTAACCCCTAGCCATCGCGTCAGGCTGTGGCAGGGTTGCACCGGTTCAATGGCACGCCATCACCGCCCGATTCATTCCCCGCGTTTTCCTGTTTCTTCCTTGTTCACCAGGAGCCTTCGAGATGCTGCAAGCCTACCGTCAACATGCCGCTGAACGCGCCGCGCTCGGCATTCCGCCGCTGCCGCTGTCTGCCCAGCAGACCGCCGACGTCATCGAGCTCATCAAGAACCCGCCCGCTGGCGAAGACGCCTTCCTGCTGGATCTGCTGACCCACCGCGTGCCCCCGGGCGTCGATGACGCCGCCAAGGTCAAGGCCAGCTTCCTGGCCGCCGTGGCGCACGGCGACATCAGCGTGGCGCTGATCAGCAAGGCCAAGGCCACCGAACTGCTGGGCACCATGGTGGGTGGCTACAACGTCAAGCCGCTGATCGACCTGCTGGGCGATGAGTCGGTGGCCGCCGTGGCCGCCGCCGCCCTGAAGAAGACGCTGCTGATGTTCGACTTCTTCAACGACGTGGCCGAACTGGCCAAGGCGGGCAATGCCCACGCCAAGGACGTCATGCAAAGCTGGGCCAACGCCGAGTGGTTCACCAGCCGCCCCGAAGTGGCCAAGAAGATCACCGTCACGGTGTTCAAGGTGACCGGCGAGACCAACACCGACGACCTGTCGCCCGCCCCCGACGCCTGGAGCCGCCCCGACATCCCGCTGCACTACCTGGCCATGCTCAAGAACGCCCGCCCCGGCATCACCCCCGAGGAAGACGGCAAGCGCGGCCCGATGAAGTTCATCGAAGACCTGAAGAGCAAGGGCCACCTGGTGGCCTATGTGGGCGACGTGGTGGGCACCGGCTCCAGCCGCAAGTCGGCCACCAACAGCGTGATCTGGGCCACCGGCCAGGACATCCCCTTTGTGCCCAACAAGCGCTTTGGCGGCGTCACGCTGGGCGGCAAGATCGCCCCCATCTTCTTCAACACCCAGGAAGACTCGGGCGCCCTGCCCATTGAAGTCGACGTGACCCCGTTCAACATGGGCGACGTCATCGACATCTACCCCTACGAGGGCAAGATCGAGAAGGAAGGCGCCGTGGCAGCCACCTTCGCGCTCAAGAGCGACGTGCTGTTTGACGAAGTGCGCGCCGGCGGCCGCATCAACCTGATCATCGGCCGCAGCCTGACGGCCAAGGCCCGTGAGTTCCTGGGCCTGCCCGCCTCCACCGCCTTCCGCCTGCCCACCGCGCCGGTGGCCTCCAAGGCTGGCTTCACGCTGGCGCAAAAGATGGTGGGCCGCGCCGTGGGCCTGCCGGTGGTCAATGGCAACCAGCAAGGTGTGCGTCCGGGCACCTACTGCGAGCCCAAGATGACCACCGTGGGTTCGCAAGACACCACCGGCCCGATGACCCGCGACGAGCTGAAAGACCTGGCCTGCCTGGGCTTCTCGGCCGATCTGGTGATGCAATCGTTCTGCCACACCGCCGCTTATCCCAAGCCCGTTGACGTCAAGACCCACCGCGAACTGCCGGCCTTCATCAGCAGCCGTGGCGGCGTGGCGCTGCGCCCGGGCGACGGCGTGATCCACAGCTGGCTGAACCGCCTGCTGCTGCCCGACACCGTGGGCACCGGTGGCGACAGCCACACGCGTTTCCCCATCGGCATCAGCTTCCCGGCTGGCTCGGGCCTGGTGGCCTTTGGTGCCGCCACCGGCGTGATGCCCCTGGACATGCCCGAGTCGGTGCTGGTGCGCTTCAAGGGCCAGATGCAGCCTGGTATCACGCTGCGCGACCTGGTGCACGCCATCCCCTACTACGCCATCAAGCAAGGCCTGCTGACCGTGGCCAAGCAGGGCAAGAAGAACGAGTTCTCGGGCCGCATCCTCGAGATCGAAGGCCTGCCTGACCTGAAGGTTGAGCAAGCCTTTGAGCTGAGCGACGCCAGCGCCGAGCGCAGCGCCGCCGGTTGCACCGTCAAGCTCAACCCCGAGCCGATCAAGGAATACCTCACCAGCAACATCGTGCTGATGAAGAACATGATCGCCGACGGCTACGCCGATGCCCGCACCCTGCAGCGCCGCATCGACGCCGTGCAAGCCTGGCTGGACAACCCCAACCTGCTTGAAGCCGACAAGGACGCCGAGTACGCCCACGTCATCGAGATCGACCTGAACGAGCTGACCGAGCCGGTGCTGTGCTGCCCCAACGACCCGGACGACGCCAAGCTGCTGTCGGACGTGGCCGGCACCAAGATCGACGAGGTGTTCATCGGTTCGTGCATGACCAACATCGGTCACTTCCGCGCAGCCAGCAAGCTGCTCGAAGGCAAGCGCGACATCCCGGTGAAGCTGTGGCTGGCCCCGCCCACCAAGATGGACGCGCAAGAGCTGACCAAGGAAGGCCATTACGGCGTGTTTGGCGCAGCCGGTGCCCGCACCGAGATGCCCGGTTGCAGCCTGTGCATGGGCAACCAGGCCCAGGTGCGCGAAGGCGCCACCGTGGTGTCCACCAGCACCCGCAACTTCCCCAACCGCCTGGGCAAGAACACCAATGTGTTCCTGGCTTCGGCCGAACTGGCCGCCATCGCCAGCAAGCTGGGTCGCATCCCCACCGTCGCCGAGTACCAGGCCGACATGGGCGTGATCAACAAGGACAGCAGCAAGATCTACCAGTACATGAACTTCGACAAGATCGAAGAGTACGCAGCCGCTGCCAAGTAAGCTGCCCCCTCATCAGCCGCAGTTGTCTTGCGGCTGATGCACAAAGGCCCGCTTTCAGCGGGCCTTTTTCATGGGTAACGCGGTCTCAGATCAGCCGCGTGATCAGCGCCCCGTCACAAGGTGCAGGCAACGGCACCCACACGCGCAAGGGGCTGCCGCTGGCCACGGTGATGGCCTGGCCTTCGGCATCGTGCATCTGGCCCAGCGTGATGGTGTGGTTGCCCTGCGGGTGGATGACTTCCAGGCGGTCGCCCACCGAGAACTTGTTCTTGGTTTCCACCTCGGCCCAGCCGTCTTCGCGCACGGCTTTCACCTCGCCCACAAACTGGCCACGCTGGGCCTCGGAGCTGCCGCTGATGTAGTTTTGGTAGTCGTTCATCGGCCGGCGCTCCAGGAAGCCCGGCGTGTAGCCGCGGTTGGACAGGCCTTCGAGTTCGATCAACAAATTGGGATTGAAAGGCCGGCCGGCCACCGCGTCATCAATGGCGCGGCGGTACACCTGGGCCGTGCGGCTGACGTAGTACTGGCTCTTGGTGCGGCCTTCGATCTTCAGTGAATCCACGCCAATCTTGACCAGCCGCTCCACGTGCTCGACAGCACGCAGATCCTTGCTGTTCATGATGTAGGTGCCGTGCTCGTCTTCCATGATGGGCATCAGCTGGCCGGGGCGCTCTTTTTCTTCGAGCAGGTACACCTTGTCGGCGGCCGGGTGGCGGGCGCTGCCGCCGCAGGCCGCAAAAGCGGTTTCTTCTTCGGCCTGCGCGGTGGCAAAGTCGAAATCGCCTTCCATGCGCACGGGCACGGCTTCGCCGGTATTGGGGTCTTCGGTGGTGGGCTGGGTGGCGTATTGCCAGCGGCAGGCGTTGGTGCAGGTGCCCTGGTTGGGGTCACGCCGGTTGAAGTAACCACTCAGCAGGCAACGGCCCGAGTAGGCGATGCACAGCGCGCCGTGCACAAACACTTCCAGCTCGATGTCGGGGCATTCCTGGCGGATCACGGCCACTTCGTCCAGGCTCAGCTCGCGCGACAGGATGATGCGCGCCACACCCAGGCGCTGCCAGAACTTCACCGCTGCCCAATTGACCGTGTTGGCCTGCACCGACAGGTGAATGGGCACCTCGGGCCAGCGCTCACGCACCATCATGATCAGGCCCGGGTCGGCCATGATCAGCGCGTCGGGCTTCATGGCGATCACCGGCTCGATGTCACGCAGGTAGGTGCGCACCTTGTCGTTGTGCGGCAGCAGGTTGCTGGTGACAAAGAACTTCTTGCCCCGCTCGTGCGCCTCGGTGATGCCTTGCGCAATCTGCTCCAGCTTGAACTCGTTGTTGCGCGCACGCAGGCTGTAGCGCGGCTGGCCGGCATAAATGGCGTCGGCACCAAAGTCGTAAGCGGCGCGCATCTTGGCGAGCGAGCCGGCGGGGAGCAGCAGTTCAGGGGCTTTGAGCATGACCCTTGGATTGTCCCTCGCTTGGCCCAGGCCTGCAGCGCCGCCAGCAATACCCTCGCTCAAGGCGCAAAGTGCATCTGGTAAGTGGCACCGTCTGACATGCGGCAGGCCCCCACGCCCTGGCCGGGCGCGGTCAGCACGTATTCGCATTGCACGCTCACGGCCAACACGCCGCCAACACCGGCGGCATTTGCGATGCCGCGCCGGCCGGTGATGCGGGCGTGGCCATCACCGCCCAGGCTGCCCAGGATGCGCCCGAAGCCGGGGTAATCGCTGGCCACACGGCTGGCTTCGCCCTGCAGGGTCTGGCCGCCATATTGGAGGCTGAAGCTGCCATGGCCTTGCAGGTTGTCGATCACCAGCGCCGTGAGCGGCCCCATGCGGTTGGCCTCGGGGTTGACGGGGTACAGCCGCACCTGCAGGGTTTGCGGGCCGGGCGGCGCCGCCTGGGGCACCAGCACCGGCGTGCCGCCCGATGTGCTGGGTGGCTGCATGCGGTAGTGGTCGATGGGCACCACCATGCAGGCCGACAGGCTCAGCGAAGCCAGCGTTGCGGCGGCAGCAGCCCACCGGCGTGGGGGCCTGGCAAAGGCTGAATCGGTGCGGCTGGAAGCGGAGGTTTCAAAGGTGGTCAAGGGGCACCTGTGGGTGACGCGGCACATGCCGCAGCGACGGATGCTAGGCAGCCTGCCCCCTTCGCGCAGGCCTGCCCTGACAGGTTGCGCGGCGCGCTACCAGACGGCGCATCACGCGATACCGTCACGGCAACTTGTTAACCTGTGCGCTGGATTGCCCAACCACCGGCCTGCTCATGACCTCTTGCCTTCGCCCTGCCCTGCGCCTGACCACCCTGGCCCTGCTGGCCTGCGCCTGGGGCGCGGCCCAGGGGGCCGAGATCCGGCTGCGCCTGCTGGAGACCACCGATGTGCACATGAACCTGCTGGCGCACGACTACTACCAGGACAAGCCCACGGCCGAATTTGGCCTGGCACGCACCATCACGCTGATCAAGGCCGCGCGGACCGAATCGCCCAACAGCCTGCTGTTTGACAACGGTGACCTGCTGCAGGGCAGCCCGCTGGGTGATTGGGCGGCCAAGATGCAGCAGCCTGCCCCGGGCCAGGTACACCCGGCCTACAAGGTGCTGAACGCCCTGGGCGTGGATGCCGCCAATGTGGGCAACCACGAGTTCAACTACGGCCTGCCCTTTTTGCGCCAGGCCCTGGCCGGCGCGA